>Ga0116217_10000039_pt1 | contig 157392 bp, 132 predicted proteins | sample Sb_taG_6_FD_89697 | JGI IMG/M metagenome (GOLD analysis project Ga0116217, IMG submission 89697) | Peat soil microbial communities from Weissenstadt, Germany - Sb_50d_4_PS metaG | ecosystem: Environmental > Terrestrial > Soil > Wetlands > Peat | place: Germany: Weissenstadt | collected...
TCCAGGTCCGTATCAGCTCACCGTGCACAAACCCGGCTTTAAGCAGGTGGACTTTCTTGGCCTGATCGTAAACGTCCAGGACCACATCGAGCAAAACTTCCGCCTTCAAGTTGGCTCGATTTCCGAGTCGATCACGGTAACCGCCGATGCCTACAACGTGAACACGACCGACGCAACAGTCAGCACCGTCGTGGATCGTCAGTTTGCCGAGAACTTGCCGCTGAATGGCAGGAGCTTTCAATCGTTGATCGAGCTTACGCCAGGAGTAGTTCTTGCAGCCAATAACGGGCTTGACACGGGCCAGTTCAGTGTCAACGGCCAACGCGCGAATGCAAACTATTGGATGCTGGACGGCGTGAGCGCAAACATCGGGATCAACGCAACCGCTACCCCAGGAAGCGGAATGGCAGGAACGCTTGGCTCGACCAGCGTATTTGGAGGTACGAACAGCCTGGTCTCCGTGGATGCGCTCCAGGAATTTCGCATCCTAACCTCTACTTTTGCGCCGGAATTTGGCCGTACTCCTGGGGGCCAGATTTCCATTGTCACGCGCTCTGGGACGAATCGATTTCATGGTACGGCGTTCGATTATTTGCGCAATACGGTATTGGATGCCAACAATTGGTTTGCTGACGAACTTGGCTTGCCCAAGGCGAAAGAACAACAGAATGATTTTGGCGGGACCTTCAGCGGCCCCATCTTTAAGGATACGACCTTCTTTTTCTTTTCCTACGAAGGGCTTCGTTTGCGACTGCCGCAAACTACTCTCACATGGGTTCCGGATAGCAATCCCGAAGACCCTTATTCGAGGCAATTTGCAACGTCCGCGCTTCTGCCTTATATGAACGCATTCCCGCTACCCAACGGTCCGGAAGTTCTGCTCAACGGCAATTATCAAGGCGTAGCCCAGTTCAACGCTAGCTACGCCGATCCGGGCACGCTCGATGCCTACAGCCTTCGAGTGGATCACAAATTGAACGACAGGTTGAATCTCTTCGGACGTTACAACTACTCCCCTTCAGAACTCACGCAGCGCGGTGAGGGTTCTACCTCTTTAAGCACGGTCTTCCCGACGACAACCAGCACCCGGACTGGAACCCTTGGGTTGACGTGGGCGATATCGCCCGTTGCTGCAAACGATTTTCGTTTCAACTACAGCCGTACGGACGCTTCCAGTTCTTCTTACCTGGACAGCTTTGGGGGCGCAGTCCCGCTGGAGGCGTTGCCCATCCCTAGTCCGTTTACAGCCGGCAATGGGAGTTTCGGTTTTCAGGTATACGCGCTGGGAAGCAACGGCGGCGCCTTCGCTGCAGGGGCAAATGCGCACAACCAGCAACGGCAACTCAATTTGGTGGACAGCATGACCCTACAAAGGGGTTTGCATAGCCTGAAGTTCGGTATCGACTATCGCCGCCTGTCGCCTCGCTTTACCCCGGCCGCCTACGGACAGGAAAACATTTTCTTGGACGTACCTTCCGCGGAAACGGGAACTTCCGCGTACAACTTGGTGAATTCCAGTCTCCCAGTGACTTTTCTGTTTCGCAATCTCGGCGTTTTTGCTCAAGACACTTGGCACATTGTCCACCGTCTGACGATCACCTACGGATTGAGGTGGGATGTGGATTTTGTGCCGTCATCGAGCCCCGAATTTAGCGCGGTTACCGGCTTCGATCTCAGCAATCTATCTAATCTGGCTCTGCTGCCGGCCGGTACGCCGCCCTACAAAACGAAGTGGGGCAACATTGCGCCCAGGATTGGAATAGCTTATCAGGTGTCGCAGAGTCAGCGCTGGCAGACCGTGCTTCGTGGAGGGTTTGGAGTCTTTTATGATCTGTCGAGTTCTGAGGCGGGAAACATTGCCCAGCCTAATAACTACCCTTTCGGATCATTTAACTTTATATATGGCATCCCCTATGGCGGCACTGCCACGTTTCCTTTGAGTGCGTTCAATGCAGCGCCGGTGCCAATCGCACCGCCTAATGCCAGCAATTTTGAGACGCTCTATTCATTTGATCCTAATCTCGAATCGCCCTATACGCTCCAATGGAATGTTGCGATCGAACAAGCATTGGGAACGCAACAAACTGTGAGCATATCCTATATAGGCGCGGCCGGAAGACGTCTCATACAGACGGCAGCAATTTCTTCCCCCAATCCGAACTTGTTTAGTGCCTGGTTGGTCACGAATGCGGGTACCTCCGACTATAACGCGCTGCAAATTCAGTTGCAACGGCGACTATCGCGTGGCCTGCAGGCACTTGCCTCCTATTCGTGGTCACATTCCATTGACACGGGTTCAGCTGGTTCCATAGGGAGCGGCTCCAATGCACTGACGGGGCTGAATCCAAATCTAAACAGAGGGCCGTCTGACTTCGACGTTCGAAATGCATTTTCGGCCGGGCTGACCTATGATGTTCCAGCCTCTAAAGGCAATGCATTGGCACCCGCGATGCTTGGCGGTTGGTCCATTGACAATATTATCCAGGCTCGGTCCGCTCCGCCGGTTGACGTCTATTACTATGATCTTAATACTCTTTCAAACGGATTCGTCAGCAACGCCCGGCCGGACGTCGTCGCGGGTCAACCCTTCTATTTATATGGGGCCCAATGTGCTGCTACATTCCAAGTGCCGGTGTGTCCCGGTGGTAAGGGATTCAACGCAGCCGCGTTCACGTCTCCTCCTACCGTTTCCTGTCCAGTGGGCCTCTGTCCAACGCAGCCGGGAAACCTGCCGCGGAATGCGCTGCGTGGATTTGGCGTTGCTCAATGGGACTTCGCGGTCCATCGCGAGTTCCCCATTCACGAGTCGTTGAAGTTGCAGTTCCGCGCGGAGATGTTCAATGTTCTGAACCATCCCAACTTTGGGCCACCGGTTGGAAACCTCGGAGGCCCTGGGATGCCCAACTCCCAGTTCGGCCTGTCCTACCAACTGCTGGGGCAGAGCCTTGCTGGAACCTATATTGGATCGGGGGCGTTCGATCCGCTCTATCAGCTCGGCGGACCGCGGTCCATTCAGTTTGGATTGAAGCTTCTCTTTTGAGCATGCCTCGGCAAAAGTCGGCGATAGACATTTTTTGGCGTAGCGTCTGCTTAGAAGGGCACGGCTTAGGCCGCGCAGTAACGCCGCTCAAATCGAAGAGGCTTCAACATCGCTAATATCACTGTCAAAGAGAGGCTGTACAGGCAGAAAGGTCAGGATCTCTCTGTGCCCTACGTGAGCGAAGTACAACATAGTTCCAGGGAAGAATCTGGCATCGGTCCATGCTCGTCGTCTTTAGGGATTTGGAAGTTGATGGGCTGCATCGTGCTGATAAGCGGTTCCTGTCTGACGATGTGCTCTGACCTCGCTTTTTGCAGCGACCAGCAGACTCAAAGCTCTGCGAATACCCCCTCAAACGCACCATGCGCGGGGGTGGCAGGGCTAACGAAACGGCCGGTCACGGTCGCTGACTCCATTCAAATGACTCGTTTTGGCGATCCCTACTACGCCGAGGGTGGATCGGCGAAAGGAATCGTCGCGAAGTTCTCGCCGGATGGCAAGCAGTTTGTCGTAGTTTTGAAAAAAGGAAATCTCCAAGACAATACGAACGAATACTCTTTAATTCTATTCCGAACTGCAGAAGCGTTTCAGTCGCCCAAGCCACGCCTCCTGCTCTCGATGTCCTCGTCATCGAATCGGCCTGCGATCCAAAATGTGGCATGGCTGAACGACAACGACACCATCCTCTTCCTGGGAGAACATCCTGGCGAACTCGCACAGATCTATTCCCTCAAATGCAGTTCCGGGGAGCTAAACCGGCTCACGAATCACCCGGCGAATCTAACTTCCTTTTCCAGTAACGCCAAGGGCGATCGAGTCGTGTATGTCGCAGAAACTCCTCCTTCCAGCTTCGTGACAGAAGACGTCCTCCGCAACGGGCTTCACGTTTCACATCAGTTGTTGTCGGGCTTGATTAAGGGAAATTTTGGGGGAGAATATTCCGATCACAAGGTGTTCGTGAAAGAACCACGGGACAGAGAAGAGATACCGGCGTCCATCGACGGACAGATCGACTTTGCCGAGACCGAACCTTTGCTTTCTCCAGACGGCAAGTATTTCGTCGTTGACACCCAGGTCAGAGAAATTCCTCCGGAGTGGAGCGAGTACAAAGCCGAATTTCTGGCAGCCTTAACGCACAAAGTCGGCTCGCCGGGAGCTGCGACAGCGATTCACCACTATGAACTAGTGGACACGCATACGGGAGCAAGCCAAGTGCTGCTCGACGCGCCCATCGCTTATACGGGATCAGAAGCGGCGTGGTCGCCTGACAGTCAATCCGTGGTTGTCTCGGATGTATTCCTCCCATTGACTGCCCACGACCCGGCAGAGCAAATCCTGAGGAAATCGCACACCTTCATGGCGGAAATCAAGGTGCCAAGCCGGGAAATTATCAAGGTTAGCGACCGGGACCTAAGACTGACTAAGTGGGATGCAAAAACGAATACCGTGGTCTGCGAAGGTGGAAGGCTAGACAGCCTCAGCGGAAAAACGACGCCGAGCATTTACTTCCGCAAGAGCGGGGACACGTGGTCCCAGGTGGATGCCCCGCAAGAAACTGGCGCGACCATGCCCGTGATCGTACTCGAAGAAGATATGAATTCAGCTCCTCGAATTTTTGCCGTCGATCCAGCAACCAGCCGGAAATCGCTGCTCCTGGACCTGAATCCTCAGTTCCGGGATCTGGCTCTCGCCAGGGTCGAGGAAGTTTCGTGGCAGAGTTCTCTGGGCGATGAACTTAAGGCTGGACTCTATTGGCCGGTGGACTACGTCGCTGGCCGGAAATACCCGCTGGTCATCCAAACCCACGGCTGGAGTTCTGATGTATTTTGGATGGATGGTCCCTTCGCGTCGGCATTTGCCGCCCAACCTCTGGCGGGAAAGGGGTTTTTCGTATTGCAGATGGCTGAAATGCCAAACTGGCATCTTGAAGAAACACCTCAGGAAGCGCCAAGCGCCATGGCGGCCTACGAGAGTGCCATCGATTACCTGGATGGCAGAGGGCTTATTGACCGGAATCTCGTGGGAATTATCGGATTCAGCCGAACCTGTTACTACGTGACTCACACCCTGGTATTTTCGAAGTACCGCATTGCGGCAGCCGTGATTGCCGATGGGGTGGACATGGACTACTTTCAGTATTTCGCGTTCTCGAGCTCAAGCAGTGGCCTGGCCGCGGAAGTCGAGGCTCTGAACGGTGGCGCACCCTTTGGCGACGCGCTATCTTCCTGGATCAAGCGGGTTTCCGCTTTTCACATGGACCAAGTCCAGGCCCCGGTGCGGATCCAGGCTCTCGGGCCGGATTCTTTGCTGTTTGAGTGGAATTGGTTTTCGGGTCTCCTTGGACTGGGAAAACCGGTCGACATGGTCTACCTTCCCGACGGTACGCACATCACAACCAAGCCTTGGGAGCGGATGGCTTCGCAACAGGGTGACGTGGACTGGTTTTGCTATTGGCTCAAGGGGGAAGAGGATCCCGATCCGGCCAAGGCTGAACAATACAGGCGCTGGGGCGAGCTGCGCAGCTTGAACCGTACGGCGGCTTCCAGCGTTCGGTAACCATGATCTATTTCCGCTTCAGAGCACGTTCTCTATTCGTCAAGGTCATAGGCAGGGATGATGTGCCAGTGGATCGACTCGATCACCCCCATCCGGCCCCTGACCAATGTACCGCGAAGCAATTCCGGCACCCTACCCAGAACGACGATGTTCGGTTTGCAGTAGATGATTGGTTGATCCATTTTAAGCGCCTCCACTCTTTGTCCACTGATTTTGCTTATGCGCAACTTCAGTGAGGCCATTGACAGTCACGGTGGGTTCGCGTGTTTTAGGGCTATTGGCGACCACTCTCCAAGGAATACGTGAAAACATCGTCCAGACGGTGCTCTGGACCACTGTCGAGTTTTGAGGCCACTCATCGACGACGTCATCTGAATTGATGTCCCTCTCAGCTTTGGAAAGATTTTCCACGGCTCCGCAAATCTTTCTCTGGGAAGTAGGTCTTTCCCACATACGCTCTCCTCCTGGTGCGTGTTCTCTCCTCCCAAGCGCGCACGAGCCCGGAGATGAACTCATGAATTTCCTGACCACGAAGGAAACTGCGAGCTTGGTGCGTCGCCCCGAAAGCACTCTCCGCCGATGGCGATCCGCAGGCAAAGGTCCCCCGTGCTACAAGCTGGAAGGGCAATGGGCTTACATCGAAGAGGAGGTGATAGAATGGGTTCGCGCTAACCGAATCACTTTCTCTGTGCGGGACGAACACTTTGAAAGAGAGGCGGCGCGTGTCAGTGTATAGAAGAGATGGCTCGCCGTTCTATCACTACGATTTTGAATGGAACGGTTCCAGACACAGAGGATCGACCAAGCAGAAGACAGAACAGAAGGCAAGACTGTTTGAATCGAAGTTAATGGCCCAACTCAGGGAGGACGGGATTTTAGTACGCAAGTCCCCGACTCTGGAGGCTTTTTCTCCGGCATTTCTGAATTGGGTTAAGAACAGCCAACGAATAACCGAAAGCACCCGGAAGTATTACCGCCAGGGCTGGAATCTTTTGGCTAGCACCAAACTGAAACACATTCGCATGGATCAGATCAGGGACGAGCATGTCGAAGTGACAACCTTTTCCGCTGGTCCGTCCAACGCGAACTGTGCGATCCGAACCTTGCGCAGGATGTTGGGTAAAGCCAAGGACGACGGTTTGGTCGCAAGACTTCCCAAACTCCAGCTCCGAAATGAAGCCAAGCGTTTGCTGCTTATGGACGATGCTTCTGAGGCGAGGATTCTTCCACTGCTGTCCGACAACGCGGCCGACGTGATTGTGATTACGCGAGACAGTGGCATGCGGAACCACAGCGAAGTCTGTCGCATGAGGTGGGAATACGTCAATTGGGATTGGTTCTGCTACACCAATCCAAAAGGCAAAACGGAAGCCGCGGAAAGGCCCGGAATTCCTTTGAGTGATCGGGTATTGGACATCTTGAAACGCAGGCACCTAAGACAAGGGATGCCGGCACAAGGATGGGTCTTCCCAACATCCAGATCCAAGGGCGGACACTTGACAACGATAAATCAAGTCTTCCGCAACGCACGAAGAAAAGCTGGACTGCCGGAGGCCCTGGTTCCTTATTGCGGGCGCCACGATTTTGGCACGACAGCGATGGCCGCCACCGGCGATCCAAAACTCGTGGGCACCCTTATGGGTCACCGCGACACCAAAACCACGATGCGCTACAACCATCCGCCCAAGGAACAGGTCGAGCGTATTCGCGTAGTCCTGAACACCCGCAGGTCTACGACACAATTACGACACAATGCCACTCTTGACGAAATGGCGTCTGCCGTAATTAACTGAAAACAAAGGCTTGGGCGCGTAGCTCAATTGGCAGAGCAACTGACTCTTAATCAGTAGGTTGTAGGTTCGATTCCTACCGCGCTCACCACTTCTGCTGATTCAGCCGATCGATGACGACTTTGATCTGCGCCGTTTCGGGATGCAGATAACCCATCGTCGTCGTGAGGCTCTCATGCCGCATGACTTCCTTCACCAGTCCCGGATTTTTCGTCTCTGCCGCCTCTATAAAGACGATGTCACGGATTCGACCAGCAGAGAAAAGCAAACGTCCGAGGATCAATCACCCCGTTTGGCGCCAGGCCATTGCTTCTCTGAAAGGCGCGCAGGGCGGTGTCCATGGCGGCATCGAAAACGCCATTCGGCAAGATTCCGAGCCGGTGCTGCACCCACTTCACCCGATCGCCACTCTCTCCCCGGAGTATGGGATGGAAGCGGTTCAGATCTACGTTCCCAGGGGCAAAGCCGGGAAATCCGATGGCGTCCCCCTGGTACTGCTGTATCCACCAGTTCGTTCCTTGGAGGCTGCGATTGGCTGGATTGCGCCACGGAAACGGCAAATCAGGAGGAGCGATCCGCGCGACCGCGGCGTCGTGGCGAGCTGGACCCTTGTTGAAGGGATAGTACTTCACCCAGAGCGGGGATCGCGCCAGGTCCGAGGCGTCCAGGTTCGAGAGATCCTCACGCCACACGCGTTCGCTGGTGTAGATCATGGGAGCGACGCCGTAATAATTTTTGAGCACCCGCCAAGCGGCGCGCACCTGCTCGAGGCATTGCTCTGGCTTCATCCCCGTCTTGGCGGCGCGGCCGCCGGGGAACTCGACATCGAGTGTTGGTGGAAGATCACCCTTTTCTAGCAGGCTGAGCGGCAATGTTTGCGTCACGGCCCTGGCCTGCGTAACCGGGTCGTCCGGCGGGCCGTACCGTCTGTCGACTTCGGGATGCGGGAAGCGGAGGAAGAGAAATGCGCCCCGCACAATGCCGGCGTCCTTCATCCGGTGCCATTCCGTCAGGAAAGCGCTGTCGACAGAGGCGCCCCAGTTCGAGCGGAAGACCGCGAAGTTGATCGGGCCTTCAGCTTTGGCTCTGGTCCAGTCTCGCGTTCTGTTGCCGTCAAGGCCGAAGGTGTCCAGACCAAGGATCAGCGGAGCATTTGACGGTTGCACCACTGGCGCGGCCTGGGGAGCGCCGGACGGAAACGGCACTCGCCGAGTTTGAAGACGCGCGACCAGAGGACGCACCACCGCCGTCTGGATTTGCACCCACTCTTGCGCCAGGCGAGTCTCGTGCGGGGAGATCTTGCGGCCATTGAGTTCGGGGTGCCGGACGTAAAACACCAGGTCGGTGAGGCGGTTCACGTCGGTGATTCCGCTGCGCAGGGCCTCGGCGACGGCCTGGTTCCATTGCCCAGATTGCACGAACTGGCGAAAGCGATCGGCGGACAGCGGCTGTGGGGAGATTTCCCCCATCAGTTCACGGCGAACTGGAAAGCGGGCAGGAAATCGCCGAGGAAAGCGAACCGGGAACCGCTGCGGAAAACGCGTGGGCAGCCGGCGCGGGACGGTAATCGGCAGCCGTCGGGGAACGGCGACCGGCACAGCGGTTCGTGCGCGCTGAAGAATGGGGCCAGCCTGCCGTTCGATCCGGTTCAGGATGACGTTTCCCACCGTAGACAGCGCCGCTTTTTGGATGTTCTGGCCCGAAGCGACTTTCTTAACAAACGAGAGCGCATCCGCGGCGTAGGGGGATGGAGGCAACAACCGCCCGGCAGCTGCGAGAGCCGCGTCCTGAATATTTCGGCCTTTTGCCAGCGCCAAACCGGCGTCGAAAGCGGCCTGCGCAGCGGGGCCGCCCGGAAGCTGGGTCCGCGCGGAATTCAGCAGAGCGTCTCCCACGCTCTTGCCTTTGGCCACGTTTACAGCCGTATCAAACGCAAATTGTGCAATCGCACCACCCGGGACAGCGCTGCGAGCGGCCGAGATCAGCGCGTCGGTGATCGGCTGTCCGGCGGCGAGAGCGTTCGCTGCGCCCAAGGCCGCCGCTACTCCGGTGCCCAGGCCCGGTATGAAGGGGGCTACCATGGCGGCAAACTGCAGACTCTTGCGCAGGTCACCGATCTGTCCCTGGGCAGCTTGTTGCATCGCCTTCAGCACGTTCTCCCCGCGGGCCGCGGCCATCGCCGTGTCCACGTAAAAACGCGTTACTGGAGTGCTGGCGAGCGATCGCACGGCTCCCTGGAAGACATTTTTTCCATCTGCGGCTGCTTGTGCTGCCCCCAGGCCGGCGCGGGCGGCCATGCCCATGGGCGTCCACGCCAAACCACTGCTGAGCACGGACATAGGTATGACCTTGTCGACGGCGGAGATTCCTTTGCCTACGGTCTTTACCACTCCACCCGCCGCTTTGGCCACACCCCCTGCGGCCTTGGCGACGCTATGGACCACGCTGCCCAGAAAGTGGTCCAACTCATCGTCATCTGCCATGTAGAGCGCGTATTCGAAGCTCTTTAGGCCCTCATTCAGCAGCTCAGGAGACTCGTACATCTCCTGCAAGACTTCCTGCTGATAGGAGCGCGGTAGGGGAAGAGGTTCGAAAGCCATTTGCATACAGCAACCTCGTTAAGCAGAGACTCACACGCACAAGCCGCCCGGTTGGGCACAAATCTTCATGTGATAGAAGAAGGATCAGGAACACTGGAACTGTCAAAGTCGATGTTGGGCAGCTTCTGCGCGGAAGAAACGCTGAGAGCCCCAACGCTCACCGCAAGCTGCCAAAGCGTGCTGAACTCGATGCCGCTCAGCAAAGGTTCGGGAGCGGGCAACGGATTCTGGTAAGAAGCCTTCGCGCCGCTTTGGAATTTGCCCGCATTCACCACCCAGAACACCGGCCGGCTATCGAATCCGCGAAGTTGCCGAGCCAGCACGTGCGGGCAGTACACGCCAGGAACAAAAGTTCCGGCAAGGATTCCTGCAATCCAACTCCGGTAATAGTCGCGCAGCGGATTTTCCACTGTGCCCCAACTCTCGAGGTCGAGGTAGATCACAGATCCAGCTGGAAAGCCTGCTTTGCTGGCCAGACGAATTGCATCGGCGGCGTCCTGCGTACCCTTGGCGGCGGAGGGTTTGAAGGAGCAGCCCTTACACCACTCAGCGCCTTTGTATTGCTGCTCTCCGACATAGATCGGCGCCAAGCCCCAACCAAGGCCAGTCAAGAATGCTCGCTTGGTCATCCAGGAAGTGCCCTTGCCCTGACTTGGGGCCGGGGCCAGGTAGAAGCCGCACCACGCCAGATTGGTCTGGTTCCACAGCGCGGTCATCAAAGCATCGCCGGGATAGTCGAGGCGATCAAATCCTGCGTAGCCGAGTTCAACCGGAGCGCGTACCGAAGAAGGGAACAAGCCGGGCCAGTTGCCCGCGATGGGCAGGGGGAAACCGGAGTCGACCGCATCTTTCTTTATGTCGTAACGCCAGTACTGGTCTTTCCGGAAAAAGTATGCCTTGCCATTGCCCCAGTTGATGCAGCCATCTACCGCGTCGAGGGTGAGGCCGGGCCACTTGCCGGCAATGGGTAGCGGGTAGCCGGGATCAGCGGCATCTTTCTTGATGTCATAGCGCCAGTATTGTCCACCCCGGAAAAAATATGCCTTGCCATTGCCCCAATTGATGCAGGCGTCCACGGCATCGAAAGTGAGACCAGTCCAGTTCCCGGAAATGGGCTGCGGAAAGCCCGTATCCACCTGATCGAGCTTGGTGTTGAACCTGTAGTATTGCGGGCCTGCGAAAAAGTAGACGAATCCGTTTCCCCAATTGATAGCCGCATCTACTCCGGTCGCCGGCAAGCCCGACCAGTTGCCGGAGACGGGAAGCGGGTAGGCGGCATCAACCGCGTCCTGCTTGATGTCGTAGCGGGAGTACTGCCCGCCGTTGAAGAAATAGAGTTTGCTCATCGCTCGACCCGAAGCCAAGGACGCTTAGTCCGCGCCATCCTCTGGCCCGCCCCAGGAATCTGCGTCTGGTCTTGCGCGCGCATCCTGGAAGCTGCACGCGACCAGGAACCGCGCATGAAAACTGCACCAGCAAAGTTGCACGTCGCCTGCCAGTCCTGAAGTGCCTCATTCGCTTGCAGCTATAGAACCGGAGATTGAGAAATGGCGAAGCTGTCTTCGCAGATCTCGCGCACAACTTCGGCTGGTACGAAGCATCCTTCGCTGCGTTCACCATTTTTCAGCCAGTTGCGCGCGGCAAGCGGCGTGCATGAGGAGCGCCGATGCTGTTGGCCCCGCATCGAGGGGTCGCCATTTTGAGAGGAGGGCAGACATGCCTCATGACACAGATCGCACGCAGTTGGAGTTCGGGTCAGAGCTCTTTGAATATGGGGAAGTCCCCGAACTAGCCTCCGAACAATACGAATCCACCGGTGGGCTGGGGAGCGTCCTGGGATCGATTTTCGGCGAGGCTCAAGCTGAGGGCGCCTTCGAGGGCGGGTATCAGGAGTATCAGGAGTATGGGGAGTTGCCTGAAATGATGCACGACGAGCTGGCTGCCGAACTGCTCGAAGTGCGCAGCGACCAGGAACTCGATCATTTTCTGGGTAGCTTGTTCAAGAAAGTCGCAAGCGGCCTGGGCCAAGCCATCAATTCCCCGGTTGGGCAAGCCCTTGGCGGAGTTCTGAAACAAGTCGCCAAGCAAGCTCTGCCCATGGTGGGCAAAGCGGTTGGCAGCTACTTCGGTGGCCCCGTCGGTGGTGCGATCGGCGGTAGCCTGGCATCGAGCGCCGGCAGCGCTTTCGGACTCGAGTACGAGGGACTCAGCTCGGAAGATCGCGATTTTGAAGCGGCAAAACGCTATGTGCGTTTCGCGACTCACGCCGCCAAGAGGGCAGCGCGTGCCCACCCCCAGGCAGACCCGGTCGTGGTGGCCAAGACGGCGGTGGTAGATGCCGCGAAGAAATACGCTCCCGGTCTGCTTGCTCCGCTGGCTGGTGGTCCTCAGGCCGGGGCAGCGCCGTATCGGCCCGGCGCCCCGCCCAGGCCGGTCGCGCCCGGCGCCTTCCAACACCCCGACTATGGGCCTTCCGCGGCTCCGTGCCCTAGTTGCGGCGGGGTTGCGGGCAGACACCGCCGTCAGGGGAAGTGGATTCGCCGCGGCCGGCACATCGTTCTTCTCGGAGTGTGAGCTTGTATGAACGCTCATTCGGCGGCCTTATGGCTCCTGGAGCAGGAGGCGCGCGCGCTGATCGCGCGCCTGGGGCGGGTGAAGCCGTTCGCGCTGATCGCACCCATGGTGATGGCGGCGAGCGTGCCGCAAGCGGCGCAGGCCGCCATGGAAAACCACCTGATCCTGGGCCGGCGGAAGCTGCGCATCATGATCGACGAGTTCATCGGTTGGGTGCGCAGCCCGAAAGGACGCAACGCTTCGCCGCCTGAAGCGCAGGCCAAACTTGTTTTCTTAAGACTGAGGTTTAATGCGGTGCTTTCGCAGTTTCACATTTTCGCCGACGTGCTCACGCAGCGGAGCGAACACGAGATGGGCGTGTGGATCGCCGGCCTCGACGACTTTGCTGCCGACGCTCTGGCGCTACCGGGCGGGTATTACCAGATGCCTGCGGTCGTCTGCTACGTAGACCGGGGGCACGGCGGGGCCATTCGACGGGCGCGCACGCGTCTGCCGGGCGGCGATCCCAGCCCGGTGGCCATCATCCGCATTCCGCACGAGCGCATGATCGGCAGTGGAATCGCTTCCTCTCTCGTACACGAGACGGGACATGAAGCCTCTCACCTGCTCGGCCTGCTCGGTCCGCTGCGAAAGGTGCTGGGGCTGCGGCAGCGCACGGCCGGAGCGGCGTCGGTGTGGGGATATTGGGAGCGCTGGATCTCGGAAATTATGGCCGACTTCTGGGGCGTTTCCAAAGTTGGCGTTGCTTCCACGCTTGGTCTCATGAGCCTGGTAAGCCTTCCGCGAGCTTTTGTCTTTCGAATCGATACGCAGGATCCTCACCCGACGCCGTGGATTCGCGTGAAGTTGAGCTGCGCCATGGGGCAGGTGTTGTATCCGCATCCCCAGTGGGCGGCGCTGGCCAGTTTGTGGGAGTTGCTCTACCCGAAAGATGGCCTCGAGGAAAAACAAAAGGCCACACTGGCGGCACTGGAGGCAGGCATTCCGGAGTTCGTGCAGTTGGTGGTGAACTTCCGTCCGGCGTCGTTGCGCGGCAAGTCACTCAAAGGAGTGATGCCGCTGGCGGAGCGTCATCCAATGCGCCTGGCCGCTTATTACCGGGACTGGGCGGCGTCGCCGGCCAAGATGCGAACGGCAGCGCCGTCGCTGGTGTTTGCGGTCATCGGCCAGGCCAAGGCCGACGGGAAAATTTCGCCCGAAGCGGAAAGCAAGTTGCTCGCCGACCTGCTCAGTTATTGGGCGATGCGCAGTGCTTTAGATACTTCAGCAATATGTGGCACGCAACCGAGAGCGCGGCTGGCTCAACCACCGACTCTCGCTGTGAAACCGACAATGACTTTACAGTGAGGAGGATTAAATGGCACCGCAATCCCAAATCTCAATTACTGCAAATACGAATGCTGTCTACGAGGGTCAGCAGGTTGCGCTTACGGCCGCGGTAAGTGGTGGGACGCCAAAGCAAATCGCCGCCGCGATCGGAACCGCACCGATTACCTACGCCTGGGCGATCAGCAACGGTCAGTACAATTACTCCGGCACATCGACCGGCACTACAACGACTGGGAACTTCACCTGGGATACGACTGGTGCAGAATCCGGAAACTACACGGTGACGGTGACATTGACGTCCAGTGACAACCCTGCAATCGTCAACCCCTCAGGGCAACCCCCGGCGGTGCCAGTGGTTCCAGCCGACGTGACGGTAAACCTGCGGCCCATCTCCAGCGGAGACACTCTCCCGGTCACGATGCGGCGTGCCGCGGAACCGCCAACCTCTGATGCGGCACTGTGGGTGGCGATCCGCTACAGCTCAAATCAGTTGTCCTTCCCCAACTTTGTCAAGTTTGCTGACACCATAATGTGCAATGACACTGGCGGCACCTTTGACAGCATAATCGACAACTACGTCAACGGATCCGCTTGTCTGGTCCCGCTGGCCCAGAGAAGGTTCACTCCCTTTCCCAACATGGATGCGTATCGGGTGCTCAAGATTGCCACCGAATGCTTCCTGATGCTGAATTGTGGAGTTTACTTAGCTCCGGACATGTTGTACTCGCTGGTGAACAAGAAACTCACTGGCGTCATCCCCCCGACGCACGGCCTGCCGTTTCCGCCTGCAGTTTTCGACGTCAACGACGATGCCTCGCGGCTCAACCAGAGTGCTTCCAACCTGCCTGAGCAAATCACAAGCTGGTGGAACAGCTACCTCCAAACGGGAAATCAGAACTTGAACTCCAGCGATCCCTTCCAAGGCCTGATCATCCCTTACCTGGCCCTGGTCCGGTCGCGGCTGAAAGATCTCCCGATGAAGCCCATCTGTGATATGGGCATGGACTGCTACGGCATTTTGCAGCGCAAGCTCTCGAATCCCTGCCTGATCGAGCTGATCTGGTCGTACTGGCACGAAGAAGCGATGCTGGTGCAAACCATGAACGCAATCAGCCGGCGATTCCAGAACCTCCGCGGAGTTGGCGATCGCGATCCTCTGGCCCGCTTCGATATTGATCCCCTCCGCCGCCTGAACAGTTTTCTCTGGGGGTACGTCCAGGACGAGCAGCATCGCCTGACGGTGGTGCGGCGCGCCTACGAATATAACCACGAATATGGACTCACGCTCGAGGGCAAAGCCCTGCGGGCGCTGCGGCCTTCGGACAGCCGGTCGAAATTCCTGGAGGCATTCCACAATCTGTTGTATCTGTGCACGATCTTCTTCAAGGAGGATGACGACACAACGGTGGTTGCAGACGGCTTCCCGCTGCTGAATGCGCTGAGAGAAGTCCACTACATTCTTGCCGCCGGCGCGCATAACCAGTTCGGCGAGCTACCCTCAACGGCACGCCAGGAAATGCTGATGCAGCAATGGCTGTTGGCGCGGCCCGAGATGAGGGAGTTTCTGGGCGGGAAGATCATGGTGCCTTATCCCGAAGATTGGATGGATCGCGTGGACAACGTCAAGAGCATGGAGGGCTGGACCGATGTCTCTGTAGTTCACTTCCACGATCTCGCCGTTTATGGAGAACAGATCGTTCTATCCGTCCGGTATGGCGCCTGGAGCCTTACGACGGCAACCGCAGCCCAGGCCGCCAACTGGGCACGCTATTGGCGCAATGAGATTCAGGGCTACGTTCACGCTTATCGCGCCGCCACGGGTGTGGATCTCACCGCGGAGCCGGTGAATTCCACGCTGCCGTCGGTTCTGCTGCTGCGGCGGCTGGCCACGCAACGGCCGGTGGCTCGTTGAGGTCGGCGTGCGACCGTGCTGGATTTCACTTCGGCACTGTACCTGGGGCTGAGGCATCCGAGTGGATCGCTTCGCCCCTGGCCGCAGCTGACTACCGGCGTTCCGGCAGCGCTGGCAGCGCCGCCGGAGGCTGACGCAATTGCGCAGCAGGTGGCCACGCTGCAAGGATGCCAGCGCGGCCTGCTGGGCCCTTCTACGTTCCATCTGTTCTGGGACTTGTTTGGAATGCTCGCGCGGCAGCCGGTGGCAATCTACGTCGACGCAGAAGCGTATCCGATAGCACGCTGGGGCGTGGAAAGAGCCGCCGCGCGCGGCGTTCCGGTGCGCGAGTTCGCCCATCACGACGGGGAGGCATTAGCGCGCAAGCTTGAACAGGATGCCCGCGCGAAGCTGCGACCGGTAGTGCTGACCGACGGCTTTTGTCCGGCGTGTGGGAAGTCTGCGCCGTTGCCCGCGTATAGGGCAGTGCTCCGTGCGCGAGGCGGATGGTTGATCGTGGATGACACTCAGGCGCTGGGCATTTTTGGGCATACACCCGGGCCGGATGCTCCCTACGGCCGGGATGGAGGCGGAATGCTTGCGTGGTTCGACATCAACGAGCCAAACGTGCTCGCGGTCAGCTCGCTGGCGAAGGGATTTGGCGCTCCGCTTGCCGTTCTAAGCGGAAGCAGGAGTGCCGTGGGCCACTTTGAGCAGAACAGCGAGACGCGCATGCACTGTAGCCCTCCTTCCATCGCTGCCATTCGCGCTGCCGAGCACGCGTTGACAGTGAATCGCGCTCACGGCAACGGCTTGCGATTGCGCCTCGCCGCTGCAGTCAGACGCTTTCGTGCTCGCGCGGCGCACGCCGGCCTGCGTTTCACTGGCGGTCTGTTTCCAGTGCAGACGCTTGCGCCTGTGCTGGGAATGAATCCGATTCAGGTGTACGAGCGGCTGCTTCAGAGGGGCGTCCAGGCGGTTCTCCACCGTGCTCGAAAGGGAAGGGCACTGCAACTCAGCTTCTTGATTACGGCGCGCCATCTTCCGCAGGAAATTGACCTCGCAGTCGATACGCTCATTGGAGCTCTCTCGAATCGGCAGGCAATCTTCACGGCTTCAGGGAAACGGCGATGAGATACGACTTCGGATTTGAGGTTGCGCCGCACCATGCCTTCACGGCTCCATACCGCGAAAGCGTGCTGGAGTATTCCAATCAGCCGGCCCAGACTCCGCAGGCCGTGCCTGTCTTGCACCTCAGCGGCTTTCGCCTTGGCCGCTTCGGTGCGCCGATCACAGTAGCGCCCTCAGGGTTCGAGTCTTTCTTCTGCGATCCGCTTCCATACCCGCAGGTTTCCTTCACCATCAGGGGGCGGGTTCTGATGCAACAAAGTGGCGGGCGCCGGCTCTTCGCCCCATCCGACTGGAAGACGTTGGGGCCACTTAACGTCGTGAATCGCGTGTACACAGGACGGGGCGTGAGCAACAGCACCAGCTGGGTCGGAGCCGTCAAACCAGACGGAACCTTCGCCACTCAGTCCGTGCTGGTCGTCGACCCTGGCACCCGCCGCATTCGCGTCCAGGTGACGCTCGAGACGAGAACCGGCAAGCAGGTCTCAACCGAGGTGCTCATCCAATACAGCCCGCTGGAATGCTTCCTCACGCTCATGGACTCGTGGGAGGACCGCATGCCGCTAGCGGGCACCGCTACATGCAATGGTGCGGCAACGCACATTGAGTTTCTGGCGGCGGCGCGCAAGATGTTTCAACCGCCGCCCGCGCCCGGCGGCAAGACGCCAGACCCGTCATGGGAAGCGGCGTTCAATGCCTTCCTTGCTCGCAACGCGCAAATCTGTCCGCTCACCGCACTCGATTCGGTCGACGGCAGGAATATCCGCCGCTATGAAAACATCGAGATCGGAGGCGCCAATGTCGATATGGGCCACGTGCTTACCGGCATAGAAGGGTCGCGCCGCCAAAAACCTGCCTCGGTCTTGCCCCCGGTTCGAAGCGCAGCAGGCACCGAAGCGTTTGTGACGTGGGCGGGTGATCTGGACAGCGCCCTGGAACAATACGCAGAGACGGCAGTCTCCGGGGCGCGTGGCGATCTCAAATACTACCTCGGGCAAAAGGCTGGAGCAGAGGACCTTCTCGGTGACATCGACGGCATCAACATCGGCGCGGTCTACGATGAGAACAAGTCGCTGGCCGAGAATCTCCGCGACTACTATCGAGCCACGCCGTTTCGCCGGTTCCACAATTTTCTTGGCAACGCCAGAAATGATGACGGTACGGCGCTGTTTCGCCTTGCGCGCAGCACGCCACCGTTGCTCGATCGGACTGGGCGGCTACCGATCTCGGCGAAAATCGCTATCTTCGCGCGCGGCCTGGCTTTCAAACATAACGTGGCCAGTAGGCTGCCCCAGCCTAAGGCAACCCGGCTGACGGATATGCTGCAGGAAGGCCCTACAAAAGCCGGCCCGGCCTCCGCGGAAATGGAGGCGGTAGTCGAATATTTCCTGAGCTTCCTGGAAAACGGGCTCGCCAGGGAATCAGGCACTTAAGTCAGCGTGACCAGCGCGAATTACGCCACGCCTAGAAACAAGGAATTCGATGATCATCGATAGTCATTGCCACGCGGGCAAAGGTGACGGCCTCACCGGGCCGTGGGATACGGACGCCTCGCTTCGAAAGTATCTTCACCGCGCCTCCAGCGCCGGCATCAACCGCACGGTGCTCTTTCCAGCGTTTCATTCGGACTACGCCGTCGCCAACCGCGCGGTCGCTCGCATCGTCGCCAGCCACCCTGACCGCTTCTATGGCTTCGCCTTCGTTCATCCGGAACGGGACCGTGGCCGCGTGTTCGCGATGGTGAAGGTTGCGGTGGAACAATACGGTTTTCGCGGGATCAAAGTGCACCGCCATGATGGGCGCATCACGCGGGAGATTTGTGAGGTGGCGCGCGCCTTCTCTCTACCTGTGCTGTATGACGTGATGGGGGAAGTCTCAACGGTCGAACTGATTGCGCAAGAATATCCCGATGTGACCTTTATCATTCCTCATCTTGGCAGCTTTGCCGACGACTGGCGCGCCCAGCTTGCGCTCATCGACCATCTCATCCGCCATCGCAACGTTTATACCGATACCTCCGGCATCCGCCGCTTCGACCTGCTGCAAGAGGCGGTACGGCGAGCCGGGGCACACAAGGTGCTGTTCGGTACGGATGGTCCCTGGCTGCATCCCGCAGTCGAACTGGTCAAGGTACGCGTGCTGGGTCTGCCGCAGTACGAGGAGCAGATGATCCTTAGCGGCAACTTTCTTCGCTTGACGGCTGGGGTCAGGCGGCGTCCAAAGGGGTATGCCCTTGCCGCGGTTGCCGCCGCGTGGACTCCCGCTGAATTTCGAGATCCCTGGGCCGGCCAGCAATTTCCCTCAAGCTGAATGTGGCAGTGGACTGTTGCCCTCCCCGGATTTCTTTCCGCTGGCGCTCTTTCGCCCGGCGGCTCGACGCATTTGCAATGCCCGATCGGTGACGCCCAGCTGGCGTGCGGCCCGTGACAGGTTTCCGTTCGCACTGGCCACTGCCAGCCGGATGGCCGTGTCCACGGCGGCGTGGCTGATCTCCTTAAGACCGGCACCCAGTGACATCGCCCTGCCAATTGCGGCATCAAAAGAGCCATCGCGCCAATCCCCTGGAGCGGCGTCCACAGCCGGCCGTTCCTCTTCCGGAATGTCACCGGCGGTCAGGGGACCCGGCCCTACGTGACGGAAACTCATGCGGGAAACGACTTGTTTCAGGTCTCGAACGTTGCCGGGATAATCACGGCGGGTGAGGTAATCCCGCACCGCCTGATCCATCTCGGGCTCCTCGTCCGGCCGGAGTTGTCGCAGAAAATGATGCGCCAGCGGCAGGATGTCCTCCGGACGTTCGCGCAGGGGAGGCAGCTTACAGGTCCAAGAGGCGATGCGGTAGTAAAGATCGCGCCGGAAGCGACCCTGCGACTCTTCGTGCAACAGATTGCGATTGGTCGCGCATACTAGGCGGAAATCAGTCTGGTGCCAGACGTTACTGCCCACCCGCTTAAAAGTGTGTTCCTGCACAACCCGCAACAGCTCTGCCTGCAGGGTCAGGGGAAGTTCGCCCACCTCGTCGAGAAACAGAGTTCCTCCGCTAGCCAAAGCGAAGGCGCCATCCCGCGCAGCGATCGCCCCGGTGAACGCTCCACGTTCGTGGCCGAAAAACTCGCTTCCCGATAATTCGGGAACAATGGTGGTGCAGTCCAGAACCACCAGATCACGCTTCTGGCGCTGCGCGTCGAGAGAGTGGATAAGCCTTGCTACCAGTTCTTTGCCGGTGCCACTTTCGCCAGCAACCAGCACGGATGCGTCGGTAAATCTCGCCACCTCCACAATCTGTCGCAGCATCGCGATCCACGCCGGGTTGCTCCCAACCAGATTCTCAGCTACCACGGAGGAGGCAACCGTGTCGTCGACTGCTTCCCAACGTTCAAAACGTGCGGCAATCTCACGGGCCGGATAGTTGGAATGGTCCCAGGCGAAAACGTCGGAGGCTCCACTGCGAAGGAGCTGCCACACATAGTTGCCCGTCAAAGTGGAATGGGATATCGCAACTGCAAGAACTCGCTCCAGTCCGTTGCGGCTGCAATGACGGACCAGATCGCAGAGGTTCTGGCTCATCTGGTCGAAAAAGAGAATGCCTGGGCCGGCAGCTTCTTCGGAGGCGAGCGGATGGGTGCGCACACCTTCGCGCGTGAGCGCCTGCACGGTAGCGCCCCGGCGGACCGAATCGCTGTCAACAAAGCGGTGCCACAGGCTGGTCATAGCCACCGCCTTCAGCTCGGTAAAAACTGCGTTAGTTGTTTTGCAGCGAGGGCCTCCCGCCCACACGCGTGGATCGTCGTTTCGACATTTGAAGCGACTTCGACTTATGATCCACAGCGCCCCTTCCGTGGGCCGGAGTTGCTAACCAACACCCCAAGCGATTGGGTGAGTTGTCGGACCGAGCAAAAATCGGGTCTCCAGATGGCCGGAGCACACTGCAGCTTCGGCAACGATGGAGCCGGTCGGCGTCTGCAATCCCTCTTACTGCAGGCAGTTCGTGCGCGATCGCAACCTGTACTCCTTGCCAAGTCGTCGCAGGGGGAAGGAAATGCGGCTTAAGACGAAAGCGCTGGAGCGGAAGTTTACGCTCACGCTGCAATTGGACGAGCAGAAAAAATGATTCTGTTACGAAATGCGAACAACGTTGCAGCTAGGGTCACTTGCTGCGAATCTCAGGGCAGCCAAGATGCGATTCAAAGTCTGCGATCTGCTCTCGACTGTCTTGTATGGGAACTTGTAATCGCTGCGAAGGGAAGGGGTGGTAAGTAATAGCCTTGTCGAACTTGTTTTACATTTGAATCCAACGTTCAGGTCAAAGGAATGCAAATGGCAGGATTCTTGTGCAATGTCTGACTGGTTTGCGTTGCATGGATCGATTCGCGCCGACTACCACAATGACCTTCACCGCTCCGGTACGTCGGGGCCGTTGCCTCGAACTCGCCGCAGATTCATTGGCAGGGTTTGAATGCATTGGCCATCGTAACAAGATGATCAGAGCAGCTCATCGCCATCATCACCATCACGCGCACAGCGCGTCGGCGGGGGAGTTTGGCTGAGCTAGCTAACACCTGAAGAGATTCGAGCCCGCTGATGCGATCTACGCTCAGCGGGCTTTTTGGTTTTGAAGCAAAAGTCGAAGAGGAAGGACCGTTTGAACGATGCAACACTGCATCTGCGCTGCAGTCCCAAGATTTTCGCGTTGAGCACCATCCGTCCACAATCCATTATCGCTGCCTTGCATGTCCCAAGACCGCCAAAACTGCCACCCCTTGCCCTGTAAATCGTTGAAACTACGTCAAGTGCGGATTCGATTCCTTCCGCGCTCACCATCTCTAACAGATGTCGTTCGCTAACTCATCTGGCAAGCTGTGGTTGACTCACGGGCGCCATCCCCGGCTCATCGTCCGATCACAATAATGTGTGACTTGCGTCACTGACGCGGTATGGTGGTTGGACCATAACTACTATCACGTTCGCAAGTGCTGCTCGGCACGAGAACGTGGGCGGCGCGATTCGAACCAACGTTCGACAGATGCCGAAAGGCGAGTTGTGGAGATTTGCCTCACCGCCGCCTCGGAAAGACGCGCCAGTTCTGGGTTGTTACCCGCCGACTGCCATTACGTCAAGGACAGCCTGCGGGCCGCCTCGCGTGCCTTCCTTAAGCAACTTGACACTGAAGAATCTCGAACTGGAGGCGGAGTGTTCCGGCCGGAATGCATCGCGCCTTCCAAGGCCCGCGTGTTGCCCAGATAGAGATGACCAAGCAAAGTTAGGGATCTCGGTCCGAATCCGTATTGAACGCAGTCATAACAGATCGCAGAAGACGAGAACGACGCAGCACTAATTCAAGTCCGGTAGGGAGGTGCAGCATGGCAGCTCGACTTGCCGAAGAATGGTTTGCCATATGTGGAGGTTGTGAAGTAACCATCCTCGACATCGGTGAACCACTCCTAGACGTCCTCAAACAAGTGGAAATCGTGCACATGCCAGTCCTGATGGACCACAAGCTTTACGGTCAGACTGGCGAAGGTACAGAGATGGAAATCCCCGCGGCGGATGTCGGGCTGATATCTGGAGGAATCCGCAGTGAAGAGCACAAGAAACTGGCGCAGGAGATGCGCAAGAAATGCAAGATCCTCATCTCTCTGGGTTCCTGTGCCTGCTTTGGAGGTGTGCCGGCGCTGGCGAATCAGTTCAGCACAGAAGAGTTGTTGGAGAAGGTCTACCGTGACAGCGTGACAACCGAGAAAAACGGCCTACCTCACGAGCAGATTCCCGCCCTGACTGACCGGGTATATGCGGTCCATGAAGTTGTGAAGGTGGATGCGTATCTGCCGGGATGTCCAACCACGCCAGAGATGGTGGCGGGAGCACTGGTCGCTTTGATCGAAGGCAAGCCCTTGCCCGCGCTGGCGTCGAAGAGTGTTTGTGACGAGTGTCCCACCAAGCGTGAAAAAAAGGCGGTTTCCACGCTGAAGCGTCGCCTGGATGCGCCGGACTTCAAACCGGGAGCGCCACTGAGCGAAATGCGCTGCCTGATGGAGCAGGGCATCCTGTGTCTGGGGCCAGCAACACGCGCCGGCTGCGGTGGCAGCGAGGGAAACCCGCGCTGCATCCGCGCTTACATGCCATGCGAGGGTTGCTTTGGCCCGCTGTCGGACAAAGCCAATCCCATGGTGGACATGATGGGCGCGCTCTCCTCGATCGGACTCGATCCCAAGCAGATTCCGGATCGGGCCGCAACCTTCAACCGTTTTGCTGGCGCTGGCCGTCTGCGGCCGATGCCCAGGAGGTGATCCATGGCAAAGACACTCGTCATTCAACCTGTCACTCGCATCGAGGGCCACGCCAAAGTGACCATCCAGCTCAACGATGCCGGCAACGTGGACACCGCCCGGGTGAATGTCATTGAACTGCGCGGCTTCGAGAAGTTCTGCCTCGGACGCCCCGTGGAAGACCTTCCCCGTATCACGCCACGTATTTGCGGTGTGTGTCCGTGGTCGCATCACCTGGCCTCGGCCAAGGCTTGCGACGCGGTCTTTGGGGTCGAGCCGCCCCCCGCCGGCAAGAAGCTGCGCGAGCTGTGCAACAGCATCGCCTACATGGAAGAGCACATCCTGCACTTTTACTTCCTGGCGGGAGCCGATTTCCTGCTCGGTCCAGATGCTGATTATTCCATCCGCAATGTCATTGGCGTGCTGCAGGCAGCGCCGGACATTGCGAGAAAAGTGGTGAAGGTGCGCCACCTGTGCGCCAAGATGCTGGAAACCCTGGCGGGCAAGTCTATCCATCCTCAGGCCGCCGTTCCTGGCGGATTCAGCAAGCCACTGGCTCCTGCCGAGCGTGACGAGTTGCGCAAGCAGGCCGATGACACTCTCGAACTCGCCAAGTTCTCCATCGCTTTTGCCAAGGAGAACGTTTTCCCCAAGTACCTCGACGTGGTGAAGTCGCTGGGAGTGATCACGACCGGCTTCATCGGCACCGTCAAGGAAAACGGCGCACTCAACCTCTACGACGGAAAGCTTCGCCTGATGGCGCCGAATGGCTCGTACCAGGACTTCCCGTATGACCGCTATACGGAGTTCATCTCCGAGCACATTGAATCGTGGAGCTACCTGAAGTTCCCATACGCCAAACAGTGGGGCGAAGGTTTCTCCATGGATGTCGATAATCCCAAGGGCGTGTATCGAGCCAACACGCTGGCCCGCATCAACGTCTGCGACTTCATCGACACGCCCCTGGCGCAGGCCGAACTGGAGGAGTTTCGCGCAAAGTTCGGGCGGCCCGCACAGCTCACGCTGCTCTATCACTGGGCGCGGCTGATCGAACTGCTCTACAACGCCGAAAACACCATCCGCCTGCTGGACGATCCTGAGATCACCAGCACCGAAACCCGGGTGAAGTGCACGCCGCGGGCAGCGCGAGGCGTGGGCGTCACCGAAGCGCCGCGCGGCACGCTCATCCACGACTACACCACCGATGCCGATGGCCTGATCACCAACGTCAACCTGATTGTCGGCACCACGCACAACAACGCTCCCATCAACATGTCGGTCACACAGGCCGCCAAGAGTTTGATCCATGACGGCAAGTACGACCAGGGAGTGCTGAACAAAGTAGAAATGTCAATCCGCGCCTACGATCCGTGCTTGTCCTGCGCGACCCACCGGCTAGACGGAAAAATGTCCGTCAAGCTGGATATTTTCGACGTAGAGGGCAAGTTGCTCGGCTCGCTAGCCAACTGAAAGGCAGCGAAAAGGAAGAATGTATGCGGGAGATCGGACAATTCGTGGTCGATCAAGCCGACATCGATCAGTCTGATCTTCCCGACTTCTGCCGGAAGCCGACCGTAGTGCTCGGCGTTGGGAACATTCTGTTTGGAGATGACGGCTTCGGGTGCGCGGTAGTTGACTATCTCGAGTCACACTACCCTGTACCCGAAGCAGTCTGCTTGCTGGACGCCGGCACGGGCGTGCGCAAGCTGCTATTCACCCTCTGCCTGAGTTCCGCGCGTCCGCAGCGCTTGCTAATACTGGACGCGATCGATGCCAGACGAAGTCCCGGAGAGATATTCGAGGTCGATCCCGCCGAGATTCCCGTGGCTAAGCTTGATGATTTTTCAATGCATCAGTTGCCCACGTCCAACCTGCTGCGCGAGTTGCAAGAAACTTGCGGGGTCGAGGTGCGGGTGCTAGCTTGCCAAACGGGGCCACTGCCGGAAGAGATCTCACAAGGTTTGTCGAAAGCAGTCAGCGACGCCGTGCCGCAAGCCGCAGAGTGGCTGGTCCGCGAGTATTTTCCCCGCCCCGCAAGATCGCCAGTAAAAAACACTTACGCAACACCGTGTGAAAGCGCAGGAGGCGTCGTATGAGCCCGAATCTCGCAATGATCAGCGATGGCATGAAGTTCATGTGGGATGGGCAGCCCTACGAGACCAAAGAAGAGGCGTCACAAGCAGCAAAGTCATATCAGAACGAGAACTTTCAGATCCAGATGGTGGAAGAAGGCGGAAAGTTCCTGGTGTACACCAGGAGGACCGCGAAGGAATGGGCAGCCGCTGTGCAGTAGCGGGCACGATTCGGTAGAGGTGGCAAATGGCAGCAGGCACATTGCCGGTTCAAAGCGATCCCACGCTGCTGGCCGACATCCGGCAGTATGGAAAGTTCGACCCCACAGGCTGCTACCAGTGCGGAAGCTGCACCCTCTCGTGCGATCTGGTGGGGGATTCTGTGACCTTCCCCCGCAGGAGCATTCGCTACGCTCTGCTCGGACTTAGGCAACCGCTCCTCGAAAACCTGGACCCATGGGTCTGCCATGACTGCGGCGACTGTTCCCTGGTCTGCCCACGTCAATCGGAACCCAGGATCTCCATGCTCACGCTGCGGCGCTTCCTCAGCGCGCAGTACGACTGGACGGGCATCGCCTCCAAGCTGCTCCAGTCCAAGGCGTGGTACCTCGGTTCTTTATTCTCTGTGGCGTTTGTGGTCGTGCTGCTGATCGTTGGTTACCACTTGTGGTACGTGGGGATGCAGGCTAAGGACTTCGTCACCATGCCGTTGGGATTGGATCACATGTTCCCGCTCATGACCTACTACACCCTGACGGTGATCCTGGCTCCCCTTTTGCTGTTGTTCTCGCGTGTCTTCCGCATCTGGCGGCTTACGATGGGTGGGGAAAAGGCGCATCTTCCGCTTTCCATCTACCTGCTCGAGACCTGGGTCTACGTCTACCAGTCCGTGAGCGACTCAATGATGAGGAAGTGCCCGGAAAAAGGCCGATGGCTGGGGCATTTCATGCTGGCCAGCGGTGTGGTCATGATGCTGGCCGTCAAGGTCCTGGCTCTGCGGTGGTTTCAAACCGACAATCTCTACCCCTTGTACCATCCCCAGCGTTGGCTCGGATACCTCGCGACAGGCCTCATCCTCTACGGAATCGGAGACATCTTCTTAGGCCGTTTGCGGGCGCAGAAGGAGATCTATAAGGAGACGTCGTTTCAGGATCTCATCTTTCCCATCTTGCTCGTGTTGACTGTGGTCAGCGGTCTCGCGGCACACACGTTCCGCTATGCCGGCTTTGCGCTTACCTGTCATTTCCTATACGCCCTACACATCATCATCGCGACGCCCATGCTGCTGGTAGAGATGTCGTTTGGAAAGTGGTCGCACATGGTCTATCGGCCGCTGGCGCCGTATTTCATTGCGGTCAGGGAGAAAACCGCGCGCCATGTGCCCGCGGCGGAGGTCGTTCCCCATGCGCTCTGAGGAATCCAGAACCGCACCGGTAGGCGCTGCCCTGGTCGTTGGAGGCGGTATCGGCGGCATGCAGGCGGCCCTCGATCTCGCCAACGGCGGCATCAAGGTGTATCTGGCCGAACGCGGCCCTGCCATTGGCGGAGTCATGGCGCAGCTCGACAAGACCTTTCCCACCAACGATTGCGCCATGTGCACCATGGCACCGCGTCTGGTCGAGATCGGCAGGCACAAGGACATCGACATTCTCACCTTGTGCGAGGTCGAAGGCGTCGCGGGGCGGCCGGGGAATTTCACGGTCAGCATCAAGCAACAGCCGCGTTTTATAGACGCGACGAAGTGCACGGGTTGCGGGGCATGCGTGGCAGAGTGTCCAGTCACGCTGCCGTCCGAATTCGATCAGGGGCTGGGAGAGCGGAAGGCGATCTACCGGCCGTTCCCGCAAGCCGTCCCCAATATCTTCGCCATTTCGCGCCGCGGGACCTCTCCCTGCCAGGCCGGATGCCCCATCCATCAGAGCGCGCAGGGCTATGTGACGCTGATCGCGCAAGGACGCTTCGACGAAGCGCTCCAGGTCATTCTGCGCGACAACCCGCTTCCGTCGATCTGCGGTCGCATCTGCACCCACCCCTGTACCACCGCCTGCACGCGCAGCAGTGTGGACGACCCGCTGAATGTGCCGGCGTTGAAGCGTTTCGTTACCGACCGTTGCCCCGATTACAAGTTGCCGCAACCCACCGTGCCCGATCGTCCCGAGAAGATTGCCATCATAGGTTCGGGCCCAGCCGGCCTCCTCTGTGCTTACCAGCTCCGGCAGAAAGGCTATGGCGCGACGATCTTCGAGGCACTCCCGGTGGCGGGCGGGATGCTGGCCGTCGGCATTCCTTCCTTTCGCTTACCCAGGCCATTGCTGAACGCCGAGTTGGACAGGCTGCGCTCGATCGGCATCGAGATCCTGCTGGAGACGCCGGTGGGCCTCAGCATCACGTTCGAAGAATTGCGCAAGAGCTACGCGGCAGTTTTCGTCGCCATCGGAGCTCACGTCGAACGGAAGCTCGGAATTCCGGGGGAACATCTCCCGGGCGTCACCGGTGGAGTGGAGTTCCTGCGGCGAGTCAATCTCTCGAGCCGGGTAGCGCCAGGGCAGCATGTGCTGGTGGTGGGAGGAGGCAACTCCGCGCTGGACGCGGCGCGCGCCGCCCTCCGCTGCGGAGCGGCAGAGGTGACGGTCGTCTACCGGCGAACCCGGGCAGAAATGCCCGCTGACCAGCGGGAGATCGAAGGCGCAGAGCACGAAGGCGCCAAGTTGAGATTCCTGGCCGCACCCAAATCATTCCAGTCCGGACCTGACGGCCGCGTGGTCGGCCTTGAGTGCGTGAAGATGAAGCTTGGCCGGCCCGATGCCAGCGGCCGGCCAACTCCGGAACCGATTCCCGGCTCGGAGTTCGTCATTCCCTGCGACGCTGTCGTGGTTAGCATCGGCCAATTCCCCGACGTGAATGCCCTGGGAGAACGGCTGGGCTTGGGCACCACAAAATCAGGAATACTACGCGCCGATCCCTTGACGCTGGAGACAGACTTGCCCGGTGTGTTCGCCGGCGGGGATTGCGTGACCGGTCCCGACGTGGTGGTTGCGGCGATGGCTGCAGGTAAGAAAGCGGCCAACTCCATCGATCGCTGGCTCAATGGCAAAGATCTCCGTGTGGGGCGTGAACTGGAAGGGCCGTATCAGACCCAGTACGTCGTGGATACAGCTGGCGTGCTAATGCAACGCCAGATACCCGTACAAGCCCTTGACCCCAGGACTCGTGGAAAAACGTTTGCCGAGGTCCACGTCGGCTACACGGAGGAAGAAGCGGTCGCTGAGGCTAAGCGTTGCCTCGCGTGCGGCATTTGCTGCGACTGTCGTACCTGCGCAACGGTCTGCCAGGCCAATGCCATCGACTATACCCAGAGAGCAGAGACTCGCGAGTTACAGGTAGGCGCCATCGTCCTCGCACCGGGATACGAGATCTACGACGCCCGCTTAAAGAATGACCTGGGTTATGGCCGCTTCCCCAATGTGCTCACGTCCCTGGAGTTCGAGCGGATTCTCTCCGCCTCCGGACCCTACTCCGGCCATGTCTGCCGGCCCTTCGACCGGCAGCAGCCGAAGCGGATTGCTTTCCTGCAGTGCGTTGGTTCGCGAGATTCCGACCGCGACTACTGCTCCTCCGTTTGTTGCATGTATGCCACCAAAGAAGCCATCATCGCCAAAGAACATCTCGGCGAAGGCCTGCAATGCGACGTCTTCTTCATGGATATGCGCGCTTTCGGCAAGGGCTTCGAGCAGTATTACCGCAGAGCGCAAGAACTCGGCGTGCGCTATATCCGTTCTCGCGTGCCGAAAATCGAGGAAGTCGCTGGCACCCGGAACCTGATTGTCCAGTATCTCGGCGAGAACGACACCAAGCTTTCCCAGGAATACGATCTGGTCGTTCTCTCGGTGGGTATGCAGCCACCGAAAGACGTCAAAGTGCTGGCCGAACGCTTCGGGGTAGCGCTGAACAAGTTCAATTTCTGCGGGACCTCCACCTTCCGGCCCGCAGAATCCTCGCGGGAAGGAATCTTTGTGGCGGGGCCGTTTGCCGAGCCCAAGGACATTCCGGAAACTGTCATGCAGGCCTCGGCAGCCGCTTCCCAGGTGCTCTCGCTCTTGCGGGAAGCCCGCGGCACGCTGATCACTCCCAAGGTCTACCCAGCGGAAAGAGATGTGAAGGGAGAAGAGCCGCGCATCGGAGTCTTTGTCTGCCACTGCGGGACCAATATCGCCGGCGTGGTCAATGTCCCTGACGTCGTGGAATATGCCAAGACTCTGCCCAATGTCGCGTACGTGGAGAACAATCTTTATACCTGCTCCAACGATACCCAGGATCGGATCAAGGAGAAGATCGCCGAACACAATCTGAATCGGGTAGTGGTGGCCTCCTGCACCCCGCGAACCCACGAGCCTCTGTTCCGCAACACGCTGGCCGAGGCCGGCCTCAATCCATACTTGTTTGAGATGGCCAACATCCGGGACCAGTGCTCCTGGGTGCACATGCACGAGCCCGAGAAGGCCACGCAGAAATCCAAAGACCTGGTGCGGATGGCGCTGGCCAAGGCCCGGCTGCTGCAGCCGCTCCACCGGCAAACGGTCAAGATAGAAAAGTCTGCGCTGGTGATCGGCGGGGGAGTCTCGGGCATGACCGCTGCCCTCTCGCTGGCACGCCAGAACTTCGATGTCTATCTGGTGGAAAAGGAGAACGAGCTTGGCGGAAATCTGCGCCACACCCACTACACGCTCAACGGAGACCGGCCACAGGAGGAATTAGCGCGCCTGCGCGACGAAATCGGACACAACAGCAGAATCCATCTATTTACCGGCGCAGCCATCGAGAAGATCGACGGTACCATCGGCAACTTCAAGACTACGATCACGGCACAGGGCAAGACCACCGAAGTCACGCACGGGGTCGTAATCGTGGCCACGGGTGCGAAGCAGTATCAGCCAAGAGAATACCTGTATGGACAGGACGACAAAGTCATCACGCAGCGTGAACTCGAAGCACGCCTCGCCTCCGGGGATGGCTTCCTGGCGCAGAAGGACAATCAGCCCGGCAAGACCGTCGTGATGATCCAGTGCGTGGGCTCACGCGATCCCGACCACCCCTACTGTTCTCGCGTGTGCTGTACCGACGCCATCAAGAATGCTCTGAAGATCAAGGCGATCTCCCCCGAGACAAACGTGTACGTGCTCTACCGCGACATCCGCACCTACGGCTTCAAAGAGAGCTACTACACCAAGGCGCGCCAGCAAGGCGTCGTCTTCGTGCGCTACGACGAGGACCGTAAGCCCGACGTTTCACAAAATGGCGAGGGACTTCAGGTCACCGTCTACGACCAGACTCTCGGAATGCCGATCATGATCAACGCAGGCTTGGTGGTTCTGTCCGCGGGCATTCATCCCCATGAAGACAACCGGAAGATCGCCCAGTTCCTCAAGGTGCCGCTCAACGCCGAGGGATTCTTCCTCGAAGCCCATATGAAACTGCGCCCGGTGGATTTCATGACGGACGGCGTCTTTCTGTGCGGGCTGGCCCATTCTCCGAAGAGCATCGAGGAATCGATTCTGCAGGCGCAGGCAGCGTCTGCGCGTGCCGCCTCTGTCCTCGTTCAGGATAGCCTTGAACTGGGAGCGAATATCTCGCAAGTGGTCGACGAGAGCTGCGACGGTTGCGCCTACTGTGTGGACACTTGCCCCTACAAGGCGATCACCATGCTCGAGTACAAGTGGCAGGGGTCGATCAAGAAAATCGTCGAAACCAACGACTCCACCTGCAAGGGCTGTGGCTGCTGCCAGGCTACGTGTCCAAAGAAGGGCGTATTCATCCGTGGATTCACCCTCGATCAAATCGAGGCTCAGATCCATGCTGCTTTGGGAGTAGAGTGATGGATGACAACTTCCAACCTTTGATCATCGCCCTGTGTTGCAACTGGTGTTCCTACGCCGGCGCGGACTTGGCGGGCGTCTCCCGAACCCAATATCCGCCCAGCATCCGCATCGTCCGCGTCATGTGCTCGGGAATGGTGCATCCCAACCTAGTGATTGATGCGTTCACCAAAGGAGCGGACGGCGTCCTCATCTGCGGTTGTCATCCTGGAGATTGCCACTATCAGGAGGGCAATCTGAAAGCAGAAAAACGCGCGGACGCCATTCGCCTGATGCTCGCGGATTTTGGGATCGAGGAAGAGCGCTTTCGCTTGGAATGGGTTTCAGCGGCCGAAGGGCCGAGGTTTGCGCAGATTGTCCGGGAATTCACAGAGCAAGTGCGGCAGCTTGGCGTCAGCCCGTACAGGTCGTAACGTGATTAACGAGTGGGTAGCACCGATTATTGTTTGGGTGGTAGTCATTGCATTTGTCCTGGCAGTCGCGGGATTCTTGCTCGGCGAATGAATAAGGTTCGTTTCGCATTGATCGCCTCCGGAAAAGAGGGAGGTGAGGAGCATGGTCCTCATCATCACGGGAGCCGCAGAATCAGGCAGAGACACCGTGGGCAGGCTCCTCGCAGAAGCCTTGGGATGGGAATTTTTTGATGCGGAGAACCTTCGTGCCCCTCGAGACCTTAACACGCATATATGCGCCGCTTCGGCCAATGCTGATCCAGCCTTGTGCATGGAAACACTGTCGGCTGCTATTACTTTCTGGCTCTATGAATGGCGGGATGCAGTAATTTCGTGCCCGATGTTGATTGAGGGAGATCGAAGAAAACTCTCTGAAATGTCCTCGCTGGTAAAAGTCGTCTGTCTGGAGGCATCCCATGCGATCGGTCGCACTCCCGTCCTTGACCGAGTTGGAGAGATTGTCGCGGAAATGATCGGGAAAACAAGGGCTGTGCTGATCAACTGAAAGTCGCCGTCGCATGCCCGCAGTCAGGATTTCACCTTCCTCGAAGCATGGCCGAGCGAAACGGGCGAAAGCTCAGTGGGCAAACCATATTCCTGCAAGAGCTGCCCACGAAGTCGATGGAGTTAGGGCGCCTGTGTCTTGCGGATCGATACGACTGACGCGGTGTAGCGGTCGGCCCGCAACAGCGAGACGCTGTATTCGATCGGGATACGCTGCACGTCGTAGGTCGTTTCCTTGATCGAAAGCAGAGCGCTCCCCGGCGATGTCTGCAAGATACGCGCTTCCTCTTCACCGGCGGTGACCGCACCGATCACTTCTTCAGCCCAATGGAGCTTCCGCCGGTAGACGTTCTCGAAGACGTGGTACAAGGACTGCCGGGCCAGGTCTTGTTTCTCAATTCCGGAGAAAAGGCGAACCGGCAAATGGCTGGTGACGACGGCCACCGGCTTCTTGTTCACGAATCGAAGGCGACGTAGGCAGTATGTCTTTTCACCCGCGGCGAGCTTGAGGGCCTGCGCAGTCTCAGGGTCGGGCTCTTCGAATTCGAGGGCCAGGACTTTGGCTGAGGGCACCAACCCGCGCCGCCGCATCTCTTCGCTGAAACCACGCAGTTGCTGGAAATCCCAAGGGACGCGTCCGGATCCAATGATTGGCCGCTTGCCTTTGGCCATGATCAGCAAACCTTCGGAGCGGAGTTTTTGAAACGCCTGCCGGACCGGCATCTTGCTGATGCCAAGCGTGCGGGCAACCTCACCTTCGGAGCAGAATATCTGTCCTTCGTGGAGCACGCCGTCCTTGATCAGGTTGCGCACCCGGTCCACGATTTGCTCGTAGTAGGGAACGAAACTGGCGCTATCGAGCACCAAGCCCAGAGATTCGGCGTGGGGCGCGACCAGGGGTTCGAGAGGGGACGCTGTCGACTGTCTTGCGTACATGGACACATAGTATACAAGGTTTATAGGTTCTTCGGCAGAAGAATTTTTGATGACCCGTCAGCGGCCATTTCTATGGTGGCTGACCAGTTGTAATAGCCAGATAATAAAGCCTATACATTGATTTATGACCAATGCCCGGCTACTTCCTTGGCCCTCTCCATATGAAATAAAGATTGACAACATATATACATATGATGTTTTCGTGTTGGCATGAACGATCTCGCAAACGCGGTTAGCACGTTCCCAACGGGTCGGTGTCCGGGAAGGGCTGCTCGTCACAGACACACAGTCTGGTGGGGAGTAGGTTCGCTGCTGGCGAGAAACGCGATGGTTGCAGTGTTGATCGTTCTGGCCTGCCTTTCGGCCGGCGCACAAGACTGTTCGCGTCCCGCGCTACGTGGTTCGTTTTTACAACCTGCTCTAGGGGACGCCTGGACCCTGAAACAGTGGCGCGACGAGTTCCAGTACATGAAAGATGCGAGGCTCGATCAAATGGTCCTGCAGTGGACGGCGGACAGCAAGGCGAAGACCACCATCTATCCTTCTGGAGTCGCGGGCTATACGCAGAACACCCAGCATGACGTAGTCGACAGGGCTCTGGATGCCGCGGATGCCAGCGGTGCGCAAGTGTATCTGGGCCTGCAGATCAATGACGACTGGTGGACGAAATACCTCAGCGACAAGACCTGGCTCAACAACGAGGCCAAGGTCGCCAACGTTTTGGCCGACGACCTCTGGAGGCGCTACCGTCACCACGAATCGCTGACCGGGTGGTATCTGGCGTTCGAGGTGGACAACGTCGCAAGCACTTCCGCCGAGTGGGATAACCTGGTGGCGTTCTACCGAGCCGTGGGCAATCACCTTCACGAGCTCACGCCGGGCAAGCCGATCCTGATTTCGCCTTTCTTTAACACGGAGGCCGAGCTTTCTCCTTCGCAGTGGCAAACCATGTGGGAATACGTCTTGAAGCGCAGCCCCATCGACATCCTGGCGCTGCAGGACGGAGTAGGCGCGGGGCATGCCACGAAGGCGCAGCTACCCGAGTGGTTCAGCGCCGTCCGCAATGCGATTCAGAACTCCCGTCCCCGTATGCAGTTCTGGGTCGACACGGAAACTTTCACTGCGGACAGCGAACCGCGGGCAATCCATTCGATTGTGAACGATATGCGCGCGGTGCAGCCCTACGTCAGCAGCTATCTCAGCTTCAGCTTCAATCACTATATGAGCCCGCAGCAAGTGAATCCCCTTTACTACCAGACGTATCTGGATTACCTCGCGACCGGGAAAGTGGAGTCCGTGCCTCCGACGACCCCGACGGGCTTGAACAGTGTGGCCCTCGACTACCAGACCATCCGCATCACCTGGGTCGCCTCCACCGATAACGTCGGCGTGGTCGGGTACAACATTCGCCGCAATGGACGGCAAGTGGCCAGCGTGCGCGATGGAACGACCACCTTTCTGAACGAGCAGCTGCTGCCCGAGACTACCTACACGTACCAGGGCAAGGCGTTCGATGCAGCAGGAAATGAGTCGGCACTGAGTGTCGCGACAACGGCGACGACCCCGCTTCCCCACCTGTATCGGACCAACATTGGCTTGGGCAAACCGTACACAGCAACCATGCCCGCGAATCCCAGCTATCCCGATACCGGGGGCGCTGAGTTGACCGATGGAATTCTGGACTCGACGAACTACGCTGATCCTGCCTGGCAGGGAAGGGCCACAACAAAGGTCTACTCCTTCACTATTGATCTCGGGGCCATCCAGGTCATCAAGGAAGTTCGCAGCGACTGGCTCCAAGACAAGGTGTCAGGAATTTTTCTGCCGCAGTCGGTGGACTATGCGGTTTCTGCGGACAACCTGACGTTCAACACGGTGGGTACGGTCAAGAGGCCGAATCTTGGAGATGGCAACGCGTCGTACTGGTTCACCGTAACAGATTTGACCGGCGTAAACGGGCGCTATGTACGGGTTCAAGTGAAGCCCGGAGGGAACGCGGGCTGGACCTTCATCGACGAGGCTGAAGTGCGCCAATAGGACTGCGAGCGGGAAAGAGTGGGAGGCAAGCACGGTGCGGAACATGAGACTACTCCGGTGGGCGGGACTTTGGACGATCGCGTGGGCTCTGCTGCTATCGCCGACGCCAGGCTTCGGTCAGCAGGCGAGTCCGGAGTCAGCCGCGGTTGGCACCGTGAAGAAGTTGCCGCCCGTACATCTCGACGGCCAGTACTTCACGCGCGACGGGAAAAGGTTTCTGCCCGTGGGAGCGCACTGGGTTCCGGCCAAGGCGGCGATGCAGTGGCCGGTGCAGTGGGATCCGAAGGACATTGAAGCCGATTTCGCCAAGATGCACGAGCTCGGCTACTCAATCGTCCGCTTCGACATGATGTGGGCGTGGTTTGAGCCGCGTCCCGGAGACTACAACCCGGTTGCATTTCAGCAGCTCGACTACCTGGTTTCGCTGGCGCACAAATATCAGATATACCTGCACCCATCATTGTTTATTGGCGGCGAAGTGGGCGAGGCCTATTGGGACGTGCCCTGGCGGCATGGACGGCATCCGCACTCGGATCCCGAAATGCTGCGGCTCGAAACCAATCTCGCCGCTGAGTTTGGCCGGCGCTATGCCAACGAGACTGGGATCATCGCCTGGGACCTGACCGATGAGCCTCCGTTCTGGATTGTGCAGGCGCAGACTACGGACGCCATGGCGATCAACTGGACGCGCCTGATTGCAGGTGCGATTCGCCGCGAAGACAAGCTCCATCCCATTGTCGTCGGAACCAGCGGAGAAGAAATCGGCCATGGCCCTTTCCGTCCCGACAACATCGCGAAAGAAGTAGATTTTTTCAGCGTGCATCCCTTCACGATTTACAGTACCGATCTTTTTCCCGACCCCATGCTTTCCGAGCGTGGAACCTATGGCGCGGCTTTCGAGATTGCGTTGTCCAGCGGCGCCGGGCGTCCGGCGATGATCCACGAAATGGGAGGCTCGTCGGCGCAATATGCTCCGGAAAGAATCGCCCTCTATGACCGCCTGCAGATCTACTCGGGCCTGGCCGCAGGATCGATCGGCGTGGATCTCTGGTGCTACACCGACGCTTCACCGGAACAGTTTCACAAGGCGCCGTACTTGCGAACCCCGCAGGAGACGCGCTGGGGCATGACCACCTGGGACCGTCAGGACAAGCCGCTGGCGACCGAGTTCAAGAAGTTCTCAAAGATCGTGGGTCAGCTGGATCTGGCTGGCTTGACGCCAGCTCCAGCAGAGGTTGCGATTTTGATTCCCGGGGGATGGGCGCGAACCCATGGAGACTTCTCGCGTTTTGGTCTGACCGGTCCTGAGGTGACGCCCTACGTCTCCACGTTTGACGGCGATGCCATGCCGGGTCAGCCGCCGCCGAATACGGGCGCGGACAACCAGTGGCTGATCAGCTCCGCCCTGAACACGTTCATCCTTGCGCATCGCGCCGGGTTGAAGGCGGATTTCCCGCGAGAGTATGACGACTGGGCGAAGCGCCCCATGCTGTTCCTGCCGTCTCCGCTGACCAGCACTGCCAGCAACATCGTGCACGTGCATTCTGACTTCTACGAGAAGGCGAAGAAGTATGTGGAAGGGGGCGGCTTTCTGTATGCCTCGGTTGCGGCCGATGCCGCCATCCCCGACATGGAAACGATTTTCGGCGCGAGGCTGGTTGATACCGCCGTCGTCTCGGAGGTCACGCTGAAGGTTGTCGAGCCCTTCGGCGGCCTGAAACCGGGCGACACATTCCACTACTCCGTCCCCGGCGCGAGCCCGCGCAACTGGGGCTCGCTGCTCGAGGTGAAGGGTGGAAAGGTGCTCGCCGTTGATCAGGAAGGCCGGCCGGCGCTTGTCGCGAACACGATCGGCTCGGGAAAGACGCTGCTGTCGGCCTATCCGATCGAAACCTATCTGGCGAATACTCCGTCGGCATTTGAGAAAGCCGAGAACACCCATCGCATTTACGAGGCCTTCCGCAACTGGAGCGGCGTGAAGCCGGCCTTTCAAAGCGATCAGCCCTCCGTCGAAGTGACTTCGTTGCGCGGGGATCATCGTGGGTATGCCGTGGTCGTAAATCACAGCGCGCAGGCTTACAACGTTACGGTAACGACGTCCTTGCCCGTGAAATCGGTCCGCCAGATTGGACCGGAGAATCCGAAAGAGCTGTCGATCGGAGGCTCCAGCTGGAAGATGGACCTGGAACCTTACGAAGCAGCCATCGTGGAGTGGAAGTAGCTCAGCCCAGAGAGAATACGCATGATTGGCGCGGTTGACATCGGCGGCACAAAAATCGCGGTAGGGCTGGTCGATGACCACGGCCGTGTGCTGTCCCGTGCGGAATGTCCGACGGATGCGGAGCGCGGCTATGCGGCGGCGCTGGGGCGCATCGAGCAAATGTTGCGTGCCCAGGCGGCTGCCAGTACCGATCTGACCGGCATTGGAATTGGGAGCACCGGCCCTGTCGATCCTTTTACCGGGGAAATCGGGGAAGTCAACTTCTTCCCAGCCTGGCGCGGCAACAACCCGGTGGCCGACCTGGCGCGCATTTTCGCAGTGCGAGTGGCGATGGAGAACGACGCCGATGCCGCCGCCCTCGCCGAGGCAGCGTGGGGCGCAGGAAAGAACAAGCAACGCCTGATCTATGTGACGGTCGGGACTGGTATCGGCGGAGGAATCATTCTGAGTGGGCAGCTTTATCGGGGCGTGAATGGGGCTCACCCGGAGATCGGCCATCATGTCATCGACGCTTCCGGGCCGCTGTGCGCGTGTGGCTTTCACGGCTGCTGGGAATCCCTGGCTGCGGGTCCGGCGATGGTCTCGTGGATGGAGAGCAGAATGCCGCCAGACTACCCGCACCGCGACCACCTGACGGCCAAGCGGATTTGCGAACTTGCACATAAGGGAGATGAGCTAGCCCTTCAGGCAGTCGAACGAGAAGCACATTACTTAGGCCTTGGCCTTGCCAATCTGGTCACGCTGTTTACTCCCGATGCCATTGTGCTCGGAGGCAGCGTGATGAAGAGCGCAATTCTTTTTCTGGAAGAGATTCGCAGAACCATTTGCCGGTGCTGCCGTCTGGTTCCGTACGACAAGACGGAATTGAATCTGGCTTCCTTAGGCGAGGACGCAAATCTGATCGGCGCTGCGCGGGTGTGGCATCACCGGTTCGCACAAGAGGGAGGACCCCGTGCTTGAAGATCTCGCAATGCTCGAAGGCGAATATCTACGGGACATTCTTCATCAGCCCCACGCCCTGGAGGACACTCTCGCCAGCCTGGAAACGTCCAAGCCGCTGCTGGACATTGCCGCTCGTCTGAACAAAGGCAGATTCCAGCGAGTGGTGCTGACCGGCATGGGATCGTCCTTCCACGCCCTCCATCCGCTGAACCTGGAACTCATCAGCCACGGTCTTACTGCCCTCATGGTGGAGACATCGGAGCTGGTGCACTACAAGAATCGATTTTTCGATCCCAAGACTCTGATTGTCGCCGCATCGCAGTCCGGGCAAAGCGCCGAGATGGTGCGGCTGGCGCAGACGAACCATAAACGGTGCACGGTAATCGCGGTGACGAACACGCCCGACAGCCCGCTGGCTCAACACGCTAACGCCGCCGTGCTCACGAAAGCGGGTAATGAGTTCTCGGTCTCCTGCAAGACTTATGTCACGGCGCTGATGGCGCTGAAGTGGCTGGGGGATGTCCTCTGCGAGCGTGACCTGCGGCGAGCGCGCCGGGAGTTGAAGCAGGCCTGTCCGGCGGTCGCCGCCTATCTGGCCGATTGGAAAGACTATGTTCACACCCTGGCTCAGGTGCTCAAGAACACTCGTCACCTGTTTCTGGTGGGACGCGGAGCGTCGCTGGCTACGGTCGGCACGGGCGCATTGATCGTCAAGGAGTCCGACCATTTTCACGCCGAAGGCATGAGCAGCGCCGCTTTCCGGCACGGGCCCTACGAAATGCTGGGCAGCGAAACGTTCGTACTCGTCTTCGCCGGCGACCCGAAGACGCGGGACTTGAACCAGCGTTTGCTCTGCGACATACGCCAGCAGGAAGGGCGCGCAGAAATCGTCGATAAAGACGCTTCCTTGCCTTGCTGCAGGATCGCAGAGCACGGTCCGAGCATCCGGCAAATCCTGGAAATGCTGCCGGTGCAGATGATCACACTCGCGCTGGCGGCACAGGCTGGGCGCGAACCGGGCCGCTTCGAACTGGCGAGCAAGGTTACGACAACGGAGTGAAGGCAAAGAAGGACTTGTGACAATGGCACGAAATCGCTACATGGTCGGCTTGGTTTTTCTGACATTCTTTGTGATGTCGCTGCTGACCAACATCCTGGGGCCGATCGTGCCCGATATCATCAGCAGCTTCGGAGTGAGTCTGACGGCTGCGGCTCTGCTGCCTTTTTCCTTTTTCATTGCCTACGGCGTGATGTCCATTCCAGCAGGTTTCTGGGTGGAACGATTTACGGAGAAGCCGGTGATGGTTGCAGCTTTCGCGGCAGGAACGATCGGATCCCTCAGCTTCGCCCTGTTCCCTGCATATCACGTTGCCGTGGGATCGCTGTTCATCATGGGCGCGGGCATGGCGACGCTGCAAGTTGCCATCAACCCGCTGTTGCGGGTGGCGGGCGGCGAAGAGCACTTCGCGTTCAACTCGGCGTTTGCTCAACTGATCTTCGGTACTGCTTCCTTCGCCAGCCCGCGCATTTACTCCTACCTGGTCGAGAACTTGGGCAAGCCTTCTGCCGCGGGCAATCTGTTGCTGCGAGTGCTCGGCAAGCTGACTCCTCCGGCGCTGCCCTGGGCGTCGATGTATTGGATCTTCGCGGTATTCACGGTGCTGATGATTGCCGCACTTGGGTTCACACGATTTCCACGCGTCGAACATACCAGCGAAGAAGCAGCCGGTTCTCTGCAGATGTATGGCAGCCTTCTCCGCAAACCGATGGTTTGGCTGTTCTTCCTCTGCGTCTTTGCTTATGTGGGGTCCGAACAGGGGACGGCGGACTGGATCTCGAAATTTCTGGCGCAGTATCACGGCTATGACCCGCATACCACGGGCGCGACCGCTGTCTCCTGGTTCTGGGGAATGTTGACCGCTGGATGCTTCGTTGGCATGGGGCTGCTCAAACTGTTCGACAGCCGCAAGGTGCTGATTGGATTCTGCGTCGGTGCGTTGCTTTGCCTGACGGCAGCATTGTTTGGTCCAGCGTGGATGTCGCTGATTGCCTTCCCGGGCATTGGCCTTTTCGCTTCGATCATGTGGCCGGTGCTGGTTTCACTGGCATTGAATTCGGTTTCAGAGCACCACGGGCCCTTTGCTGGAATTTTGAGCACCGGAATCATGGGCGGAGCAGTGGTGCCGCTGATTATCGGGCGCATCGGAGATTTCGCCGGCCTCCGCACGGGTGTCGCTTTTCTGTACCTGACGTTCGGATGCGTTCTTAGCGTCGGTTTCTGGGCCCGGCCAATCATCACGAACGCCACGATTTTGCATCGGGACAACGCTGTCCCAGCCGTGCCCAGCCAGATTGGATGAGGTCGAAATGACATCGGGAGAAACTGACGAACCGAGGGTGAAACGGCGGACGCGGGCAGAGGCTATCATGCTGCTGGTCATCTGCCCCATGGCCCTCCTGTTCGCGCTCTGCGGGGCTTCCCGTGCCCAGAGCCTTGTTCCTGCGCCTATCCATGGTGTAACCGCCGACGACAAGAACGATGTTCGCGACAGCGCGTTCCTTGCGAAGTTGCTGGACTCCCTCAGACATCTGTCGGTGAAGCCGACAGTGAGGATCGTCTACGACCCTGGCAACAAGGCCGGGAGCTTCGCCGCCGGCTCGTACCTGGATGCCACCAAGCAGATCAAGAGCGTGGCATACGTGTTCGGCCAGCCTTTGGATTCCTTCTACATGCGGTGCTTCACGCCGACCGAGCACCTTAATCGATTCAAGGACTATGTGACCACGCTGGGCGCGTACGTTGACTTCTGGGAAGTAGGAAATGAGATCAATGGCGAGTGGCTCTTCGGCGATACCAAAGACTGCGTGCCCAAAGCGTCCGTGAACTCTACATCCCAGGCTGATGTCGTGACCAAGATGATCGAGACTTATGACTACCTGAAGTCTCAGGGAAAAGCCACGGCCCTCACCCTCTACTACAACACGCCGTGTAAAAGGCCTGCGGCCAACGAGATGTTCACGTGGGTGGACGCCAACGTTCCTGCCCGCATGAAGACCGGCCTGGATTACCTGCTGGTGAGTTACTACGAACTGGACTGCGACGGGTATAAGCCCGACTGGGATCGGGTCTTCAGTCAGCTCGCGGCCACTTTTCCAAACTCCAAGCTGGGGATTTCGGAGTTTGGGTGGTCAGAAAAGAAACCTCCAAACGCCACCATCAAGGATCTGTTGCAGCGGCATTACGCCATTCATCCTAGTGTTCCGAACTGGGTGGGCGGAGGCTTTTATTGGGAGTTCGCCATCGACATGGTTCCCTACGATCCAGCTTCTGATTCGTTATGGAGCACGATCAATACCGCGATGGCGAACCAGAAGTGAAGTGAGAAGCATGTGATGGATTTTCGAAGAGGAGAGTACATGGTTAGCCCCGTTTGCAAGGTTCGCGTTCTGATTGGAGTGACGCTTTTCGTGCTTGCCACTGGATTCGTTGTTTTTTCCCAAGAGCAGCCCAAGGCCGCGCCTTACCTCAAACTCACGGCCCCGCGCCATGTGCTTCCCGACGCGCAAAAGTGGGAAGGGGACCAGTTTCCTCACACCATGTCGGTGCTGGAACTGAAGCGCGGAGGATTCCGCTATTGGGGATGGTATGGACTGAACGAAGGCCGGGGCATAGGCCTCGCCCGCAGCAACGATCTCGTGAACTGGACCAAGTATGAACAGAACCCGCTGTGGACCAACGCGCGCTGGCCGTCGGTTCTCGCAGGGGCCGACCCGAAGCATGCGGACTTGCTCTACTTCGCGATCACCCGCGAATATGACACCCCGAGCAGCCACATTGTGCTGGCCAGTTCGCGGGACGGGATCAACCTTACGCAAGAAAAGGTCCTGGTGCAGGGCGTTTCCAACCAGAGGAACCAGAATCCCAATCTCTTCCGTGATCCCCGCACCGGCCGGTTCTATCTCACTTTCTACCGCGGCAATGACAAGGATCACTTCGAGATCATCAGCAAAAGTGCCGATTCGGTTGTCGACCTGGACAAGGCCCCGGAAAAAATCCTGCTCAAGTCCGCAACGACGGTGGCGGCGCCCACGCTGCTTTACATCAAGGACGCAGTGGGCGTCTCCGGCCGGAAGACTGGAATCTACTATCTCGCCACCGAGATCTATCCGCACCGCTACACCGAAGATCCAGAGGGCGAGTGGCAGGTGAAGATTTTCGCCGCGGATTCGCCAGATGGCGATTTCCAGCCTGTCGAGGGAAATCCCATTATGCGCGGCCAGCGCGCCTGTTTGTTCCAACACATTTTTGACAATCGATTTTATGGCTATGACTGCCATTTAGAAACGCCCGATCACTGGGTGCTTGAGGAAGTCGAGGCACCGTTGCCACAAAAGTGAGAGTTGGATCGGCACCGGCAACGGAATTGAGAAACGAGGAGATACGCGATGAACGAACCTACATTGTCCCATGTCCTATTACAGCGTGATGCTCTGCGCCGAACGCCACGGATGCGGATTTTCTGCGGAGTACTAGCGTCGGTTCTGTTCGTCTTGCTGGTGCTGTTCGGAATCGCCGCCCCAGTGCGGGCGCAGCTTTATACAGGGTCAATTACCGGTGTCGTCAGCGACCCCACCGGAGCTTTGATTCCGGATGCCGACGTGACCCTGCTCGATACGGAGAAGGGGTTCACCTTCACCGCTAAGACCGACTCCAAAGGACGGTATCTGTTTCGCGCGGTGCCCCCCGGTACCTACAACCTGACGGTGAAGGCGACCGGGTTCAAGGAGAAGGCACAAACCGGGATCAAGGTGGATGTCAATCAAAATGTGGGCGCCGATTTCTCGATGCCACTGCTCGCCACCATGGAAACTGTGACGGTCTCGACGTCTGCTCCCTTGCTGGGCACGGAAGACGCAGTAACTGGGCAGGTAGTGGACCGGAAGCTGATCAACGATCTGCCGTTGAACGGACGGGCCGTTCTCGATCTGGTGTATCTCGCACCTGGAGTTACTGAAGTGGACGCCGCGTGCAAGGGATGCTACGCCACCAACGTCATCGTCAGCGGCAGCCGCAACGCTACCGCAGACATCCTCATGGATGGCGTGACCACGACGAACTACGAGCAGAACAGCGGCATTCGCGTGGAAACCTACGTACCCCCGGTGGATGCCGTGGAAGAATTCAAGGTGCAGGAGTCGAATTTCAGCGCCGAGTTTGGCTTTGCCGGCGCCACCGTCATCAATCTGGTCACGCGCTCGGGCACCAACAGCTTTCACGGAAGCGGGTACGAGTTTCTTCGCCACTACAAAATGGACGCGAACAACTGGTTCAACGATCAGCAGGGAATTCCCAAAGCACCACTGCGGCGCAACGACTTCGGCGGCACCATCGGAGGACCGATCTGGAAGAACAAGACGTTTTTCTTTTTTGACTACCAGGGCACACGGGTCACCCAGCTGGCCGGGCCATCCTTCTATGGCGTGCCCAGCCCTGCCGAGCGGAACGGCAATTTTGGCGAGATCTGTGGCGGGGATGGACCCAATGGGCCCGCACCCGGCGCAACGTTCGATGCGCAAGGCCTGTGTTCCGATCCAAACGGCCAACTCTGGGACCCGTATGCCGGAATATATGATCCCGCGGTTGGCGGCGCGAGACGCAACCCGAACGCATTCATCCCGTTCAATAACCTCGCGACCTACACCAGCACGGTAGACGCGAACCATCCCGGCAATCAGGTGCTGGCCTCAAATCCTGCCGGGGCTCCTTACCGTCTTCCGGCGGGACCGGGAAACTTGATCGACCCTGTCGCCGCCAAACTTATGCAGTACTTTCCCGAACCCAACGTGAATGTGGGAAACGCAAACTACAACCCATTCACCAACCGCGTGGACTCGGGATCAGTCAAAAGCAGCGACAATAAGTGGGACCTCAAGATCGATCATCGTGTAAACGAGAAGAATCTTCTAAGCGGCAAATACTCACAGGAATGGAGTTCTTCCACTTCTTTCAACTGTTTTGGCAACATTGCCGACCCTTGCAGCAGCGGTCCGGGCACGGCGACGGCTCACATGTTCGCCTTGAACGATACGCATACATTCACGCCAACAAAGTTGCTCAACGTCTCCTACGGCGTTTCACGCGGCACCTACTTCTTCCCCAGCATTACCGGCAGCTTTCCGCAAGGGACGGACCCCGTGGGACTGCTCGGAGAACCTTCCTATATGAGGTCTTCAGGCTACGACTGGTTTCCCGCAGTCAGTGTTGGGGAATACAGTTCGGCCGGCGCTTATAACAGCATTGGCACGGAACTCTACAGCTATGCCAAGCTGGGCGAAGAAACCCACCACCTGATCGGCAGCTTGAGTTTAGTGAAGGGTGCACACGAGTTGAAGTTTGGCGGAGAAGCGCGGCTCCACCGGCTCAACTTCACCCAGCCCAACTACGCGCCGGGCGGCTACTTCAGCTTCGACCAGACGGGCACAGCGAACTACGATCCCACCTGCATGCCCGGCCCCAACGTGAGCTGTCTGCCTTTTGGCGGGGATGGCATGGCGAGTTTCCTGATCGGTGCGCAACCCAATGACTGCTGCGGCATATACGAAATTCCGAACACGGTGGCCAGCCAGAATTGGGAGTTTGGCGGATTCGTGCAGGACAACTGGAAGAAGAGCGACAAGCTGACCCTCAATCTCGGCATGCGCTACGAAGTTGTGCTGCCTCGCACGGAGCGGAACAATGAACTGAACTGGCTCGATCCTAACGTGCAATCTCCGATTACGTTGGATGGCACGCACCTTACCGGAGGCGAGGTTTTCGCCAACTCTAACGACCGGCATTCCTATGCCGCTGACTACAAGAACATTCAGCCGCGCTTTGGCTTCGCCTATCGGGCGTTCCACAACACTGTGGTTCGCGGGGGCTACGGCATCTACTTTTCAGCATGGAGAGGAGCGGTTGCCGGCACTTCCGGTGTGGGGCAGCAAGGATTCGATCAAGTGACCAACCTGGTGGCCTCCTTCCAGGGGGACGGAGCCACGCCCGCTGCGCGGATGAGCAATCCCTATCCCAACGGTCCAATCAAACCTCCAGGCAGCAGCCTGGGCTTGTTGAACGACGTCGGTTACGGCGCCTACGGGCCCATCCGTGGTATCAGCAACGCCGTGCCCTACGAGCAAAGCTGGAGTTTTGGTATCCAGCGCGAAATGAAGTGGAATCTGGTTCTCGATGCCGCGTACGTCGGCAAGAAAGGAACCCACCTCTACTTCGCCAATGCGGGCGGCATCAATCACCTCGGACCTCAGGTCGAGCACTACACCAATGCCCAAATTGCGACACTGACTTCGTACGTAAACAATCCCTTCATCGATCCCACCCAGTCGAACGCGTCGCAGCTGATCACCGACCCCAACAACCCAATCCTGGCCAATTCGCAAATCCAGGAACTGCAACTGCAGATGCCCTATCCGCAGTTCTTTGGTGGATTCGCGGGCGACGAGCCTACGATCGCTAACTCGATTTATCACGCACTGCAGGTCCGGGCGGAGAAACGCTTCTCGGCCGGCCTGGAATTCCTCGCGACCTATACCTTTTCCAAGTCGATCGACGATGCCTCATTGACCAGCACTAACAACGTCTATCTGGGAAGTTTCGCCAGCCTGCAGGATCCGAACAATCCGGGCGGTGAACGGAGTCTTTCTTCCTTTGACATTCCTCAAGTCTTGCAGTTGAGTTACACTTACGAGCTTCCCATCGGCAGGGGCAAGTTCATTGGAGGCAATCTGCACCCCGTGCTCAACGCGATTGTGGGGGGATGGCGCACCAATGGCATCTGGCGCTTCAACAGCGGCCGGCCTATCAACCCTATGCTCTACCTGTCCAACAGCCTCCCCACCTTCGGAGCGCAGCGTCCAGACCTCATCGGCACGCCGCACCGGGCTGGTGGGAAGGACACGGACTGGATCAACCAGTACTTCACGAGCGCAGACGGGAGCAGTTTCTTTGCGCAGCCGGCGCAGTACGCGCTGGGCACGGCGCCGCGTGCCCTGGGTGCGGTGCGCAATCCGGGCGCGGATAACGCCGACCTCTCCATATTCAAGGAGTTTGGCATGGCCGCAATTCACGAAGGGATGCGCCTCGAGTATCGTTTCGAGAGCTTCAACACCTTCAACCACCCGCAGTTCTGCCCGCCGGACACAACCTTTGGCGACCCCAACTTCGGCAAGATCTTTTCCACCTGTAACAATCCTCGTGAGGTGCAAATGGCGCTGAAGCTTTACTGGTAGCTGACACATCGAAGGAGCCGGACTCCTCGGGACTTGCGCTTGGCAAAGGATGGGCTACCCGCGGTAGGATCACTTGAGAGAAGATGGCCGAGAATCAGTCCTTAATGAGTGTGCGCATATGAAACTGGGCAATGGAGTGAGACTTGCGTTAGTGTCCGCGTTTCTGGTTGCACTGTCGGCGGCAGGAAGCGACGCGGGCAAATCGATCACCGTAAGAGGATATGTCCTGGATTCGGCTTGCGCGTTCACCAAGGGCCTGAAAAAACCAATCAGCGCCGAATGCGCGACGGCCTGTGCTAAAGCCGGATCTCCGCTCGTGATCCTGGCCGACACAGGCACAATCTATTGGCCGATCACGGACACCACACCCTCCGCCGGACAAAACGAGAAACTCTTACCCTTCGCGGGACAAAAAGTAGTCGCATCTGGAAAAGTGTTCGAGCGAGGTGGTTCCAGCGCGCTTGTTATTGAGAAGATCGAAGCGCAGGCTGCCCAGAAGTAGGTTGCCTCTCCAGGCCGTTCTCCATCTGCAATTCCATCGAGGAGAGCACGACACGGTCTTAGCTGACCGCTTTACTCCGGAACTGCCGCAGCCCGGCGGCGAGCAGGAGCACGTCAAACGCGGTCAAGGCCACCAGCACCGCCAGCAGGGGAAGATGAGGGAACTGAGGCACGAGCGTGCCCCGCAATCCCTCACTGGCATATACCAGAGGATTCACTAGTACGGCCTTCTGCAGAATAGGAAACTTCTCCAGCGCGCTCCAGGGATAGTAGGTGCAGCCAAAGAAAATCATGGGAGTGAGAACCATGCTGAACATCAGGCCGATATGGTTCTGATTGATGCTGCACCCCAGGGCAAGACCACCACAGGCCGAGAACAGGGATACCAGCACGGTGACGCAGGCGAAGGTCAGAGGTGAGTGCAGGTTGAAATTGACGCCCGGGCGCAGGATCAACCACGCCGCGGGAATCACCACCAGTCCGGCGATGAGGGCCTGCAGCGCGCCCGCCAGCACTTTTTCGATAGCGACCCAGGAAATCTCCATCGGTGCCAGCAACCGGTCTTCGATTTCGCGCGTGAACTGGAATTCCGCGATCAGTGGCATGGCGACCGCCCAAACCCCTGTAAATACCATGCTGATAGCCATGATGCCGGGAAGCAGCAGGCTCTTGTAGGCTTCCGGCATGTAGCCGCTTCTGACCATGACGCGCCCGAAGATAAAGACGAACATCAACGGCTGCAAGAAGGTCTGAAACATCAGGACCACGGCGTTGCGGCGGGCCACGTGGGCATCGCGCGCCAGCATCGCGAAAAACGCTTTCCAGTTCATTCCCGCAGACTCCTTCCGGTGTGGTGCAGAAACAGGTTCTCGAGGCTCGGTTCGGAGATGTGCACGTCGTGTAACTCGACGCTCGCCGCCGCGGCAAGGGTGGCGATCTCGGGAATCAGCGAGCCGCCCCGGTCGGCATACAGATCGGCGCTACTGTCGCCGTCATTCGTTCGCACCTCCCTCACTCCCGACAGAGACTGAAGCCGCTGCAGCAACTGGGGTGAATGCTGGCCGAAACGCAGGCGCAGCAGGAATCCGCCCGGCACGGACCTTTTCAACTCGGCGGGTGTGCCTAATGCGATGTTGCGCCCGTGGTCGATGATGGCGAGGCGGTGGGCCAGCGCGTCGGCCTCTTCCATGTTGTGCGTGGTCAGCAGGATCGTCTTGCCGCTCCGGTTGTATTCGTGAATGATTTCCCACAAAAGCAACTTGGTTTGCGGGTCGAGCCCGGCGCTGGGTTCGTCCAGAAATAGAACCTGGGGATCGTGCATCATGGCGCGCGCGATCGAGAGCCGCTGCATCATGCCCCCGGAAAATCCGCGCACCATCTGATCGGCGCGGTCGCGCAGCTTAAAACGGTCGAGCAGTCCATCTGCGCGTTTGCCTCGCTCTTCCCAATCGAGGCCGAAATAAGCGCCGTGGAAGAGAAGAATTTCGCGCGCGGTCAGGGAAAAGTCGAGATTGGGACGCTGCGCCACGACGCCGATCAGGCGCTTCACCGCCACCTGTTCCTTCCATACCTCATGTTCCCCGATCCAAGCCTCGCCTCCTGTCGGCTGCACTCGTGTGGTGAGGATTCCCACAGTGGTGGACTTGCCCGCGCCATTGGGACCCAACAGGCCGAAGACTTCGCCCGGAGAAATGTCAAGTGACAGGCCATCGAGGGCGACAATCTCCGGCTTGGGTTGTTTCTTCTGTTTGCCCCGCCCCGTGGGCGAACCGAAGCCCCCGCCAGCGGCAAATGGCGGCGCCGAGGTGTAGACCTTGCGCAGATCTTTGGTGCGAATGCCAATCATCCGTGCGTCCTGATGAGTTCCCCAACTGGATTCAGTGCGGAATTGCCGGCCCAGTATAATCGACAATCTCCGATTCTATGCGAATCTGGCTGGTCTCGTGGGTCCAAGTATTAGTAGCTACGACGGCGTGCGCCCAGATCGCACCCGCGAAATCCCAAGCGCCGCAGACTGTGTCGCCTCAGTTCGAAGAGATCGCCCAGAAAGCCGGGCTGACCGTTCCGCACATTTCTTCGTCCGACAAGAAGTACATAGTCGAATCCATGAGTGGAGGAGTGGGGCTGATCGACTGCGATAACGACGGCAAGCTCGACATCCTCACCGTGAATGGATCGACGGTGGAGCGCTATCGCGCGGGCGGCGATCCCATGATCACGCTCTACCATCAAGACACCGATTCCAATGGGAAAAACCCCAAATTCACCGACATCACCAAGGCAGCCGGATTGACCCGTAAAGGTTGGGGCATGGGCGTGGCGGTGGCCGACTACGATAACGACGGGCTGCAGGACATTTATGTGACCGGCTACGGCGGCAACGCGCTCTATCACAATCTTGGTAATTGCAAATTCGAGGACGTCACGGAAAAAGCCGGAGTCGGCGCAGGAGGTTTCAGCACGGGCGCAGCCTGGGCCGACTACGACCGCGATGGCAAGGTCGATCTTTTTGTGTCGCGATACGTGCACGTGGACATCGACAAGCTGCCTGAGTTCGGCAATGATCCGCGATTCTGCCGCTTCAAGGGAATTCTGGTCCAGTGCGGTCCCTGGGGGCTGCCCGGCGAATCGGATTTGCTGTTTCACAACAAAGGGGACGGAACCTTTGAAGAGGTGGCGAAAAAAGCGGGCGTGGATGATCCGCATCATTACTACGGGTTGGGCGCGACCTGGGGAGACTACGACAACGACGGCTGGCCCGACCTTTACGTGGCCAACGATGCGGGGCCGAATTTTCTTTATCACAATAAGCACGACGGCACTTTCGAGGATGTCGGATTGCTCGCCGGAGTGGCGCTGAGCGGCGACGGGGCGGAGCAGGGATCGATGGGCGTGGATTGGGGCGACTACCTGCATGAAGGCCGCCTGTCGATGATCGTGACCAACTTCGTGGAGCAGGGATCGACGCTCTATCACAACCTGGGCAACGATTCCTTTGCCGACGTGAGCGTGCGTGCCAAACTGATGAAGCCAACCTATCCGCTGGTCAGCTGGGGCACGGCATTTTTCGATATGGATAACGATGGCTGGCTCGACTTGTTCGTGGCCAGCGGCCATGTTTATCCGCAGGTGGATGCGATTCCGGGCGGAACGCCTTACCGGCAGCCGATGTTGCTGTTCCGCAATCATCGCGATGGAACGTTTGACGATGTGTCGGCGGTCTTGGCAAATATGCCGCCGCAATCGCGGCGGGGCGCGGCTTTTGGAGATATCAACAACGATGGCAACGTCGACATTGTGGTGCTGAACGTGGGTGAGCCGCCATCGCTACTGCTGAATCGCACGGAAAGCTCGAATCACCGCGTGCTCTTCAAGCTGGTGGGAACGAAGAGCAACAAGGCGGCTATCGGAGCGCGCGTCACGGTGAAGGTTGGGGCTCTGGTGCAGATCGACGAAGTACGGGGTGGTGCCAGTTATCTTTCGCAAAACGATTTGCGCCTTCATTTCGGCTTGGGTGCGAACGAGAAGATGAGCGACGTAAGCATTCGCTGGCCGAATGGTGAGACCGAAGTCCTGCACGAAGTGGCGGCGGATTTCATTTACACGATCATCGAAGGCTCGGGAATCCAGCAGAAAGTGGCGCTGCCCGCTTTGCCACGGTCCTGAAACCCTTTTCGGACTCCGGCAGCATTGCCTTGGCTAGACGAATCTCTGTTCCTTTGGAACTGTGCGAAACTATCTCCCTGCCTCGAAGGAGAAACAATGGGGCTGGCCCACACATGCTTCGCGCTCGTTCAATGCATCACCACGAAGAAGGCTGCCCCACCTGTCGCGGTTTTCGACAGGTGGGTACCACGGACGATGGTATCAAAGCGTCGGCTGAACACACATGAACATTCGTCGGCCGCCCCAGGCGTTTGTGGTGACGAGGGGAACAGGAACTTTGAGGTCCGTGGTGCCCACTCGTCGAAAACCGCGACGAGTGGGGCAGCCTCGGTCGTGGAAATGGAAGCACGTGTGGGCTAGCCCCCCAGTCATTCTGTAGGGTCGAGTTGAACCTTCAGCGTGAGCAGGTTTCCACTAGGCACATTGATGGGTTTCCCTTTCCCGACGCTCTCATCCCATTCCCGAAATCCATCTGATCTGACGTGCAGCAGGAGGTTTTCGTCTGGCGGGACTAAAATCACGCGGTCCGAATAGCAGCTCATCGTGAACACTAGTGGATCTGTGAAAAGGCGCGCATCGGGCCTCTCCATCGGCCCCACCGCAATTATCATTGCCCGGATTGCCTTGCCAGTTTTTCGGTTGGTGAGATGAATCCGAATGAATCCTGCCTTGGGAGGGAGCGAGAGATTAAATTCCACCTTGCAGCGTTCAGGCGTGACTTCAACTTCCGCAGGCTGAGTTTTGTCTGCTGGGCCGGTACTGTAAGACGAATATCCGGCCTCTTCGTCGTCCGCAAATACGTTGTACTTGCCCCACCATGGTAGATTCTCGAAGCGATACTCACCGCGGTCATTCGTTTTGGTGTGAGGAAGTGCTGTGTCAAGTGGCACGCCCACTGGCATTGCTGCGAGATTCAACGATTTGGCTGGCTCCCCTTCCGAGGTAATTACGGTACCGTAAATCGCCCCGTTTGGCGCTGGATGCCCCTGTTGCGCCGCAGCGACTGAAAACAGGACGAGTCCAAGGAAAACAGCCCTTGTCTTCATACGTCGAGATGCTAGCACGCTTTGACTAGCTGTTGAGAACAGGCGTTAGCGCTCGTTGACAACTGGCCGACCCATACGGTCAGAGATAACCCTATTCGATCCCCAGTTGCCTCTGAATCTCCTCCAGCGGCACACCCTTCGTCTCCGGAACCATGGTCTTTACCCAAATCAATTGCAGAACCATCATGCTCGTAAAAAACAAGAAAACGTAACCGGTCGGGAAGGCAGAAACCATTCTCGGGAAAAAAGTTGTTAGCAATGCTGCAAAGATCCAATGCGTGAAGCTCCCCAGCGTCTGACCTTCCGCACGATGACGATTAGGAAATATTTCGGAGATAAAGACCCAGATAACCGCTCCCTGGCCAATCGCGTGGGCAGCGATGAATGCGAAGATGCAAGCCGGCACGATTGAAAAATGGCCTGTGAAGAACGCCCAGGCGACGAGGCCCAGCGAGGTGATGTAGCCGAACGAGCCGATGTAGAGGAGCGTCCGCCGGCCCAGCCGGTCGATCAGCCAGAGGCCGACAAAAGTGAAAACGAGATTGGTGACGCCAATCCCGATGGATTGCAGCAGCGCGGCTTTTGCGGCGAGCCCGGTAAGTTCAAAGATACGGGGAGCGAAGTACAAAATAGCGTTGATGCCAGACATCTGGTTAAAGAAAGCAATCAGGATGGCGAGCAGAATCGGCTTGCGAAGACGCGTCGTCCAGAAATGTCCCGCCGATGCTTGTTCCGACGATGCAGCTATAATCTCGTCTGCCTGGGCTGCGATTTCGGCTTTCGAAACGTCAGGTTCGATTCGCTGCAGGACTTGCAGTCCGCCCTCGCGATCGCCCTTCCTGCTGAGCAGCCAACGCGGGCTTTCGGGAAGGCCAAAGCAGAACACCGCGTAGAGCAGCGAGGGAAACGCGGCCACACCCAGCATCCAGCGCCAGGCATTTTCGCCGATGCCCGCGAGCAGCGCGTTCGAGACGAAAGCGATCAGGATGCCAAAAACAATATTGAACTGGAACATTCCTGCAAGGCGCCCGCGATGCTTCGGCGGTGCGATCTCCGAGATGTACATTGGGGCAACCACCGTAGAGATGCCGATGCCCAACCCGCCCACAAAGCGCGCGACAATAAAAGTGACGACGTTTAGCGCCAAAGCTGAGCCGACCGCGCCGACAAAATAAAGAATGCCGATCCAAAGCAGCGTGGCTTTGCGCCCGAAGCGGTCGGCGGGCCAGCCCCCGATCAGGGAACCAACCACGGTCCCGTAAAGGGCGGAGGCCATCGCAATCCCGTGCAGTCCGGGACTCAGCCCCCAAAGCGACTGAATCGTTTTCTCGGCGCCGGAAATTACGACCGTGTCAAAACCGAAAAGAAAACCGGCAAGTGCAGAGGTGAGCGACCAGAAGAAGATGCGACCATTCATAAGCGAGTAGAGGTGGTGAACGAGAGCCGACTGAGAGCCGAGAACTGAGAACTGAGAACTGAGAACTGAGAACTGAGAACTGAGAACTGAGAACTGAGAACTGAGAACTGAGAACTGAGAACTGAGAACTGAGAACTGAGCTCTCACCCCTTTGTCAGCGGATAATTCTTCTCCCGCCAGCCGCGAATGCCCCCGTCCATCGAGATCACGTTCGTGTAGCCCATCTTTTGCAAATTGTCGGCAGCCAGGGCGGACCGGAACCCGCCCCCGCAATAGAGCACCAGCTCTGCGTTCAGTTCGGGCACGCGTGCCTCGATGTCGCGTTCGATGACGCCCTTGCCCAGGTGGATCGCGCCGGGCAGATGATCCTTGGCGAATTCGCTTTCCTCCCGCACGTCGATCAGCAGAAATTTGTCGCCGCGGTCCAGGCGCGCCTTGACGGCGTCCACTGTAGTTTCGTGAATGCGGGTCTTGGCGTCGTCTACGATCTTCAGAAAGCGGGGAGGGTGCTGGTGGGCCATGGGCGCTCCTTTTCCAGAGAGTCGGCGATGAACATCCTACCAAGTGCCGCGGGATTGTGCATCGTTCGAATCAGGAAAACCACAAAGGACGCTAAGTCAGGCGGGGAAACTTGGGGAGGCCTCCTTCGTGGTACTTCGTGTCCTTCGTGGTTCATCCAACTTCAGTTAGCATGAACCCGTGAAGCCGGAGGAAACCGCATCCCGCGTCGATCTGGCACGCGCGCTTTCCAAGCTGGGCTACTGCTCGCGCTCGCAAGCGGCTGAATTGGTTCGAGCCGGCCGGGTGTCTCTGAACGGGAAGGTCAGACACGATCCGGAGACGCCGGTGTTGCTGGAACAGGACCGGATCGCTGTAGACGGACAGACAGTCGAGGCGAGACAGAAGATCTACCTCATGATGAACAAACCGCGCGGCGCCGTAACGACGGCCTCGGATGAAAAAGGGCGGGACACTGTCTATCAGGTGTTGAACGAGGCTGGACCACCCAGCGGAACTCTCGCGCCGAAATCTCTGCCCTGGGTCGCCCCCGTGGGCCGCCTGGACAAGGCTAGTGAAGGCCTGCTGCTGCTAACCAACGATTCTGTGTGGGGCGCGCGCGTGACCGCTCCGGAGACGCATCTGCAAAAGACTTACCACGTGCAGATTGCGAAGGTTGCGGATGAGTTGCTCGTCGAGTCGCTGGTTCGGGGAGTGGAGACTCGAGACGGGGAAATGCTGCGAGCTAAACGCGCTCACATGTTGCGCGCCGGGCAGAAGAACTGCTGGCTGGAGATTGTCCTCGACGAGGGCAAGAACCGTCAGATTCGGCGCATGTTCGAGGCTGCGAACGTGGAAGTGCTGAGACTGGTGCGTGTAGCGATCGGACCACTCCAATTGGGCGATCTGGCAAAGAGCACCTTCCGCCCCCTGACCCGGGAAGAAAAGCGAATGATTGATCGCGCCATGGAGGCACGCGAAGCATGAGCGATCTCACTTTTCTTCCAGCGGTCGAAATGGCGAGGCATGTCCTTGAGAAGAAAATCTCCCCTCTCGAACTTGTCGAGGCCCACCTCCGGAAAATCGAAAAGCTGAATCCCCGCCTGAACGCGTTTGTGCAAGTCGATGCGGAGCGGGCCCGAAAACGGGCACAAGAAGCCGAAAGAGCAGTCTTCAGTGGACAGGCACTCGGCTCTCTGCATGGCGTGCCCATCACCATCAAGAGTTCCATCGAGGTTGCCGGACTGCTCTGCGAGGCGGGGACTCGCCTACGAGCCGGCTTTGTCTCCAGGCGGGATGCGCCGCTGGTCTCTCGTTTGTTGGGTTCAGGAGCGATCGTGCTGGGCGTGACCAACACGCCCGAACTCCTGATGGCCTGGGAAACGGACAACCTACTCTATGGCCGGACCAACAATCCCTGGGATTCGGAGCGCACACCCGGCGGATCGAGTGGCGGCGAGGCGGCGGCGATTGCAGCGGGAATGTCAGCCGGCGGAGTAGGCAGCGATGGTGGCGGATCGATTCGCGTGCCCGCGCACTTCAGCGGCATCTGCGGGCTGAAGCCCACCCCGGGGCGAATTCCGTCAACCGGACACTATCCAACTTCGGCCGGGCCGTTTGCGCTGATTGGGGTCGTCGGCCCGATGGCGCGCACTGTGGCAGATTTGAAAGCGCTCTTCGAAGTCATGCAGGGGGCTGATGACGGCGACACCTGCTCGGCGCCCGTGCCGTTGCGCTGGCCGGAAGGCGATGAAGTCCGAAGGCTTCACATCGGGTATTTCGAAGATGACGGCCGCACGCCCGTGACTCCGGAAACTCGCGCAGCCGTGCGAACCGCGGCGGACGCTTTACGCCATAGCGGTTTTGCGGTGGACCCATTCCGCCCCGAAGGCCTCGAAGAAGCGCGGCTGCTATGGCGAATGTTTTTCGTTGGCGCCGGCGGGATGCTTTTGCGGCCGATGTTTCAGGAGCGCAAGTGCGACCTCAGTCCCGTGCTGAAAGAGTTTCTGGAATGGTCGTTGGCAGAGACTCCACTTACCGGCGAATCGCTGCTTGATGCCTGGCTTCGGCGCGATGCCGTGCGGGCGCGGGTCTTCGAACAGATGCGCGAGTATCCCATCCTGCTTTGTCCGGCGGCAGCCATTCCGGCTTTCCGGCATGGCGAACGTAGTTGGACCATCGAGGGCAAGACCGTGCAATACCTCGATGCCTGGAGCTACGCGGAGTTCTTCAATCTGTTGGGCAATCCCGCCGCGGTCGTTCCGGTGGGCCGCTCGCCGGAAGGCTTACCCATCGGCGTGCAGATCGTTGGACGTCCCTGGGAGGAAGAGCGAGTGTTAGCCGTAGCCGCATCGCTGGAAGCGGAATGCGGCGCATGCAAGATCCCGCCCATCGGCTGAGATCGCCGAGTCTCAGTCGATAGTATGTTTGTATTATTCCGTCTCTGACCGACGCTGAGTAACTTGGTCTACGCGTCTTTTCAGAGACTGTGGGCTGAATCTGGCGTGGCAAGCCTCCTACGTCTTTTCCATGCAAGAGAGTTCTTCAAAGCAGAATTTCGCCGGCCGGGCGCTGGCTTGGCTGTTGCCGTTCCTGGTGGTTTCGGCCGCATACCTCTACACGTTTCCGCAGCCCAATATCTTCTACGCGGCAGTGGTGCTGCTGCACGCAGTGGGCGGAGTGATTGCCGCGATCCTGCTCGTTCCCGTCCTACTTCGCCTCCTGCGCACTGGAAGTATCGTTTCCCGTGCTGGTTGGGTGCTGATCGCGGCAGGGGCAATTCTCGGACTGATTCTCCTCAAGACGGGCACACTGCGAGCCGAATGGAACTGGCTGTATCTGCACATTGTGATCTCGCTTGCGGGGGTCGGACTGCTCGTCGCGGAGCGTCTCGGAAGGCGGGACTGGCCGGCGTCGAGCGGCGCCGCTGCCGTTCTTCGTGTGGCGATCTGTCTTGTGGTTCTCGCCGGAATCGGCTACGGCGCGCGTTATGTGCGTCAGGGCTGGCAGACCCGGGGCCGCATCCAGAATCCCGCGATGCCGCCGGAAAATATGAACGGCGAAGGCGATGGCCCCGATGGTTCTTTCTTTCCCAGTTCCGCGCAGGTTTACGGCAATCAAAAGATTCCTAGCAAGTTCTTCATGGAGTCGGATTCCTGCAAGCGCTGCCACGAAGATATCTACAACCAGTGGTTCAGCTCGGCCCATCATTTCTCGTCGTTCAACAATCAGTGGTACCGCAAGTCGATCGAGTACATGCAGGATACGATCGGCACCAAGCCTTCGAAATGGTGCGGCGGCTGCCACGATCCTGCCGTGCTGTACAGCGGGATGATGGACATTCCCATCAAGCAGATCGTGCACCGGCCGGAGTCGCAGGCGGGGCTGGGCTGCATGATGTGCCACTCCATCGCCGACGCGAAGAGCACGATGGGTCAGGGCGATTTTTATCTGGAGTATCCCAAGCTGCACGAACTGGCGGCCACCAAGAATCCCGTGGCGCGCGCGCTGCACGACTTCCTCATCAAGCTGAATCCGGAACCGCACCGGCGCGTGTTCCTGAAACCCTTTATGCGTGAGCAGACGGCGGAGTTCTGTTCGTCATGCCATAAGGTGCATCTCGATGTGCCGGTGAATCATTACCGCTGGTTCCGCGGCTTCAACGAGTATGACAACTGGCAGGCCAGCGGCGTTTCCGGGCAGGGGGCGCGGTCCTTCTACTATCCCCCCAAGCCCCAGCAGTGCGCCGATTGCCACATGCCCATGGAAGCATCGAAGGACATGGGCAACATCAACGGCTTCGTGCACTCACATCGATTTCCGGCGGCCAATACGGCGCTACCAACGGCAAACGAAGACGAGAAGCAGCTCAAGCTGACCGAGGATTTTCTGAAGAACGGCGCTCTCACCGTGGATATCTTCGCGCTGTCTCCGGCGCAAGCTCCGCTGAAATTAGGCGCTGCGAGCCAGTCGGAGCTTTCTACCACGTTCGCAGTCGGAGAAGAAGCGGAAAGCAAAGTCACGGCCGAAGGTGGTGCCGAGGCAGCGCCTGTCACCGCGCCTTTGAATCGCGTGCAGCCAGCCTTGCGGCGCGGCGATACCGTGCGCATCGATGTGGTGGTGCGCACGAAAAAGGTTGGCCACTTCTTCCCCGGTGGCACCGTCGATGCCTACGACACGTGGCTCGAACTGAAAGGGACTGATGACAGAGGTCAGACCATTTTCTGGAGCGGCATGGTCGAAGACAACGGTCATGGCCCAGTCGAAAAAGGCGCCCACTTCTATCGCTCCCTGCAAATCGACGCCCACGGCAATCCCATCAACAAGCGCAACGCCTGGGCGACACGCGCCGTGGTCTATGTGCGGCTGATTCCACCCGGCGCCGCCGACACGGTGCACTACCGCATACTGATCCCGGAAAACGTGGGCAGTAAGATCACGCTGCACGCCCGCCTTTGTTATCGCAAGTTCTCGTGGTACGGAACACACGAAGCTTTCGCTGGCTTGCCTGATCCGACCAAACCGAATGCAGTTACACCCGACTACGACGATCGCCCTACGGTGTTCACCGCGTCGCTCAGCGGCGTTTCTGCGAAACAAGAAAAAATTCCCGATCTGCCCATCATTGCCGTCGCCGAAAACGAAGTCACGCTCCCTGTCATCGCGCACAATGCTCCCGCTCCACAGCCGAAGACGATAGTGCGCAAGGAGGAATGGCAGCGCTGGAACGACTATGGAATCGGCTTGTTCCTGCAGGGTGATTTGAAAGGGGCGGCCGCCGCCTTCCAGAAAATCACGGAAGCGGACGCGACCAATCCGGATGGCTGGGTGAACATCGGCCGCTGCGCCGTGCAGGAAGGCGATATGGAGCGCGCCCGCACAGTGCTGGAAAAAGCCTTGGCGTTAAGCCCGAATCTCGCGCGGGCGAATTTTTTCTATGCCAAGGTTCTCCGCGCCGATGGAAACTATGCGGGCGCGGCCGACCGCCTGCAAAATGTTTTGAAGCAGTATCCGCGCGACAGAGTCGCGTTGAACGATCTGGGGCGCATTCTTTTTCTGCAACGAAAGTACGACGATGCGGTCAAGGTGCTGGACTCCGTGCTCGCGATTGATCCCGAAGATTTGCAGGCGCACTACAACCTGATGCTGTGCTACAGCGGCTTGGGCAATGAGAAGCTAGCCAAAGAGCATCAGGCACGTTATCTCCGGTTCAAAGCGGACGAATCGTCGCAGGCGATCACCGGACCGTATCGCCAGCTCCATCCCGAGGATAACAACGAGCGGCAGGCGGTCCACGAGCACGTCTCAGTTCCACTGAATGCTGTTTCCGCGAACCATGTGGGGACAGCCGCCCTTCGACAAGCTCAGGGCAAGCTCTCGGCTGTCCAGCGGGGCAAAGCCCGGCGCAAGTCCATTGCATCATCTGCCGGAGCTTCCAGATGATGCGCCTTCCCCCAATGCAATTCACCACGGAGGCACAGAGGCACAGAGAAAGGCAAAGGCTCTTTGTTCTGAGATTCCTCCGTGCCGCAGCCTGCCCTGAGCGCAGCCGAAGGGTGTCTCCGTGGTTGGTGATTCTGTTGCTGGCAATAACGAGCCCTGCCCAGCAACTCCATTTCCGCGACATCACCGCCCAGGCCGGCATCCATTTCACTCATAACAACGGCGCCTTCGGGAAGAAATGGCTTCCGGAAACCATGGGACCGGGATGCGCCTTCATCGATTACGACAATGACGGCTATCCCGACATTGTCCTCATCAACGGCGAAGACTGGCCAGGGCACGCTCACGCCGGCGCCACCACGCTGAAGCTCTACCACAACAACCAGGATGGCACGTTCACGGACGTCACGCGCCAAGCCGGGCTTGCTGTCCCCATGTTCGGACTGGGCGTGGCCGTGGGCGATTACGATAACGACGGTTTCGATGATCTCTTCATTACGGCGCTAGGCCAAAGCCACCTTTTTCATAACAACGGAAACGGCACGTTTACCGACGTCACCAAGTCTGCGGGTATGTGGGGGCCGAACGAGTTCTCGACCAGCGCCGCTTGGGTTGATTACGACCGCGACGGCAAACTCGATCTTATTGTTGCGAACTACGTGCAGTGGAGCGAGCAAACCGATCTCTATTGCACGCTCGACGGCACCCACAAATCCTATTGCACGCCCGAGTCGTACAAGGGAACATCCGTCCGTTTGTGGCATAACTTGGGCGGCGGCAAATTTGAAGACGCCACGCAAAAGGCCGGGCTTGCCGATCCAACCTCCAAAAGCTTGGGAATTGCGGTTCTCGACTACAACGGGGATGGCTGGCCCGACCTCCTGATCGCCAATGACACGCAGCCCAACAAGCTTTACGTGAACAAGAAAGACGGTACCTTTGAAGAACGCGGCGTCGCCGCGGGCATCGCGTTCAGCGAAGATGGAGTGGCTCGCGCTGGGATGGGCGCGGACGCGGCTGATTACGACCGCAGCGGCCATGCCAGCGTCATCATCAGCAATTTCGCCAACCAGATGGTTTCGCTCTATCACAACGAAGGCAACGGCCTGTTTGTCGATGAAGCTCCGCAGTCGGAAGTGGGCCGCGCCACGCTGGTCACGCTGGGCTTTGGCTGCTTTTTTTTCGACTACGACAACGACGGTTGGCCCGACATCTTCGTCGCCGATGGCCATATTGAAGACGCCATTGAGCGTGTGCAAAAACGCGTCAGTTATGCCGAGCCCGCGCATCTATTTCGCAATCTCGGCGGCGGCAAGTTTCAGGAAGTGACGGCCCAGATGGGAAGTGCATTCGCCGCCCCAAGAGTGGCGCGGGCCGCTGCCTATGCCGACATCGACAATGACGGTTTTCTGGATGTTCTGATTACCACAAACGCCGGCCCCGCCTACTTGTTTCACAATGAAGGTGGATCGAATCACAGTCTCCGCGTGAAGTTGGTGGGCACGAAATCGAACCGCGACGGCATCGGCGCGGTCGTACATGTCAACTCGGGCGGCAACAAAGACAAGCAGTGGAAGATGCTGCGCTCGGGCTCGAGTTATCTCTCCCAGAGCGAACTGGTGCTCACGTTCGGCCTGGGCACGCAAACCAAAGCTGACAACATCGAAATCCAATGGCCCAGCGGGCAGACCGACAAACTCTCCAACATCAATGCGGGGCAGACGGTAACGATTGAGGAAGGGAAGGGCGTGATCGCGAATCGGTTGTATGGCAAGCCGTCAGCATTACGAGGCAAGTAGTTTCGCGCTGCAGATTGCGCCCCTTCAAACCTTGTCATTCCGAGAAGGGAATGCGACGAGGAACCTGCTGTTTCTCGTCAGCGCCTCAACTGCAGAATTCTCGCTTCGCTCGAAATGGCAACCATGGACTATGTTGAGAAGCAATCGGTTTCCTTCGTGTGCCTTCGTGCCCTTTGTGGTTAAATTCTTAATCGGATGACTCCGCGAATCTCAGTTGCTGTCCTCGGCCTGCTGTTGGCTGCATTTGGCCTGTTCGCAACCCCGCAGACGCAAACGAGAATATCGAATCCCGTAGAGGCCGCGCGCATGAACAATCTGGGCGCGGCCTACATGAACCAGCAGCTTTTCGAGAAAGGCCTCAAGGCGTTTCAGCACGCCGCGGAGCTCGATCCCAAGCTGGCGATTGCGCGTCTGAATCAAGGCATCGCCTTCCTGAACCTGCAGAAGATCGACGAGGCCAAGGCCGCATTCGAAAACGCGCTCAAGCAGGATCCCAAGAACCCAAACGCCTGGTACAACCTCGGGCTGCTGGCGAAGAACACCGGCGACGCGCAGGCCGCGATTGACGCGTTCAAGCACGTGGTTGAAATCGACGCTAATGACGCCGACACCTGGTATTTCCTGGGCACAGCCTACGTGCAAGCCAAGCAGTTCCCGCAGGCGATTGACGCTTTCCAGCACGCGCTGCAACTCAACCCGCTGCACGCGTCCGCGGAGTTCGGATTGTCGCGCGCCTACCAGCAATCCACCGACGTCGACCACGCCCGCGAGCACCTGAAGAAATTCCAGTACATCACACAAAACAAAATCGGCGCGCCCATGAGCCTGGCCTACGGCGAGCAGGGCCAGTATTCGCGGGCGGTGGAGTCGCCGTCGGCGGTGTTGAAAGCGCCCGCGCAGATCAAGGTGCGGTTCGTGGATGTGACGGCGGAAGCTGGACTCATATCAAAACTGCCTGAGCGTTCCCGTGCGAACCAATTCCTTGGTTTTCTGGGGCACGGAGCCTGCTTTCTTGATTACGACAATGACGGAAAGATAGACATCTTTGTCGCGGCCGGCGGTGTGCAAGGAGGAATCTCCCTCTACCACAACCTCGGCAATGGCAAGTTTGAGAATGTTACGAAGAAGGCTGGGCTCGACCCAAAAATGGAGGGATCCGGATGCACAGCTGGCGACTATGACAACGACGGCTGGAGCGATCTCGTCCTCAGCGGCAACGACGACGTCCGGCTATTCCATAACCGGAAGAACGGTACGTTTGAAGACGTTACTGCTGACGCCAACATCGGCGCCAACAACCTAAACCTGGGAGTCACGTTTATCGACTATGACCACGACGGCGATCTCGATTTGCTGATTACTCGCAGCGGCGACAAAGCCGAATGGGGCGACATGTTTCGGAATAACGGAGACGAAACCTTCACGGATGTGAGTGAGAAGTTGGGATTCTGGGAAATGGGATCGTCCGGGGGCGAAGGAGCAATCGGCACGGATTACAACAACGACCGAGCGGTTGACATTTTGGTACCGGGACTCGGGCCGGGTATTTTGCAGAATCCGAGGGAGGGGAAATTCCTGTTACAAAGGCCGTGGTCTGCTGATATGCCTGCCCCGGTAAGAGGTGCGGCCGTTCTTGACTTCGACCACGATGGCTGGATGGATATGGCCTTCACGCACGACGGGTGGACAAATGGGCAAAGCATAACCCTATGGAGGAATGACAAAGGCAAGAAGCTCGACCGGGTTGGTTTTCCGAAAGTTGAATGGCTCAAAGGCTGGGGCATTGCCGCCATCGATTACGACAACGACGGCTGGGTCGACCTCGTCGCAGTAGGCGAAACCAAAGACGGCAAGGGCGAAGTCCGTCTCTTCCGCAATCTCGGGGCTGATGGTTTCAAAGACGTCACCGCCGACGTTGGTCTCGACAAGATTCAACTCAAAGACCCGCGCGCGATCATCACCGGCGACTACGACAACGACGGCGCCACCGACCTGCTCATCACGCAGAATCACGGCCCCGCGGTGCTGCTGCGCAATGAAGGCGGCAATAAGAACCACTGGCTGCGCCTCGCGCTCAAGGGACTGAACGACAACAAGTCCGCCATCGGCACCAAGGTCGAGGTTTTCTCCGGCGGCAACCGGCAGAAATTTGAGATCTACGGCTCCAATGGGTATCTCGGCCAGAATTCGCCGTATCTTACCGTCGGTCTGGGCGATGCAAAAGAAGCCGACATCGTGCGCATGCTGTGGCCGACTGGCGTCTTGCAGGACGAAATCAACATTGCCGGCGACAAACAGCAGGATTTTCTTGAGATCGACCGCCGCGGAAGCTCCTGCCCCACGCTGTTTGTCTGGAACGGGGAGCGCTATGAATTCGTCGCCGACATGCTGGGTGCCGGAGTCGTCGGTCACTGGGTCGGGCCCAGCCAACGCGACATCCCGCGTCCGATTGAGTACATGAAGATCGACCGCAACATGATCCGTGAGAAAACTTCAGACCTCGGACCTCAGACCTCAGACCTCAGACTCCCGGCTTCAGCGCAGACGGTTTGGCCAAAGTCCGAGGTCGAAGGTCCGAGGTCCGTTTTGAGTTTCCGCTTCATGGAGCCGCTGGAGGAAGCCGTCTATCTCGATCAGGCGCGCCTGCTGGCGGTCGATCATCCCGCGGATTTTGATGTCTATCCGAACGAGTATTTTGCGTCGAACCCGCCGTATCCCGAGTTCAAAGTAGTCGTGAGCCACGATGCGCGTCCTCCCGCGGGCGCCTGGGACGATCACGGCCACAATGTACTGCCCGACTTGCGGGCTCACCGTTATTTTGGCGATTTCGCGCTGACCCAATTCCAGGGATTCGCCAAGCCGCATAGTCTCACGCTGGATCTGGGCGATCCTTACCGTGGCGGCCCGCTGTGGCTGCTGTTGCACGGCGAGGTGGAATATTTCTCGGCGAACAGCATGTACGCCGCGTCCCAGGCCGGTGTGCAGGCGATTTCTCCCTACGTCGAAGCGCTTCTTCCAGATAAACCAGATAAAAAAGACGCGGAGGGCAAATGGGTGCGCGTGATCGACGACATAGGATTCCCCGCCGGCGGCCCGCGCACCATGACCGCCGATCTCACAGGTAAGCTGCCGCTGGGCACGCAAAAGATTCGCATCACTACCAACTTGCAGATTTATTGGGACAGCATTCTGGTGAGCCGAATGCCCCAGAACTCTCAAGACAAAGACCAAAGCGTCCGACTGACGCCCCTTCCGCTGGTCCGCGCCGATCTCCAATTCCACGGATACCCATTCAAGATCGAAGGCACGCCTCCCGGTAACGTGCAGTACATCTATGAGAAGGTGAGTGCGACCGGGCCCTACACTCGTCCCGCAGGCACATATACCCGCTATGGCGACGTCCTCCCGCTGCTGACCGCGACCGACGATAAACTGGCCGTCTTTGGTTCCGGCGACGAAGTGCGCCTCGATTTCGATCCCACCAATCTGCCCGCGCTTCCCCAGGGCTGGGTGCGCGACTATTTCTTCGCCGCTAACGGCTACGAGAAGGACATGGATTTCTACGCCGCAGAAGGCAACTACGTCGCGCCGTTGCCCTTCCTAAGCATGGGTGAATATCCGTACGCGCCAAAGAAATCGTTCCCGCTCGACGATGCGCACGTGAACTATCTTCTCGAATACAACACGCGGCACATGTCAGGCAACGAGCAGCGCGGATACTGGTTCGACTACGGTCCAAAGTGAGCCCCGCGCTCGAAGCATTGCGGTTCCAGTCGTCGCCCAATCGGGCCTATGGAATCGTTTTAATATTGACATTCTCCGCCCTGCCATAATCCAATAGCCGGACCCATGGAAACCGCCCCTTCTGCGTCCTCGGTCCCGCGCCTCCGCCGTACCCTTACTCTCTGGGACTTGATTTTCTATGGCATCGTTCTCATCCAGCCCATCGCGCCGGTGCCGCTCTATGGCGTGGCACAGAAGCTTTCCGACGGCCACTTCGTCACCATCATCCTGATCGCCTTGTTCGCCATGCTGATCACGGCAGTCAGCTACGGACGCATGGGCGCACTCTACCCTACCGCCGGTTCCGCCTACACCTACGTCGGCAAGGGGCTCAACCCGCATCTGGGATTCCTCGCGGGCTGGGCGATGATCCTCGATTACCTCCTGCAGCCGCTCATCAACACCGTGTGGATTTCCACCGCCCTGCACGAGCGCTACCTGCCTCAGATTCCCTACATCGTGTGGGCGGCGCTGATCGCTGGGATCATGACCGCGCTCAATCTGGCCGGAGTCAAATCCTCCTCGCGCGCGAACAAAGTCTTGTTGGCAGTCATGTCAGTGGTTGTGGTTTTCTTCGTATGGCTCGCGATTCGCTACTTGTACCTCGGGCAAGGATGGGCCGGCCTGTTCTCGACCGAACCGTTCTATAACCCTAAGACCTTTAACTCGCACCGCATCCTGACCGCGACTTCCTTTGCGGCGCTTACCTACATCGGCTTCGACGGCGTAACAACTTTGGCGGAAGATGTGGAAAATCCGAAACGCAACGTGCTGCTGGCCGTGGTGCTGACCTGCATCTTTGCCGGCGTCTGCAGCGGGTTCGAGAGCTATCTCGGATCGCGGGTATGGCCCGACTGGCGCTCGTTTCCGAACCTCGAAACCGCTTTTATGGACATCTGCAGCCGCGTGGGCGGTGTGCTTCTCTTCAACGCCATGGCTGTGATCCTGATCGTGGCCGCGTTTGGCAGCGGATTGACCGGTACGCTCGGCGCAGCCCGCTTGCTGTTTGGCATGGGACGCGATGGCGTGCTGCCCCGCAAGTTCTTCGGATACCTGAAGCCCGGCAGCAGCACGCCAACCTACAACATCCTTCTCATCGGCCTGCTCGCCTTTATCGGCGCCGTCGTTCTGAACTACATCGGCAGCGCTTACGAGCACGCTGGAGAACTGCTGAACTTCGGCGCCTTCCTCGCCTTTATGGGCGTGAACTTCGCATGCTTCTGGCAATTTTCTGTGATCGCAAAGAAGACCGCTGCTCCGCGACGGCTTTTGCGCGATGCTATCCTTCCCCTTGCAGGCTTTGCCTTCTGCGGATTGATCTGGTGGAATCTGAACAATCTCGCTAAGACCGTAGGCGGCATCTGGTTCGCCATCGGCTTGCTCTACGTCGGTTACAAGACCAACTGGTTCCGCTCCGCTCCGGTGATGATCGATTTCAGTGACTCGTAGCGGCCAGGGACCGGTAAGTCTCGTCGCAGTTCGAAGCCGGGAAATTCCAGGGAGCGTTGAATGCTGGGATCTACCAACATCGTAGCCTTCGTTCCCACCAGAGATTCTGACAAGGCAAGAGCTTTCTACGAGGGCGTTGTGGGACTTCGTTTCAAAGACGACGGATTCGCCCTGACCTTCGCTGCCAATGGCATCATGGTGCGCGTGACCAAGGTGCCGGAGTTCAAGCCTATGCAGTTTACGATCCTGGGATGGGAGGTCCCGGACAGATACTGACGGAAACATTTTGTCGATCTCCCAGCACGTCTGACCGGTTTGTGATTTGGCGATCGAGCAATTCGCGATTCCGTCAAGCGGCCCCTGGGCGACATCGAACACCCCGCGCGTAGTTTATAATTGTGGCTTCCGCACTATGTCTGGAACCATCAAGGAAACCACAAAAACATGATTCGATTTCTGCAAACTGAAGGGCCGATCAAAAAGATCGTCCTCAGTGGCTTGCTTCTGCTGATTTGTGCCGCCATGGTGATCGCGTTCGTTCCCGGCGGTCTCGGTTCCGAATTGACCGGCCAGCCCGGCAAGGGCGTCGTGGCCAAGGTCGGCGGCGAAGACATTACCGCCGACCAGGTCCGCCAGACCGCCCGCCAGATGCTGCAGCAACAAGGCGCGCAGCTGGGTCCCAATGCGTCCATGCTATTGCCTTTCTTCGCGCAACGGGCCGCCGACCAGTTGATTACCCGGCAAGCGTTGATCGCCGAAGCCGAGCGCCTTGGACTGAAAGCCACGCCCGACGAAGTGAAAGATGAATTGCAGCACGGTCGTTATGCCGCTACCTTCTTTCCAGAAGGCAACTTTATCGGCCAGGTTCAGTACGAGGAGCTACTGCAGCAGAACAACCTCACGCCCACGATGTTCGAACAATCCGTCGGCCATGAAATCCTCATCAGCAAGCTGGAAGCGCTGATCAATGGCGGCGCCTCGGTGGGCGAAGACGCCATCCGGCAGGAGTTCGTCAAGCAGAACACGAAAGTGAAGTTTGACTATGCCGTCCTGAAGCAGGATGACCTGCGCAAGGGACTGCATCCCACCGACGAGGAACTGAAAGCCTTTTACACCAGCCATAAGAACACTTACGCCAACTCGATTCCCGAAAAGCGCAAGGTCAAGTACACGGTCGTCGATATTGGGAAGGTCCTCGCAAGCGTGCAAGTTTCGCGGCAGGAATTGCAGGCCTACTACGACCAGCATCGCGATCAATATCGCCTGCCGCAGCAGGTCAAGGTTAGCCACATTTGGATCAAGATGCCGCTTCCCGGTGCCGATGGTAAGCTCGACGACAAAGCCGTGGCCGATGCTCAGGCGCGTGCCGACAACCTGCTGAAGCAGTTGAAGTCGGGCGCGAAGTTTGAAGACGTCGCCAAAGAATATTCGGAGGACCCGGGCAGCGCCAATGCCGGCGGTTCTCTCGGCTGGATCGGAAAAGGTCAGACCAGCGTTGAGTTCGAAAAAGTTGCGTTCTCTCTCCCCAAGGGACAAGTCAGCGACGTGGTGAAGAGCAGCGACGGTTTCCATATCATTCGCGTCGACGACAAGCAGGAAGCCCACATGAAGACGCTCGACGAGGTCAAAGCCCAGATCGAGCCCATTCTGAAGCAGCAGAAGGCCCAGCAGGCTGCGCAGGGACAGGCCGAGGAATTGCGCAACCAGGCCATGACCAAGGGTCTCGATGTAGCCGCGGCCACCAAAGGCGTGCCAGTGATTACGTCGGACTTCTTCAGCCGCAGAGATATGGTTCCGGGCTTGGGACCTGCGCCCCAGTTCATGGATGCGGTGTTCGCGGCGACCGACAAGTCGCCGCCAGACGTGGTTTCAGTTTCGCAGGGATTCGCCGTATTTCAATTGCTGGCAGTGAAGCCGCAGTCCACCCCTACCTTCGAGGAAATCCGTACCAAGGTGGAGGACGAATTCAAGAACGAGCGCGCCAGTCTCCTGCTTTCGCAAAAGACAGAGGAACTCTCTGACCGGGCGAAGGCGGCGCACGACCTGAAGAAGGCTGCGAAGGAACTGGGAGCTTCGGTGAAAACCAGTGACTTTGTCGCTCCCGATGGCCAGGTTCCCGACATTGGCTCGATGACCGGGCAGGCGGCGGTTGCCTTCACCCTGAAGCCGGGCGAGATCAGCGGACCGATCACCAGCGGCAACAATGGAGTCGTCATCGCGCTGCTCGAATCCCAGCCTCCATCCGACGCCGACTTCGCCGCCAAGCGCGATCAGATTCAAGAGTCGCTCCTCCAGGGCAAGCAGCAGGAACTCTTTGGTCTGTTCGTCACCAACCTCCGCGACCAGATGGAAAAATCCGGCAAGATCAAGATCAACCAGGATGAAATGAAGGCGCTCACCCGCACGGGAAGCGAAGAGGGAACGTAAGGCCGGGCCGAGCTGGCGTAGGCAAGGGATCTCTTAAATGGTCTTGGGCTAAGATCTGGAACGGGCGTGGCGGGCGTCCAGCCCCGAAGGGGCGGCATGTGATAGCCCGGCACGTGAGTGCCGGGTCGAGGTGGGAAGGTCGAGCGAGTCCCGTAGGGACGGCACCATTCTCACGTACCCTTCTTAGCCCCTGAGGGACCGGCAGCACATTCCCTCGCTTCATTGCGGGATGGCCGCAAGAGTCAAGGTCAGTTTTTTGCATGTCGCTTCCGCGCGCCGCAGGCATCTTGTTGCATCCAACGTCGCTGCCCTCGCGCGGCGGCATCGGTGATTTTGGTCCGGCCGCGTACCAGTTTGCCGACTTCCTCGCTTCCGCCCGCCAGGGATTGTGGCAGGTTCTCCCCCTCGGTCCCCTGGGCTACGGCAATTCTCCTTACTCCTCCACCTCTGCATTCGCCGGCAACCCGCTTCTGATCAGCCTGGAACGTCTCGTCGGCCATGGCTGGATCGCGCAGCGCAAGCTCGACGACGCGAAACTTCCCGCACCCTCTTCCGACTCCGGACCGGTTGAATACGACCGCGTTTTTGCCGCCAAGATGCCCCTGCTGTTTGCCGCGGTGCGAAATTTCCTGGCCTCAGCCTCGGGCAGCGCGCGACAGCGCTTCGCATCCTTCCGCTCGGAAAACTCCTGGTGGCTCGACGACTTCGTTCTCTTCGATGCGCTGCGCGCCCGCCAGAAATTACATAGCTGGAATCAATGGCCTCCGGCGCTTGCCCATCGTGACCCTGCCGCGCTGGAGAATGCCCGCAAAGAATTGGCGGACGATCTCGAGATTCGCCGCGCCGTCCAATTCGCTTTCTTTGAGCAGTGGCAGGCTCTTCGACGTTACTGTGCGGAGCGCTCGATTCGCATCGTGGGTGACGTCGCCATCTTCATGAACTACGATAGCGCCGACGTCTGGCTGCACCCTGAACTGTTTCGCCTGGACGAAAATCGTGATCCTGAAGTGGTTGCCGGCGTCCCCCCTGATTTCTTCAGCAAAACCGGTCAGCGTTGGGGCAATCCGCTCTACCGTTGGGACGTGATGAAGGCCACGGGCTACGCCTGGTGGATTCAGCGTCTGCGTTGGGCCACTCATAATTGTGACTACATCCGGCTCGATCACTTTCGCGGTTTTGACCAGTTCTGGGAGATTCCTGCCGCCGACGAAACCGCCACCAACGGCCGCTGGGTCGATGGACCAAGAGACGACCTGTTTCTCAAACTCCGCGAGGCTCTAGGGGGCCTGCCATTCTTCGCGGAGGACCTTGGCTACATCACTCCCGAAGTTCACGCCCTGCGGGATCGCTTGCAGATTCCGGGCATGGCCGTCCTGCAATTCGGATTTGGCGACGAGGGCGCGCACATGTACCTGCCGCACCGAGCGGCTGGGAAAGTGATTTATACCGGAACCCACGACAACGACACCACCGTCGGTTGGTGGAATTCAGGGGCTGCCGACCACGAGCGCCGCGCTGCTCAGGCTTACGTGGGCCGCTGCGAGGATGGCGTTCACTGGGCGTTCATCCGCGCGGCCCAGACGTCGGCCGCCGATCTTTGCCTCATCCCTTTGCAGGATGTGCTCGGCCTCGGCAGCGAAGCTAGAATGAACACCCCCAGCCTCCACGGAGGCAACTGGAAATGGCGTTTTGCGCCGGGGGTGTTGACCCCGGATCTTGCCTCCAAACTCGCGCTGCTTACCGAGGTGGCGGACCGGCTGCCCCAGGGAGTCAAAGTCTCCGCCAGCGATGACTTTGCCGCCTAGCAGCCCTTAAGGCAAGTACGATTTTCGTATCAGCGCACGCCTTTTAGTTCCTGAGCTTGCCTGGAGCGAACGCGGCGGGGCGAACGGTGTCGCCCTGAGCCAGCGCAAAGTTGAGGCGCGCTCTTCAGAGCTAATCCAGAGTTAATGAAGACGCGGGTCTTTAGCAGGCTAGGGTAACCTCGAGACCACCTGCGGCAAACGCGACACCGCCTGCGATAACGTGGAAGAGCGGCGCCTCAGCAGCTTGCCCTGAGCGAAGCCGAACGGGCCGGGTAAAGCCCCCGGAGACAATCCGGGCTTAGCCCCTGAGCCGCAAAGCGGCGGCATTCATTAGCCCCGGACGTAAGTCCGGGGTAGCAACGGGAGGGAGAGCGAGTCCCGTCAGGGACGGCACCAGTTCTCACACACACTTTTTAGCCCCTGAGGGACCTAAGCAGACCGTATTAATCCGCCTGCGGCCGCCTTCCGCTCCATTTGTGAACGCACTATTAAAGCATACCAGCGGCTTTGCGCCTTAGCCTATATCGTGTATAGAGAATACGGAGCCTCTTAGCTTGACCGAACCCATCATCCAAGCCCGAGCGATCGAGAAGTCGTATCCCCAGCCGGACGGCACCCGCGTCCAGGTTGTGGGCCTGACCGACCTCGCCATCGAGCCGGGAAAGATTGTCACCCTGCTAGGGCCTTCCGGCTGCGGCAAATCGACGCTGCTTCGCATTCTCAGCGGCCTTTCTCAGCCTTCTTCAGGTGCGTTGTTCTGGCACGGCAAGCCCCTCAACGGCCAGATGCCCAACGTGGCCATCGTCTTCCAGAGTTTTGCCCTCTTCCCCTGGCTTACCGTTCTCGAAAATGTCGAGGCGCCGCTAGAAGCCCGCGGCACCCCCGCTGTGGAGCGTCGCAAGCGCGCTTTACGCACCCTCGACACCGTCGGCCTTGACGGCTTCGAAACCGCCTATCCCAAGGAACTCTCAGGCGGAATGAAGCAACGCGTCGGCTTTGCCCGCGCCCTGGTTGTCGAGCCCGAAGTCCTGTTCATGGACGAGCCCTTCTCCGCGCTCGACGTGCTCACCGCCGAAAACCTCCGTGGTGAACTCCTCGAGCTCTGGCTCAACAAGAAGATGCCTACCAGCGCCATCTTCATCGTCACGCATAATATCGAGGAAGCGGTGATGCTTGCCGACCGCATCCTTGTGCTGGGCCGCAATCCCGCGCGCATCCGTTCCGACTTCGAAGTGAAGCTTTCGCATCCTCGCGACCGCAAGTCGCGACGCTTCACCGAACTCGTCGATTTCATCTACAAAGTCATGACCGAGCCCGACGTCGAGCACGTGCTCACGCAGGAAGAATCCGGCCTGATTGCGGTTGCGCCCCCCGCCGGAAAATCGCAGCCCGCAAAAACTCCCCGATATCAGCGCCTTCCTCACTCTCGCGTCGGTGGCATGGCCGGCTTGATCGAACTGCTGCACGATCGCGGCGGTCGTGAGGATCTCTTTCGCCTCAGCGAAGAGCTGGTGATGGACGTCGAGGATCTCCTTCCCATCCTCGAATCCTGCGTTCTGCTGGGCTTTGCCAAGCTCAAGGAAGGCGACGTGGAACTCACCAAAGAGGGCATTACCTTCGCCGACGCCGACATTCAAACCCGCAAGGTCCTGTTTCGCCAGGCCGCCCTCGAACACGTCACCATCCTCAAGCAGATCGATAGCATCCTGAAACGCAAGTCCGACCATGCCATCGCCGACGAATTTTTCCACGATATTCTCGACGAGCACTTCAGCGAGGACGAAGTTCAGCGCCAACTCGATACCGCCTTGAACTGGGGTCGCTACGCCGAGATTTTCGACTACGACAGCGCAACCGGACGGCTGGTCCAAACGGAGCTTGCCCAAACCGAACCTGTGCAGACCGAACCCGGAGTCGCAGCCAATCCTCCGCCTCCCCAACCCTGAGTGAGAATCCCGAGAAACCTCCACCACCGATGAAGCGAGCCTGCCCATGAAGAGGACCACCGGATTTCGCGGCTTCTCCGCCTACCGCCTGTGGGCCCAGCTGCCGCGCTTCGAGGTCTCGCGTCTTCCCGACGTGATCATGTTCGCGGCTGCGCTCGCTCTCTTCTACGCTGTGGCCAACGTAGGCCGATCCTGGCTGGGACCATTCACCCCCGAGGTGGAAATCTCGCGCAGCCCCCTCGCGCTGCCCGCCTATGCCGCATATTCATTGCTGCGCATCACCATCGCCTACATCCTGAGCCTTGCCTTCACGCTCGTCTACGGCTACGTCGCCGCCTACAACCCGCGCGCCGAGCGCTTCATGATTCCCCTGCTCGACGTGCTGCAGTCGATCCCCGTTCTCAGTTTCCTTCCCGGCGTGATGCTGGCCATGGTTGCCCTGTTCCCCGGCCGCCAGCTTGGCGTCGAGGCCGGCGCCATCCTGCTGATCTTCACGGGCCAGGTGTGGAACATGGCCTTCAGTTTTTACGCGTCGCTGAAGGGCATTCCTAACGAAATGCGTGAAGCCGCGAAAATCTATCGCTTCAGTTGGTGGCAGCGCTTTATTCAGATGGAGTTGCCCTTCTCCGCCATTGGCTTGGTCTGGAATTCCATGATGTCCGTCGCCGGCGGATGGTTCTTTCTCATGGCCTGCGAAATGTTTGTCCTGGGCGCGCGCGATTTTCGCCTGCCTGGCCTCGGCTCTTATCTGCAAACCGCGGCCAGCGCGGGAGATACGACTTCCATCCTCTGGGGCGTCGCCACCATGATTGCGGTAATCGTGCTGCTCGACCAGTTAATCTGGCGTCCCGTGATTGCCTGGACGGAAAAATTCAAAGTCGAGCAGGTGGAAAGCACCGACGTTCCACAATCCTGGATTCTGAATCTCTTGCAGCATTCGCAGGCGCTGTCGCGCATCCGCAACAAGACTTTGGAACCGTTAGGCGAAAAATTGACCTTGCATTTCGCCCGCGAACACGCTCAGGAATCCACCGCGCCCCCTGCGCCGTGGCGGATCTGGCTGCTGCGCTCGATCGCAGTCTTGGTACTGGTCGCCACCGGCTATGGCGTCGTCCGCGTCGCGATCATTCTCAGCGGTTTGCAACCGGCGGAATTGCGCGAAGCCGGCCTCGGCCTGGGCGCGACTTTTCTTAGAGTAAATGTCGCCTTGCTGATTGGTGCCTTGTGGACGATTCCCGCCGGAGTCGCCATCGGCTTCAATCCCAAGCTGGCACGCGTTGCCCAGCCCCTGGCTCAGATCGCCGCATCCGTTCCCGCAACCGCGTTATTTCCCGTCGTTCTGCTGCTGCTGATTCGTGTGGGCGGCGGCCTCGGCGTGGGATCGATCGTGCTCCTGCTGCTGGGCACGCAGTGGTACATCCTGTTCAACGTGATCGCCGGCGCAATGGCCATCCCCACCGACCTGAAGGAATGCTGCTCCGTCTTTAAGCTGGCCGGAATGGAGCGCTGGAAGAAACTCATCCTTCCCGGAATCTTCCCCTATCTGGTTACGGGCATGGTGACTGCTTCCGGCGGAGCCTGGAACGCCAGCATCATTGCCGAGTACTTTCATTTCAAAGGGCACATCTACACCACCACCGGGCTGGGCGCAACCATCAGTCAGGCCACTGACAGCGGCAACTTCGATCTCCTCCTCGCCGCCACCATGATGATGGCGGCCACCGTCGTGACCATCAATCGCCTCGTTTGGCGCAGGCTCTATGCCCTCGGCGAAACCCGCTTCCGCCTGGAATCCTGAACAACCGTGCGAAAGTGTGGGAACGGGCGCCTCGCCCGTTCAGCCGAGCAGAGCGAGGCGTTCTACCACACAGCGATTCATATCAGGACATCGCTTCACAGGCTGCGGAGAAACTCACGAATGTGTGTATCACCGTGGAAGAGCGGCGCTTCAGCGCCGCGTAAGGCGTTTCCAGCGAACGCGGGCTTCAGCCCCTGTGGGACCTTCCGTTCGCCGGCCGGGAGTGGTTACTTTCGTGCTTCCTCCCCAAACATTTCACCAACTCTTAACCTGACATTCATCCTCACGAAAACTCATTCCGCTATTTCTGTAACATGCCCTCAAACCATCCGCAGCGCGAGCAAACTCCAGCAGACGTCTTGTCGCGCGTTTCCGAATTTCCCGGCTTGGCGGGAAAGTTCGCTCCTGTGGACCGCGTCCGCGACCTCTATCATCGTGTTCAGCAATCTCCGGAAGGCTTCCAGCTCGAAAACCTCCTGGCCGAGATGCGTGTCGACCTGCGCATCGATCCGACGGACGCCGCGCGAGTTCCCGCCGCAGGTCCGGTCGTTGTCGTCGCCAATCATCCCTTCGGTGTGCTCGACGGCGCCATCCTTACCGTCTTGCTGACGCGGGTTCGTGCTGACGTGAAGGTGATGACCAACGCGTTGCTCGGCGATGTCCCCGAGCTCAGCCGCCACTGTATTTTCGTCGATCTCTTCCAGACCGACCGCTCCATCGAAGCCAACCGGCGTGCCCTGAAAGAAGCTCTGGCGTGGTTGCGTCAAGGCGGAATGCTTGCCATGTTTCCCGCGGGTGAAGTTTCTCACTGGCAGCTGCCCCATGCCCAGATTGCCGACCCCGCTTGGAACGACACCGCCGTCCGGCTGATCCGCAAGACTGGAGCCTCCGCGTTGCCGGTCTTTTTTTGTGGCCGCAACAGCGTCGGCTTTCAGCTTCTGGGAATGATTCATCCCCGGCTGCGCAGCGCCTTTCTGCTCCAGGAATTCTTGCAGCAGGAAGGCAAGGCGGTGGAAGTCCGCGTAGGCAGCGAGATTCCCAACGATTTCATCGCCAGCCGCGGTCCAGAAGACGCCCACGAAGCCACCGAATATTTGCGCAGCCGAACCTATCTGTTGGGCCAGCGCAACCGGCCGGAGAGCCCATGGCCCGCCGTCGTCCGCTCGGTTCTGTCCTTGCGTCCGCAGGATGCAATAGCCGCCGCCGTTTCACCCGAACGGCTGGCCGAGGAAGTGGCCGCGCTTTCCGACGACCGTTTGCTGGCGCGAAACGCTGACCTTGGCGTCTACCTCGCCAAAGGCGCGGAAGCTCCGCAGCTCTTGCAGGAGATCGGACGCCTCCGCGAAGTCACATTCCGCCTGGCCGGAGAAGGCACAGGCAAGCGCATCGACCTCGATCGCTTCGATCAGTACTACTGGCACTTGCTGCTCTGGCACCGCGAGAAAAAAGAATTGGTCGGCGCCTACCGCGCCGGCAATACCGCTGAGATTCTCACGCAGTACGGCATCCCCGGCCTCTACACCAGCACCTGTTTCCGTTACGATCCTCGCCTGTTCCAACGCATGGGTCCGGCGCTCGAACTCGGCCGCTCTTTCGTCCGCCCCGAATATCAGCGCGAGTATGCGCCCCTCCTGCTCTTGTGGAAGGGAATCGCCCGCCTGGTGGCGGCCCATCCCGAGTGCTCGGTTCTCTTCGGTGCAGTCAGCGTCAGCAACACCTACAGCCAGGCCTCCCGCGAGATGATTTATCGCTTCTTCGAAGCTCGCAAGCAGGGCGACGGACTAGCCGGACTGGTCGAGCCGCGCCAGCCCTTCCGTGCCGGCCTCTTGCGCCGCTGGGATTGTCGCGCCATGTGCCACGCCCTGCGCGACCTCGACGAACTTTCCCAGCCCATCACCGACGTGGAAGCCGATGGCAAGGGTCTGCCCATTCTCCTGCGGCAGTACGCCAAGGTCGGCGGCAAGCTCATCGGGTTCAACGTCGACCGCAAGTTTTCCAACGTCCTGGACGGGCTAATCGTGGTCGATCTCCGCCAGACCGAGCCCGCGGTCCTCGAACGCTACATGGGCCGCGATGGAGCCGCCCGCTTCCGCCAGCATCACGGTTTGTAGTGCAGTCCAAGTCGGCATCTTGAGCCGGTCGTAGCGGGGAGCGCCGAGAGTGAGCGCGGAGTCTCGGGTTCGCCGGAGCCATCACGGTCGTATTCATCTTCCGGACCAAGGCGCAACCGTGGAAGAGCGGCGCTTTAGCAGCTTGCTCTGAGCGAAGCCGAACGGGCCGCGTAAAGATTGGAATGAATGCGGGCTTAGCCCCTGAGCCGCAAAGCGGCGGCATTCATTAGCCCCGGACGTAAGTCCGGGGTAGCAACGGGAGGAAGAGCGAGTCCCGTCAGGGACGGCACCAGTTCTCACGCACACTCTTTAGCCCCTGAGGGTAGCGTGGTTTCTCCACGGCGATGCCGTGTGCCGGGCTGCGAGCGGTCCGCCAAGAGCGGAAAGATCGGCGCTGTGACCTTCGGGCGGCATATGGCACACCCGTGCCATTTACGTCCTCCCGGCTCTGCCCTAAGCTGTCTTTGAGCAGCACTTGGGGGAGGGCTGATCAACATACGTCCCACGACTCAAAACTGAGTCTGGGGCGTTTTGTTTTGTGCCATTAACGTCAAAGCTCTCCTCGCCGCATGCCTGGGCGCACGGTGCCATTGCGTATTGCCGTTTGCTTTTGGGTGGAGCAGCGCTTCCAGCGCTGCGATAAGGTCCTGCAATGATCGGGGGCTTCAGCCCCTGAGGTACCTGGACTCCAACCCTCAGCCCTTGGCACGTCAAACCAATCGTCGTATCGCTATCTTCCCGCCCGCAGCTTGGTACTCTCATTCGGCAGCGCGCACGCCTGCGTCGCGTCCTTAAGCGCATTCTCCAGCCGTGCTCCCACGTCCGCAAGCTCCGCGGCCTCCATCAACTTCTGTATCCCTTCGAAGAGCTGGCGCTCTTCCTTGCGAATGTGACCGGACAATCTCCGTGCGAAGCCCGATAGCTGTTCCGGAGACATCTTGCGCCCCTCCGCACCAGCAAAGTCCTCACGCAGCTGCGCGTGCTCACCGAGCAGTTCCTGCACCAATTCCGTCAGTTCGGCGAACTTCACCGCCGCCGGAAACAACACCTGCTCCTCCGCGGCAAAGTGGACCCTGATTTCGTTTTGAAAAATCTGTGCGACCTCCGCTTGCCATGCTTCGAGATCAGAAAGGTTTACTGGCGATGCTCGATTGATGCGCACGCACAACGCCAGCGCATGTTGATGCTGGTGAGAAAGCGGAATCAGATTCTGGTCGCGCAGCATGTCTCACTCTGAGATTCACCCATCATCGCGGGCTTCACAACCTCGCAGAAATCGCATTTTGCCGTGGCTTTTCCGCCACATGGGCTGCCGGTATTTCGGCACTCCCATGCCAGCCCCTGACAAATAAGGGAGTTTGCTGACAATATCTCCTGGCTATTTCCACCCGTCCGTGCACAGTTTAAAACTGTACGAGTGTTCCGCGCGGAACACTCTGGCAAACTCCCGGCTCTTACTCCTTCACCGCTCCCGCCGGCTCCGGCGTTTCGCTGGCCGCCGGCTGCACCGTCAGCCAATCCGTGCGCACCCGCTTCCATTGCTGGATCAGCATGCCGTTGGCTTCAAAAAAACTGCGGATGCGCGCCCGCTCCCAGCCGGCAACCTCCTCCAGAATAGGAGCCAGCACCGCCAGAGCGCTGGTGCTCAGCACCGTCCGCTTCGCCAACTGTGAAACATCGGGCGACTCTGAGACCGCGATGGTCAGGCCATCCCGCGCGTTCACGTGCAACATCACGTGAATATCGGAGCTGCCATCGCCGCTGTAGATCACGTGATCCGGCCCGGCCACCTGCTGCACCAGCAGCTGGTCGAGCACCGCAACTTTTCCGTAGCCGGCCGTCGCGCGCACGATCGTGTCGATCTCGCCCGTCGCCTTGTAGCGGAACTCCGTGCCATAGATATGATCGCGTGGAACGATGCCCTCGAGCGCCGAATAGATCACTTCGACGGGCGCCGCCGACAGCACATAGAAGTCGAAGAAGTGGCCGTCAATTCCCGCTTCCAGAAGCTGGTAGAGCAGCTTTATATTTTCCTTTAGCCGGATGCGCTTTCCCACTTCGTGCAGGTGTTGTTTCCGCACCTTCGCTTTGAATTCGGGATCGTGCAACAGCAGGTAGGCGAGCTCCGCGCCCTGTTGCACCAGGTTGATCTTCGCCATTCCCTTGGCTTTGCGCTCGAACTCGCCGGTGGGAATCCCGACCAGCTCCGCCAGCACATAGCCGGAGTCGTTGAAGGTGAGCGTCTGATCGAAATCGCTGGCAAAAATGTAGCGTTTCAAAACATTGTCACTCATAGGTCGATTAGATTCCCGACCTCATTGCCTGACTTATAAAAAGAATCGATGGAGATTATATGCCGATTGGATTAACTCGCGGTTAATAAAGCGTTTGACGAAAGGGGAGCTGCGCGGCACGAGGTAGGACCTTTACGACGAAGGACACGAAGTCACACGAAGAGACCCTGCAAATAAGGTCCTTCGTGATACTTCGTGTCCTTTGTGGTTCATGGGTTTTTTCTTCGATGGGCATACTGACGCTCCCCGGCACGTACGTGCCTTTACTAAATTCGCTTGCGCGTCCAAAATAGAAAGTTCGACCAAAAGACAGGAGCAATCATGCCAGCAAGTGGGGAACTGATCCGCTCGATGAACTACGTAGACGACATCACCGCCACATTGCGCCGCATCGTGATCTACATTCCCACCATGACCGCGGAAGAACGCAAGCGCCTGGCGGAATATTTGCGTGTGGCCAACCAATCGATCGTGGAGGCCGTGGCCCAACTGGAAAAGGGGGGCCAGTAGTGGCGCCAGTCAAGACAGTTGCCGTCATCGGCGCCGGCATCATGGGCAGAGGCATCGCGCACGCGGCGGCGCTTGGAGGCTACCGTACCATCCTCGAAGACTTGTTGCCGGGCGCGCTGCGCAAGGCGGAAAGCGAAATCCGCAGCAACCTCGACAAGGCAATTGAACTGGGCAAGGTGACGGGCGCTGACGCCGACGCCGCCTTCCAGCGCCTGGAGTATGCGGGCTCGGTGGAGGAGGCCGCGCGCGAGGCCGACCTGGTTATCGAGGCGGTGCCGGAGGAGATGGAGTCGAAGATCGAAATCTTCACTCTGCTCGACAAGATCTGCCGCCCCTCGACGATTCTGGCGTCGAACACTTCCTCACTCAGCGTCACCGAGATCGCCAGCGTGACCTATCGTGCAAAGAAATGCCTGGGGATGCACTTCTTCAATCCGGTGCACAAGATGAAGTTGCTGGAGGTGGTGCGGGCGCTGGAGACCGACGATGACACGCTGGCCACGGCTGTGGAAGTCGGCCGGCGGATGGGCAAGGAAGTGGTGGTGATCAAAGAGTCGCCGGGCTTCATCACCAGCCGCATCAACGCCATGATCGGCAACGAGGCGTTCCACATGCTGGAGGAGGGCGTCGCTTCGGCGGCGGACATCGATAAAGCGCTGAAGCTGGGGCTGAATCATCCCATGGGGCCGTTTGAGATGATCGATCTGGTGGGGCTCGACACGCGTCTCAGCATTCTGGAATATCTGCACAAAACCTTGGGAGAGAAATTTCGCCCGGCGCCGCTGCTGGTGCAATACGTGAAGGCGGGGCGGTTGGGACAGAAATCGGGGCGCGGGGTGTACGAGTATCCCGAGATGGCGACCAAGGCTGATTCGCCCGCCGGGGCTGTGCCCTAGGGTCGGATCCCGTGAACCATGCCGCCGGGCCTCGCCCAGGCGGGACAGCCGAGGCGGCTGTCTCCACATGGACTCACATGGACAGTGCTAGCGTGACACACTTGGCTTGCGGCCGAAATTCAGGCCTGCCAAAGCTGCAACTTTTTCCTTTTCTATCCCCTTGCTCGCAACCAGCACATGGAAGCTCTCGCCCATGCCGGCGGGGGTGACCAGGTGCTTGAGTTGCAACGCTACTTTGGCGCGCTCCTGGGGCAGGCGGCATTCTTCGAAGGCGTCGGCAAATTGGTTGGCCTCGCCGATGCCCATCAGAAACTGGGATTGGGTGACGAGCTTCTGGGTTTGCATGCCGCGCTTCTCCGCGGCAGCGGCGAGCGCGGTGAAGTTCACGTCGGCGGTGATGTCCTGTTCGCCGGGGGCCTCGTAAGGATTGGCGCTGATGGAGTGCTGGCGAAGCGCTTTCAGATTTCCGCGATGGCGACCGGCAAGTTGTTCTTCACGGGTGTAGCCGTAGTCGATAGTGACGAAAAAGCCGTGGCGCAGGTTGGCGGTGATGCGATCCATGATCTGTTGCGCGGCCAGCGGGACCTCGACGCGCTCGCCGGGTTCGGGGTGGACCGAATAGCGATCGAGGAATTCCATCTCTTCGGTCGAGGGCGGGGCCCAGGTTTCGAGGAAGCGGCCATCGCGGGCGTCGATGCGCAGGCAGCCTTGCGGGCCGAGGATTTCGACAGGCAGGGCGTCGAAGAATTCGTTGGCGAAGAGGATGCGAGGAAGCCCGGCGTCCGTGGCGATGTCAGCGTGTGCCGTCCCTGAAGGGACTCTCTTTTGCTCCGTTTCTATCCCAGCACTTACGTGCTGGGCTATTGAATGCCGTCGCTTTGCGACTCCGGGCAGGTCACCGCCAATGTAATCCTCGTGGCACAGCGTGGCTTTTCCGCATTCGAGGTGGCGCGTCAGAGTCCGCGCGATTCGCTGGCGCAAAGCCGGTGAGCTTTCGACCAGAACGTAGCGCAGAGCGCGGAAGAAATCAGGAAATTTCTTCTCCGACCAGTCGAGCACATCCTGCGCGAAGACGCCGCGGCCAGGGCCGAGTTCCACCATGTCCACGCGTGCGGGGGCGCCCAGCGCTCGCCACATTTCATCAAACTGGCGCGCCAACAGTCGGCCGAAGACGGCGTGCACGTCGCTGGAGGTATAAAAGTCGCCGGCTTTGCCGAATTGCTCGGCGGTCCGCGAGTAATAGCCGAGCTCAGGATCGTAGAGGCAGAGCTCCATGTAGCGGGAAAAGGGAATGGGGCCGCGGTCGCGGATTTCCTGCTCGATCTTTTGGCGGAGTGCGTTCACAGTCCCTTCCGGCGGCGATCGGCGCGGTCTTGCGGCGTGCGGATAAACATTTCGACGAAATAGTCGTGGAGTGCGTCATAGAGCTGGCGTTGAAAGCTCCATTCGAATTGTGGGTGGTCGAGGTCGCGGGGGTGGAGGTCGAAGTAATACGTGTGCACGGGAACGGACGCGTCTTTGAACTGGATGATGACTTCGACGCCTTCGTGTTTGGCCCGCGCGTCGAATGTTAGCAGCGGGTGTTCGTAGAGGCGGAGTTGGGCGAGGACGCGGTCGAGGCGAGGGTTGGGGAGTTCAGACACACGGAGATTGTAAAGCCTGCGACGCCGAACTTAACTCATGAGCATCGTGGCTGGTGTATCGCATGAGCGGCCGAAGGATTGATTTTCTGCACGCGCGGTACTACTGGTAGAAGCATCTCAGCATGGACCAACGATGGGGACTCTACGCACCTCGCAGGGGCTAAAGCCCAATGATCCCGGGCGGATAACGCGGCGCTGAAGCGCCGCTCTTCCACGCTACTGCATGCGTCCAGCGCGCTCCACGCTGCATTCGTCCAACGTGCTCCACACTGCATGTGTCTACGGTGCTCCGCACTGCATGCGTCCAGCACGCTCCACATTACTGCAGGCATCTGCAGGCACGCGGAACCCAGAGTGCCGTGACCGGCCGCGGCGCTTCACCCGGCTGGACAGCCGAGGGCGGCTGTCCCCACATTTGTCGTGGGAGGGCTACTCGTAGCGTAGGGCTTCGATTGGGTCCAGCCTGGCGGCCTTGATGGCGGGTAACATGCCGCTGACTATGCCCACGAAGCTGAGGATCGCCGTCGACCAGATCAGTGTGGCGGCGTCGATGTACAGGTGAATATCACCTTCGCCGGCGTCTTCGATGAAGGTGCTCCACAGCGGGAGCGAACCCACCGACCAGGAAGTGAGATAAGCCAACACCACGCCCAACAGCCCGCCCAGCGCCGTAATCACCAGAGCTTCAGCCAGGAACTGAAAGAGGATGTGCCAGCGATGGGCGCCCAGGGCTTTCTCGACGCCGATTTCACGGGTGCGCTGGGTGACTGAGACCAGCATGATGTTCATCAGGCCAACGCCGCCGATGCCCAGCGTCAGCAGCCCGATAAAGCCCAGAAGGATCTTAATGCCAACTGTGATGACGGTGAGGTCAGCAAGGTCTTTGACGGCATCGAAGACGAAGATGGCGCGGTCGTCCTTGGGATTGAAGGTGTGATGGAAGGCCATGGAGTGGCGTACGGCCTCGACCACCTTGGCGTGATCCCCTTCATAGTCCATCATGATGCCGTCAAGATAGTAGGTATTCTTGAGGTCGCTCATGGCGCTGTAGGGGACATAAACGAGCGAGTTCATGTCTTCGTCGCCATTGGAAATAGTGTGGCGGAGGACGGCGATGACTTTGTAGGAGATGCCGTCGACGCGAATGCTTTCTCCCAAGGCATTCTGGCCTGAGAAAAGCTTCTTCCTGACGGTGGAGCCGATGACGGCTACGCGAGAGTGGGTGAAGTCGTCCTGCGAGCCGAAGAATGAGCCTTCTCCTACGTCCAGGGCGCGGATCTTCTCGTAGCTGGAATAGACTCCGTGCACGTTGTAGCTACCGCTGCGCGTACCAAAGGCGACCAGGCTTTGCTTGTCCACTTCGGGGGAGATGCGGGTGAGCATAGCGCACTCGGCGCGCAGGAAGTCGAGATCGTCGCGGGTCAGGCGGACCTGCACACCCGCTTTGGTGCCACCGGCCTGCAGGGAGGTGTGTCCGGGAAAGATGGCGACCAGATTCCCTCCGAAAGTGCGGAAGGCGATCATCAAGGCGCTCTCAAAGCCGGAACCGTAGGCCAGCAGCAGGACCACGGTGGCAATGCCCCAGGCCATCCCCAGCATGGTGAGCATGGAGCGTCTGCGGTTGTGTTTCAGCGCGTTGAAGGCTTGCCGGCCCAGGTCGCCAAACATGATTGCTCCAAACTTCAAGTGCGGGCTATTCTTTCGCCCCTCTGGGGCTTGTTCGTTTCTTCACTTCTTCCCACGGCTTACGCCGTGGGCTGCATTCTTACGCCGCTTCGCGGCTAAACCCAAACACTCTTCTTACTCCTGCCGCAGCGCTTCCACGGGAGGAAGCAGCGCCGCTTTGCGCGCGGGATACAGGCCGGCGACGATGCCGGCGACAGACAAAGAAAGAATTGCGATGACGGCGGAAGTGGGCACGATGCGCGGCGTGTCGAATCCTTCCGGGGAAGGCAATTGTGCCAGCAGCGTCACGAACGCGATGGAGATGGCCAGCCCGATGCCGCCGCTGAACGCGGTGAGGAATGCCCCCTCCACAAAGAATTGGGTCATGATGTTGCGGTGGGTGGCGCCCAGAGCCTTGCGCAGGCCGATCTCGCGGGTGCGTTCGGTCACAGAAACCAGCATGATGTTGATGATGCCGATGGCGCCCAGAGCTAGAGTGACGAGTCCGACCACGCCGAGGAACCAATCCATGGCGTCGAAAATCTTCGCGACACGGATGGCGCCGTCGATGGTGTCCCAATCCATGAAGGCGTCGTCGACCGTGGGATCGAAACCGTGTCGCCGGGCGATGATGGAGTGAACTTCATTCTTGGCTTCGACGTGCAACTCTTTTCGTATGGGGCGGTAGTTGAGGAACGAGATGGCATTTTCCGTATTTTGCGCTTTGAGCGGAAAAAGCATGCGCATGGTGTCGAAGGGCACAAAGATGCGGTGGTTGGTGCCATTCTCGCCCTCTTTCCCGATCTTGGGGATGACACCGATGACTTTGAAATCCATGTCGTTGAGCAGGATGGTGCTGCCCACGGCAGGCTGTCCGGGAAACATGTTCTTGAGCAGTTCCCATCCCACTACGGCCACGCGGCGATGCTGGGAGTTGTCCTCGTCATTGAACCAGCGCCCAGGCTCGATTGGGGTGTTGCGTATCTGGTTGTACTCCGGGGCCACGCCGAAAACCTGGCCGCTGGTGGAACCGTAGTCGCTGACGGCGCGGATATCCTCGCGCATTAGGACCGGCGAAACCGCGCGCAAGAATTTGGACTGGTCGCGGATGGCGAAATAGTCGTTGTAGTTGAAATAGTAGGGCTGTCCCGATTGGTAACTGCCGGCCACGGCCGGAATGCGACCGGGGAAGACGAACATGATGTCTTGACCCAGTTCGGCAAGGTTTTTGTCCTGACCGCTGCGGAAACCTTCACCCAAACCCACCAGAAGAAGCAGAGAACCCACGCCCCAGGCGATTCCGAACATGGTGAGAAACGAGCGCAGCTTGTGCGCCCATAGCGTGGACAGCGACTGCCGGACGATGTTGACGAGCATTCGCATAATACGTGCCCCCACGCCTCCGGGGAGGAGCGTGGGGGCCCCGGGTAACGGCGGGCGAGGGGTCTCAATCCCGCCCGCCGCATTCCTTAAACCATCTGATCAGTGATACGCAGCCGGGCTATGCGAAGTTCCCTGCTGTCGTTTTGTGGTTAGACAGCGGCGAGAAGAAAAAGGTTAGCCGGAAGGGATTCCCGTTGAAAATTATGGACTTGGCGACGGGTTTTGACAGGGACTCTACCCGGGGATGGACCGACGCCTTATAGGTGAGACGGGCCGCGGGATGATGATGAAGTCAGGCCAGTCCAGTGCCGATAATATCCAAGGGTGATTCCTCCACCGCCCATCTTGAGGCAGGCGTGGCCCATGAAAACGTCCGTTCCGGTGCGATTCCCGGCTGGCGCACGGCTTTTGGAGCGTCGGCGCCTCCGAACTACGTGCTGGATGCTGAAAGGCGGCTGGTCTCCGTCAAGTTTGGCAAGAAAGTGACCGCCGGAGATATCGAAAAGTATGCGGCATCGCTGCGGGCAAATCCTGGGTTCGAACCGGATTTTTCCGAGATAGTGGATTTGAGCGAAGTGGAAGAGATTGATCTGCAGGCGGAGGAATTCATTCGCCTGGCGGATGAAGTCGATCCCTTTTCGGTGGAAGCCAAGCGCGCGTTTGTGGCCCGAAATTCGGTCCAGAATCATGCTGCCCGCATGCACAAAATTTTGCGGACGCAGAGGAGCTTTTCAATTTTTCGCACGGTCCGGGAGGCGGAAGACTGGATTAGGGTGTGACTGGGCGTGTGGGCGAGCGAGTAGATATGAACCGTGTCCGGGGCTCTTTGAATACGTCGAGCGATCCGTGAACCTGACGAATCGTGACAGCCTTATTGCTTGTCCCGGTCTTTTGGCCGCTCGTAGGGTTTCTGAAGATACTTTCGCGCCTGCTCGAGCGCGCCGAAGGTATCGTCGTTGGTCTGCGTGGCCTGACGATACTCGTTGATGGCGCGCTCGCGCTGGCCGGTGATATCGAAGATCTTGCCCAGCTGAAGGTGGCTCCATACTTCGGTCCAGCGCGGATCGCCGTCGCCGTTGATGGAAGAGCGGTAGGAGTTGGCCGAGGCTTGGTAGTTGCGCTGTGCGAAAAAGACTTCAGCAATGCGATAGTGGGCGAGTGAGCTGTTCTTGTTGAGGTCGAGAGCTTTGTTGAACTCGGCGAGGGCAGCCGCGAGGTCGCCCTGCTGTTGCAGCGCCATGCCGCGCAGAATGGATGCCCGCAGCTTCACGTCGCTGGAGTTGGTGAGCACGTGGTGGTCGGGATCGACGGCAATGCGCCGCGGCCGCCCGAAAGTCTCCACCGTGAAGGGTGAATTCGTTCCCACGACTTCGATCTTTTTGTCTTCCGTCTTGCCGTCGGTATCGATGCGCAGGTCAACGGGCATGCGGAACAAATCGAGGTCCTGGGCAATCTCGCCGGTCACGCGGAAGCCCTTGTTGCTGCCCAGGCGGTAGGTGGTGTACTTCACTTTGAACTCGGGGGCGCCGGTGGAATCCAGCCACTGGGAAAAGAACCAGGTGAGCTGCTCGCCGTAATTCTTCTCCGCGATGGCGCGGAAATCGTCCATGCTGGCCGATCTTCCGGCAAAATCCGTGGCGAACTGGCGCATGGTCTTGAGATATTTGTCTTCGCCGAGGACCCAGCGCAGCATGTGCAAAATCATCGCGCCCTTGTCGGTGACCAGCGACTGGAACTCGGTGGAGAACGGGTCGAGCTTGCTGGCGCTGGAGAGCGGCACGGTGTCATAGGCCAGCGAGCCCACCGACATATCCTTGATCGCTTCTTCCAGTCCGGCGGCGCCCGCCGCGTTCTCGACGTACATGGCCTCGGAGTAGCGCGAGAAGCCATCGCTCAGCCACCAATCGTCCTTGGAAGCGGGACTCACCGAAACGCCCCACCACTGGTGCGCGATGGCATCGGCCAAGAGGCGATAGTTGGTTTTTTCCGTGATGGACGGGCCGGCAAGACCGGCAATTTCGGGCGCCCAGGCGTAGGGCACGGTGTCGCCGGGCAACTCGACCACGTTGAGTCTAGGCGAGGGAAGCGGTCCGTACAGGGTGTTGAAGTAAGCAAATTCCTGAACCGCGGTTGTGGTGTATTCCGGCGCTACCTTCTGGTGCGAAGGCTGGAAGAAGACGTGAAGGTCCATGCCGGCTTCGTCGCTTTTGTATTCCTGAAAGATGCCGGCGACGATGGTGCCGGGGAAGCTGGGCTTGGTGTAGGCAAAGGTGAAGGTCTTGGTCGGCAGACCGTTGGCGTTGGGCTTTTTCGACGGTGAATTCTCGCCCTGCGTCGCTTTACCGCTGCCAATCACGAGCATGTGCGCGGGCACCGAGACGCTGATGGTGGAGGTGAAACGGTTGAGCCCGTAGCCGCTCACCGGAAACCAGCGCCCGGCATAGAGTAGGTAGGTGACATCGTCACCGACGTAGGCCAGCTTGAGGCCGGGGACCGGGCTGTCGTCGGCGTTTTCGAGCTGGCCTTCGTATTCGAAAGTAAGCGTCGTGGAGGTGTCCTTGGCGAGGCCGGCGGGAAGAGGCACGCGGATGGTGAAGTCCTGCGTGACACGTTCGGCGGAGAGCGGCTGGTTATTGGCGTCGAGAACCTTGGTGACCCGCAAGCCGTTGTTGAGTTCGAAGACCGCGACGTTCAGGTCTTGCAGGGCGGTGAATTTGACTTTGGCCCGGGCCGAAAGCTGGTGAAGGTGAGGGGTCAGCTCAACGTCGATCTGGTAGTCGTCGACGCGAAGGCGCGGCTTTTCCGCCGCCCAGGAAGGGGTCGCAATCAGCAGTGCAAGTAAAAGAGCCAGGGAACTCGTAAGGACGCTCAGGGCGCGCCGGGGCAGAATCGGCATTCAGCAGAATCTCCAGAGAACTAGCAACTATATTCCTATGATGAAGATTTTGGCGCAAAAGATGCTGGGAGCACAAGGTTTAGCGGCTTCCGGCCTCCTGCTTTCGGCTTCCGGCGAACACCGGGTTCAGGTTGAGCGTCCCCAGGTTGAGAATGATCTCGGCGGCGCGGTCGGCTGGGGGCTGCTGTGAGCCGGACCTGGCTTGCGGGGCGCGCAGCTTGCCTTTTACTTGGGCGAGGCCTGCCAGCATGCGATTGCGGGCGGGACCGTCGGGGAGTATCTCTCGCAGGCGGGCGACGACATTCTGTGCGGTGAAGTTCTGTTGCACAAGCTCAGGGACGACCTCTTCTCCCGCGATCAGATTCACCATGGCGAAGCGCGGGACCTTCACCCGTGGTTTGCCCAGCAGGTAGGTCAGCGGGGTGACGCGATAGACCATAACGAACGGCGTGGACATCATGGCTGCCTCGACCGTGGCGGTGCCACTGGCAACGATGCCGGCGCGCGAATGCCGGAGCGCGGGCAGGGACTCGGGCACGAGTGTGATCTTTTGCTGGCCGATCAGGTTGAGCAGGAAGCTGCGATCGAGCGTGGGCGCGACCGGCAGCAGGAATTCATAGGCATCGCCGAGTTGCGCGGCGGCTTCCAGGATCGTGGGCAGGTTCATGCGCACTTCCTTGACGCGGCTGCCGGGCATGAGAGTGATCCATTGCTTCTCCGGATCAAGATGGAACTGTGCGGCATAATCTCCGCGCTCGATTGCCGGGTACGGCAAGTCGGCCAGGGGATGGCCGACAAAGGTCGCGTCCACGCCGCGCTCGCGGTAGAACTGCTCCTCAAATGGAAAGATCACCAGCGCCTTGTCGATGTATTTACGCAGCAGGCGGACGCGTCCCTGGCGCCACGCCCAGAATTGCGGTGCGACGTAATAGACCACGGGGATGCCGCGCTTTTTCATCTGGCGAGCGACGCGCCAGTTGAACGCTGGGGAGTCGATGACGATGGCGAGGTCGGGCTTGCGTATGTCGGACTCCGCAATGAGATGGTGGAACAGGCTATAGATTTTCGGCAGATGGCTGAGGATTTCTGTGATGCCGACGACTGAGAGGTCTTTGGCATCGACCACGGTATCGCAGCCGACGGCGCGCATGCGTTCGCCGCCGACACCGAAAAAAGCGAGCCGACTCTTCGAGTCGGCCGGGCAGCCGAGGGCCTGCCCTGAGCTTGCCGAAGGGGCGGCTGTCCCCACATGAGCGGAGGTGGCTTCGCGGCTGAGCAGAGCCTCAATCAACTGGGCGCCGTACATTTCTCCGGAAGCCTCGCCGGCTGAGATCAGGACTCTCACAGTGGGGTCCCTCGCCATGCTCGGGATTTAGGAAGCCGGCTCCCGCTACGCTCACGCCCGCTGAACGCCTCAACTTCACCGGCTGAGATCAGGATGAGCACGCGAGCATTGTAAAGGCCGCCCCTCTCACAAGTCACAGGCAGGCCGGTCGCGTGGGTGTAGAATCGACGCCGGAAGTGCACCACTCGGGCGAAGCCCGGCGGCCTTGCGCGGTATGATTGCAGGCGGATGGCCCCGTAGCTCAACTGGATAGAGCATCAGACTTCGGATCTGAGGGTTGGGGGTTCGACTCCCTCCGGGGTCGCCATTATCCGCGCTGGTTGTGACCTCAGGCTGGCGGGAGCGTGCCGAGACGTTCGCGGGCGAGGGCGCCCGCGCCACACAAGCTCAGTCATCTGCGCTAGTGGTGACTTCCGGCTGCCGGAAACTTGACGATCCGTTCGCGGGCGAGGGCGCCCGCGCCACATTGATCTCCTGATCTCTGTACTGCAGCTGGTAGAGTTTGAAGTAGATGCCGCGCTGGGCCAGGAGTTGCTGATGGGTGCCGATCTCGCGGACCTGGCCCTTGTGCATCACCACGATGCGATCGGCGCGCTGCACGGTGGAGAGTCGGTGCGCGATGATCAGCGACGTGCGTCCTTCCACCATGCGGCTGAGAGCGTCACGCACGCGGAATTCGGTTTCGGTGTCCACGCTGGAGGTGGCTTCGTCGAGAATCAGAATTTTCGGCTCGTGCGCCAGGGCGCGGGCGAATGAGATGAGCTGTTTCTGGCCGGTGGAAAGCGTCGAGCCGCGCTCGCGGACCTCTTCGTCGAAGCCTTTGGGCAGGGCGCGGATGAAGTCAGCGAGGTTCACATCTTCGGCAGCCTTCTCCACGTCTTCGTCCTGGATGCGCTCGGTGCCCAGGCGGATGTTCCCGCCGATGGTGCCGCTGAACAGGAATGGGTCTTGCAGAACCACGCCGAAACGGGCGCGCAAATCGGCCAGGTCCATTTCCTTGACGTCGATGCCGTCGATTCGGACCGCGCCCTTTTGCACGTCATAAAAACGCAACAGCAAGGAGATCAACGTGGTTTTGCCGGCGCCGGTGTGGCCGACGATGGCAACAGTTTCGCCGGGCTCAATGGCGAAGGTAACGTCGCGGAGAACCCAGTCAGGAGTTGGTTCGCTGGCTGCTGCGATGCCCTTGGCCAGCGAAAAGCGAGCCGAGCCTTGCTCGGCCTGGACCCTTCGGCTTTGCTCAGGGCTGGCTTGCGGGGCGCCCGTCCCCACATGGGCATTGCCAGGTTCGGAGTTCGTTTCCCGATACGCAAACCAGACGTGATCGAATTCGATGCGGCCCGGTCCTTGCGGCGTTCTTACCACAACGGGAGAAACGACTTCCACCGGCGCATCCAGCAGCTTGAAGATGCGTTCGCTGGCGGCCATGGCCGATTGCAGGATGTTGTATTTTTCGCTGAAGTCCATGATCGGACGGAAGAAGCGCAGCGAGTACTGGATAAAAGCAACCAGCACGCCTAGCGACGCCACTGTCGCTACTAGGTGAAACTCGACCAGCGTTCTCCAATTAAATTTCACCGAGACAGCGCTGGCGGAGATCCGCTGCATCACGCCGTTGCCGCCAAACCAGATCACGCAGGCAATCGCGATCGAAGAAAGAATTTCGACCACGGGATAGTAGACGCTGTAGGCCATGATCGCGTCTTTGAACGCGTCCATGTGGCTGCGGTTGATTTCCGAAAAGCGGTTGTAGGCTTTGCGTTCGCGATTGAAGAGCTGCAGCACGACCATGCCGCTGACGTGCTCCTGCAGATAGGAGTTGATGCGGGCGATGGCCACGCGAATGCGGCGGTAGGAGTCCCGGACCTTGTCGCGGAAGATCTTGGTCGAGTAGACGATCAGTGGCAGTACGGCAAATGTGATCAGCGCCAGCTTCCAGTTCATGCACAACATCACACCCACGATGCCGGCGAGCACGAACAAATCCTCAAAAATGGAAACTACGCCGGAGGTGAACATCTCGTTCAAGGCGTCGACGTCGGTGGTGACGCGGGTGACCAGACGGCCCACGGGGTTTTTGTCGTAGAAGGAGACGTGCATGCGCTGCAGGTGGCGGAAAATCTGGCTGCGCAGATCGAACATCACCTTCTGGCCGGTCCACTGCATGAAGTAGGTTTGCAGGAACTCGAGCAGAAAACTGAAAACCAGCAGGCCGACATAGATTGCAGCAATCTGCTCTACCCCGGTGAGGGGACGCGGGCTGAGCCAGCTCCACAGGCCGGAAGTGACGCCTTTGGCGGGCGCCAAGTAGCGATCGATGGCAACTTTGGTGAGATACGGCCCCAGCACGTCGGCAAACGATTTCAGCACGAGCGCCGCGAGCGACACCGTCACCTGCCAGCGATAAGGGCGCAGGTAGGTGAGCAGCCGCCGCATCAATCGGCTGTCGTAGGCTTTGCCTAGTACTTCTTCTTCTTGGGCCATCGTCTCTTAGGTCGGCAGTTGTCGAAAACTGCGCCCGTGGCGCTGCTAACAGGGTACCTCAAATAGATGGCCGGGGCGGCCGGGAAGATGGAAAAGGTTTTGCCCTGCAGATGGGATAATTGTAGCGATGGCGCTGGGGATCTACATTTCCGTTCCGTTCTGCCGCACGAAGTGCAGTTACTGCAACTTTGCTTCGGATGTGTTCTCGCGGGCGGTGTTTGAGCGATACGTGGAGCGCGTGTGTGCGGACATTCAAAATGCGGATCTGATTGCGCGTGACGTAGGCGGAAAAGTTGAGCGCGTGGTGGACTCGATCTACCTCGGCGGGGGAACGCCTACGGTGCTGGACACCGGGCAACTGGAGCGGATTTTCGGCGCTGTGCGGCGGAAGTTCGAGGTCAGTCCCGATGCGGAGGTCACGGTCGAATGCGCTCCCGGGACACTGACTGAGCCCATGCTGGATGCCTTGCTGCGCTGTGGCGTGAACCGGGTCAGCCTGGGCGCGCAGTCCTTTGTGGATCAGGAAGCGGCGGCCGTCGGACGTCTGCACAAGCGGACAATCATTTTGGAAGATCTTGCCCGGCTGCGCGCGGCGGGAGTTTCAAATATCAATGTCGATCTGATTGCCGGACTGCCGCACCAGACGGCCGCGAGCTGGGAATTCTCGCTGGCCGAGACTGTCGCGAGCCGGGTGCCGCACGTCAGCGTCTACATGCTGGAAGTGGATGAAGATTCCCGCCTGGGACGCGAACTGATCGCCGGAGGCGCCCGCTATCATGCCCATTTTGTACCGGACGAAGAAGCCACGGCAGATTTCTATCTTGCGGGGTGCGAACGGTTGCAGGCGGCCGGCCTCGCGCAGTACGAGATTTCCAACTTCGCGCGTGAGGGATTCGAGTCGCGGCACAACTTGAAATACTGGACGCGGCAGCCTTATCTCGGTTTTGGCGTGGACGCGCACTCCATGCTGCGGACGACCGGCGGCGAAGTCGAGGTGGTTCGATTTTCGACTGCGGATGTGCTCGAGCAATTCGTTGAGTGCGCCGCATTGCGGACGACCGTTGTCAGCCGGCGGATGGCGCTGGAAGAGACCTTCTTTCTTGGCCTGCGGCTGAACCGGGGGGTGAACTTGCTTGAAGTCGCCGCGGAGTTTGGGGATGAAGCCATCGCAGGCTTCCGCGATGCGATCGCCGAGTTCATCGAAAGTGGCCTGGTCTCCCACGACGGGGATTTTATCCGCCTGACCGCGCGGGGGCGGCTGCTTTCGAACGAAGTGTTCCAACGATTTATCTCGCTGACTCCGGCCGCGGCCTCATGATGGCTGCAATGAACAGAAACTTGCGTCAATCTGCAAACCATCCGGTCGGTAGGGTGGACGGTTCCGATGCTCGACATCCCCAATAGCCATGCGGCTTTCCGCACCTTCTCTTCCGTCCCCCTGAGGTAACTTTTCGCTCTGAACGCGCTGTGTTCTAATCAAAAGTCCGCTCCGCATTTGTTGCGGAATCATTGCAATACCCAATACGCCGTTAGCCGCCGGAGGAGTTTTGGATTTTCAACTGAATGACGAACAATTGCAGCTGAAGAAAAGCGTGCGCGAGTTTGCCGAGCGCGAAATTCTGCCCCACGTCATGAAGTGGGACGAGGCTTGCGAATTTCCGCTGGCCACGATCAAGGAACTGGGCAAGCTTGGACTGCTGGGCATGGTTTTCCCGGCGGAGTACGGCGGCGCCGGCATGGGCTACGTGGAATATGTCACAGCGATCGAAGAGCTCTCGCGTGTTGATGGTTCCGTTGGAATCATCGTGGCCGCGCACACATCGCTCTGCTCGAATCATATTTTTCTCGCCGGCAGCGAGGCGCAAAAGAAGAAATACGTCAGCAAGCTGGCCACGGGAGAATTCATTGGTGCGTGGGGATTGACCGAACCATCCTCCGGATCGGATGCGGGCAGCGCGCGCATGACCGCGCGCCGCAAGGGACGCGAATGGGTGCTGAACGGCACGAAAACCTTTATCACCAATGGGCACTACGCCGACGTGGTCGTCGTGATTGCCGTAACCGACCGCACCGCCCACACCCACGGTCTTTCAGCGTTCGTCGTGGAGAAAGTCACGAAGGGCTTCCGTCCGGGCAAGAAGGAAAACAAGCTGGGCCTGCGCGCGAGCGATACCGCGGAATTGATCTTCGAGGATTGTGTCATCCCGGCGGAGAATTTGCTGGGAGCCGAGGGGCAGGGGTTTGTCGACTCCATGCGGGTGCTCGATGGCGGCCGAATTTCGATCGCGGCGCTGTCGCTGGGCATGGCGCAAGGCGCGTACGAGGCGGCGTTGACCTACGCTAAAGTGCGGAAGCAGTTCGGCAAGGCCATCGGAGAATTTCAGGCCATCCAGTGGAAGCTGGCCGACATGGCCACTGAGATCGATGCCGCCCGCCTGCTCACCCTGCGCGCGGCTTCCATGAAAGATGCGGGCCTGAAAACCACGCAGGAATCTTCCATGGCGAAGCTTTATGCCAGCGAAGTGGCCGTGAAATGCGCCAACGAAGGCGTGCAGATTCACGGGGGCTACGGCTTCATCAAAGACTATCCCGCAGAGAAGTTTTACCGCGACGTTAAACTGTGCACGATTGGCGAAGGCACGAGCGAGATTCAGCGGCTGGTGATTGCACGGCAGTTGTTGAAGGACTAGTTATCGATCGTTGGACAGACTGATTACTGGCTTTACCTCCACCAAACCTGCCAGACGAACAGTCCCCAATAGCTGCTGGCCAGGGCCACAAACAAACACGTCAGCAAGATGTGGCCAATAACGAACTGCTTTCCTTTCGGCCAGTCTTCGTGGGAGAAATAGAAGGCATCCACGAGAATCCGGGCCGTCCAGTAGGTCCCGATTAAGCAAGCCAGTCCCAGGGCGGCTCGGTCGCCGCGGAGCAACTCGCCGTGCAGTGCAAGCGTTAGCGTGCCAAAGGCAATGATGGTCAGAACGGTGAAGCCGCTCTGCACCCACAGCAACTTCCGGTTGAAGGGCATGAGCTGCGCCAGGTCTTCCTTCCAGCGGAGGCGGGATGGGACTTGAAAGCTGGCGATGAGGATCACAAAATGAGCTGCGCCAGCCAACCACAGGGCGAGATCGAAAAAATGCTTTGCCAAAGAATTCGTCATAGGGCGTGGACCGCGTACATGAAGGGAAGTATCACGCGGGTGACAAAGGGAGGATGAAAAAGCCAGAAAGCCGGCGCGGCGGTGATCACAAACATAAAGAGCCAGCCAGCCACGCCCTGCTGCAAGCGGAGATGTCTGCCGAATGCGGAACGTTCCAGGGAGACCCCGAGGCCTTGCAGAATGAAGTAACCGGTGGGCAGGCCGTATCCGGCTCGTGCGGGCAGCGATATGACGAGATCATGGATAAGACCCGAAGCGAGGAAGACGAGAAGACTGGCAGCGGCTACTCCGGTCTTCTTGTGCAAGGGCTGAAAGATCAAGTCATACGCGAGCTGGCGGAAGCCGAGATTCCACCGTTTGCCCCAGAACTCGCTCAAAGTCTTGGACAGGATTGGCCGCGACATGATTGGCGCTGCGTCGATGCCAAGCGTTTGCCAAAACAGAGCGAGCAGATGGAAGCTGCCGAAATGCAGGAGAAAGATCAGCCCGAAGAGCCCAACCCAACCGCGGGCCAGCGTGTACGACTCGGGAACTCTGCGGGCGATCTGCCAGAGAAGCGCAGCGCCTAAAAGTGTTTTTGAGAGCGCCGATAGCCACTCGCGGAATTGCGGGACGGGCACGCGCCGCCGCGAGTCAAGAAAAGCCTCGGCGTCCATCCCCGGCCAAGCCGTTAGGTACGCGATCGAGCGCCCCGAGCTATGTGGAACGCGGTTGCGGGCTTTCCTCCAGGTAATCCATTTGAGTCCAACGAAGATCGCAAAGGCGAGTGTCCACATGAACAACCATACCGGCATGCGGTCGCGAAACCAAACGGAGAGCGTCGGCAGCAGAATAAGCGGAAACCAATCCAGCCATGGGGCTGCCACGACGGACCGGGCGGGTGCGGCTTGTGAAGTGGCTTCCAACTGCCGTTTTGCTCTCCTGTGGTCAGGTCCAATCTACCTCGGAGGAGGTGGACGGGCAATGAACCTCGGTAATTCGTTCGCGTCGGAGATTTCGGCGTGGCCGAAAGTTTCAGTTTGTCAGCCGCTGCTTTACACTGATCGTTTGAAACACGACATCCAGAGATCGATTGAGCAGCTGCGCTCGGGCGACGCCCGCGCTCTGGCTCGCGTCATCTCTACCGTCGAGAATCGGGCGCCAGGATGGTCGGATCTTCTGAAGGCGTTGTTTCCTCACAGTGGCCGGGCGCGTGTCATCGGGCTTACGGGATCGCCCGGCGCGGGGAAGAGTACGCTGGTCGACCATCTGGCGCGGCTCTACCGGAAAGAGAATCGCACGGTGGGAATCGTGGCGGTCGATCCTACCAGCCCCTACACTGGCGGCGCGATTCTGGGCGACCGCATCCGCATGCAGCAGCACTTTTCTGACCCGGGCATCTACATTCGCAGCATGGCCACTCGCGGCTCGCTGGGCGGACTGGCGCGCACCACAGCGGACGTGGCCACGGTGCTCGACGCTTCCGGGCGGGACCTAGTTCTGATTGAGACGGTCGGCGTAGGCCAGGACGAAGTCGACATCGTGCGTCTCGCCGATATCACGGTGGTGATTCTCGTGCCCGGCATGGGAGACGACGTACAGACCATCAAGGCTGGCATCATGGAGATTGCAGACATTTTTGTGATCAACAAAAGTGACCATGCTGGGGCCGAGCGGGTGGAGCGCGAGATTCGTGCGCTGCAGTCGCTGGCTGCGCGGCGCGACGGCTGGACTCCCCCAATCGTCAAAACCGTGGCCAGTGAGGGTGTCGGAGTGCAGGAACTGGCGGCGGCGATTGCGCAGTTCGAAGCGTATCTGAAGCAGGAGAACCGGGCATTGAAAAGGAGCGTCGAGAACTGGCAGGAGCGGCTGGTCGAAATGCTCCGCGAAGCGATGCTGGAGAAGGCGCGCGCACAGCTCGGCGACGGGAACCTGGCACGGCTGGCGGCAGAGGTTGCGGAACACAAGCGCGATCCGTATTCGCTGGTGGAAGAGGTTGCGGCGAAGGTTGGGGGACGCTGAATGTTCAGGATTGATCATCTCGGTATTGCGGTGAAGTCGGTGGCGGCTGCGAAGGCGATCTACGAAAAACTGGGCCTGAGCGTTTCCGCGGAAGAGACCGTCGAGCAGGAGCAAGTGCGGCTGGTGATGGTTCCAGTGGGTGAGAGCCGGTTGGAGCTGCTCGAGGCCACGTCGGAAGATTCCACCATCGCCAGATTCATCGCCAAGCGCGGCGAGGGCCTGCACCATGTCTGCCTGCGCGTGGCGGACTTACCAGCGGCCGTCGCCCGCCTGAAGAGAGACGGTGTGCGCCTGGTCTCCGACGAAATCAAGACTGGCGCGGGCGGGCACCAATATGTTTTCGTGCATCCGTCGAGCACGGGCGGAGTGCTGCTGGAACTGGTGCAGGAATAAAGTCAGAAGCAAAACCTGGCCACGGATTTTCCCGGATCTCACGGATAAGGCGTAGTCCTCAATTTCCTTCATGCTTCTTCTTGCTGCGGACACCTCGGGCAAACACGGCAGCATCGCATTGGCGCGTGCAGGGGAGCCGTCTGGGAGCAGGGAAGTTAAAGTCATGGAAGTAGTGCCCCTGGCGGGGGGCACGTTTTCCGCACAACTCGTGCCGCGGATCGCGGCCTTGCTGGCAAAACACGGTTTCACCAAGAATGACATCAGCGCGTTCGCCGTGGCTTCCGGGCCGGTATCGTTTACTGGCTTGCGGGTGGGACTGGCGGCGATCAAGGCTCTAGCTGAGATCCTGGGCAAGCCGATTGCGGCGGTGTCGTTGCTGGAGGCGGTTGCTCTTGCGGGCCCGTTGCAGGGGAAAGTTGTCGCCGCGTTGGATGCGGGCCGGGGTGAGATCTACGCTGGGGAATACGACGTCGCGGGCGATTCCGCGAGCCTGGTGAGGGAGCGCATCTTGACCAGGAGGGAATTCTTGTCCGAAATGAAGGCCAAGAACGTGGTCACGCCTGACGCGGCACTCGCAGATGCGGCGCGCGGCGCAGGCATCGTGATCACGACCGTCGAGCCAATCTCCGCCGCCGCAGTCGCCCGGCTTGGGTGGCGCAAGATCCAGGCTGGCGACACGGTTTCTCCCGAGCAACTGGAGGCTAACTACATTCGCCGCTCGGACGCGGAGATTTTCGCGAAAAGCTCCTAGCTATCGAATGCTCATCCCTTCAAGTGTTTGTGGATGTGCGAGAGTGAGAAAGATCAAGACCGCCGGGGCTAAAGCCCGGTTGGTTGCAGATGTTTGACGCGGCCCGTTCGGCTTCGCTCAGGGCAAGCTGCTAAAGCGCCGTTCTTCCACGGTGCGTCTGGCCCCTGGCTGTGAAGGTGCGTGTGGCTGTGGCGGTGTCTCTGGCCGTGACGCAACAGGACTGGAGTTCCGAAATAATCGTGCTGATTCGCCCAGCCACTGCCGCCGACCTGCCCGCGATCAAAGATCTTGAGCGGCACGCCCCTGCCGCCGCACATTGGTCCGCTGAGCAATACGCCGGCTTGTTCGAATCCGGCCCGGGGTATTCGAGCCAGCGGCTCGCATTGGTCGCTCTCGCCGCGACGGCGAACGACCGCGCAACGACGAATGAGCGGGCGCCGGCGAATTCAGCTCAGGGCAGAGGAGGGACGTCCCCGGTTCTGGGATTTCTGGTTGCGCTCAACTTGGGGATTGAGTGGGAACTGGAAAACCTCGTGGTGGAAGCGGCGTCCCGCCACCGAGGCCTAGGAAGGCAACTGATGAACGAACTCATTCGCCGGGCGCGGGCGGCAGGAGGGCAGTCTGTATTTCTTGAGGTGCGCGAGTCGAACTCGGCGGCGCGCGCCCTGTATCAGAGTGCGGGCTTTACGGAAACCGTGCGGCGCAAGCGCTATTATGCAAATCCGGCCGAGGACGCCGTGGTTTATCGCTTAAGCCTGAGCTGATCAAGTCTCAAAACGAGATTGCACCGAAAGTGCACCAGAATTTGGCATTGAACCAGTTTTGGGCCTATGGTAGTTTGAAGCCGTAAATCCCGGTTTGGAGGTCTGCTGGATGATGACTCCGAGAGACCAACTCCTGAACACACATGAGGAATTCCGCAAGCTGGTTCAGGAGCACACGCAATATTCCACCCGTCTAGACAGTCTCACCCAAAAACGATATCTCAGCGAAGATGAAAAATTAGAAGAAGTCCGGCTGAAGAAGCTGAAGCTGCGGCTCAAGGATCAGATGGAGTCGATCGAGCGGCAGTTCCGGCAGCAGTTTGGCGTACACGTAGCGTAATTCTTCACCATCGCGAAACGGCGACGGCCGTGGCAGGCTTCTTGTTTCTTCACCCAGGCGCTGATAAGCGCCTTTCTTTATTTGTAGTTACACAGTTTCCCTTGAAACTTGAGCCGGTCCGTTGGGCCGCGCATATAATTGAACTCTCCCCATGGTTCGCGACGGATACGTGTACGGGCTTCCCTTGATTGCCGCCGGCCTCCTCGTCGGCTGGCTTACACAACCCGGGTGGGCCGTGATCCCGGTAGTGCTGGCTGTGTTCTTCCTGTGGTTTTTTCGCGATCCTGAGCGCGTCATTCCCGATACGGCCGGGGCGGTGGTCTCTCCGGGCGACGGCAAAGTGACAGAAGTTGCACAGGTGACGGTGGGAGGTAAGAAGCTGGCGCGCATCAGCATTTTTCTCAGCGTCTTCGATGTGCACGTGAACCGCTCCCCGATTGCCGGGATCATCCGCGATGTACGCTACCATCGCGGGAAGTTTCTTAACGCCATGAACGAAGCATCGGCCGAGCAGAACGAACAGAATGTGGTAACCGTGGAAGGCGATGGGCAAGTTGTGGTGTTCAAGCAGATCGCGGGGTTGCTGGCGCGGAGAATCGTGTTTTCTCCGAAAGTGGGGGATCGCGTGGAGCGCGGCCAGCGCGTAGGACTGATCAAGTTTGGTTCGCGCGTGGATGTGCTGCTGGATTCGGGCGCGAGCTTGCGGGTAAAGGTGGGAGATCGCGTGAAGGGCGGAGCCAGTGTGGTGGCTTATCTGACTTCGCAAGCTTATCCGGAAGCCCAGGCAGAGCCGGCCGTCGCCGGCCGCGATAGCACAAGGCAAGGAGCCCGTTAATGGATGCGACCATCCCAGGACGAAGGCCGGGGGAGAAGCCCTCCCGCCGGATGCGTCGGGGCATGTACATCCTGCCGTCGCTGTTCACCACGGGCAACATCGCGGCGGGCTACTACGCCATTCTGCAGATCATGTCCGCGAGCGTGCGCGAGCCCTGGCACCTGGATTTTGCCGCAAAGGCGATTGGCTTCGCGGTGCTGTTTGACGGGCTCGATGGACGCATCGCCCGCATGACCGGCACCAGCAGCGACTTCGGCCGGGAACTGGATTCGCTGGCGGACGTAATCACGTTCGGCGTGGCGCCCGCAATGCTGGCCTGGACCTGGGGATTTCGCCTGATGCCGGAGGTCGCGCTGACCGAGTGGCACATCAAGCTGACGCAGTTGGGTGCGATCGCCAGCTTTTTGTTTCTGATTGCCGGCGCCAGCCGTCTGGCTCGCTTCAACATCACGGCCAATCCGCAGCCTTCCAATCCCGGACGCCCCGGAAAGAAATATTTCGTCGGTATGCCGATTCCTGCGGGAGCAGGGGTGATTGCGGCAGTGGTTCACTTTCAGGGCGGAGATCCCATCGAATTCTGGTACACGGCGCTTACGTGGCTGGCGATGGTCACGACCGTGGGATATCTGATGGTGAGCACGTGGCGCTTCTACAGTTTCAAAGACATTGACTTCCGTTCACGGCACCCATTCCGGCTTATCATTTTCCTCGCTTTCTTGATTGCCGCGGTCTGGCAGTTTTCGAAGCCTGTGCTTTTCGCGATTGCGCTGCTCTACATGTTCTCCGGCGTGTTCTGGCGGCTGCAGTGGATCTTCCGGCGGCGCAATGAGCCGCCACCCCCGCCGTACAAGGAGGCTTCGCAGACCTCATGAGTGAGGTTCCCAAAACCGCAACCCTTTCGCACACGGGCCCGGCTCGTGGGCAACTGTACCGTGCGGCCATCGTGGGCGCCGCCACGCTTAAGGGCAAAGAGGTCGCCGAGATGCTCACCGAGCGCAACTTCCCCGCAGTGGATGTGCGCCTGCTCGACGACGATGAGTCAATCGGCCAACTGGAAGCGCTGGGCGACGAGGTCAACTTTATCCAGAGCGTGCGCACGGAACAGTTCGATCGCGTGGACTTCACATTCTTTGCGGGCGATGCTGAATGCACACGTAAGACCTGGAAGACGGCGCGCAACGCGGGCAGCGCCATCATCGATCTCTCCAGCGCGCTGGAAGATGCGGAAGGCGCGAGCGTGCGGGCGCTGTGGATCGAGCGGGAGCGCGGCCAGATTCTGCAGCCGGAGTTGCAGCCGGGTCCGTGTGTGGCGGCTCACCCGGCGGCGGTGATTCTGGCGTTGGCGATGTTGCGCGCGGGCAAGGCGGGCATGATCCGGCGCGCCGTGACGACCGTTTTCGAGCCGGCTTCGGAACGCGGACAAAAAGGCATCGACGAACTGCATCAGCAAACCGTGAACCTGCTTTCGTTCCAGCCGCTGCCGAAGGATATTTACGATGCGCAGGTGGCGTTCAATCTGGTATCCCGCTTCGGGCAGAATTCTCAGCCGTCGTTGGGTGCGCTTGAAGCGCGGGTGCTACGCCACTACCGCAAGATTGCCGGCGAAGGCGTCCCGCAGCCTTCCGTGATGGTGCTGCAGGCGCCGGTTTTCCACGGACACGCGCTGGCCCTGTTCCTGGAAATGGATCGAACGGTCGATGCGACTGAACTCTCGCAGGCGCTGGCCGGAGACCACGTGAGCCTCCCCGGAACCGAAGAGGATCCTCCCAGCAACGTGAGCTCAGCCGGTCAGGAGAACATTCTGCTTTCCATATGGCCGGATGCCAGCCAGCCGAATGGAGTCTGGCTGTGGGCGGCGGCGGATAATCTGCGGATTGCGGCGATCACGGCGGTTGATTGCGCTGAGAGCATGATCGCGACCCGGCCGCTGGGGAAGATTCAATGAAGGCGGTTGCGGTGCCCGTGGCGCTGGCGATTTTTCTTTTTGCAGCCGCCGGTTGCGGGTATCACGCGGCCGGCCATGCTGTGCAGCTTCCGGAAAACGTGAAGACCATTGCGGTGCCCGCGTTCGTCAACCAGACGACGACGTACCGCATCGAGCAGATGTTGACCGAGTCCGTGGTGCGGGAATTCACTACGCGCACGCACTATCGCATTCTCAATGATTCCAGCGACGCGGCCGATGCCACCTTGCTGGGCAAAGTGCTCTCGACGTCGGCTTCGCCCCTAACCTACAATTCGGCGACGGGGCAGGCCGCCAGCGTACTGGTGGTGGTGAGCATGAAAGTGTCGCTGACCGACCGTCAGGGGAAAGTCCTCTACCAGAACCCGTCCTACGTGTTTCGGGAGCAGTACGAGGTGTCGCAGGATCTCCGCAGCTTTTTTGAGGAGGACTCGCCCGCGTTCCGGCGGCTCTCGCAAGATTTTGCCCGCACCCTGGTGTCCAACATCCTGGAGGGCTTTTAGATGCTAAAGTCGGACTACCAGTACCGAGTAGCGAGTACCGAGTCGCGAGATACGGCGGCCCCGAGACTCACGCTCAGGGAGAACTCCTAGTGCGCGCCTTCGCGCAAGCCGATCGTTTTGTCGGTGAACTCGAGTCGCGCAAACTGCGCGCGGCTTACGTGTTTGTGGGCGACGAGGCTTTTTTCCGCAAGCGCTTTCGCGACGCGATCCTCGAGCACCTGATTCCGTCCGACCTGCGCGAGTTCAGCCTGTTTGAGTATGATCTGGCTGAGACCGATCTTGCCGAAGTTCTTGATCGCGCCCGCACGCCATCTTTGATGGCGCCATTCCAGGTTTTCTTTGTGCGCGGGGTGAAGACTCTGTTTGGCCGGGGATCGAACGAGGAAAAACTCGCGGCCATTCAGGAATATTGCAGCTCGCCGAATCCCGATGCGCTGTTGCTGTTTGTCGCCGACCACATCAGCATTCCCGCCGACGTCCGCCGCATGGAGATGCAGGATAAGGAGCGCTACCAGCGCATCCGCGAAACCATGGGCCAGTATTGCGGCATCGTGGAATTGGCGCGCGTGGAGGAGGGCGAGGCGGTTCGCTGGATCACGGAGTATTGCACCGGCCGCGAGGTGAAGGTTGACAGCGACGGCGCTCGCGAGTTAGTGGACGCGTTGGGCGGCGACATGATGATGATCTCCAACGAACTGGAGAAGCTGATTCTTTACGTGGGGGAAAAGAAACGCGTCACGCTGGGCGACGTGGAAACCATGGTGCTTGCGGCGAAGCAGCGGTCACTGTATGAGTTGACCGACGCCATCTCGTCGAAGGACCGCGTGCGCGCGCTGGAAGTGCTGGATGCGATTCTGATGTCTGGCGAGGGCGAGGAAGCCGCCATCGGCCACATCTATATGCTCGCGAAAACCTTCAGGCAGATGCTGGTGATTCTGGAGCGGAACGTGCGTGACCAACGCATGCTGTGGGCCGCTCTGTGGCAGGGATTCCGTGTGCCTCCGTTTGCCGCCGACGACATCATCAAACAAGCCCGCCGTTACAAATCCCGCCGGGATCTGACGCGCGCAATCCGCCTGGTGGCGAAGGCCGATCTTGCCCTGCGCTCGAATCCGGTAAGCAAGCGCATGGTGCTAGAGAGGTTAGTGATGGACTTGACCACCGAGCCCAAGCTGGAAGCGCCGGGGTGGACGCAGGAACAGTTGCCTGTGTAACGGCAGCCGTCTCCACTGACCATTCGTTTCTCCTCGGAATATGATGAATGCTAGCGATGTTGTTTCCTACTTGGAGATGTGCGCCCACTTTGGCGTCAACCTTCAGAGGGGGATGAACTTTCGCCTGAGGCCCGGCGAGAGCCTGATTTTGATGAGCCTGCGTCCGGGAGCTCCTTACGCAGATCGCGTCGAAGAAGGCGGCAGAGTAATCATTTACGAAGGGCATGATATTCCGCGCACCCAGGGCGGTCCCGATCCCAAGTCTGTCGATCAGCCGGAGTTCTTACCCAGCGGTCGACTCACGCAGAACGGTCTGTTCGCGGATGCGGTCAGACAATATAAGCTAGGCAGAGCAGAAGCGGAACAGATAAAGGTATTCGAAAAAATTCGTGCGGGGATTTGGGTTTACAACGGCCTCTTCAGGCTGGTTGATGTTTGGCAAGAGACTTCAGGGCGACGCCAGGTGTTCAAATTCAAGCTGGAAATCTTGGATCGGCCCCCGAATATATCAAGGGCTCTGGCCGATGGCGTCGATCACGACAGAGTGATTCCTGCTTCGGTCAAGCTTGAAGTGTGGAAGCGTGACAAGGGACGCTGCGTCAAGTGCGGAAGTAGGGAGAACTTACACTTCGATCACATCATTCCATTCTCGCAAGGTGGTTCGTCGAAAGACGCGAAGAACATACAGATTCTGTGCTTGAGTCATAATTTGCAGAAACGAGACAGAATCGAGTGACGGGTCTTCCTGCATGTTTAACTCCCAGGCCTATCTCGATCGCATCGGCTATTCCGGCCCATCTACCCCTACGCTTGACACGCTTCGAGCGATTCATCGGGCACACCTGCTGACCGTTCCGTTTGAGAATCTCGACATCGGTCTAGGCCGGAAGATTGTGGTGGATGAGGATGCGTTTGTCCGCAAAGTTGTCGAGCGCCGCCGTGGCGGGTTCTGCTACGAGCTGAATGGAGCCTTCTCCGCGCTGCTTCGTGCGCTGGGATTCCGGGTCACGCTTCTCTCGGCGGGTGTTGCAAGAGAAGATGGTGGCCGCGGTCCGGAGTTCGACCATCTTACCCTCCGCGTCGATCTCGACGAGCCCTGGCTGGCGGATGTCGGATTCGGCGATTCGTTCCTGGAGCCGCTGCGTCTTCGGCTGGACATTGAGCAATCCGATCCGACGGGAACGTTCCAGCTGGTGTTGGCGGGCGAGCGAATCGAGCTGGAGAGAAAAGAACCAGATGGGAACTGGAAGCGGCAGTACTCATTTATGCTGCAACCTCGGCAGCTCGATGAGTTCGCCGCGATGTGCCACTACCACCAGACCTCGCCCGATTCTCACTTCGTGCTAAACAAGATCTGCACACTGCCGACGCCCGAAGGCCGCATCACTCTCTCGGGGATGAAATTGATCGAGACCAGGCATGGACAGAAGACGGAACGAATGCTGGCCTCGGAGAAGGAGTGGGGCGACGTACTCAAGGAGAGATTCGGGATCGTTCTATAGGCAGGGTCCCCGAAAGCAGCATCGGAAACACCGTCCAAGAGAATCGCGGTTCCCTTACTAAACTGACATCTGAGGTCCGACGTCCGAGGTCGCTACTTCAACGCGGTGACACGTGCCCCAAGGCGCGACTTGTACCGGGAAGCGGTGTTCTCGTGCAGGATGCCCTTCTGGATGGACTTGTCGAGAACCGAAACCGTCTTGCGGTAGACCTGCTCGGCGGCTTGTTTGTCTCCCTTGGCAAGAATCTCGCGCAGCTCGCGGAGCTGGGTGCGCAAGCGGGACGTATTGGCGCGGTTGCGGGTCGTACGCTTCGGGGTCTGGCGGGCGCGCTTGAGCGCCGAGAAATGATTAGCCATTCTGGTTCGTTACCTTCGTGTGTACAGCAAGATCTTCGGGTGGGTCCGAATTACTTATTATAGGCGAGTAACTCGCGGCCGGTCAAACATATGGCTGACGGACTCGATCGTCTGAAAGTGCTCATCAACTCTTCGACGCCCATCGTGGTGATGGAGACGGCGGAGGAGATGCGCGCCGTCGGCTTGGTGCGCACCGCTTGTTCTGCGCTGAACATGGCGACGTTTGAATGGAGCATCGCCGACGGGCTGGTCCGCTCGGGCAGCGGCGCTCCGGTCGAGGGACAGAAGGTAACGGCACAGGCGCGCATCGACCAGATCACGACTTGGACTCACGGCGGACGTACGCAGACCCAGACTCGGACGTCTTTGAGTCCGGGCGGCGCTGAGGCAGACAGGTTAGCTAAGGCGGTGTTTTCGTCGTTGGGAGCCGAGGGGGGAGCCGCGACGAATTCTGGCGCTTCTGGCTCGATCTACAACACACGCGAGCCGGTGCAGGCGCTGGCGAACATGGAAGCGATGACTGTGGAGGCGGTGTTCATCCTGAAGGATTTTCACCGTCATATGGACGATCCGGTTGTAGTGCGGCGGTTGCGCGATGTGGGGCAGAAGTTCTCGGCGAACCGGCGGACGGTGGTTATTACCGCGCCCGAGATCGTAGTGCCGGCGGAGTTGATCACGCTGGTGGAGTATTTTGACCTGCCGCTGCCGGACCGCGATCGGCTACGTGAAATCATCCACGAGGCTTTCACGCGACTCTCCAAGACTTACACCTTGAAACTGCAACTCGACGCCAATGGCGTTGACGCGATGGCGGCCAATCTTCGCGGGCTGAGCGAGGAAGAGGCGGAGCGGGCTATCTCGCAGGCGTTGGTGGCGCGCTACGCGCTTTGTCCGGAAACAGTCACCGATGTGCTCGAAGCCAAGAAGCAGTTGCTGCGGCATTCGGGAATGCTGGAGTTCATCGATGCATCCGACAACATGGCCAGCGTGGGCGGCCTGGAGAATCTGAAGCATTGGCTATCGCAACGGCGCGGAGCCTGGGAAGATTCGGCTCGCGAGTTTGGTCTGGAGCCTCCGCATGGCGTGATCATTCTTGGGGTGCAAGGATGCGGAAAATCGTTGTGCGCCCGGGCCGTGGCTGGAGAGTGGAAACTGCCGCTGGTGAAGTTCGATACCTCAGCGGTCTACGACAAGTACATCGGTGAGACGGAAAAACGTATTCGGAAAGTCTTTCAAGTGGCCGAGGGCCTGGCGCCGTGCGTGCTATGGATTGACGAGTTGGAAAAAGTCTTCGCCGGTAGTGGTCCGGATTCGGCCTCGTCCGATGCCGGCGTTTCGTCGCGGCTGCTGGCGTCGTTTCTCTCGTGGATGCAGGACCGCAAAGCGCCGGTTTTCGTCGCCGCCACGTGCAACAACGTTACCGTGCTGCCGCCGGAACTGATTCGCAAGGGACGTTTCGACGAACTCTTTTTCGTCGATTTGCCCAATCAGGCGGAGCGTAGGCAGATTCTTTCGATTCAACTCGCGAAGCGGAAGCGGAATCCCGCGGGGTTCGATCTGGAAACCGTGGCCGCGGCAGCAAAAGGTTATTCTGGCGCCGAGATCGACGCGGCGGTGCAGACGGCGATGTACGAGGCTTATTCTGACAAGAAAGACGTTACGACGCAGTCGCTGCTTGACGCTCTCAAAGCTACGGTGCCACTCTCCACGACGCGTGCAGAGGAGGTCGTCGCACTGCGGGAATGGGCGCGGACCCGGGCGGTGTCGGCATCGGCTGCGGAGCCACTTGGCGCGCATCCGTAACGTCCCGGCGTGACGTTGACTCCCGACCGGTAGAGCGGTACCCTTAAACGCAATGGCAGTGGCTTGCCCTCTGGGCATGAGCATTCCGGCCGGTTCCGTCTCTGAGCACAATCCTGTTTTGTCTGTGAAGAGGCTGACGTGTCGGTATTCCCTGGAGTGCGGTGGTAGGGGTGCGCCTCGCTTCGCTCGGCTGGACAGCCGAGGCGGCTGTCCCTACATGGTTCGCGGTTCGTCAAAGAGATTGAATGAAGAAAAGTATCGGGATTAGTCCCAACATCGAGACCCTGTTCGGCACGCGCGACGAGAATGTGCGGGTGCTTGAAGACGGGCTCAACATCACGATCAATCTGCGGTCGAACGCCATCGAATTGGAAGGCGCGGCCCGCGACGTGGCGCGCGCCGAACAGGTTTTCGCGGACTACGAGAGCCTGCAGCGCTCCGGGCACACCTTCAATAACGGCGACCTCAACAGCATGCTGCGAGTGCTGATGTCAGACCCAAACGCCACCCTGCGCGGGCTGGCTGACGCCGGCCGGCAGCGTTCGTTTGGCCGGCGCACGGTGCAGCCCAAGAGCATCAACCAGAGGCGTTATCTCGAAGCCATCGAGAAGCACGACATGGTGTTCGGGATTGGTCCGGCGGGCACAGGTAAAACCTACCTCGCCGTGGCTATGGCGATTTCGGCGCTGCTCGCCAAGCGCGTGAACCGCATCATTCTCGCGCGTCCGGCGGTGGAAGCTGGCGAGCGGCTGGGATTCCTGCCGGGTACATTGCAGGACAAGATCGATCCTTACCTGCGCCCCCTGTACGACGCGCTCTACGACATGCTCGATCCGGAGAAGGTCGATCGTTATCTGGAGAAGAACGTTATCGAAATTGCGCCGATCGCCTTCATGCGCGGGCGCACCTTGAACGATTCATTCGTGATTCTGGACGAGGCACAGAACACGACCTCGGAGCAGATGAAGATGTTCGTCACGCGGCTGGGATTCAACTCCAAGGCAGTGATCACGGGTGACGTTACGCAGATCGATCTGCCGAACGCCCGCCGCAGCGGCCTGCTGGAGGCAGCGGAGGTGCTGAAGACCGTCGAAGGACTGATGTTTGTTTACTTTGACGAAGGCGATGTGGTGCGGCACCATCTGGTGCAGCGGATTATCCGCGCCTATGATGAGCACAAAGTGCGCGTTGCCGAACAGCAGACGCTGTTGCTGGCGGAGGGCAAGAACGCGGAGGCCAGGGCAGCGGAAGTGAAAAATGGAGCGAACCAGCCGCGGGAAGGAATCGGCAGCACGAACGGCGGTCCGGCCACCGGGGAAAGATCTGCTGTAAGCGCGAAGTTTGAGGAATAGAAGTTGCCGCAAGCCGGGAGGGCTCACTATGGGCCCTCCTGTTTGTTTTGATTCGCGGTGAAGGCAGAGGAAAACCAAGACTTGGTCATTCTGCAAAGGCCGGTCGCGCACTTGAGTAAGCCTGCCCTGGAACGGTTCTTGTTACGCGCCCGCCGGGCGGTAAAGCTCAAGGGCACGGTAAGTCTGCTGGTCACCAGCAGCGCCGAGTTGCGCTCCATGAATCGTCAGTTTCGAGACAAGAACAAGCCGACCGATGTGTTGTCATTTCCGCCGCCGGCGGAAGCCCAGCCACGCCCGGCAAGGCCTTTTGCCGGGGATGTGGCGATCTCGGCCGACATTGCCCGGGAAAACGCGGATCGACTCGGGCACTCGCTGGCCGACGAGATAAAGATTCTTGCGCTGCATGGCGTACTTCATCTGGCGGGCTTCGATCACGAGCGCGATAATGGGCAGATGGCGCGCAAGGAGATTCGATTGCGGCGGCAACTCAGATTGCCGGTGGGGCTGCTCGAACGGACGGAACACCGTGCCCGTGCTGGAAGCCGGAGGCAGGCATGAGCCTGACCGTAGCGCTTGTGCTCTGTCCGCTACTCGCGTTGTTGGCGCTGGTCTCCTACGTGGACCGCGTCTATCAGGAGATCGGCAAGTTCCTCTCGCGCGAATTTCAGGACAACATCGACGTTTTCGAGCAGAAGATCGAGCCGCCGCTACGCGTGAGCCGCAATCGAGCTTCGCTGTCGATGGCGGTCCTGACGCAGTTGACCATGGCAGCCATCGCCCTGCTGGTGGGCTTTGCCGTGTTCGGCGACCAGCGGTGGAGCGTTTACGAGATCCTAGAGGCTACAATCAGCCTGATTCTGATCGTGATTGTGTGCAACCGGTTCCTACCCTTTGTATTTTTTTCCCGCACCAATGGCGCCTGGCTCATCCGGTGGATCTGGTTGTTGCGGATTCTGATCTATCTGGTGATGCCTGCGACCGTCATCCTGGGCTTCCTGAAATCAGTGGCGACGCTGACCCGCCAGAACACGGGCGAGCTACCGGAGACCTCGGCCGAGGCCGTGGATGCGCTGATTGAGGCCGGCCAGGAAGAGGGCATTATTCAGGAGGGCGACCGCGATCTGATTCAGTCGGTGGTGGAGTTCAGCGGCAAGACGGTGCGCGAGGCGATGAAGCCGCGCCCGGAGATGTTCGTCGTCCCGATCGACACCACGGTCGAGCGATTTATTGAAATGCTGCGCACGAGGCGCTATTCGCGGGTGCCGGTGTACGAGGGAAGCGTCCACAACATTAAAGGCATCGTGTACGCACAGGACGTGCTGCAGGTGCCCGACAGCGAAGCAGGCAAGCGCACGCTGGATACCCTGATGCGGCGGGATCTGTATTTCGTCCCGGAGAGCAAACTGGGGAGCGATCTTCTCCGCGAGATGCAGAAGAACAACATTCGCATGGCCATCGTGGTGGATGAGTACGGCGGCGTGGCCGGGCTGGTGACCATCGAAGACCTGGTGGAAGAGATTGTGGGCGAGATTCGCGACGAGCACGAAAAGCCGGAGATCGTGCGGGAAGGCGATCGCACTTACATCGTTTCCGGAGGGATGGACGTTGATCGCCTCTCCGAATTGTTCGGAGCCAGGCCGGAGGGGAGGGAGTCGGCCACTGTGGCGGGTTTGGTCAGCGAACTGGCCGGGCATATTCCGCGGAAAGGCGAGATCGTGGCAGACGATGGCCTGCGCTTCGAGGTGTTGGAGTCTACCGACCGAAGGGTAGAGCGGGTGCGAATCACCTCGGTCCAGCCCGAACAGTTGAAACTGATCTGATCGGGCTTCGGGCTCCAGCCTTCAGGCTTCGGCAACCCAGCGGCCTGATATAGTCGGGTTGCGGGCATCAGGCTCTTCGCTTCGGCAACTGGGATCCAAACACCACCTCAGAAGAGCTGAAGCCCGAGAGCTGAAGCCCGAAGCCTGATCCTATGCCTTTCCGCTCCGGTTTCGTTTGTATTCTCGGCCGCCCCAACGCGGGCAAGTCCACCTTGCTGAACGCTCTGGTGGGCGAGAAGCTGGCGATCATCTCGCCGAAGCCGCAAACCACGCGCAACCGGATTCAGGGCATCGTCCACATTCCCAAACAGAAAGGGCGTGACGGCGCCCAGATTGTCTTGATTGACACGCCCGGCGTCCACAAGCCGGACAGTTCGCTCGGCCGGAAAATGATGGTGGAGGTGCGCGAGGCGCTGGAAGGCTGCGACCTGGTGCTGGTCATTATGGATGTTACGCGGAGGCTGGATCCCCGCGACCAGTTTGCGCTCGACTTGTTGAAGCAATCTGGAACCCCATCCTTTCTCATCCTGAACAAGGTGGACTTGATCCGCGACAAGGCCAGGCTGCTGCCGCTGATTGAGGAATACCGCAAGCTGCACGACTTCCGCGAGGTGATTCCGGTTTCTGCGCTTAAGCGAGACGGTCTCGACGTCCTGTTGGCGAAAACAGTCTCCGCGTTGCCCGCGGGCCCGCGGTATTTCCCGGAGGACCAGACGACCGATCAACCGGCCCGCTTCATGGCCGCCGAGATCATCCGCGAGCAGGTGCTGCTGGAGACTGAGGAAGAGATCCCGTATGCGACCACGGTGATCGTCGAAAGCTTTGAGGAAGGCCAGAGACTAACGCGGGTCGCGGCCACGATCTATTGCGAGCGCGAGGGACAGAAGGGCATTTTGATCGGCAAACGCGGCGAAATGCTGAAGCGAATTGGAACGGCGGCCCGCTTGCGGATGCAACGCATGTTGGGGATGAAGGTGTTTCTCGAGTTATACGTCAAAGTGCAGCCCGGCTGGCGCGAATCACGCACCTTCGTCGAAGAACTCGACTGGAGAAGGCAACTGCAGCACCTGACTGGGGAACCATCAGAGCGGATGGCTGGTGGAAAAGGGAGGAGCCGTCCGGTCGAGACGAAACAGTAAAACCTTGTTTCGCTGTTTCCGTTTTTTGTAGCAAGCGCCCAGCACCCGCTATTGCCGGATTCCTCACGGTACCGCTAGAATCGCAACAGGGGCGCTTGAAGCCGGGCGCGGGGCCAAGAACAGTCGAGCCAATCATGAATTCTGGCGTTCCTTCCGACGAGCTTCTTCCAGAGCACGATTTTGATCCTGAAAAGCTGGCTTTGCGCGTCCGCGTTTCGCTGGCGGCTGACCGGAATTCTGTGGAGCCGATCGTAGCGCAAGTGATGGAAGCGGTGCGTGAGATCAAGTGCGCGGATGGCAAGGAAGACGCCATCGAACTGGCTCTGCAGGAAGCTCTGGCCAACGCCGTTATCCATGGAGCGAAGGAAGATCCCTCAAAAACTGTGGAATGCCTGGTAGCTTGTGACGAAGAACGCGGCATTCTTATTGTTGTGCGGGATCCCGGCACAGGCTTCGACCCGGCGGCCATTCCAAGCTGCACAGTGGGAGAGAACGTTTATTCCAACCATGGCCGCGGTATATTCCTGATCAATCAGCTCATGGATGAAGTTGAGTTCAGGAAAAATGGCACCGAGATCCATATGGTGAAGCGCTAACTTCCGCGGCTCCGCGGCGTCATTCCTTCGCAGCGATTCCCAGGGCTTTCATCTTCCGGTACATGTGGCTGCGTTCCAGGCCGAGCACTTCGGCGGTGCGGCTGACGTTGCCGTGGTTCTCGTCGAGTTTCTTCAGGATGAAGTCACGCTCGTAGGCATCGCGAGCCTGGTGCAGCGTGGAGAAGTCGCTTCGCGCGGCGCGGCGGGTGCCGTCGCGATAAACCAGCGGCGGCAGGTGTTTGCGTTCGAAGCGAGTTGTCGTGGGATTCATGATCACAATGCGCTCGATCACGTTGCGCAACTCGCGGACGTTGCCGGGCCAGGAATAGCGCATCAGGACCTCGATGGCCTCGTCTGTCATCTCGCGCGGCCGCCGCGCGTACGTCGTGGCCAATTCCTTGAGGAAATGACGCACGAATAGCGGGATGTCTTCCTTTCTTTCACGCAGCGGAGGTACGAAGAAAGGAATGACGTTAAGCCGGTAGAAGAGGTCCTCGCGAAAATTTCCCTTGGAAATTTCCTCCTCCAGGTCCTTGTTGGTGGAGGCGATGACGCGGACATCCACAGTGATGGTTTCCTCGCCGCCCAGCGGGGTCAGGCGCTGCTCATCCAGAGTGCGCAGCAATTTCGACTGCGTCTTCAGGCTCATGTCGCCCACCTCGTCGAGGAACAGCGTTCCGCCATTTGCCTTCTGAAACTTGCCATCCCGTTCCGTTGCCGCCCCGGGAAACGAACCCTTGCGATGACCGAACAACTCGCTTTCGATAAGATCTTCCGGGATAGCGGCGCAATTCACTTCGATGAAGGTTTCATCTTTTCGCAGGCTCTCAGCATGAATGGCGTGGGCGACAAGTTCCTTGCCCGTGCCGGACTCGCCATAGATCAGGACGCGGCCATTGGTGGGAGCCATGAGGCCGATCTGCTGGCGCAGCGCTTTCATCGGAATGCTGTCGCCCACGATCGTAATCCTGGGATGAAGCTGCTTCCGGAGGTCAAGATTTTCCCGGCGCAGCTTTTTGGATTCGATCGCGTTCTTCACCAGGATCATCGTCTTGTCAATGGAAAGCGGCTTCTCGAGAAAATCGTAGGCGCCGAGTTTGGTGGCGCGGACCGCAGTCTCGATGGTTCCGTGGCCGGAGATCATGATGACTTCCGGCGGGTTGTCGAGGCCGCGGATTCTTTCCAGGGTCTCCAAGCCGTCAATGCCGGGCAGCCAGATATCGAGCAACACCACTTCGTAGCTGTGCTGGGTGCGCAACAGCTTCAGGCACTCCTCGCCACTTTCCACGGAAGAGGCGGCATAGCCTTCGTCGGTCAGCACACCCTCCAGCGATTCGCGGATGCCGGCCTCGTCGTCAACGATGAGGATGTTATGCATGCTGCACGGTAACCGTAGCAGAAGATGCGGGCTCGGCGGCGACTGGCAGCTCCACGATGAATCGCGCTCCGAGGGGCTCGTTCTCCTCGATGCGAATCGAGCCGTGATGCTCTTCGATGACCCGGCTGACGATTGCCAGGCCTAAACCAGTGCCACGTTTCTTGGTCGAAAAATAGGGAAGGAAGAGTTTTTCCTTCAATTCCCGGGTTACCCCTTGACCAGTGTCGGCGACGGTGATCTCCACCGCGTCGCGGCTAACCACCAGCGCCGTGGAAATCTCAATGGCGCGCACCTGCGAGTCTTCCAGGGCTTCGGCGGCGTTGTCTATCAGATTGGCCAGGGCGCGCTTGATCGCCTCCGCATCCGCCATCACTTTGGGCAGGTCCGCCGCCAGCGACTTGTGCAGAGTGATACCGTCGAGTTTTCCGTGGAACATGGCCAGGGCACTTTCCACGATCGCGTTGAGATCGGCCGGCTGTGGATGGGAGGCCGGAAAGCGCGCCAAGGTGGAGAATTCATCCACCAGGCGGCGGACGGTTTCCACAGCACTGGCAATGGTTTCTGCGCAAGAGCGGATGATCTCCAGCGATGGCCCGTCGGGGGGCGCAGCGCGTTCCAGATGACGCCGAATGCGTTCTGCGGAAAGAGCGATGGGCGTCAGCGGATTCTTGATCTCGTGCGCCACCCGCCGCGCCACCTCGCGCCAGGCAGCCTGTTTCTGCGCCTTCAGCAGGTCGGAGAGATCCTCGAAGACGATGACGTAGCCGGAAGGTTCACCCTGGTGGCGCAGCGAGGCTACGGTGACGGCGACGTTGAGCGAACCGCGCAGAAGCGGCGTCTCCATCTGGCTGGTGGTCATGCCCATGCGATCGGCGCGGCGTAGCAAGGGCTCGAGATCCTCCAGCACATCGAGGGGGAATATTTCGGTCAGGCGGGCACCGTGAAGGATCCGGTGCTCACCCCCGCGACCGTCAGGATTGAACAGGCGGAACAGCGCCTGGTTGGCATGGGTAACGCGGCGCTCGGCGTCGAGCGAGAGTACACCCGTCGGGATGCTCTCGAGGATGGTCTCGATCTGGCGCCGGGAGGACTCGATTTGCCCCCGGCTGGCCTCCAGTTCCTCCGCCATGCGATTGAAGGAGCGCACCAGATCGCCAATCTCATCGGCAGAACTGACGTCGACCCGGTGGTCCAGGCGACCGCGAGAAATCTCCTGCGTGGCCTCCGCCAAGGCGGATAAAGGCCGGGTTACAAGCTTCGAGAGAAAGAGTGCCAGCCACGTAGTCACGAAAAGCACCATCATGGTCAGCAACAGAAGAAGGCCCATGTAAGTGCGGCGCACAATTCTCCGCTCATGAGCCAGTTCGAAGTAGCGTTGTTGGCTGGCTTCGACATGCTTTACCGTCTGGGAAAATTCTTTGGGCAGCGGGAGGGCAACCAGGATCAGGCCGTCGCTGCCCACCGGCGCGCTGCCGATGGTGTATTCCGTTTCCTCCCAGGTGAACTGCGCAGGCCGGTTTGCGGCTGCGTCAGGCAGCGGCAGCACCGACTTTAACTGGGCCCAGGGGGCAGGCAGGTTGAGGCTGGCTTCGGCGATGCCGTCTTTCACAGCGACGGCAAATCCACCCTGCAGCGTGACCTCGTGATCCTGGAATTCGTTCACCACGGAAGAAAATCCGTGGCCGGAAAAGCTGCGTTGGGTCTCCGGAGATGCCGCGATGGCCAGCGCTTCAGAGCGTGCATTCTGCGCCGCATACCCGGCCAGAAGCTGAGCCATGGCATGGGTATCGGCGCGCACCTCCTCCACCGGGGTGGAGAACCATTTGTCAATCGAGCGGTTCAGCAAGCCGTAGGAGAACCAATACATCACCATGACAGGGACGAAGGAAAGCAGTAGAGCGCCCGCCACCATGCGCGTGCGAAATTTCGAGCCGAGAACTCCAAGCCGGCGTTCGGCGAACAGCTTCAGGAGATTGCGGAACAGGACGAAGGTGAGGGCCACGAACAGAAGGAAGATCAGGGCCGAAAGCGCGGCGAAGACCACGATCTGCTGGTTGTTTCCGGGGCGCAGAAAACTCAGATCGAACGCGGTCTGAGAAACGAGGATGACGAGAAGAAGGAAAACCGAAATGGCCAGCAGAATGATGGCCTGCTTGCGGTTGGAATTTCCCGGAACTCGATTTGGAGCAGTCTGCGCCACGTTGAATCAGGGTTGTACCCGGAGTCGGTCGCGCCATGCAGGCGACTCCCTCCAACGGAAGTCATTATAGATGCAGGGGCAATCAATCGAGGGGCATTGGGCCGCGGGCGAAGGCGGTCAGTGAGGAGAAGGACGTCCTGCGGACAATTCCTCCAACACGGCGCGATAAGCCGGTTTCGGTTGGTAGCTGCGGTCAAACAAGAGCGCCTGTCCCCGAGTGCCGCGCGAGTGCGACCCGATCCAGGAGTATTTGTCGGTGAATCCCCAAGTCTGAATCGCGGTGCAGCCCGGGCTTTGCAGGCAAGCCCGCACGATGCCACGGTAGATGTCAGCCTGGTGAATCAGGTCGTCGGGATGAAGAGGCGTTCCGTGAGCATCGATGGGCAGGGAAACGTCGAGCTCGGTGATGTGGACTTGCACCCCGAGCGCAGTGAGCCTGGCTATGTTTGCTGCGATCGCCGCGGAATCGACCGTGAGTTCGGGGATGTGCATTTGCAGGCCCACGCCATCGATCGGAACCCCGCGGCGCTTGAAATCCTTGACCATGGCATAGATCGCGTCCGACTTGCGATTCAGACCTTCACCTTCGGCGTCATTGTAGAAGAGGAGAGCGTGGGGGTCGGCGTCATGGGCCCAGCGAAACGCTTGCTCGATATAGGCGGTGGCTTTTCCCGCCAGTCCGATGCCGGGTTGGTTGTACCAGGGAGAATCACGCAGATTGCCCTTTTCGTCGAGGCCCTCATTGACTACGTCCCAGGCGAACACCTGGGCGGCGTAATGCGTCATAACCCTGCTGATGTGTTCGTGCAGGAGCTGGGACAACTGGTCCGGCGTGTACGGGCCATGCGCCAGCCAGTCGGGATTGGCGCGTCCCCAGAGCAGGCAGTGGCCGCGTACTTTCATGCCGTGGGCTTTTGCGAAGCGCACGATTTCGTCGCCCTGACGAAAGTCGAAAGTGGCTGCGTCCGACCGGATGACCCACCACTTCATCGCGTCTTCCGGCTGAACCATGTTGTATTCGCGGGCCAGGGTGGATGCATAGGCTGTCTCCGAGAGCTGCGATGGGCGGACAGCGGTACCCAAAAGCACGCCGGCTTGTTCTGCTGTCTGCCGTGGAGATTGAGCGCAGCCGATCGGGGCAAGCGACACCACTAGAATCGCAGCTCGCAAAGAACGCACTCTCCTACTTAGACTGAGGCAGGAACTCCCGTAAAGGGCATTCGTCACATCGAGGCTGTGATTTTCTGCAGTAGTTCTTCCCGATTCCCACGAGGAGCCCGTGCGTTTCGTTGTACACCTGGACCAGAGGCGACCGTGGTGCGGTGCTCATGGGAGAGGGGGGATGGGACGCTCCTGGCGCTCCCGAAACGGCATTCAATGCTACCGCTTGGAGTTCTTCTTCGTTCACAACTGGCAGCAGCGCCCTCTCGAGCAACTGGCGAATCTCCTCGTAGTCGGAATCTCCCGGCAGGATCTCGTGGCGATCGAGAATCCGGCGCGTGTAGGCGTCTACGACGAAGACGGGATGATTGCCTGCATAGAGCAGGATCGAATCAGCGGTCTCCGGTCCAACGCCATGCAGGCTGAGCAACTTCTCGCGCAGCTGGCTTGTCGGTTGAGCAAGAAGTTTCGTCAGCGACCCCGCATACTCTCTGTCCAGAAACGCAATGAAGGCTTTCACCCGCTGGGCTTTCTGGCGAAAGTAGCCTGACGGACGAACCAGGCGTTCGAGCTCCCGCAAACGAACTCTTCGCATACCGTTGACGCTCAGCGCATGTTCGGCGCGCAGGTTGGCCAAAGCCTTCTCCACATTCGTCCAGGCCGTGTTCTGCGTGAGGTAGGCGCCAACAATCACTTCAAAAGGCGTCCGTGCCGGCCACCAATGCTGCCGCCCCCAGGCGTGGTGAAGAGTGCGGTAGTAGGCGCGAATTTCGCTTTCTTTATCGAGGGGCGGCAAGTTGGATTTCCCTTATCCATCGAGTCTAGTCGACGCCGGGTGGGTGCTCCAACCAGGCCCAGTCAGTCTTACCGAAGTGCATGTACTGCGGGCCGCATCCGCGCGATCTCACCTCGAAAATACTGATTTGGCGTGGAGTTGCGCGACAGCAGCGGGCTGGCGCGGGTTTCGCTGCCGGGTCCAAGTACCAAAGTTACTGGTACGGTAACGCGGTTACGGTGACAATTTGTGTCAACGCGAACGTGCTGCGCGCCTCTCCCGCCAGAAGGCAGCTCTTTGCGCCAATGCCTGCCAAATTGTCAGGCGTCGTTCCACCACGTGGATAGGAGATCGACGTATGTCTCAACGGCTGGGTGACCTTCTCGTCAAAGAGAAGATCATTACCCCAGAGCAGTTGGAACAAGCGACTAAGGTCCAGAAGGAGTCGAACTGTCGCCTGGGCTCGGCCCTGGTGAAGCTCGGTTTCTTAACGGACGAGGACGTCACTAATTTTCTCTCCCGGCAGTATGGCGTTCCAGCCATTAACCTTTCCTACTTTGAAATCGATCCAGCGGTAGTCAAGCTGATTCCGTTCGAGACCGCCAAGCGTTATCAGATTCTTCCGCTGAGCCGTGTGGGCGCCTCACTCACCATCGCCATGGTCGATCCGACCAATGTCTTTGCGATGGATGACATCAAGTTCATGACCGGCTTCAATATCGAGCCGGTGGTGGCTTCGGAGAGCTCGATCCAGCAGGGCATCGATAAGGCTTACGGAGCGACCAAGGAAGAAGACCTTGAAACCGTAATGCAATCGATGTCGGAGCTGAACGAAAACGACGTCGAGCTGCAGGCGGAAGAGCAGCAGATGGAGCTGTCGGAACTGGAAAAGGCCGCCGACGAAGCTCCCGTGGTCAAGCTGGTCAACATCGTGCTCGGCGACGCCGTGAAGCGGGGGGCCAGCGACATTCACATCGAGCCCTACGAAAAAGAATTCCGCGTGCGATTCCGCATTGACGGTGTGCTGCAGTCGATTATGTCGCCGCCGATGAAGCTGAAGGACGCCATCACCTCACGTCTCAAGATCATGTCGAAGCTGGATATCAGCGAGAAGCGGCTGCCGCAGGATGGCCGCATCATGCTGAAGATGAATATTGGCGGGCGCAAGAAGCAGCTGGATTTCCGCGTCAGCACACTGCCCACGTTGTGGGGCGAAAAGATCGTGCTCCGTCTGCTTGACAAGGAGAACCTGCGGCTGGACATGACCAAACTGGGCTTCGAGGCCGAGTCGCTGGTCAAGTTCGAAAAGGCCATTCTCAAGCCTTACGGCATGGTGCTGGTCACCGGACCCACAGGCTCAGGTAAGACGAACACCCTGTATTCCTCGATTTCGCGCCTGAACCAGCCCGACACCAACATCATGACCGCCGAGGACCCGGTCGAATTTCAGCTGGCGGGTGTCAATCAGGTGCAGATGAAGGAGCAGATCGGCCTGAACTTTGCGGCAGCGCTGCGTGCGTTTCTGCGGCAGGATCCAAACATCATCCTGGTCGGCGAAATTCGTGATTTTGAAACGGCCGAAATCGCCATCAAGGCTGCGCTGACGGGCCATTTGGTGCTGTCCACGCTGCACACCAACGGCGCTCCCGAGACCATCACTCGGTTGATGAACATGGGCATCGAGCCCTTTCTGGTCGCGACCTCGGTTCACCTGATCTGCGCCCAGCGCCTGATTCGCCGTATCTGCAAAGAGTGCACCGAGACCGTCGAGGTTCCGGTGCAAACCCTGATCGAAGAGGGATTCACGCCGGAAGAAGCCAAGACGATCAAGATCCAGAAGGGCAAGGGATGCGCGGTCTGCAACAACACCGGATACAAAGGCCGCGCGGGTCTCTACGAAGTAATGGAAGTGGACGACGAAATCAAGGAACTGGTCCTGGTGGGAGCGTCGGCGGTCGAGTTGAAGAAGAAAGCGATTGAGCGCGGCATGATTACGCTCCGCCGCAGCGGATTGATCAAAGTTGCGGCCGGCATCACCACGCTGGAAGAAGTGGCTCGCGAAACCATTCACTAATTCGGAAGAAGTGAGGAAGGAAGCACTGCTATGGGTCTGTCGTTAAGTGATTTGCTCAAGAGAATGCTGGAGATGGGAGGCAGCGATCTGCACATCACCACCAACTCGCCGCCCCAGATCCGCGTGCACGGCCATTTGAACCCGCTGGACCTGCCGCAACTAACGCCGGCGGAAACCAAGCAACTGGCCTACAGCGTGATGACCGACTCCCAGAAGCATCGCTTCGAGGAAAGCCTGGAACTGGACTTCTCGTTCGGTTTGAAAGGACTGGCCCGTTTCCGCGCCAACGTCTTCAACCAGCGCGGTGCGACCGCGGCCGTCTTTCGTCTGATTCCTTTCGAGATCAAGTCGTTCAACCAGCTTGGTTTGCCGCCGGTGGTGAGCAAGCTCTGCGACAAGCCGCGCGGGCTGGTGCTGGTCACGGGCCCCACGGGTTCTGGCAAATCCACAACCCTGGCGGCCATGATCGACAAGATCAACAGCGAGCGCCACGATCATATTCTCACCATTGAGGACCCCATCGAATTCGTCCACATGAACAAGAACTGCGTGGTCAATCAGCGCGAGTTGCATGCCGATACCAAGAGTTTCTCCGATGCTCTGCGCGCCGCTCTCCGTGAAGACCCGGACGTGGTGCTGATCGGCGAAATGCGCGACTTGGAGACCATCGAGTCGGCGCTGCGTATCGCGGAAACCGGCCACTTGACCTTTGGAACCCTGCACACCAACTCGACGACCTCCACCATCAACCGCATCATCGACGTGTTTCCAGCTCACCAGCAGCCGCAGATCCGCGCGCAGCTCTCGCTGGTACTGGAAGGGATCATGTGCCAAACCCTTCTGCCCAAGATCGACGGCAAGGGCCGGGCCATGGTGATGGAGATCATGATGCCGAACGCCGCCATCCGGAACCTGGTCCGCGAAGACAAAATTCACCAGATCTATTCCGCCATGCAGGCCGGACAGGAGAAGTTCGGCATGCAGACGTTCAACCAGGCGCTGGCTACCGCGTACTTCCAGAAACAGATTTCTCTGGAAACGGCGCTGCAGCGCTCCAGCAACCAGGACGAACTGCAGGAGATGATCAACCGGGGCGCCAGCCTGTTGAACCGGGGCACCGGTGGGGCCACATTAGCCAAGGGAGCAGCACCGTCCAAACGATAGAGGCAGGACTTGCCCCACGCGCACGGCGGCGGCGCGATGAGCACGAAAGAAAGTTTGAGCCGCAAGAGAGTGGATCAATCACGACGTCAGTGAGGAGAGGCTAATACCATGCCAGTTTTCACATTTTCCGGGAAAGATGCCGCCGGACAAAAAATCTCCGGGGAACGGATGGCACCAAACAAGCAGGTGCTGGCGCAGCAGTTGCGGCGCGAGCGCATTACGCCGGGTGCGATCCGGGAAAAAGGCAAGGAATTCGTGATGCCCACCTTCGGCACCAGCAAGGTCAAGGTTAAGGACATCGCGATCTTCTTCCGCCAGTTCTCGGTGATGATCGACGCCGGCCTGCCGCTGGTGCAGTGTCTGGAGATTCTGGCCGCCAACCAGGAGAACCAGGCATTTCAGAAGACTCTTACCGGCGTCCGCACCACCGTGGAAGGCGGTGCGACGCTGGCCAACGCCATGCGCCAGTATCCAAACGTGTTCGACGACCTCACCACCAATATGATCGAGGCCGGCGAAACCGGCGGTATTCTCGACATCATTCTGCAGCGGCTGGCGACCTACGTGGAAAAAGCAGTCCGGCTGAAGGCGGCGGTGAAGTCGGCGTTGATTTACCCCGTAGCGGTCGTGAGCATCGCCGTGCTGATTGTCGGCTGCCTGCTCAAATGGGTCGTCCCCATTTTTGCCAACCTGTTTGCCGGCCTGAACGTAGCCCTTCCTCTTCCCACCCGCATCGTGATGGGAATGAGCGCCTTCGTGCAGAGTTTCTGGTGGCTGTTCATCGTGGTCGCGGTCGGGTTTGTCTTCGGGATCAAGCAAATTCGCAAGCATCCCCGCGGACGCTATTACTTCGACAAAATGCTGCTGATGATGCCCGTCGTCGGCACGCTGTTGCGCAAGATTGCCGTCGGCCGCTTTACCCGCACGCTGGGCACTTTGATCACGTCGGGCGTCCCCATCCTGGAGGGCCTGGCCATTACCGCCAAAACCTCCGGCAACGCAGTGCTGGAAGAGGCCCTGATGAAGGTGCGCAAGGCCATCGAAGAAGGCCGCACCATCGTCGATCCTCTCAAGGAATGCGGCGTCTTTCCCAACATGGTGACGCAGATGATCGGCGTGGGCGAAGCCACCGGGGCCATGGACAACATGCTTCAGAAGATTGCCGACTTCTACGAAGAGGAAGTCGATGCGGCTACCAAAGACATGCTGGCCATGTTGGAGCCCATCATTATCGGCCTGCTCGGCTTCATGATTGGCGGCATCGTGATTTCGCTGTACATGCCGCTGTTTGCCATGATCGCCAAACTGGCCGGCTAACCGAACCATCGGGTTGGGAGGCTTGTCGGTTGGACTGGCCTCCCAATCTCAGCACCAGCCTGCCGTTTGAGGGCAGGCCGAGATTGGGTCCAGCGAATGAAAGCCGTGCTGGGCACATCTTCTGCATCATCGGGACCTCATGCAATCGACCTTTGACGAGCGCAACTGGCTGGCCTGGCTGGTCAAGGTACGAGTCCTCATCCTGACCTTCCTGCTCGGCATCCAGTTGGCTGTGGTGCAGCTAGCTCCGACGCAGGTTCCGCTCCATCTGTTCCTGGGCACCATCCTGATCTGGTACACGCTCTCTTTCTTTTACGTTGTTTTGTTCAATCTCTGGCGGGAACACCGCCTGCAGGCGACCCTGCAGATCCTGACTGATCTGGTTCTGGTCAGCCTGGTCGTGCACGAGACCGGCGGCTGGGACAGCTCCCTGAATTTCCTCTATCCCCTCGTCATTATCGTGGCCAGTATTCTGTTGCCACGCGTTTGGGCGCGCCTGATTGCTGCGTTTGCCTTCATCCTTTACGGCACGGTTCTCGAACTGAACTACTACGGCGTGGTCCGGTCCTACTGCACCACGCATCCCGGATTGAAGGTGCTGCAGGCGGTCATCCTGGTGAACCTGTTCGCCTTCCTTGCCGTGGCCTATCTGGCCGGATTGCTGGCTACCAAACTGCGGCAGGCTCGCGTGCAGCTGAAGGACGCCAGCGGTGCCCTGGAAAACCTGCAGGCTCTGCACGAGAACATCATTCAGTCCATCAGCAGCGGGCTGATCACCACCGGCCTGGATGGGCGCATCACCCTGGTCAACTATGCGGCGCAGAAACTGTTGGAGCGAACTCCTGATCAGTTGCTCCAAACCCCGGTAAGCGACCTGTTCCTCGATGCGCTGCCGGTGGCGGAGTCGGAACGAAACCACGGCGAAGTTCGCCTCGATTTGCCCGGAAAGTTCCGCAAAACCTTCCGGGTGCGGGTGGCCGCTTTGAACGTTCCCGAACGCGGCGTGATCGGTTACGTTTATGCGCTGGACGATCTCACAGAAATCCGCAGACTGGAGCGCGAGGTCCGCGTTCAGGATCGGCTCGCCGCCGTGGGACGTCTGGCGGCCGCGATCGCCCACGAAATTCGCAACCCGCTCACCTCGATTGCCGGTTCGGTCAGCATGCTTTCCGGGGTTGACGGAATGAGCGAGGAACACCGAAAGTTGCTCGATATTGTCACGCGCGAATCGCAGCGTCTGAACGGAATTATCACCGATTTTCTGGCCTACTCCCGCGTCAAGCAATACCACTTCGAGAGGGTCGACCTGGTGCGTTTGCTGGAAGACACACTCACGCTCGTGCAGCACCGCATGACCGCCGAGAGCACCGGCATCGCCATCGAACGCCGCTTCAATGTGCCGCTTGCCTGGACGCTCGGCGATGGCGACAAGATCAAGCAGGTGTTCTGGAATTTCTGCGAGAACTCGGTCCGGGCCATGCGCGGTGGAGGCACCCTCACCGTGGCCATCGAAGGGTCCGGCGAAGACTGGCAGGTCAGCTTCGCCGACACTGGATCCGGCATGACGCCGCAGCAGACGGAAAAGATCTTTGAGCCGTTTCAATCGGGCTTCGAGGGCGGTACCGGCCTCGGCCTGGCCATCGTGTATCAGATCGTGAGGCCCACGAAGGCAAAGTCTGGGCACGGTCCAAGCCGGGTCAGGGAACCACGTTTGTCCTGAAGCTCCGGCAGTTCGGCGCGGAACGTCCGGCCGCCGTCCCGGAAGCGGTTTCTCGAGAGCGGCGTGTCGCCGCCGTGGCAGGAGGGAAAGCGCGTGGCTAACATCCTGGTTTGCGACGATGAGCGTTCGATCTGCGAAATGCTGGACATCGCCCTGCGCCGCGATGGACACCGCGTGGAAACCGTACAGTCCGGGCAGGCGGCCAAGAACAAAATTGACGGCGCCCTCTACGACGTAATCATCACCGATATCAAGATGCCGAACATCGACGGCATCGAAGTCCTGCGCCATGCGCATCGCGTTTCCCCGGATTCGCCGGTCATCCTCATCACCGCCGTGGACGACTACGAAGCCGCCGTGGAGGCGGTCAAGGCCGGCGGCGCCTCCGACTACATTCGCAAGAGTCCCGGGTTAGTCGACGAAATCAAGCTGGCTATCAACCGGGTGCTCGAAAAATTGGTGCTCAGCAAGCAGAACTTTGCGCTGCGTCGCGACGCCGCCGGCCGCAACTCGCTGGACAACATCATCGGCTCCAGTTCCACCATGGACAAGCTGAAGCAGACCTTGCGCACTGTAGCCTCGACGGCGAGCACGGTCCTGATCCACGGCGAGAGCGGCACCGGCAAAGAACTCGTGGCCCGCGCCGTGCACATCTGCTCGCCACGCGCGACTGAGCCGTTTGTGTCGGTGAATTGCGGCGCCTTCCCGGAAACTCTGCTGGAGAGCGAACTTTTCGGCTACGTGAAGGGAGCGTTCACCGGGGCCAATCAGAACAAGCGCGGCCTGTTTGAAGTAGCGGACGGCGGCACCATCTTTCTCGACGAAATCAGCGAAATGTCTCTCGCTATGCAGGTGAAACTGCTCCGCGTGCTGCAGGAGCGCACCGTCCGTCCGGTCGGCGGCACCAGCGAAATCGCGATTGACGTGCGGGTAATCGCGGCCACCAATCGTGACCTGGACAAAGCCGTGGCTGAGAACTTGTTCCGCGAAGATCTCTACTACCGTCTGAACGTCATCCCCGTGCGCGTGCCTCCTCTAAGGGAGCGCCACGAAGACATTCCTCTTCTGGCCAATCATTTTCTCAAGAAATATGCGGCCGCCGCCGGCCGCAGCATCCTGCGTGTCAACAAAGCGTCGCTCGAAGCCCTTTGCGGATACGAATGGCCGGGCAACGTCCGCCAGCTCGAGAACACGGTCGAGCGCGCTGTGGCTCTCGAGACTACCGACGAGTTACACGTCGAACTGCCGGCGGAACGTCCGAAAGCCCGCGCTGCCGCCGCCGCTGCGGGCGCGGGAGGCGCGGGGAGCGACATCGCCGCGGGCGCGGTCTTGCCCGATGGGGTTGGGATGGAAGACTACGTCGCCGGCATCGAGCGTTCACTGTTGCAGAACGCACTCGACCACAGCAATGGTGTGCAGACCAAAGCGGCCGATCTGCTGGGCATTTCCTATCGCTCGTTCCGTCACTTGATGAAGAAGTACGGGCTGTAGCTGTCAGCCATCAGCCATCAAAACGCGACGACCATTAGGCAACGATTCCCCTCGCCGAGGCTCAGGCTGTATCGCTGACGGCTGACGGCTAGCTTTTCTTCAACTGTTGTTTCCACCCCAGAACCCGCGCCTTCGCGCCCTCGGCCTCTGCCTCGGGAATCATCCCTTTTTTTTGATACAGCACCGACAGGCTGGTGTGGGCGAGAACGTCATTCGGGTCCAACTCTGCCAGGCGCTGAGCGACCGCGATCGCATCATCGTAGCGCTGCAGGTCTTGCAAAGCGCGCGCCAGCCCATGCATCGCTTCCGTGAACGAGGGATCCGCGGCAATGGATTCCTGATAGGCCGTGACGGCGGCTTCCAGCTTTCCGTCCGCCATCAAGTCGAGCGCGGCATAGTAGCGGTCTTCGGCTGTCTGGCGGGCGTTTGAGTTTGACATGGGAAGGAATATCCCCGGCGGAGTTTGGATTCTAACACGACGCGATGCCACGATTCCGCTCTGGCAATACCAGCTTCGAATCCTGTGTGTAGTTTCGCGTCCGTTGTGGTTATGATGGCCGCATGCGCTACAAGCTCCGCTTCGTCTGGAATGCGACCAGGGGCCATCGGCTGGCACCGTGGCGGAGTCCGTACCTGTTGTGGCGGATTGAGACCTACTGCGGCGTAAAGATGACGCAGATCGGCTTCCTGGAGTTTTGGGAGTTCTTGTGGCGCGAACGTAGCAACCTGTGGCGCTTTCTCAAATGGACGGGCGAGATGGAGCGCTACGTCCATCCCAAGCCCAAAGGATCATAGGAGGGCGATGCAAACTTGAGTTCTCGGAGAGTCCTCATGCTTGAGAACCGGCCTGAACCCCATCCCCGATCCGCTCGGGAAATATTCCTGGGATTTCTCTTGGGCATTCTGATCAGTGTGGGATGCCTGCTCATCGCCATTTTCCTAGGAACGTCGCTCGCCAGGGGCGCCTGGTTGTTCCCCTTGATCAATGGGCTGGCACTGGTTGCAACTGGGATCATCGCGTTGACGAAGATCCGGGACTCGAGTTATGCGCTGGGCATCGTGATCGCTATAGCACTGGTATTTCTGCTGAATGGGGCTTGTGCAGTAGTGCTCCGGTAACAGCGCAGCGTGCGGCTTGCCTAAGCGCCCTTTTTTGCGGCCGCCGCCCCGCCCAGCACGACGTTGACTTCACTGCCTTTGCCCGCGCCCGCAAGCTGCGCGGCGGCGCCGCGATTGGCGGCGATCTCCAGAAAGCCCATACTGCCCACGATGGCAAAAACTTCTCCCGGAGCGCCTTCCGCGTACGCGCTGCGCATCTCGGTGACTTCGCGGTTGCCCACGAGAATCTTGAACGGCCCGGGTTCGGACTGAAAAAGTGCCGGAACGTCCTGCGCCGTGATGTTGGTCATGAGATTTCCGAAACGATCCACTTTCAAAACGACCGCGCGGAAGCGGTTTTCCTCCACAGCTTTCGGTTTGGGAGCGGCGAAGCGCACGTAGTCTTCCACCTCGTCGCCAAACTTCAAGGTATCGACCTGCTTGGCCAGGTAGGCGGCCACGGGAGAAAAAATGTCACGTGCGTGGAATGTGTTGCTCACTGGCTGCAGAAAATAGTGCTCGGATGTGATGTGCCGCACGTGTATGCGTTCTTCTCGCGCGTATACCAGCGAGAGCACGCCATTGTCCGGCGCCACGAAATGATACTTGTCGCTGGAAGCCACAATGGGCCGCCGCGCCGTTCCCACCCCCGGGTCCACGACCACGACGTGCACAGTTCCTGTCGGATAGTACGAGTACGCCTGCGAAATGATCAGCGCGGCGTCGAGCACGTCGAAAGCCTGGACCGCGTGGCTGATGTCGACGATCTCAGCCTCGGGTACGATGTCCAAAATGACACCCTTCATGGTGCCCACAAAGGGATCGTTGATGCCGAAGTCGGTGGTCAGAGTAATGATCGGACGGTGGGCCAAGGTCCCTCGCTCAATGGAAGACGGAATTCTCCCTGCGAGTCGAAATTAATGGTTGAGAAACCTCGCGTCAAGGCACGGAGGTAACGACTGAACCAATGATCAGTGATTAGTGGTCAGTGGTCGGTGATCAGTGGCCCGCCGCCCAACCTGCTGACCGCCGGCACTGGCCTCTGCTACTGAATATGGATGTCGCCCGATCCCGTGCGGACCATCAGCACTGGCCCTCCGCCACGCGCCTTACCATGAATCGACTTCCGTGTCTCCTGCACTCGTCCCTGCACCGTCATGGTGATGGGCGCATCCAGGTCCAGCGTGCCGGAACTGGTGGAAATATCCGCATCAAACGCGGCACCTGCCGGCAGGTGCACATGCACGTTGCCCGAGCCGGTGCGGATTTCCCACGTTCCCGTCTGGGTGCCCTCGGCCGTGATATCGCCGCTGCCCGCCTCGGCGCGCAATGCGCCTTGAATGCCGCGAACCGTCATGTTGCCGGAACCGGTATGCAGATCGACGTCGCCGGAACTGGTTTCTTCCACCTCAACGTTGCCGCTCCCGGTGCCGCCGCGCAATGCTCCTGCGATGTCGCGTGCTTGCACATCCCCCGAGCCCGTCTGCAGACGAATCTCTCCCGTGAGTTGCCTGAGCTTGATGTTGCCGGAACCGCTCTGCAGATCGGCGTTACCGCGCGTCCCTTCCACAATCTGGTCGCCCGAGCCGCTGCGCGTGCGGACGGTCGTGTCGGCCGGGACAGTGATCTCGTAGTCAATCGAGATATCCCGCGCGTTCACGTAGTCGACGTGAATGTTGTTGCCATCCTGCCGCAGAGGAGGATGCTGCTCGATGTCGCTGACGTCCGCATGCCGGTTCCCGAACAGCCAATGGTCCCCAACAAAAATCTTGCCGCGAACGAACACCGAGCCCGAAGGCCCGCTGCGCACAATGATATCGCCGGAACGAGTGAGCACCTCCAGGTCGACTGGCCCACTGACCGAGAGAGTTTTCTCAAACGTACCTTGCGGCGTTGAAGCAGAGGCGATCGTGCTTGTGAAGAGCGCAATCAGCATGATCGCAAACAGCGGCCGTGCCAGGACTGACGCTGTAATCCGATGTCTATTCATGTCGTATTGACTCCACACAGGTTGCAAAAGCCGAAGCCTGAAGCCTGTTTTACTGCAGCACGACCTGATCGCCTTCCTTCAGCCCACTCAACACTTCCGTTTTTGCGCCATTAGAGATGCCGATGTTGACCGCAACCTTGTCCTTGCCATCCTTACCCTTCGGGTTAGGCACTTCCACCGACGCCTTCTTGTCCTTGTCGTAGATGATGGCGCCTTCCGGAATCTGCAGGACGTTCTTGTGTTCTTCCAGGATGATTTCCGCGTTGGCAGTCATCTCGGCTTTCAGCTCGCCGCCCGGATTCTGGATCGAAACCCGCACTTCGAACGTGGTGACGTTGTCTTTCTCCACGCCCATGGGAGAAATCTTGGTCACCTTGCCGTTGAAAGTTTTGTCCTTGAAAGACTCCACCTTGATCCGCGCCGGCTGGCCCAGATACACCTTGCCGATGTCGCTTTCGTCCACTTTGCCCTTCACGTAGACTTCACTGGTGTCTCCCAGATTCATTACCAGCGTGGCGGTAGAACCCAGCACGAGAATCGAGCTGACCGCGTCGCCCATTTGCACATCGCGCGAGAGCACGATACCGTCAATTGGCGAAACGATGTCGGTGTAGCTGAGCTGTTCTTCCAACTGCTTGAGATTCGCCTGATCCTGCGCCACCTGCGCCTGTGCCTGCGCAATCTTCGCCTTCAAAACCGTGACCTGCGCCTTCGATACATTTTGCTTGTTCAGCGCCATTTCATAGTTTTTCTCGGCATCATCCAGCGCAGAAGCCGATACGACACCGTCTTTCGCCATCCCCACGGCTCGGTCATAGGCGCGCTTCAGTAGCGGCACGTCAGGACCTTCCGCATCGACTTTGGCGCGTTCAAAGTCGGCCTGCGAGCTCTTCAGGTTGGCCTCGGCTGCATCCAGAGCCGCGCGCGACTGTGCCACCTGCGCCTCGATCTCCACCTTGTCGAGCTGTGCCAGCAGTTGGCCCTTCTTGACATTGTCGCCGTAGTCCACCAGCAACTTTTTCACGATGCCGCTGGCCTTCGACTTTACTTCTACTTTGGTGATCGGGGTCACTTTACCCGTAGCCACCACACTCTTGGCCAGGTCGCCTTTTTCCACCTTCGCCAGCTTCGAGGGATCAATCTTGGTACCACCGCGGGTCGCGGCAAACACGCCAATGGCAATCAGCAGAACGATACCCAGCCCGATGCCGCCATAGATAAACAGTCTGCGACGCTTTTTCTTATTATTTCCATTTCCGTTCACAACCGCCTCCTAAAATCCGGCCTGGATATGTGACCTGAGATGACGGGGACATAGGATCGACCCGTCTGCTGCCCTCATTGTGTTGTACGTGGTCCGTTTACCTTTTGTTCCTGAGATTTCGTGCTCTGGCAAAGACTGGCTTTAGGTTCGCTAACGGGCTTATCACCAGCAGTTAGACCCTGGACTGGCGAAAAGGGTTAGCTCCGGGTGTTCGGATTTTTCCAATGGCCCAGTGCTGGGCAGGGTCGAGCTCGAGATGCTCGGAGGGATCATGGCGCTCTTCGTTTTCAAACCCTGGATCAAGAATCCCGCGCGGGATCGCTTATCGAGCGTGCGCGCTGCCAACCCCCTTTGAAATGTTAGAATTACGCATCCATGATCGCTTTTGTGCTGCTCCGGGTCTTGCTGATCCTGCTCCTGGTGGCAGCCAACGCGTTTTTCGCTGCTGCGGAGTTTGCCCTGGTGAGCGTGCGCGACACGCGCATTCAGCAGCTCATTGAAGCCGGACGCCTCGGCGCCCGCATCGTCCAACGCCTGCATCAGCATCTCGACGAAGTCGTCAACGGGGTGCAATTAGGCATCACCATGGTGAGTCTTACGTTGGGCTGGATCGGCGAGCCCATGGTTGCCCGCCTGGTGGAAGGCCTCAAATTCGTGCACCAGGTTCCCCACGCAGCTATCTACGCCCACAGCATCGCCATCGTGATCGCCTTCAGCTTGATCACCTATTTGCACGTGCTTCTCGGCGAACTGGTGCCGAAAACTCTGGCCCTGCAGCGTGCCGAGCAGATCGCGCTCGCCGTAGCTGCTCCCATGGAGGGATTCCTCACCGTCACGCGTCCCGTTCTCTTCTTCATGCGGCGCTCCGGCGGCATTGTGCTGCGCCTGTTTGGAGCGCAACCGGCCCGCCGCAGCGGCGCCGTCCATTCTCCGGACGAACTCAAGCTCATCGTCACCGCCAGCCGTCAGTTCGGGCAGATCCCCGAATTCCAGGAAGAGATGATCCACAGCGCCATCGAACTCGACAACATCACCGTCCGCGAAGTCATGGTGGCCCGCCCCGACATCTTTTCGTTGCCCTCCGATCTCGCGCTCGACGAGGCTCTGGCCCGCGTGGTCGAGGGCCAGCACTCGCGCATTCCGGTCTACGATCCCCAACGCGGGCCGGAACACATCGTTGGCGTCCTCTACTACAAAGACCTTATGCGCTGGATGCGCCTGCGCCTGAGCAATCTGGGGCAGTCTAGCGCCATTCGCATCTCCCGCATGGAGATCGGCCAGATCATGCACGACGTGCTGGTCGTGCCCGAAACCAAGGTTTTGGCCGAATTGCTCTCCGAGTTCAAGGATCGCCGCCGTCATCTCGCGGTGGTGGTCGACGAATTCGGTTCGACGGCAGGAGTAATCACGGTGGAAGACATCCTCGAACAACTGGTCGGCGATATCGAAGATGAATTCGATGTCTCTCCCCAGCAGCCCTCTCTCGAAGACGATTCCGTGATGGTGCTGGAAGGCTCCACGAACATCCGCGATCTCGAAGCCCAGCACGGCCTGATCCTGCCGCGGGACGCCGGTTTCGAAACCCTGGCCGGATTCATCCTGGCGCGTCTGCAAAGAATCCCTCAGCTGAACGAGTCCTTCGAATACGAAGGCCACCGCTACAAGGTGGAAGAAATGGAAGGCCACCGCATCGCCAGCGTGAAGATCGAGAAGACGGCGAATGTCGAAGACAAGACCGAGTCAGCGAAGCACGCCGGAGACTAAACCAATTTGGAGGGTGCAGTGCACAACCCACCTGTAGAAGCCCTTCGCTACATGTTAGACACCGTACCGTCGGAGCTAGCGGAATTGTCAGACGCCACGGCCGCTATCAAGCCATCTCCTGTGAAATGGTCTCCGAAAGAGGAATTAGGCCACTTGCTAGACTCCGCGGCCAACAACCATCAGCGGATCGTCCGCACGCTGATGGAAGGCCAGCCTGCCATGCCGGGATACGAGCAGCAACGATGGGTGCAGGCGCATGTATACCAGAAACGAGAGTGGCGTGAACTCGTCGAGACGTGGACGGCGCTGAATCGGCAACTTCTCGTCGTTGCTGCCTGGGTAGCCGATTCTGATTGGACGCGCACGTGTACGATAGCCGGCTCCGAGCCTGTAACTCTTAGGTTCGTGCTTACGGATTACGTGGCACACATGGCCCACCATCTAGCACACATCAAAGAGGCAAGACAAAGCCAACGACGAACGACCAGCGACTAACGACGGTGCCCCGCTCCCTCCTCCAACGCGTCCTCTATACCCTCCCGGTGATCTGGCTGGTCGTATCGCTGGTCTTTCTGCTCATCCATCTTGTCCCCGGAGACCCCATCCAGCAGATGCTGGGCGAAGGCGCGCCGCCCGCCGACATCGCCGCCACGCGCCACGCCTACGGCCTCGACGCTCCGCTCAGCCAGCAATATCTCCATTATTGGAAAGGCGTCCTCCACGGCGACCTCGGCCTCTCGTTCCGTTACAACCAGTCTGTGACGCGCCTTCTGGCCCAGCGCTATCCCTACACGCTGCAACTCACGCTGGCATCGTTGTTCATCGCCATCATTTTGTCGATCCCCGCCGGCGTGCGCTCCGCCCGCCGCCGCAACCGCTGGGACGATCGCCTGCTCTCGGTGGTCAGCCTGTTCGGCTTGTCGTTCCCCAACTTCGCGCTCGGACCGATTCTCATTCTTCTGTTCGCCATCAAGTTCGGATGGCTCCCCGTCTCCGGCTCCGGCACGTTCGCGCATCTCATCCTTCCCGCCGTCACCATGGGCGGAGCGCTCGCCGCCATCCTCACCCGCATGGTGCGCACCTCGATGCTCGAAGAGCTAAGCCAGGACTACATCCGCACCGCCCGCGCCAAAGGCCTGCCCGAGCGCACGGTGGTCTATCGCCACGCCCTGCGCAACGCCATGATCCCCGTGATCACGGTCCTAGGCTTGCAATTCGGCGCGCTGCTGGCCGGTGCCATCGTCACCGAGACGATCTTCTCCTGGCCCGGCATCGGCCGCCTCACGATTCAGGCGATTTCCAATCGCGACTACTACTTGGTGCAAGGCTGCATCCTGGCGATCGGATTGACGTACGTCGCCGTGAACTTCCTGACGGATGTGCTGTATTCGGTGGCGAACCCGAGGATCAGGCAGTAATGACGGACGTCATTTAACCCCAGCCGACAATTCCACCGCTGTTCTCTTGATTCCAAAAACCTTGTCCACCACCCGCTGCTCCACCAAAGCCGCCGCCCGCTGCAAACTCGACAGCGTGATGTCGCATTCAGCCACAAAGCAACCGCCTTCCGTCTATGTCAGTTGCACTGCCCAACTGCATAGGTCCTGCGCGCAAGAACCGCGCTCAGGATGACAAGACATAAAAGCAGGCTCAGTTTTCCACTGCTGCAATGTACAGTCGTCACAGACGCGCGATCCCTGACTTGTCATCCTGAGCCCCGCGTGCTCCAGCGACGCCGAAAGCCATAACGCGAAGGACCTATGTATTTTGTTTACATCATGACGAACCGTTCGAAGATTTTGTACGTCGGCGTTACTAACAATCTTGTGCGGCGGGTACGAGAACACAAAACAGGAATCGTTTCGGGATTTACGGGTATATACAAACTTGATCGGCTTGCTTATTTCGAGCGATTCGAAGATGTTCACAATGCAATTGAACGCGAGAAGCGCATCAAGGGCTGGCGTCGAATCAAGAAAATCGCCCTCATTGTGTCAATGAATCCTTCCTGGAAGGATTTGAGCGAGGAGTGGTACGAGCATCATCAATACCAGCCGCGCAGCGCTTAGGTTTGGGAACAAGCTAGAGGCGAGGCGTGCCCGCCCCCGCCTCCAGTCCGACCAAACTACGCGGCCTGCATGACTTTCTTCATCCGCTCTGCCATGTCCTTGGGCGACACGTCTTCGATATGGGTGGCGATCCCCCACAGATGTCCGAATGGATCCTGAATGAAGCCAGAGCGGTCTCCGTAGAACTGGTCCTGAACCGGCTTCAGGATTTTCGCGCCCTCGGTTGCCGCGCGCTCGACCACGCGATCAACGTCGGGAAGGTATACATACAGGCTCACCGGGCTTGCGCCGATGGTGGCAGCGCTGGTGTGTCCCTGCCCCATGCTGGGATTCTCATCTGCCAGCATGATGTGCGAGTTACCGATCTTCAACTCGGCATGGCCAACCTTGCCGTCGGGACCATTCATGCGAAAGAGTTCAGTCGCGCCGAACACTTTCTTGTAGTACTCGATGGCTTGGGCGGCGCCACGGATGATCAGGTAGGGTGTGATGGAGTTGTAGTCCTTGGGAATATACGAGACTTTGCTCATGATTTTTCTCCTCAGAATGTAGGCTAGAGGTGGAGGTTTACGGCGCGCACGCGGACCGGCCATGCCGGGTCCCGGCATTCCCTTAATGAGAACACAACTTGTGAGCAAGCTCAAGGCCGGGCAGCTACGATTTAACATTCCCGTTACTTCTACCGGCGCGCCGACGTTGACATTAATCGGTACCACAAGCTAAAGATTGAGATATGGTAATTTCGATCTCAACATTCGTGAAGAATTTCGGGGTTTGATCCTGGGCCATGTCCACTGCCGCCATCTCGTTCCGCCGCCGGGTTGCCGGAAATGCCCGCCACAATCCGCTGGCAGCCACTGGCGTTGTGTTGGTTGTGGTCTTCGTGATCTTCGCCTTATTTGCTCCGTGGATCGCTCCCAAAGATCCTGCTGCCATCAACCTTCCCACGCGCCTTGATACTCCATCCCACGCTCACTGGTTTGGCACCGACGAACTCGGGCGCGACATTCTTTCGCGGATCATCTACGGAGCTCGTATCTCGATGATGGTCGGCAGCTGTGTGGTGCTTGCCTCGCTCGCGCTCGGACTCATCATCGGCTCCATCGCCGGATATTACGGCGGACGCATCGACCGGTTCGTCAACGTTATTCTGATGAACGCCTTTCTTTCCTTTCCCGGAATCCTCCTGGCGATTGCCTTCGTCGCCTTCCGCGGCCCCGGCATCTTCAACCTGGTTCTCGCGCTTTCGCTTGGAGGCTGGGTGGGCTACGCTCGTCTGGTCCGCGGACAGGTCCTCGCTGCCCGCGAGCGCGAATTCGTCGAAGCCGCGCGCGCTTTGGGAGCCAGCGATCTGCGCATCGTCGTTCGCCACATTCTCCCCAACATCATTCAGCCGGTGATCGTGCAGGCTGCCATCGGCATGGCGGGAGCCATCCTCGCCGAAGCCACCATGAGCTTCCTCGGTCTGGGCGTGCCTCCGCCCACCGCCAGTTGGGGGACGATGCTCAACGACGGCCGCGCCCACCTGTTTGACGCTCCGCATCTCGTGCTCTTTCCCGCGCTGGCCGTGATGCTCGCCGTGCTTTCGTTCAATTTCATCGGCGATGCATTGCGCGATTATCTTGATCCACGCTCCCGCATCGAGGCGGGTCTGTAGCTTCACCTGGGATTCGCCGAAGATCCGCTCAAAACCCGCTCCAGTCGCGGCATCTGCGGTAACTCATTCATGCACAACCAGATACAAACGCCGCAACATTTCTTTACAGGCTGGGTTTCTTTTTCCTGAGTGGCCACGACGTCCAGAAGGATTCAAAACCTAGCACAGGGAGAGATTGCTATGAAGAACCAGATCAAGATTGCATTGTTGAGCGCAGCGCTGGCGGCTTTCGCGCTGCCCGTTGTGGCGCAGAACACGGACGCATCGGCCCAGGGCTCGGCCACGGCCTCCACCCCAGCTGCCTCGGCGTCCGCCAGCGGCCAAGTCACCGGCCAGACCGTCAACCAGCGCAAAGAGAACCAGCAGGACCGCATCGGCAACGGCGTCCAGAGCGGCCAGCTCACCGCCGGCGAAACTTCCAACCTGGAGAACAAGGAATCGAAACTCAACCAGGAAGAGCGCGACATGCGCAAGCTGGATAACGGCAAGCTGACGTCCGCCGACAAAACGACTCTGAATCAGCAGCAGAACCAACTGTCCAAGCAGATTTACCAGGACAAGCACAACTCGGCTACGCAGAACACCAACCCGAAAAGCGAAGTAGGCAAGCGCGCCGAGAATCAGCAGGACCGCATCGGGCAAGGCATCAAGAGCGGCCAGTTGACGGCCGGCGAGGCCTCACACCTGGAGAAGAACGACGCCAGGATCAACAAGGAAGTGCGCAATGACCGCGCGGCCAACGGCGGCAAGCTGACCGCCCAGGAAAAGGCCCAGGTCAATCACCAGCAGAACCGCGAGTCGCGCCAGATCTACCGCGACAAGCACAATGGCCGGCGTCAGTAACGCGCCGGAAACTGTAAGAATCCAGAAGAAAGCGCACTAAAGCGAGCGAAGTCAGCGACGCCCTCGGGAGAAAACCGGGGGCGTTTTTTCTTTGGCCTCCCGAAGGTGGTCACATAAACCACTGACAACACACCACATCGAGTCCTTGACATAAATTGCAATATGCAATATACATATCTCGATTTGTCATATTGAAATACGAGGCGGCCCGAGTGAAGCTGGGCGAGAAAATCCGCTACCTGCGCGAGGTGGAAGGTTCGTTGCGCGGTCTGGGCCGTCCCATGACGCAGCTCGAGATTGTGAAAGCCATTCGCCAGGAGTTGGGACGCGGCCGCGGGTTGGCGAAACAGAAGACCATCAGCCAGTCCTATCTGTCGCAGATTGAAAACGGCTCACGGCCGCATATGACGCAGTCGTCGCGGGCCTTGCTGGCGAAGTTCTTCAAGGTGCATCCCGGCTTTCTGGTGGATGATCCCGAGGGCTACCACGCGGAGCTGACTTCGGATCTGCGCACGACAGAAGGGAAGCTCGACGTCTGGTTGCTGCAAGGCTCCGAGCGTTTCGCCAGCGATCCGGAAGTCAGCGAGGTGTTGATCAAGGCCGCGCGTGAAAAAGATACGCGCCGCTGTTTGCTGCTGCTGGGCGCGATTCTCGATACGCCCGGGCTTGCGGAGCGATTGTTAGAGGCGCTGCGGCCCGAGATTGGGGCGAGCGGCAACCGTCGCCGCGCCGGCGCGGAAGGGAGGCAGGGGCGATGACACATTCATTTACCTGGGCGGATTTTTATTTGGTCTGTTTCGCCGTCGGCTTCTGTTTCAGTTTCTTTTCGTTCGTGTTCGGCGGTCACCGTACGGGACGATTACACCTGCCGCACTTCCACGGACACGTTGGCGGACATGTGCCGTCCGCGCCGGCTCCCGCGGGGCACGCGCCATCGGCAGGGGCACATGGCCCCGCCAGTGGGCAAGGCAACAACCAGGCGGATACGGCTGGCGTCTCCAGCAGCCACGTTTCGCCGTTTAACTTCGTGACGCTGACTGCGTTTCTGGCGTGGTTTGGAGGCACGGGATATCTTCTGACGCGCTACTCCGGGCTGTGGGTCGGCTTTGCTTTACTGGTTTCCGTCGGGAGCGGGGCGCTGGGGGGCGGAATCATCTTCTTCTTTCTGAGCAAGGTGCTCATGTCGGATGAAGAAAACATGGACCCCGCGGACTACGAGATGGTAGGCGTGCTGGGCAAGGTTTCGAGCTCCATCCGGGAAGGTGGAACGGGGGAGATCGTCTATACGCAGATGGGAACGCGGCGTGTGTGCGGTGGGCGCAGCGAAGACGGCAGTGCCATCGCCAAGGGAACCGAGGTGGTAGTGACCCGCTACGAAAAGGGAATTGCTTACGTGCGGTTGTGGAGCGAGATGTCCGGAGATCAGTAGCAGATGGTTCCTGCTTCGAGATTTGCAGGGTCATCACAGGGCTTCTCGCAAGGCAGAAGGCCTATGAATCGCAAAGTACCCCAACTGGCAATCTGGCTGATGTGGCTGGCGCTGCCGTTGACCGCCGCAAGCTATTGGCAGGTCTGGGACAGGCTACCCATGAGGATGGCGGTTCACTTCGATGCCAACTGGCAGCCCAGCGGCTGGACCACGCGGGAAGCATCTCTCGAACTGGCGTTGGCCATCACGGCGTTCATGGTCGTGGTGTTCACCGTGGGCGGCTACGTGGTCCGCGCCGCGAAGCCCGCCCTCACTGCGTGGGTGCTGCTGGGATTTTTCTATGTGGTGATCGGGTTTGTTTGTGCCGTCAACCGCTGGGTTGTCGAATACAACCTCAGCGCGCAAGCACAACATTCTTGGAACCATCATCGTGATACCGGCAGTCGGGCCCCGGGGATTCTGAGAACTGAGAGCTGAGAACTGAGAACTGAGAACTGAGAACTGAGAACTGAGAACTGAGGGGAGGCGTTATGTGGCTGGGAATGGCAATTGAGATTTGGATCTTCATTGGGCTGGGAGTGATGGCCATACTTTTCCTGATGAGCGGCATGGCCAGGCTCTATCGCAAAGCAGGGCCGCACGAGGCACTCATCGTGTATGGCTTGGGCGGGACACGTGTGGTGCAGGGGCACGGCACGCTGGTGTTTCCCATGGTGCAGGTGTGCCGGGATCTTTCGCTGGAGTTGATGTCGTTCGACGTGGCGCCGCAGCAGGACCTCTACACCAAGCAAGGCGTCGCGGTCACGGTTGAAGCCGTGGCGCAGATCAAGGTGAAATCGGATCGAGAGTCCGTGCTGACGGCGGCAGAGCAGTTCCTCACCAAGACCGACCAGGAGCGGGAAGGCCTGATTCGGTTGGTGATGGAAGGCCACCTGCGCGGCATCATCGGGCAGCTTACGGTGGAGGAGATCGTCAAGCAGCCGGAGATGGTATCCGACCGCATGCGCTCCACCTGCGCCGAGGATATGAACAAGATGGGCCTGGAAGTGATCTCGTTCACCATCAAGGAAGTGCGCGACAAGAACGAATACATCACCAACATGGGCAAGCCGGACGTGGCGCGGATCAAGCGCGATGCCGATGTGGCCACGGCCGAGGCCGACCGCGATACGGCGATCAAGCGCGCTCTTGCAACCCGCGAGGCCGCCATCGCCAAGGCGCAGGCCGATCAGGAGCGCGTGCTGGCGGAGACGTTGTCGCTGGCCAAGCAGGCGGAATCGCAGCGCGACCTGGAAGTGAAGAGAGCGCAATTCCTGGAAGTCACCAAACGCCAGCAGGCGCAAGCCGACAAGGCCTACGACATCCAGACCAACATCATGCAGCAACAAGTAGTTGCCGAGCAGGTGAAGGTGCAGCAGGTGGAGAAAGAGCAGCAAGTGAAGGTGCAGGAGGCGGAAATCAATCGCCGCGAGAAAGAACTGATCGCAACGGTCTTGAAGGGAGCAGAGATCGAGCGTCAGCGGATTGAAACGCTGGCCGCGGCAGAAAAGCAGCGCCTGATCGCGGAAGCCGAGGGGCATGCTTCGTCGATACGCGCGCAGGGAGAGGCCGAAGCCGAAATCATTTTCAAGAAGGGCGAATCCGAAGCCAAGGCCATGAACGTGAAGGCCGAGGCCTATCAGGAATACAACCAGGCTGCAGTGATCGACAGGTTGTTCACCGCCATGCCTGAGGTGGTGAGGGCGCTCGCCAGCCCACTGGCCAACGTCGACAAGATCACCATCGTGTCGACGGGAAACGGGGATGCTTCCGGGATGAACAAAATCACCGGCGACATCACCAAGATGGCGGCGCAGGTGCCGGCGTTGTTCGAGACGCTCTCGGGCATGCCGCTAGCGGAGTTGCTGGGCAAGGTGCGGCAGATCGGCGACAAGACGCCGAAGCCACCCGTTGTCGATGGCAAGTAGAGTCTCATCTGCTTGTGTGGGGACAGCCCCCTCGGCTGTCCCACCGAGCAAAGCGAGGCGGAAGTCGCGCAGAGGCTATTGGAGCAGAGTTTATGACAAGCAAACCGAGAGGCATGGGATTAGGCATCGCGCTGGGAGCGGCACTGGGCACGGCGCTCGGGGTCGCTGCGGGGCACGTGGCCATCTGGCTGGCCGTCGGAGTCGCGATTGGCGTCGCGATCGGCGGCAGCTTCCGGCGCAACGCAAACAACTGCCCGGAGTGCGCCGCTCTGCACCGGGCGCATGAAGGGAATACGAAGCAGCTACAAAGCTAGGAGCCCAAGAAAAGGAGTCCACCATGGCATTACTAGAGCGAGTTTCGACGTTAGTCCGGGCCAACCTCAATGACCTGATCGACAAGGCCGAGGAGCCGGAAAAGATGATCAAGCAAGTTATCCTCGACATGCAGAACCAGTTACTGCAGGTGAAGACGCAGGTGGCGATCGCCATCGCCGACCAGCACCTGCTGGAAAAGAAGCAGAAAGAAAATGCAGATAAAGTCGCCGAATGGATGCGCAAAGCCGAGCTGGCCGTCGACAAGAAAGAAGACGACCTGGCGCGCGCGTCGCTGCAGCGCGTGGAAAGCTATCGCGAGCTGAGCGAGAACTTCACGCAGCAGGTCGCCGACCAGAAGGCGCAGGTGGAAAACTTGAAGTTGGCGCTGCGCCAGTTGGAGCAGAAATTAACCGAAGCGGAAGCCAAAGCCGATGTGCTGATCGCGCAACATCGCCGCGCCCGCGCCGTGGGCAAGGCCAGCGACGCTCGCATGGCGATGGGCGATGGCTCGAAGGCGGCGGCGTTCGATCGCATGAAGCGCAAGGTGGCGCATTCCGAGGCGGTGAGCGAGGCCAAATCGGAAATCGCCGGCGACAACATGGATGACCGCCTGGCCGCGCTTGAAAAAGAAGACCGCATCGAGCAGTTGCTGGCGGAGCTGAAGACCAAGCGCGGGGCGTGAGGTAATGATGACGGAACGAGCCAATAAGGCGCGCCTTATCGGGATTGTTATCGGCATTGTTGTTCTCATCGTGGCCCTGCTGGTGAAGCGTCTTCGATAACGACGGGCCGCGCGTTAGTGAGCGAAACGAGTGTTTTTTTGGGGGTAGCATGATTCGGCACAGGGTTAGCCGCTTAATCCCGGTAGGATTGCTGGCCTTGGTGGCGAGCATTCTCTTGCGACTTTACACACATGGAAACTATTCGCACTTCGCCGTCGGCTTCCTGATGGGTTTATCCATCGTTTTGATGATCGCCGGGCTGGTGCGGCAGAGGCGCGGTATGACGAGTGATCGTGTTAAACCGACGACACCTTCCGCGCCGATTGGGACTTGATTCCGGAAATGGCGAAGGGGTGGTCATTTTCGCAGACCACCACTGGGTCGGCGCGGAGCACAAACTCGCTGATTTCGGTCTCGGACAGGTCGATGTTATCGAGCACGTGCCACTGGGTGCGGGATTGGCAACCGGGTTCTCCGCATTCCAGTTCCACGCGCCAGAAGTTCAGATTGCCTTGGTCTGCAAGGGGAGCGGTGACCGTGGCCCATTGGATATCCGGTTTCTGGTAAACGTACCAGTGATCGCACTCCCGGCAGATGATTCTGGATTGCCATCCGTCGGGCGGCCAGTTGGGCTGACTTTCAGCCGTGGTTGGCGGATCGTGATAGGGAAGTCGAATGCGCGCCGCCGAAGGTGTGGGACAGTCTGGGTTCTTGCATCGCACAACCGGCTGCCAGTACATGTAGGGGTTCCGTCTCCGTAGTTCAGAATTAAGGGTTCTGGCTCCAAACGGGCAGTTTATCATCCGCATTGCGCGGCCTTGGGAACGTTGACCCTGACGTGCAAAGCTCGAGAGTCACTCACCTTAGAACCAGTCGCTTCGATATGCGACCCACCAGGCAACGAACAGGATGGGAATGGTGGCGGCGATGCCCCACCAGAGCGGCAGGAGAAAATCCGCCAACAGGCCGAGGAAAATGAAGACCATCCAGAAGATCTTGCGCTCCATGAATGGATTGTAGGTGATCGAGGCCTCGCGCAAGCGGCATTTTGTCCAACGCTCTGCGGGCGCCAAAGCCCGCGTTTCTCGTTATTCTGGAGTTTTTTCGTTGGCCAAATCACGAGCGAAATCAGCGACTTAGCTCGTCCACAGCAACAATCCGTGCGGGACGGGGTTTGTGCATCTCGGAATGGTTGTCGGCACCTCAGAAGCGGTGCCCCGCCGGCGACATCCCTGACCAGCGAGTCGGCATCTCTCTGTGTGCCACTCCGGAAACCGAGGAATCTCTCCCATGAAGAAGATAGCGGCGGCAATGCTGGTGGTGGTGGGCATGATGTTGGCGGGGTGCGGATCGAATTCGCATACGACGGGCAATATCAACGGAAACTGGGCCGCGACTCTGAACAGTTCCGGAACGGAGACCTTCGCCTTCACAACCTTGCTGACGGTGAACGCTAACGGCTCCCTGGGATCGACCAACTTTGTGTTGACGCTGAACAACAGCTCATGCACCTTTCCATCGACGACGGAAAGCGGTTCGTTCACCCTGTCGGGAAACTTTAACGGCATGGTGACAGGGACTTTTCAGTACTCCATCACGAGTGCCGGTGCCGAGGTGAATACGCTGACCTTGAACGGAACCGTGAATAACGGACAAATCACCGGAACGTGGAGCGTGTCCGGAGCAACCTCAGGCTGCAGCGGCACCGGGTCCTTCACCATGACGCCGGCCGCCGGTTGATGCAGCAAGGGTGCAAACGGGGCCGCGACCTTTGTCGTGCGTCGATGTAAAGTTTTGTTGACGGACGAGCGAGCCGGTCGACCATGGCATAATATTCAGGTGGATGGCAGGGTATGGCTCTGCTTACATCCATTCATTGGCGGCGAGCATCCCTTTTGTACGACCGCGCTCCAATCCAACTCTAGGGTGAACATGAAGCGGCTTGCAGTGGTAGCGCTCCTGGCGCTTGCATCGAATCTTTCCGGATGTGGCAGCAGCAGCAGCACGAACACCGCCCCCGCTACCGCCAGCGGTACCTGGCAGGCGGTGCTTACCGGAGGGAGCGGCGAGGCGTCCGGACTTAGTTTTATTACGACGTTCTCGGTGAATGGCGATGCGTCGTTGAACATATCGGGCATCGAATTCATTACGACGGGGAGCTGCTTCGCTTCGGGGTCGTCGGCCAGCGGAACGTTGAACGTCACTACCAACGGTAACAACGTGGTAACGGGTCCCCTGTCGTTTACAGTGCAGTCGGGGACGCCTGCTGGCAATACGCTCACTCTGACGGGAACAGAAAATGGGACGGTTATCACCGGCAAGTGGACGCTGACCGGAAGCACTGACTGCACCGGTTCCGGCACGTTCACCATGTGTCAAGGCACCGGAACCTGCACGCCGACGACCACGTAAAAGCCCTCCTGTGGCGGCCCACCTTGGAAGTACTCAGCCCCAGGCGCGGAACCCTGCAATTGATTCAGAACGGCTTACTGAATCGTCGCTCTTCCACGTTTACGGCGCCGATTTTCCTGCTCCGCAAGTATGAATCCGCCCCTTCGAACTGAAAGTCTCTGATGACGGTCTGCGCGGCGGACTTCCGTCTTGTCCGCTTTGCTGCTATACAGGAAAGGAATGAGGCGCTCGCTGCAAGAAATCGGAGAGGCCGTTGGTGCCCGCCTGCATGGCGACGGCAGCGTTTTGCTGGAAACGGTAGCGAGCATTGCGTCGGCAGGACCCGCCGAGTTGGTGTTTGTAGAGGACGAGAAGCATTTGGCGGCGGCGCTAGGGTCGCGCGCGGGCGCGGTAATCGCGGGGGCGTTTGCGGAGAGCACGTCGAGCAAACCACTGCTGATCAGTGATCATCCCAAGCTGGCATTTGCGCGGGCGGCGCGGTTTCTTCAGGAGCATTCGCAAGACAAGCATAACGGTAAAGATCAGGGCGCGGCTCGGGCTGCTGCCCACGGCACGGCGGTGATTGATCCTTCGGCGAAGCTGGCAGCGGGCGTGATGGTTGAGGAGTACGCGGTCGTGCGCGGAGATGCGGACGTCGGAGAGAACTCGCGCATCGGCGCGGGCGTGTTTGTCGGGACGGGAGTGAGGATCGGGCGCGAGTGCGTGATTTATCCGCATGTGACGATCTATCCGGGGACAACCCTCGGGGATCACGTGATTGTGCACGCGGGCGCCGTGCTGGGCAGCGACGGTTTCGGGTATGTCCGCGACGCCAAGAGCGGGCGCTACGAAAAATTCCCCCAGGTTGGACGGTTGGTGATCGAAGACGATGTGGAAATCGGCGCGAACACGACGATCGATCGCGGGGCGCTTGACGAAACCCGCATCGGGCGGGGCACGAAGCTTGACAACCTGGTGCACATCGGACACAACTGCCACCTGGGCGAGAATGTGGTGATCGCGGCGCAGACCGGGCTCTCGGGCAGCATCGTGATTGAGAAAGATGTGGTGCTGGGCGGGCAGGTGGGGATCGGAGAACATGCCAGGGTCGAGGAGGGCGTAATGCTCGGCGGCCAAGGCGGAATCCTTCCGAACAAGGTCTTGCGCGGGAAAGGCATAGTGTTTTGGGGAACTCCGGCGCAACCCTTGCGGCAGTATCTAAAGCAACTGGCGGCGCTGGCACGACTATCCAAGAGAGAGAAGAAATAGAAGGAGTATCGGCTTCCGGCATCCGGAGTTCTACATTGTCTGGCGCCGGAAGCCGGATGCCGGGAGCCGAATTTGTGGCAATCGTCGTAATTGGTGGGCATTCGCGCAGCGTGGGGAAGACCAGCGTCGTTGCTGGGCTGATCGCCGCCCTGCCCGAGTTTGATTGGACCGCCATCAAGATCACGCAGTACGGTCATGGAGTTTGTTCCGCCGATGGAGCACCGTGCGACTGCGCCACGGCCGATCACACCTGGGCGATTTCGGAAGAACTTGATCAGTCGGGCGAGTCGGACACATCGCGGTTCCTCTTGGCCGGCGCGGTGCGCGCGTTTTGGGTGCGGACGGAGCAGGGCCGATTGGCCGAGGCCATGCCAGCTGTCCGAGAGCGGATCGCGGGATCGCGGAATGTGATCTTGGAATCGAACAGCGTATTGCGATTTCTGCGTCCGGATTTGTATGTGACGGTGCTCGATCCGGCGAAAGAAGATTTCAAGAGTTCCGCACGAGAATTCCTGGACCGGGCCGGCGCGGTGATTCTGCACGAGGGAGCGGCGCAAGAAGCGGGGTGGCAGAGCGTTTCCTTGAAGCCGGTGGCGGAGAGGCCGGTGTTTCGCATTGCGCCGCCACCGTATGTCACGGCGCAGATTGTAGATTTTGTGCGGAGTTCCGTGGAGTCCGCGAGGACATCTGATTCCCTTCGGTCAGCTCAGGGCAAGCTCTCGCGGGCCAAAGCCCGTTCGGAATCACAAAGCCGTTAGAAACTGGCCAGCCATCAACACCGTTGTGCAACTGAGAACTGAGAACTGAGAACTGGTTTGTTATCCTTCCCCGTGCGGCAAATTCATTCCAGCGCCTGGTGGTTGGTGATTCTTTCGGCCGTGCTGCAGGTGCTGATCTTTCCGCTTCCCGGACTTCATGTTCTCTCGTGGATAGCATTCGCACCGCTGATCGTGGCGTTGCTGCGTGCACGGCCGGTGGGGGCGCTTGAGATCGACGGCGCAGTCCATCTTCAGGCCGCAACAACGGGGCAGGCGTTTCTACTGGCCTACGCCTGCGGAGTGCTGTGGTATGCGGGCACGTGTTATTGGATCTACGACACGATGCGGCGCTATGGCGGCCTGAGCGCACCGGTTGCGGTGCTGGTTCTTTTCCTGTTCTGCCTTTATCTCGGTCTTTACCACGGCCTGTTTGGCCTGCTGGTGGGATGGACGGCGGGTCCGGGGCGCGACCATCGCCGGGTGCTGGTGGCGGCGCCATTTGTGTGGGCTGCCGTGGAGTTGGCACGGACGCGGGTCACGGGATTCCCCTGGAATTTGCTGGGCACAGCCCAGGTGGAGAATGTTTCCCTGTGCCGCATGGCGGCCTGGACCGGCGTTTATGGCATTTCGTTCGAGATCATGCTGGTAAACGTGGCGATGGCATCCGCGTTCCTGGTGCCGCGCAAGAAGCGCAGCGCGCTGTTGGTGGCTTCGGTGGCAGCGGCTGCCGTGCTGCAAGCGGGAAGTTCGGTGACGCTTCCGGCGCTGCAGGCCGATCGCGCCGTGCTGCTGGTTCAGCCGAACATACCCGTCGACGCGAATTGGACTCGCGATTACTTCGAGAGCACGTTGAAGGACCTAACCCGTCTGAGCGTGAAATCCCTGTCCGAAAGTTCGACTGCAGCAACTTCTGGCCCGACGGCCACAAAGATAGATCTGATCGTGTGGCCGGAATCTCCGGCGCCCTTCTACACTAACGATCCCCTTTTTCGCGACGCAGTGAGCGACATGGCGCGCTCGACCCGCGTCTGGGTGGTTGTGGGCGCAATCGGAATCACACCGGCCATGCACGGCGGGGGGCAGGGCTCACAGGTTTTCAACTCGGCTGCCTTGATCGGTCCCGCGGGCGATTGGACCGCGCGTTATGACAAGGTGCATCTGGTTCCGTTCGGAGAATATCTTCCGTTCCCGCAGATATTCGGGTTTGCCGGAGGGCTGACCAAGGAGGTGGGAGAATTCCAGAGGGGAACGTCGCGCACGCCACTTGACGCTGGAAGCACGAAGCTCGGAACGTTCATCTGTTATGAGTCGGTGTTTCCCGGCGAGGTGCGCCGTTTCGCGGATGAAGGCGCACAGGTGCTGGTGAATATTTCCAATGACGGCTGGTATGGCGACAGCGGCGCCTACGCGCAACACTTGAATCAGACGCGGATGCGCGCGATCGAGAACGATCGTTGGCTGTTGAGCGCGACGGATACTGGAGTGACGGCTTCGATTGATCCCTACGGGCGCGTGGTGGCGCGGCTTCCTCGCAAAGAGCGTGGCGCTCTGGTGGCGCCCTATGCCCTCACTTCCGTAACCACGTTTTACACCCGCCATGGCGATTGGTTCGCATGGCTGTGTGCGATAATTTCTGCAGGGGCGCTGTTGACGCGTTTCCTGTTCCGCAGCAAGACTGAGCCATCTCATGATTCAAGAACTTGATCAGGAATACTCCGCACTGAGCAAGAAAGTGCGCGATCTCCGGGAGTATCTTTGACGCGGACAAGTTCCGTCCGCAGTTAGCCGAAATCGAGAAGCAGGCCGCCGACCCCAACCTGTGGTCGAATCCACAAAACTCCCAGCGGGTGATGCGCGAAAAGAAGCGTCTGGAGCACATTCTCGCGACCGACGCCGACCTAGGCCGCCGCTCCGACGACATCGCGGCTTACTTCGAACTGGCCCGCGAAGGCGAAAACGTGGATGCAGAGCTGCGCCGCGAGATGGAAGCGCTGCGCAATCTCATCGATAAGCTGGAGACCGAGACGCTGCTGTCGGGCGAAAACGACGCGCGCAACGCCATTGTGACCATCCATCCGGGAGCGGGTGGGACCGAGTCGCAGGATTGGGCCGACATGCTGCTGCGTATGTATCTGCGGTGGGCGGAACGGCAGGGCTTCGAGACGGTGCTCTACGACTACCAGCCGGGAGAAGAAGCGGGGCTCAAGTCTGCGACCTTCGCCGTGAATGGCGACTACGCTTTCGGGCTGCTGACCAGCGAAATCGGCGTACATCGTCTGGTGCGTATCTCGCCGTTCGATCAGGCCAAACGGCGGCATACATCGTTCGCGAGCGTATTCGTTTCCCCGGAAATCGATGACACCATCGAAGTGGTCATCAAGCCAGAAGACATTCGTACAGACACTTACCGCTCGAGCGGCAAGGGTGGACAGCACGTGAACACCACGGATTCCGCGGTGCGCATCACGCACATTGCCACCGGTCTGGTGGCCAGTTGCCAGAACGAACGGTCGCAGCACAAGAATCGCGAACGTGCCATGAGCATGCTCCGCTCGAAACTGTATGAATTCGAGATGGAGAAAAAGCGTGCGGCTACGAAAAAAATTGAGGACTCAAAACTGGACAACGATTTCGGCTCGCAGATTCGTTCGTATGTGTTGCAGCCATATCGTTTGATCAAGGATCACCGCACCAAGACCGAAGTCGGGGATGTGGACCGCGTGCTGGACGGAGATTTGCAGCCGTTCATCCGGGCGTACTTGCTGGCGCGGCGCGGGGAGAAGCAATAGTGGGCGGTCCACCGGCGAAGAAGCGGGTGGTGAAACTGGGGCCGCGGTTCCAGCGTGCATTTTCGTTCGCGGCGGAGAAACACGCAAGGCAAACGCGCAAGACGACGACCGTTCCCTACATCGCGCATCTGATGGGCGTAGCGTCGCTGGCGCTGGAATTTGGCGGCGACGAGGATGTGGCGATCGCCGCCTTTCTGCACGACGTGGTGGAAGACTGTGGCGGCGCGCCCATGCTGAAGGAAGTCCAACGGCGATTCGGAAAGCGCGTGGCGAAGATCGTGGACGGTTGTACGGATTCGGACACTTGTCCCAAGCCGCCGTGGCGCCAGAGGAAGGAAGATTACATCCGGCACTTGAGGAAGGCGGACGCGGAAACACGGCTGGTCTCGGCTGCAGACAAACTAAACAACGTGCGCTCCATTCTGGCGGATTACCGCGAGCTTGGAGAATCCGTCTGGGCACGCTTCCACGGCGGACGCGACGGAACTCTCTGGTACTATCGGGCTTTGCTGGAAGAATTTCTGCGGCGCAAGCCGAACCGGCTGGTGCGGGAACTGGAACTCGCGGTGCGGGAACTGGAGTCCGCGGCCCAACAGAAATGAAGGCCAGACGATTGGGGAAGGATGGATTGCTTCAAGCAATTGCGTGAGAGATGCCTATGGGGCGCATGATTGATCAAGTACGCGCTTCCAAGCTGCCGTCGAACATGATGCAGTTTGCAGCGCGGGGTGCGTTGGCGGTGCCGCTTGGGGAGAGCATCGAGATCATGGTCTACCTCGCCCGGCACAACAAAGTTTTCGGTGACCTGGCGCGGATGACGCTGGCCGGATGGGACGAGAAGTCCTCCCTTGCCGCGGCTTCCGATCCGAATACATCGCAAGAGGTGCTTGGCTATTTCATCGCCCCGGAAAACCTTCGTCCCAAGATGCTGCCCGCGTTGCTGGAAAATCCCTCCATTGCTGAGAGCCAGCTTGCTAAGTTCGCTCTTTCTGCGTCTCGCGAGACGATCGAAGTGATGCTGCAGAGTGCGCGGGTTCGAGCTTCGGCGGGAATTCTAGATGCACTGAGAGCGAATCCCTATCTGAAGGGCAACGAACTGGACGAAGTCAAGAAGCTGTTGAGCCCGGCGCAAGCAGCGCCGGCAGAGATTGCGCCTGCGGGCGACCAACTGCACGCGAAGCAGGATGCTGGAACGGCGGAGGTAGATGTCTCCTATACTTCAGTTGCCCCTGAAGCCGGTGAACGGGCAGTAGTTGCGGCCTCGATCGAGAGCAGCGAGGCAGGGGATGTGCCGGACGAAGCAGTCTCAGCGTATCTCGCCGAACACGCCGAGGAGATTGCCGCGGAAGCCGAGAAACCATTTCAGGCGATCGGCATCCTGGAACTGCTGGGGCCCGACTATTTTCCGGTCTCCGCAGTCGGAGAAGGCACTGCCAGCGCCGATTCGAGCGCGCCCGTGGCGGCTGCGCCCGCCGCAGGGACTTCGTCATCCACCGCAACCGCGGCGAAGGCGGCCGTGGAGTCGAAAGTCCTTGCGTCGGCCAAGAAGCCGCACGCGCACGCCGAACCGAGGCGTGAGAATACGCTGCAGAAGATCAACCACCTCGACGTGAAAGGGAGGATTCAGCTGGCCCTGAAGGGAAACAAGGAGGAACGATCGATCCTCATCCGCGACGGCACAAAGGTGGTGGCCCTGGCGGTGCTGGAGGCTCCGAAGATTTCTGATGGAGAGGTCGAAAAATTTGCCAGCCAGAAGAACGTGCTGGAAGCGGTGTTGCGGCAAATTCCCCTCAAGCGCCGCTTCATGAAGAATTACATCGTGGTGAGAAACCTGGTCTTCAATCCGCGGACGCCGATCGATCTCTCGCTGGGTCTGATGAAGAATCTGCTGATTCAGGATCTCAAGAACCTCTCGGCGAACAAGGAAGTCTCCGACACCATCCGCAAACTCGGTCTGAAAATGTTCAAGCAGAAATTAGACGCGGCGAACAAGAAATAGTTTTGCTGGATCAGGAAGAGCTATGGCATTGGCGCCGCAGTCGGATCCAATTACGGAATTGTTGCAACACGCGAAGACCATCGCGGTGGTCGGGCTGTCCGACAACCCCCTGCGTCCGAGTCACGGGGTCGCGGTCTACCTGCAAAGCCAGGGATATCGAATCATCCCGGTGAATCCGAAGATCGAATCCTGCCTGGGAGAGAAGGCCTACGCGTCTCTGCGCGATGTGCCAGAGAAGATTGACATCGTGGATATTTTCCGGCAGCCCGAGTTCGTGGAAGAAGTAGTAGATCAAGCCATCCAGTTGAAGATTCCGGCGGTCTGGATGCAGGAAGAAATCATCCACGACGAAGCTGCGGAGAAGGCACGCAAGGCGGGAATTTTGGTGGTGATGGACCGCTGCATCCTCGAGGAACACAGAGCGCGTTTCAGGTGAATGTTTATAGTAATGCCTTCGATCCCAGTCCGACAGCGAATCTTATTCCCGCCGAGTCGCGGCGGCCTCAGTTATTTCTTCCAGGGCATGAACCCCGCGCTGCGCCAGAGGTCCGCCGTGTTGTACATTCTCCCGTTCGTGATGGTGAAATCCACATTACGGCTATTGCGGATGTCGGCCAGAGGATCACCGTCAACCACAATCAAGTCGGCCCGCTTTCCGGCTTCAATCGTGCCTACTTCTTTGCCGAGACCCATCACCCGCGCCGGTACAACAGTCGCGGCCTGGATCGCCTCCATGGGCGTGAATCCCGCCTGTACGTAGAGTTCGAGTTCGCGATGCAGACTATGCCCTGGAACCGTCTGGTCGGTTCCTGCGACGATAGGAATGCCGGCGCGGTGCAGTACTCCAACGATGGCAACTTCCTTCTCGAAAACCTTCTCTTCGAAGTCCGATCTCTCGGTTGGAGGGCCGACATCCGCGAGCTGCTCCATGAGTTCTGGAGCAACGTCGACAATGCCAGGCTCGAAGCTCGCAGGCGGCTTAGCCGTGGTCCCGGTAAAGAACTCGCTCAACGCTATCGTTGGATCAATCACCGTTCCATGAGCCTTGAGAAACGCAACCGCCTTCTGCGCCTCCGGAGAGTTCAGATCGATTTCGGGGATTGCCTTGGCACGCTCGCGCCAACCGGCTGCGACGTTATTCGTTGCTTGTGCCGCTAAAGGAGCATGCATGATATCGGCGATATAGCCGACATGGTTGATCTGGTCCTGCCCGGCTTCGATGGCCTGGTAAGCGTTAAGGCCTTCCGGCACGTGGCCGGTTACGGTCATTCCCAGGTGATGAGCCTCCTCCGCAACAACCTTTAGCTCCTCCAGTTTGACCGAGCTGTAAATCTTCATCTGCTGAAATCCGGCATCGTGATAACGACGAGTCCACATGCGTGCTTGTTCGGGAGTGTCCACACGCTGCACCCCGATAGCGAGCGGACCCGTACCATCCACAACTCCCGCCAACAACAGGCGCGGACCCAGGCCACGACCGTGGGCGACAGCATCGCGGACGGCCGTAATAAACTCGAATTCATTGCCGCAATCGCGAACCGTAGTCACACCGGCGGCCAGATAGATTGGTCCCCACTCCACCTGCTCAAAGTGCGCGTGCATGTCCCAGAGGCCGGGGAGGATGGTTTTGCCGCGTGCATCCACCACGGTGGCGTGCCTGGGAACCTTCGTCTTCGCTCGCGGGCCGACCGCCACGATCCGCCCTTTCTTAATCACCACAACAGAGTCAGGAATCGGAGAACTCCCGGTGCCGTCAATGACAGTTGCACCCACGATTGCCAGAGTGTCTGCATTGCCGGCGGAAACGTCTTTGGAAATTCCGGCGAGAGCCTCCATGCCGTCGGCGCCCGCGCGGCCTACGAAGGTGCCGAGCGCGCTTTCATATCCTTCGCGGATGGCCTCAAAGTGGTCGAACTCGGCGTCGGTGGTGACGGCCGCCACCAGATTGCGTTTGGCGTCAAACCACAGCGTCTCGCGCCCCCAGATCAGGCCTTCGACCAGGAAGCGGTCGAGTTTTTCGCTGCTCCCGTTGACCGAAATCACATCCTGGCCGCGGGCCTCGACCTTCACCCGTCCGCTGGGCAACGTGGCAAGTTCGGCGGGTGAGCCGTGAGTCGCCCAATAGCGCACGAGCAGCATCTGCATGGTCGCGGGAGCGTAACCTGCGATGGTGAAAAACTGCGCTGGCGCGGTCACGTCGGTCCACCGATCCCGGTTACGAAGCCGGACCTTCCCGGGCTGCACCTCGACGGCCTGATCGATCGCGGAGATACGGGATGTCTTGCCTTTGATTTCGAATCCTTCCGGGGTGAGGTCCTGCGCCGAGCGGAACGTGGCGGAAAGAGGGACATCCGTGCCGCGGTCCGTGAACTTGAATTCCACTTTCACCACCAGCGAGTCCCGGTCGCGCGTTACCTGGTAGGTTTCCTCGCCGATCGGCTGCTCAAACTTATGCAAGCGGAACTTTCCCTGCTCCAGCACGGCAGCGTTCCCAGGCCCCTGGGCCAACGCGATCGCTTGCCAGACGACCAGAAGAGTTGCGAAAAAAGTGATCCGAAAGAAAGAACGGAGCAATTTCACGTGGCGCATGATTCTTCAATTCACCTCGGGAGAGCGAACCTAGAGGATATTGACTCTGCGCAATGTAGGCAAGACGGGCGGTCGGACCGGAAAATATTTCGGCGGAGGAGTGAAGGCTGGCAAACCGCCCCGTCAGCTCGGGCGGCCAACGTGAACTAAGACAATGCTGGCATCATCGCGTACGCCGGCTCCATTGGCGAAGGCGCGGACATCGTCAGCGATGTCTATGACGGATGCTTCGGGTTTCATTGCCAGTTCGGAGAGCCGGTCTAGGCCGTATTCTTCCTCGTTCGCGTTCACGGCTTCCGTGATTCCATCGCTGTAGAACACCAGCCGCGAGCCCTCAGACAGGTTAATGCGGCACTCGGAATAGTCTCCGTCTCCCAAGCCAAGGGGCAAACCGCGCTCCACATCGACGAAGCGGGCGCCACCGTTTTCGATAAGCAGCGGGAGCAAATGTCCGGCGTTGGCGAAGGTGACCGTTCTCGCCTCGGGGTCGAGCACTCCGTAGACCATCGTGACGAATTTTCCCGCGGGAAAGTCGTTCACCAACAACTGGTTCAGCTTGGTCAACACCTCGCCCGGGCTGCAGCAGGCTTCCGCCAACGATCGCAGCATTCCGCGGGTCGCTGACATCAGCAGAGCCGCGGCTGTGCCTTTGCCCGAGACATCCGCGAGCACCAGTCCCCAGCGGCCGTCAGGGAAGGGAATGAAGTCATACCAGTCCCCACCCACGGCGCCTGCGGGAATGCTAAGTCCGGAAACGGCGAAGCCGGGTATATACGGCGAACTTTTGGGGAGCAGGGCCTGTTGAATCGCCCGGGCTTCCTGGGCCTCCCGGTTCAAGGTCGCCGTCGCTTGACGCTCTGACTGGAAACGCCGCGCGTTGTGCACGGCCACCGCAACGTGATCGCACAGCGCCTGCAGGATTCTCAATTGTTGGCGCGGAAATGCATCCAGCTCCGGATGCGACGCGGTAAATACCCCCACCAATCGATCCCCTACATGAAGCGGAATGGCCACTTCGGACAAAGTCGAAGGTTCGCACGCCTGGTAGTACTCGTCCTTGCGCACGTCGGGAGCGTAGCGCATCTGCCCGGTAGAAGCGACGTACCCCACCATGCCTTCCTTGCCGACCTTCAGGCGATGGCCCTTGTGTTGGGTAGTGCAGCCGTGCACGCCGGCCAGCACCATCTCCCCCTTATCTTCTTCATGGAGATAGATGTTCGCCTCCACGCACCCAAAAGAGCGGGCCACGTCGTTCACAATGTTTTCGATGAGGTCGTCGAGATCCAGAATGGAGGTGATTTTGTGGGCGGCTTTTTGCAGTCGCTGCAAGTCTTCGACTTGGTCGTCCAGGAGAGGGAAAATCGGCACTCGACTGGCAATCGCCGCGCCGCGCATTGTCGCTTCAGCACTCACTCGCCCCCCGAAGTGAAGCACCTAACTTGCTGCTTTGATGCTTTTCGGTGCACTGGAGATTCTTACTTTGGACGGGACGGCTTCTCTACAGCCTGGGAAGTCCGCACGCGCTTGATCTCCTCAAGCCGCTCGCGGATGCGCTTCTCGACGCCCTCATTTGTCGGCTGGTAGTAGACGCGGTCCGGCAGATTGTCGGGCAGACACTGCATCTTGGCGACCTTGCCTTCGACGTCGTGCGCGTACTGGTAGTCCTTGCCGTAGCCCAGTCCTTTCATCAGGGCGGTGGGAGCATTGCGCAGGTGCAGGGGCACAGGATCGGCCGAGGTCTGTTCCACATCCTGCTGAACGGCGCCGTAAGCCGTGTACAGCGCGTTGGATTTAGGCGCGACGGAGAGATAAACGACCGCTTGCGCGAGAGCGAGGTTGCCCTCGGGCATACCGATGAAATCCACGGCATCGCGCGCCGCCATGCACAGTGAAAGTGCATTGGGATCGGCGAGGCCGATATCTTCCACGGCCATGCGCACAACGCGGCGCGCCACGTAGAGCGGATCTTCTCCGGCTTCGAGCATGCGGCCGAGCCAATAGAGAGCGGCATCGGGATCGCTGTTGCGGACCGACTTGTGCAGCGCCGAGATCAGGTTGTAGTGTTCTTCGCCGGTCTTGTCGTAGAGCAGGACGCGCTTCTGCAGCGCGTCGCGAACGATATCGTCAGTGATCTCGGCGGGCTCCTTTCCGCCCGCTGGATGCGCCAGGCCCGCCGCCACTTCCAGAACGTTGTAGGCGCTGCGGGCGTCGCCACTGGTGTAGTTGGCGATCTTCTTCAGCGTTTCGTCGGATGCGGTGAGATGCAGAGCCCCCAAGCCCTGCTCACCGTCTTCGAGAGCGCGTCTCAGCAGCAGCACGACCTGATCCTCGGTCAGCGGCTTGAGGACGTAGACCCGGCAGCGGGAGAGCAGCGCGGCGTTGATCTCAAACGAGGGATTCTCCGTTGTGGCGCCAATGAGGCGAATATTTCCCTTTTCTACGTGCGGGAGAAAGGCGTCCTGCTGGGCCTTGTTGAAGCGATGGATCTCATCAATGAACACAATCGTGCGGGTGCCGTACTGGCGGGCGCACTCGGCATCGGCCATGACTTGCTTGATTTCCTTGATGCCGGCGAGTACGGCGGAGAATTCGATGAACTCCGCCTTGGTCATGCGGGCGATGATCTTGGCCAGCGTAGTTTTGCCCGTTCCTGGGGGGCCCCAAAACAGCAGCGAGCCCGTGTCGTCACGTTCGATCTGTGTGCGCAGCGGCTTGCCGGACCCGATGAGGTGTTCCTGGCCGACGAATTCTTCGAGCGTGCGCGGACGCATGCGATCGGCCAGCGGACGGGTGCGGTCGCTAGCGCTATCGGCGTTCGGTGCCGGCTGGAAGAGTCCCATCGAAACCTATTTCACCACAGAGACACAGAGGCAGCCGATGCAGCGTCATCCCGAACGCGCGCGTTTTTGCCAGCGCGCGGAGGGATCTCCGTCTCCTCCGTCCTCGCGCGTGAGCCTTTAAGAGGGCCGCTCACCACAGATGCACTGCCAAGGGAAGTCTCTGTGTCTCTGTGGTGAGAAGTTTCATTTTCGCTGCCTCGCCGACTCATAGAGGATAATACTGGCGGCCACGCCTGCGTTCAGCGACTCCACTTGTGGCATGTGCGGAATGACGATAACTTCATCCATTTTCGCCATCAAATCGCGGGGCAGGCCGGAACCCTCGCTGCCGATAAAAAAAGCAACTGGAGCGGCGAGATTCGCTTCGCTCACCGGCGTACCTTTGTGCGAGGAGGTTGCTATCAGGCGGACCTGCCCGGCTCGCAACCTGAGCAGGACCTCCGCGATGTTTCCGCCCGCAGACTTTGCCAAGACTATGGGCAAACGAAATACCGATCCCGCGGAGGCGCGAATCACCTTCGAATTGAACGGGCTGACGGTGCCTTCGCCTAGGACGATTCCGGCGCTGCCAAACGCCTCTGCCGAGCGCAAAATTGTGCCCAGATTTCCCGGGTCCTGCAGGCCGGCCAGAACTACCACCGGGCCAACGTTCAGGCGCTCGAGGATGTCGTCGATGGAGAACTCTTTCAGGCGCACAAGCGCGGCCACGCCTTGAGGAGATTCGCTGGGGACGACGCTGTCGAAAAGTGTGTCGGGAAGAACGACAGTTTCGACGTGAGAGCCGATCTGTGGCAGCAGGCGCTCTGCCCGGTCTTGCGCCGACTCGCGGAAGAAAACAGCGCTGAAGCGCAGGCCGCTCCGGATAGCCTCTTCGACAATGCGCGAGCCTTCGATGGCGCAGTCGCCATCCTCGGTGCGCTCGGCTCGCGCAAAGGCCAGCCGCAACCGCTTGACCAGGGCGTTGTGACGGCCCTCGATACGGCGGAGCCGGTGCTGAGCGCTGGCGCTTTCTGAGATTTGTCTCATGCCCACGGCGGTGACTGCATCATACGCGCCTACGGTTTGCAGCGTTTTGCCGTATTATGATAGTTTCCGCCTCACGAATACTCCAAGTCGCATGCCGGAAGGGAGCGCTGTGCGCGTCGAAATCCTGAAGATTAACAGTGAGACTCCTGAGATCTCGCTGGTGAAATATGCCGCCGATCAGATCCGGGCGGGGGAAGTGCTGGGCATGCCGACCGATACGTTTTATGGCCTGGCGGCAGATCCCTTCAATTTGCGGGCGGTCGACCGTGTGTATGACATCAAGACGCGCTCCCGGCACAAGCCCCTGTCGTTGCTGATCGAGAGTGTCGACCAGGCAGAGGAGCTGGCGAAACCACTGCCTGAGGAGTTTTACGCGCTTACCCGGAAATACTGGCCGGGGCCACTGACCATCATTGTGAAAGCCGGTTCGCGTCTGCCGCTGAAAGTGACGGCCAATACCGGCAACGTCGCGTTGCGCGTGCCCAACGCCAAGATTCCGCTGGCGGTGGTGACGGCCGCCGCCATTCCGATCACGGCGACGTCGGCGAATCTGAGCGGGGCCTCCGAGTGCACCAGAGCCGACCAGGTGCGCGATCAGCTGCAGGGAAGGATCAGCATCATTGTCGACGGCGGAACTTCTCCTCGCGACATTCCTTCCACGATCGTCGACCTGACCGACGAGGGGACGCGCTGGCGGATTATCCGCGAGGGTGCGATTCCCGCGGAAGAGATTTCTACCTTCTTTGCGCAGGGATGAGCAACGCTACCGTCAACCGGCACGCGCGAGGCAGCTGGCTCCTGCGGCTGGCGGCGCTGGCGACCGTGGTGGCAGTGGCTTTCCTCGCTGTGACCAGCTTGCGCATCGTTCGCGAAGGTTCTCTGCAGGAAGTGCATTCCTCCGACGCGATTGTCGTGTTTGGCGCCGCAGAATACGCAGGGCACCCGTCTCCCGTCTTGCGAGCTCGTCTGGATCATGCGCTCGATCTCTTTCACCAGGGAATCGCGCCGGTCGTCATCACCACGGGAGGCGCCGCGGCTGATCCCAGTTTCATCGAAGGTGGCGTGGGCCGCGACTACCTGATGCGGCACGGAATCCCCGAGCGCAGCCTCATTGCCGAAACCCAGGGTTCAGACACGGCGCAGTCTGCGGTGCGCGTGGCGGTGATCATGCGCGCCAACGGCCTGCACAGCTGCGTTGCGGTCAGCGACGCCTATCACGTATTCCGCATCAAGAAATTGCTGGAGCACGAGGGAGTAGGTCCCGTCTATGTCGCGCCGCGCCCCGATTCGCGTCCGCGCGGTGTGGCCCAGCGCTGGTATGCGGCGCTGCGCGAAGCGAGCAGCTACTTGCTGTGGAAGCTGGGGTTGACGTAGGGGACCCCGGACCTCGGACCTCGGACTCACCCAATTCCTGCAGGTCTGAGGTCTGAAGGCTGAGGTCCCAGGTCGAAGGATCAGCCGAAAGCCGAAAGCCGAAAGCCGAAAGCCGAAAGCCGAAAGCCGAAAGCCGAAAGCCGAAAGCCGAAAGCCGAAAGCCGAA
>Ga0116217_10000040_pt1 | contig 156775 bp, 144 predicted proteins | sample Sb_taG_6_FD_89697 | JGI IMG/M metagenome (GOLD analysis project Ga0116217, IMG submission 89697) | Peat soil microbial communities from Weissenstadt, Germany - Sb_50d_4_PS metaG | ecosystem: Environmental > Terrestrial > Soil > Wetlands > Peat | place: Germany: Weissenstadt | collected...
CTAATACAACCCCCTCCGAGGGTCGGTGAGATGACCGTGGGGCCACGCAAGGCGGGGTTAGCCTGGTGGCGCAGTGACGACCGTGAACCTTCGGCCGGACCGCGTTGACGACGGCTGGTATCGCTGACACACTCGACTCGATGGCACCTGATCGAGCCAGGTACGGCATCGACACCGGGCCCTCCGGCATTCCGTACTTTGTCTTCGTCGAAGCCGGTTTCTTGGCGGCCGACCGGTGGGCAGCGCGGCGGGGTCGGCGCCGGGTGGGGATTCTGGCGAAGGCAGGCGCCGTGGCCATGCTCGGGGTCGCCGCAGGCTACTTCTACTCCACGGGTCCCGGCAAGCTGTCGGTGTGGAGGGAGCTGCTCGAGGAGCTCGACCTTCGGGGCGACGAGCACCTGCTCGACGGCGGCTGCGGCCGAGGCGCCGTCCTCATCTCGGCAGCCCACCGGCTTCCCCGCGGTCGTGCGACCGGCGCCGACATCTGGCGCCTGCGTGACCAGACGGGAAACAGCCGGGCCGCCGCCGAGCGCAACGCGAGGGTCGAGGGCGTCGCTGATCGTGTCGAGCTCGTTGAGGCCGATGCCCGGGACCTGCCGTTTCCGTCGGACTCGTTCGACGTGGTGGTCAGCAATCTCACCTTCAACAACATCCACGGCACCGAAGAACGGGCCAGGGCACTCCGTGAAGCAGTCCGAGTCCTTCGCCCGGGCGGGCGGATGCGCATCGTCGATGCACGTGCTGACCGGTATGCCGCGGTCCTGCGGATGGCCGGATGCTCGGACGTCGAGGTGCGCCGCCTCGACTGGCGGACGTCGTTCGGCCTTCCCGGCCACGCCATGGTGCTCGTCGCCGCCGTGAAAACAGCCGTTGAAGGGAGAGCCTGACCCGGCGGTGACCGGCTGGCCTGGGTAAACGACCTGCACCCCTAGAGAGAATCTCGGCCTGCCTGGCCTCACGATAGTGGACTCACTGATCGAGCCCTCAAGATCATCGGCGCGGTGAGCAACAACCTCTTGATGACTGGCCCGCCCCGAACAGCGAGTTGCTGCCAGCCGGCGCCTTCCTGCTGGCTACGGCCCGATCCTCTCGGGACACAACTGATTGGTCAACCTGTTGCTGCTCTGACCTCATCGGAGTGCCACCCGAGCTGACCGCTCTGGGGCCGCTAGTCGACCGGAGGTCGCGCCTCACGAGATCGGCTCTGGTGTGAAAGTGTTACGCCAGGGTGGTCGAGGGTGGCTTCACCGGCAACCCGCCGAACGCTTCAGCCACCAGTCGGCTCCGGGAGCGCACACTGTCAAGGAGCGCGTAGCACCGCCCCCCGCCCCTGCTGTTGGCCACGATGTCGAAACCTGCCGACGCGATCGTCAGCGCGAGCCCGCGGCCGTCGCACCCATTGGCGCGGGGACCGGCACCACGCGGTCCCTCCCCCCGGCCTTGGCTTCATACATGGCCAAGTCGGCGACGCGGATGACATCGTCCAGCGTGGCGCCGTGCATCGGGAACACCGCCACGCCGATTGAGGCCGTGACCCTCATGCCGTTCAAGACCGGCTTCCTGGCGCCGAGCGTCGCTCGTATCTTCTCAGCGACGCGCAGGGCACCCCCCGAACCACTGTCATGCAGCATGACCAGGAACTCCTCGCCGCCAAATCGCACCACGTCGTCACCCGTTCGCACCACAGATCGGAGCGCGAGTGCAACCTCTCGGAGCACTCGGTCACCGGCTGCGTGTCCACCCGTGTCGTTGATCTGCTTGAAATGATCGAGGTCGAGGAGCAGGACACCCATGTTGGAGCCACTTCGCAGGCAGCGAGCCGTTTCCTGAGGTGCCGTCTCGTCCAACCATCGCGTATTCCGCAGGCCGGTGAGCGCGTCAGTATGCACTCGCGCCTCCAGCTCTCGGTAGAGTTGCGCGTTGTTCCACGCCGCGGCGGTGACGTGCGCGAAGAGTGCGCAGTGCTCGAGGTCCCGATCAGTGAAACTGTCGATGCCGTTCCGCCAGACGTCGAGAACGCCGATGCGATGGTCACCCGAAATCAGCGGGATCACCAACAACGACTCGGATGACTGATCATCCCCGGTGCCGGGGATGGTGCTGGCGGCCGGGTGCGTGGTCGTGTCGCCACAGTTGTAGGGCACGCCTCGCGCCAACGCCCACCCGGTGATGCCTCCGCTCATTGGAAAGTGCAGATCTCGCAGTTTCACGACCTCCGATCCGGCGAGCACGCGGGGGATCAGACAATCGCGTTCCCAGTCGGCTTCAAAGATTGCCAGGCCGGTCATCGGCAGCGCGCGCTGGAGGAGATCCCCGAGGACGCCGAGGATACGCTCGGGATCATGTTCTGCTTGGAGGACGCGTGCCGCCTCCCCCAACGTCTGGGCGAAGTCGTCGGAGGCGGCCTCGGCCCCCGTGCTTGATGCAAGGCTCACCACCTTTGTTGGAGCCACAATCGAGCGGCCACGAGTAGCCAAGATGCGAGGCTGGTGCTGGCGGAACCAGGAGGGGCCGACCAACGCATCGCCGGCGATCGCCAGATCGCCGGCGAAGACCAGCGGAGGGCTGAGATATGCGCCGCTACCGTGTTGCAGCCCGGATTTGATAAGCGCGTTCGCAATGTTGGCGTCGTCGACGCCGCGTGCGACCAGGCACACGTCGAGACGTGCGCCGAACGAGTTGAGGCCAGCCAGTTCTGCGTTGGCGACCGCGCTACTGATGACCTGCGCCACAACCGGAGCCTCCAAAAGCAGGAAGTCCGGTCGCAAGGCGGCAATACGATCGTGGCACTCGGTCGCCCACCCGCTTGCTTCGAAGGCGATCATGAAGCCTGCTGCGCGAAGTTCGGCGACCCTATCGTCGATGGAGGGGTCAGCGCCACAAGCAGCGGCGCTTGAGATGACCCATGCAATATCCGATGGCTTGGCACCGTGCTCGGCGGCAAGCTCGGCCGGATCAATCCCAGCCGCGTGCAACGAATCACCGAACATCGGCACGAGGAGCACCGCTGGCCTGGTGTGTTGCACCGCCTCAAGCGCGCTGCGCATTACCGACAGGCGATCAGCCCGCGCGCTCCGCCGCGGGATCGCCTCGTACGCGACGATTGCTCGGTCGGGGATGTTGTAGACCGGCAACAATGCAACCGCCCCCGGAGCCGTCCACGAGTAGGCTGTAGCCGAAACCTCCCGGCGGGAAACGCCGTTCATACCGAGAGCATCGGCGACTGGACTGACGGGGTGGTGGTCTTAAGACTACGGTGGTGTCACATGCGAGGCTCAAAGCTCCGAAACCAAGTGAAGCGAGATAGGAGCCTGACGCTGTGTTACCCGCAGGCGTATTAGATCGGGGGGTCAGGAACTCCACTCCCTCTGGACCCTTGTCTACGATCAGCCCGGCCGCGGCCGCGGCAGCCGAAGGGTTCAGTTCTGGTGCGTTAGTTGCACGCTGGGTTGCTCGAGAGCCATCGGCCTCGACGGCGCCCTCCCTTGTTGGGCGCGGCGGCCGACCTGGCCCAAGACGTTGTTCACGAACTGGATAGGCACCTTGTCGACGCCGATCCACGTCGTTGAAAACAGCGCGCGCTCGGGCAGGGGGTCTTCCTGCACCAGATTCTCCTTACCGCCGCGGTCCTTCTCGGTAAAGCCCACAGTAGCGGCTCCTCGATCGGCGGGTCAAACAGTCCGCGGGGCTCAGCGGAAGGCAGTCGGATCGCCGGAGAACTCGAAGCCCATCCGTGAACGCTCGTTCCGTAGCTGGTTCAGCCGACGCTGAGCACGGAAGAATTACCGTCCAGAATGGAGCCCCACGCTGCGGCGCGCCTTCGACGGCTTCATCAGGAAACGTGCGCGTGCCCGGTGTGCTCGATGATCTTGCTCATGGGTTGACCATTTGCTTTTGGAATAGATAGGCCACACCACTTGTCACCCAAGCGATGATCAGTCCGACTCCGACTCCCCTGAAGTATATGTGTCCTGAAACATATCCCACGAAAAGAAATATCACACTCAGGACGAACTCGAGTGCGATTAGCGACGTAAGCAGATGATGTTTCAAAAGCCTTCGTCGCCAATCTGGCAAGAAGAAGCTGTTTTTGTCCATGTTCTACCTTTCTATCATGATCTGGTACTGCCTAAAGTACCTCCGTTGAACGGACCCTGGGGTTATAGAGACTCGGGCTAATAACTCCCAGCCATCGCGACCTGAGGCGACTGATGAGAATGGGTGGCCTCGAGCTCAGCGGAGGGATCATCCCGATCTCTCTCCCCCGCGCACTTTGCCGACGAACTCAGGTGGTGGCGGACGTCCTGAAGCGTGCGGTCGGACGCGGCGATGTCGCGGGACGGAGGGTCCGCGACGACCGCGATTGACCTTCTGGCTCCCATGGAGGGTTGGCATACGTGCTGCCAGGTCGGTTCCTTTCCCACGACAGTCTCGTAGAAGGCGTTCGCGGAGCGAGGTTGCGCGGTTACAAGCTTTGGGTCGAAATACCGTCGGCGACCGCCTTCTGGAGCGCGGTCACTTCGGCGAGCATCCACGATTGATATGTGAACCCGGGGGTCGGCATTGTCTCGTACACACCGATGACCGGGACGCCAGCGCTGTGCGCCGACGTCATGAAGCTCTGAGTGAGCGTGTCAGTGACCTGCTGGTTGTAGACGAACACCTTGACCCTGTGCTGCGTGAAGAGGCTTGTCTGGAGTGACACGGACTCGGGGGCGGGGTCGACGCCGTTCATGATGTCCGCCTGAAACGCGTACGGCGTCAGGTTGTCGACCCCAGCCGCTTCAAGCATGTAGTCGGCCACGGGCTCCGTGGTTGCGACCGGGGTTCCCGGGTACTGCGCCTTGAAATTGGCGATCGCCTGCAACCAGGGACTCAGCGACGCGATGAACATCGCTGCGTTGGCTTTGAAGTACGCGGCATGCGCGGGCTGCAATGCCGCGTAGTCAGCCGCTAGGGCATTGGCAACCTTCGGCATCGTCGTCGGCGAATACCAGAGGTGCGGGTTCGGCGTGCTGTCCGGCAATCCCAAGAGGTGCTCAACATCGATGACCTTGCGCGCCTGATTCGGTGAGGCCGACTCTATCTTGGTCATGAAATCGTCGTAGCCGATACCGTTCTGGATGACCACCTGGGCGGAGCCGACCTCCTCCGCCACGTTCGGGCTTACCTCATAGGTGTGTGGGTCCGTGTTGGGATTGCTCTCCACCGAGGTGACCGAGACGTCGGCTCCGCCGATCTGCGCGGCCACGTTTCCGTATTCATTCTCTGCGGCCACGACCATGATGGGCCCGGCTGGCTCGGGGGCGTTCGTCGGAGCGCAGGCGGTCACATCAGGACCACGCCGATGCCCAGGAACGCCACCCGGGAGAGCTGCGAGGTAGACAAAGGAGGCAGAACCTTCATGAGACCGGAGTCTACATGAAACTCAGTATCGTCTAGGCGTGAGATCATATAACGGCTGCAGTCGCCACGCGGCTCTCGAGGGTCGGGTAAGCCGCTCATAGCCTTCGGGCGATCGACCGTGCGTTCCTGACCGTCCACGGACCGCTTTCTGACACCCATCGCTGGGCGCCACCTGACCCGTCAAGCGCAGACGCGGTGATACCGAGTCGGATTACACCAGCAACGTCCGGCGTGCAAGACCGAACAGCCGGGCTATCTGCATCGCCCCCACGTCCAGGGTGTGCCGAGCGCGATCGAGTTGAGGCTCCTGGCAATTGCGGCGGGCCTCCAATCAATATGCTAATCTCTAAAGTTACAGAGATTCGTGTGGTGGAGCGTGAATGGCCGGAGCGTTGCAGCGGTTCAAGGCAGACTTCTTCAAGGCGCTCGCCCACCCGACCAGGATCCGCCTGCTGGAGTTGCTCGTCGACGGGGAAAAGAATGTCAGTGAGTTGCAGCGCGGCCTCGGCCCCGATGCTGCGGCTGCCTCGCAGCAACTCGCGATTCTGCGCATGAAGAATCTCGTGGACACCCGGCGCAGCGGAACCAGCATCTACTACCGCCTCCGTGACCCCCAGGTCAAGGAGGTGCTCGACGCTGCCCGTCGAATCTTCGACGCCCACGTTGGGGACTTGCGAAGCGTCGTCGAGGAGGCCCGAGCCGACGATCGGCGCAGTGCCCGCGCGGCGGCGGCCAGTGGGCCCGGCCGACGCGAGCGCGAGCGTCTGCCTCGTTGACCCTGGCCGCTGAGTGCCGGCCTGTCGGGCTGATCGGCTGCCTGCGCGTTCAACCGTCGCGTTAGGCGGCGTCGGCACTCATGGCAGCCCAACGCTCCCGGCTGCCGGTGTGCAGTCGTGTGACAGCGCTACGGTTGCACGATGACCACGGTTGCGGTGCGGGTGCACCCTAAGGCGGCCACCGCGCGCCGCACCTGGGACGGGAAGACGCTGTCGCTATGGGTGCTCGAACCGCCCGCACGTGGCGCTGCCAACGCCGCCGTGGTCACTGCCGTCGCCCAATGGCTGCAGGTGCCGCGGCGCGAGGTGAGGGTGCGCTCCGGACGTTCAGGTCGAACCAAGCTGATCGAGGTTGCCGCAGAGATCACGCTTCCTGCCCCTGACGCCTCGTTCACCTAACGCAGCGGACGCGTCGCTCGGGACGCCGCCTCCTGCTGCAGGGCGGGATCCCATGAGGCACATCACCGCGGTTGGACCATCCGGCCGCCACGGCCACGAGGACGTACGCGTGCAGCGACCATCGCTCGAACTCCGACGCGCCGTTTCGCCCGGTGATCCGGTGCGCGGCTAGTCGCGTCGCGACAGCAGGCGGTACAACAGCCAGCAGAAGACGCCTGCAACGATTCCTTGAGCCCTAGAGTCGCCGGGTGCCGAGCGCCTTCGGCTCCCCCGTCGTGACCCGCTTGCCGCCCGCTCGATGCCGGCCCTGAGAAGCCGCCTTCGTCGGCTTGCCGACCAATGACGCTCCCTCGAGCATCGTAGCGACCTGCTCCAGCAGCGCCCGCACAAGCTCATTAGCGATTCGACGCGTCACCGCTTGTCCAACCAGGCCGTCTCGCCCGTGAAACATCATGGGCGAGAACATGCCGCCCACGCTGAGCCAACTCGAGCCCCCGCCCAGCGGCAGCACAGTCAGCTCCAGTTCGAGAATGGCGTGCGCCGTCGAGGCGTCGTCGAATTGCTCGAGCAGCAATCGCCATGTCCGCACGCGCGACGGGCCAAGATCCCTCGCGAACGCGCGCAGCGTGAATTCGCGAAATGGGTTGCCGTCGAGGCGGACCTCCCGCGCTCCCAAGGACCCTCTCCTCCCGAGCCACGGCCAGCCCTTCCGGTCCAGGAGTTCGCGGACCTCCTCCGGGCTCCGATCGACCGCAAGGCTGGCGTGGACCCCCGGGATCATTTCGCTATCCTCATAAGTCTGAAGCTATGATGATTCTAAGTCATCCTCCACCGAGGCCGGTATCCGTTTACCGAAATTGGCCGGACCACTGCTCAGGCCTCCAGGTGGCGCGCTATGACACCGAGGACCTCGAACGCCTCCTCGACGGATTCACGGTCGTTGAGTCGACTCGCGAGGAGCACATCACACCCGGCGGCGCCGGCCAGCCCTTCACCTGGATTGCGGCGAGGCGGCGGTCGAACGCGTCCACTTGACGTAACTACCTACTCCGGGTCCGAAGGTGCGTCCCAGGGCGCCGTTCGGCCATGGTGAAGACCCGCCGTGGTCGCGGCGTCGAAGGTTCGGCCGAATCTCCTGGGAGCCGCGACGCAGCCGTTTGCCCCAATGTCGATGACGTACCGCTGGGACGACTACGGGCGCCGCATCTCTCCACCTTGCTCCCTCCCACCACGGACGCAGTGCCTCCGGCGCAGGCCATCGGATCGCCGGTGGCCATGGCGGAATGGGCGCTCAACTGCACGGGGCGAACAGCGCCGGCTCCGCGCCCGCTGGTAGCCAGCGCGGCAGGAAGGACCCAGAATATCGACCCGAGCCAAGAGCCGACTATGCATCTGACTATGACGCGATCCCAGGACGCCCGCACCCGTTGAAGGTACTCGCGGTCTGTGTTCCCGGTGCCGGGCACATCAATCCGCTGCTACCGCTGATCGAGGCTTTCGGTCGCCAGGGAGACCGGATCGTGGTTGCCAGTGGCTCCGACATCGCCTCTTCCGTAGAGCGGGCGGGGGCCGAGCTCTGCCCCGCCGGACAGGCCGAGCAGGCCTGGTTCCAGGTGCTCCGCGCGCGCGTTCGCGGTTTCCCCGGCGACGGTCTCACACCCGAGCGGATCCATCACTACTTCGTGCCGCGCCTGTTCGCGGAGGTGGCAACCGCCGACATGATCGACGACGTGCTCGCCTGCGGTCGAACGCTGAAGCCCGATCTCGTTCTGTTCGAGACGTACGCGTTCGCCGGTCCGCTCGTCGCCGAGCTGCTCGGTGTGCCGGCGGTGCACCACGCCATCGGGGCGATGCTGGAACGTGAGGTCCTCGAGCTGGCCAACGACGCCGTCTCGCCGTTGTGGCGGTCGTTCGGCGTCAGTGCACCGGGCTTCGCGGGTGTGTATCGCGGGATCACACTCGCCATCTGTCCCCCAGCGCTGGACGTGCTCGACGTCCCCGAGGGCGAGCGGCTCCCGCTGCGTCCAGCACCGCTACCCCAACTGCCACCGGCCGTCACTGGGCGCCCGCTCGTATACCTCACGCTCGGCACTTCCTTCAACACGAACCTCGACATCTTCAGAGCCGTGATCAACGGGCTCGCCAATGAGCCGGTCGACGTCCTTGTGACCGTCGGCGCCGACCAGGATCCGGCTGCGCTGGGACCGCTGCCCGCGAACACGCGCGCTGAGCGGTTTGTTCCCCAGGCCACAGTGCTGCCGACGTGTGCCGCGGTGGTACATCACGCCGGCTCGGGGACAATGTTCGGGGCACTCGCGCACGGACTGCCGCAGGTCGTGATCCCCCAGGGCGCCGACAACTTCGTCAACGCATCGCTGCTCGAACGCGCCGGGATTGGATCTTCCCTGCGACCTGGCGCGGTGAGCCCCGAGAACGTCCGCGCGGCGGTGCGCCGGGTCTTGGATGAGCCGAGCCATCGCGTGGCTGCCCGACGAGCCGCAGCCGAGATCGCCGCGATGCCGAGCGCGGACGACGTTGCCGCCACACTCCGTCAGCGTTTCGGCGACGGCGGCGGTGGGTCGACAACGTCGGAACGGCAAACTGAACCATGACCGAAGCCGGGCCACCTGACGCTCCGCGTGACGTAGCTCGGACCACCCCCGTCCACGAGTTCGACGCACACTACGCGTCAACGCCGCCGTGGGACATCGGCCGACCCCAGCAAGCCTTCCAGCGGTTGGCCGACACCGGACAGCTGCGTGGCCGCGTCCTCGACGTCGGGTGCGGCACCGGGGAGCACGCGCTCATGGCCGCCGGTCTCGGCTTGGAGACGACCGGGGTCGACGCCGCGCCGACCGCGATCTCCATCGCAATTCGAAAAGCGGAGGAGCGTGGCCTGACCGTTGCCTTCCTGGTGGCCAACGCGCTCGAGCTGCCAGCCCTCGGCATCGCATTCGAGACCGTGCTCGACTGCGGCCTTTTCCACATCTTCAACGACGACGATCGCCCACGCTACGTCGACAGCCTGCGAGCGGCGATTCGTCCGGGCGGCCGCTACCACATGCTCTGCTTCAGCGATCGCCAGCCAGGCGACTGGGGACCGCGACGGGTCCACTCCGAGGAGATCGACGCCGCGTTCTCTGACGGATGGCTCATCGACTCGATCGAGGCCGACACCCTCGAGGTGACCATCAGTGACACGGGCGTGGTTGCCTGGCTGGCCGCGATCACCCGAGTCTGAGCGCCGCCTTGCGAATCCGACCCGGGCTGTGTGCCGCTTCAGGTGTTCCATCCGCCGGTTCAGACCGAGCGAAACTGCATGCCCACCAACACCGGAGGCTGGTGCAACGCTGCGGATGAGATCCTGAGTCGCGCGAACCTGGAAGCTGATTTCGGGAGCGGCGCAGCGACTGCGCCACAATCGCCCGATGTCCGGGACACCCGAACGCCACGCGAGGCGTGGTGGGATGCTGGGGACACCCTATTCCGGCACCCGAGTGGGCTTCTCCCTCCGCACCACCCGATATGACTTGCCGAAGCGCGGCGGCAGCCTTGCGGGACTCGTGCCGTCAGGCCGCCGGCGGTTGCACCGGCCCGTTGGGTCGACGTTGGGTTCGGACTGTCGACGAGGCCTCCCATTTGTGCCCCACACTGCTAGAGAGGGCGACCGATATCCCTTATCTGATAAGGGAATGCGGAGCGAGAGGGATTCGAACCCTCGATACCAGTTACCCGGTATACCGCATTTCCAGACCGTCTGAGGAGGGTGCAAGGCGGGGCATGCGGGGGCATTTCGTATTCGAAATCGATGTGGAAAGGGCACCGTAGGGCAGGCGCAGGCACCCACGTTGGGACTCCGTTGGGTCTGAGATTGGGTGCTTTCCGGCGTCCCTGAAACGCAGGCGGACGCCTCTTCTGTGCGATATCCCCTCCCCGCCGAACCGTCTGATCACAGCAAGCTCGGGTCTAAGTAGAGCTGACCTCCCGATGGTCGGTAACAGCCGGCCATGGGCCATCGGAGACCTCCTGTCGGTGCGGCGGATCGGACCCAAACCGGGCGCAGTTGGCGCTGGCGACCCGCCCGGCGATGTCGAGGGCACAGCGCAACGCCTCAGGACCGAGCGCCATGAGCCCGCCGGGATGCAGCGCATCCGCCTCCGCGAGCCAAGCAAGCAAGCCAGCTGAGAAGGCGTCGCCTGCGCCGACTGTGTCAACAACGGGGCCGGAAGGTTTCGGTCCGACAACGCACGAGCCATCGGGTCGGAAGGCCAGAGCCTCTCGAGGTCCGCGTGTAAGCACGACAATCTCCGGACCGTTCCGGACCCACGAGCGCGCGACCGCAATCGCATCATCCTCTGGATACATCAACGCGAGGTCACCCTCGCTCACCTTAACGAGATGCGACTGTCCGACGAGCGAACGGGCTCGGTCAGTAAACGCCGAGGTGTCGGCGATGCGCGAGGGGCGGACGTTCGGATCGTAGGAGACCAAGACGCTACCTCGAGCGCGCACCTCCCGGATCCATGACGCGAGAGCCTCCGCGCCAGGCGCAGCGGCCACGGCGAGAGACCCCGTGTGAACGGCTTTGACAGAGAGTCGATCGGCAGGCGGCAGTTCCTCGCGCCGCCACTGCCAGTCGGCCGTGTCCCGTCCATAGAAGTCGTAACTGGCGATCCCCTCAGCATTGAGCGCAACGATCGCCAAGGTTGGAGCCTCGCTCGCCGATACCGAGAAACCAAGATCCACGCCGTTCTTGGTTAGGTATGAGTTAAGCCAGCGTCCTAGGCTCGACAATGACAACCGCCCGGCAAATCCCACCGCGACTCCGAGGCGAGCCAGTCCCACGGCCACGTTCGCCGGGCTACCGCCCGGTCGGACCCTCAGAACGAGCGCGTCGTTCGACGTCGACGCGCTCGTTCCTGTCGCGCTGCGTCGTAAATCGGTAGGATCGCGGGAAGCGAGGGATGAGGAATCGGAGTCCTCGCCATCGAGCACCGCATCGGCGATCAACTCACCGACAACTAGCAGCGCGACTCGCTCGCTCATTGCCGCTGGAACCGCCGTACATCAGGGTCGTGTGCGCAACCGCTCATCCCGTGGAAGATGCTGCTCGCTCCATTCGCTCAAGCACCTGTGTGAGGATGGCTTCGGAGTGGGCGGCAGACACCGTGAAGTCGGTGTGGAAGTACACACCGTCCGCAATGCATCGGCTGAAATACCGCTTGCTCAGTGCGCTGTCCAACGCTCGCATCTGCGTGTACGTTGTCACCGGGTCGCGCGTCCCGATGTATACCGCGAACATGCATCCGACCCACTGCACACGCGCAGGCACGGGCGATCTGTCGAAGACTCCCTGAAGCTCGCGAAAGAACCACTCAGTTCGAGTCAGAAGGTTCGGATAGAATGTTGGCTCCGAAAGCAGGCCTAGGGTGGCCCGCGCAGCGGCTAGCCCCAGGATGTTGCCGGCGAACGTGCCGCCCTGGATCGCTCCCTTCGGTGGCGGCTCCATCAGAGTCGCCATAATGTCTCGTCTCCCGCACAGGGCCGAAAGCGGGACGCCGCTGCTCAGGCACTTGGACAGCAATGTGATGTCAGGGGTCACGCCGTACAACACCTGAGCACCCCCGAGGCCGGTCTTGAACCCCGTGAGTATCTCGTCGAAGATCAGAATCGCACCGTTGCTGTGGGTCATATCGAGCGCAGCCGCGAGATACGCTGACGACGTGGTGATACAGCCGTTGTTGAAGTCAATCGGCACCATGATCACCCCCGCCACACGTCCGCGGTGACCAGCGAATGCGGCCTCCAACGCCGGAAGGTCGTTCCACGGGACGGGTATCACCGTGTCACCCACGGAAGGGGGGATCCCTCCTGAGGACAGAATGACACGCGACGGCCGGCCGCCGGGGTTGTCCGTGTCGGTATTCGCCGCGAGTGAGTTGACCATGGCGTAGTCACTTCCTCCATGGAAATGACCGTCCATCTTGATGATCACATCCCGTTTGGTGTGTGCCCGCGCGAGGCGCATCGCAGACATCACTGCCTCGCTGCCGCTGGCTGTGAATCTCACGGCCTCTGCCGATGGGATGATATCGACGATGTTCGCCGCAACCGTCTCGCCCAAGCCGGTCTCGTAGCCGATGACCACCCCATCCTCAAGAGCGTCGCGCACAGCCTCCATCACGGTCCGGTGCCCGTGACCGACCACGGTGCTTCCGTGCGCCATGAACATGTCAAGGTAGCTCGTGCCATCCGCCGTCTCGATGGTGGCTCCCTTCGCGCGCCGCACCGTGAGATGCCCGCCGGTAAAGGGGTTGATGCGAAACTGCGACGAGATTCCTCCGAGTAGGGCGCTCTCGACGCCCACTCGGTTCTTAGCAAGCAACTCGCTCATGCCAACCTCCTCACTGGTTAGCCTCTGCCGACCGCTGTCAGCTCAGGTGGATCCGGCGACACGAAGCTCGCGTCAAACGCCCTGTCGTCACTCACAGCCCGGCGCGCCGCCAGGAGCTCGACCTCCATGAATCGGTAGGCATGCCGGGCCAGATCAGCCCCATCGCTCCAGAGGTCACGCCACACCGCAAGGGACGAGCAGAACTCCGGTGAGATGACAGCAGATGAGAAACTCTCGAAGGCGATCGGCCCGTCGTATCCCACTCTCACGAGCGCACGGAAGAGCTCGCTGAACCGAATGGTGCCCGACCCAAGATAGCCGCGGTGGCTTTCGCCAACATGGACGTAACCGAGTCGATGGCCACACTGCAGGACTGGCCGCTCGAGATCCCCCTCCTCGATATTCATGTGATACACATCAAGGTGCACCACAACGTTTGAAGCCCGTGTGGCCGTGATGAGTTCAAGAGCCTGCTCAGCGGTGTTGATGAGATTGCTCTCGTACCGGTTGACCGGCTCCAAGCCAAGGGTGATGTCCATCTCTTGAGCCACCTCCGCCACACGATGGAGCGCCTCGGCCGCTTGAGCCCGGTTAGCCGGGGTGCTCGGAGAGAGGTACTTGGCCATAGCGCTGTAGATCACACCCCCGAGGTAAGGGGAACCCAACTCGCCAGCAACCTGAACCGCGCGAGTGAGTAATGCCTCGCCGCGGGCGGCGATTTCAGGATCGACGCTCGAAACGTCGGTATCGAACCCGAGGCCGAGTGAGCAGGTCACTGCAAGTCCGTGCCTCGCTAGGGCTGCACGCGTCATCACAACATCGATCGTCGCCGGATCCATCAACGGAAGTTCGATGAAGTCGTAGCCGGCCCCCTTGGTCATCTCGAGAGCCATTTCACACTCGCGCTCGCTCCACCCCGGGACCCAGACCAAGGCGTGAACACCAAGACGGTTAGCCATTTTTTTCTGCGGCCTCCTCGATAACTTCGAACGTCAGCGCTGGCCTATTGCCGTACCTCGTCCGGCAGCTCATACCACAAGACACGGGTGCCCACCCGGCTTCTCAACTTCCATCTCAAGGACTTCGGGGAGGCCACCATTCCCGCCTCGATCTGGTCGACTCGTTGCTGCGCGGAACGCAGCTTCTCGTCCGCCAGCAGGTGTGCGACATCGGTCCGCACCCTAGTCAGACTCTTCATCACGGTCGTGTAGAGGCCCCAATCTTTGGACGTGGCTTCGGTCAGATGAGCGAGATCGATGGCCTCGGGGTCCGATGCACTACCGACCGAATGATCCAACAGAATGGCAAGGACGTCCTTCATATCCTTCAGGTTCATCTCAACAATCTGCAGCTTCGTCAGGAGCAGATCGGCTGGGGGGATCACGCGGCGTCCCGGCAACAGACTTCGGCTCAGGTCAATGTTGTGGCACATCGAGAACGCCCCGAGAAAGACATCGATCTGCCAACCGCCAGACTCGTGATAGAAAAGCAGCCGGGTCTCACCGTGCAGCGCGTTGAACCGCTGGTCGCCGCTGTAACCGCATTCCGACAACAGCGTTCGCGTTGCCGGCCCGGAGGTCCTGTCGGTCACGAAGTCGATATCAGGGTAGTTTCGGCACAGTTCCGGCAGCTGAGCGCTCGGGCACGACTCGTACACCGCCAGCCCACCAAGCAGTCGCAGGTGAAACGCCCGCTGTTCCGCCAGTTCAATGAGACGATCCGCCTCGCTCACCAGCTCGTCGACAGGCAGGACCGGAACGGTAACCGCGTTTGAAGTCAGGTTAGGCTGCGATGAGGACATGGTTCACTAGCCCCTTCTTCTCATCCAGTTCCAGGAGCACACCTCGAAGCACGCCCTCGCCATACTCACTACCGGGGTTGATGCATCGAGTCCTCCCGATACGCACCACGGCGCGGGACTCGTGGATATGTCCATGCAGCGCCACACTTGGCTGATACCGCTCAATGGCGTCGCGGACGGCGGTGGACCCCACCGGCCCGGTGACAACCATCCCTCCGGATACGCGCGGCTTGAGGCTGCTGTCCAAGAGCGGTGCAATGTCCAGGCCGCTGCCGTAAGGAGGTACGTGCAAGCAGAATACGGCGGTGCTTTTGTCCCTCACCCGATCCGCCATGGCACTAATCCTCGCCAGGAGCGCCTCCTCGGGCTCCTCCCGCGGCGTGCGCCAAGGCGTGGGATTCGAATAACCGGTAGTGATCATCTCCATGACCCCGCGCAGCGTGATCACCTCGCCTTCAGGCAGGCGCACCACGTCCGAGTTGCGGAGGACTTCGTCGATGCCAAAGTCATCATCGTTGCCTGGCGTGACGTAGCACTCCACATCTCGGCCTCTGAGCCGCTCTTCAGCCAGCGCCACCCATTGTTTCGCGACGCCTGCCATTGCCACGACGAAGACCTCAGCGGCTAACGCAGGATCCGCCTGGATCCGCACTAACCGCTCAGGATCAGTGCGGAAGGAGTACGCAGCTGCAGCGCGGATCTCACGCTCCGCCTCTGCGGCTCCTTCCGAGTCAGTCACGACGTCGCGGTCGAGCCAGTGATAACGGAACCTGCCACCACCCTCATCCACGAGCGGGATCAGCAGCTTGCCGGTGATGTCTCCTCCAATCACGAGCACCGAAGCCTCGTACACCTTCGCCGCGTTCAGAAACTTTCTGAAGCAGACGTCGGATCCGTGAATGTCAGTTGTGAAGAAGAGCCGAAACCTGCTCATGATCAAGAGTCTGTCCAGATCTCATTCGGGTGGAAGTACCCTGTTCGCAATCGATAGGTCCAGGCCCCGCCGGCGGTTCAGCACCCGCGAGATCCAATAGATCGGCAGGGCGACGAGGAACATAGATGCACTGGCCGCCAGGGACGCGGGCGCGATGGTCCCACCCAGCGCCGGTGTGATCCAACCAAATACTGCGACCATCGAGCAGATCACGAGGTTGAGCGCCCCACCCCAAGTGATTAACGGCACGCCCCAGATCCTGTGAGTCACGATTCCTGGCGCTGTTGCAAAGATGTCGGGACGGCGCCACGGAAGGATGATGGCTCCTACCGAGACAATCGCGATCGCGGTCTCCGCCATAGCGGTGAGATTGATGATGTACGACCAAAAAGCGGTGTATAGGGTCAAGAGCAGAAACATGTAGGCGAGAACACCGGCCACGAGGGTCGCATTGGTCGGCGAGTGCGTGCGATCACCGACCTTGGCCATCCAATCGGGCAGGATTCTGTCGAAAGACCAGGCAAACATGTTCCGCGTGACCACCATCATCAGAGCGGGCAGAATCCACAGCATGCAGCAGCAGAATCCGAGCGCAACGATGACCTGCAGAGCTTTGTTTGTCGTCAGGAAGAGCGATAGGCCGGACAGGAATCCACCGGTTGGTACTGGGTACTTCGATGGGTCGGCGTTGAAGAGATACGCAGCATCCTGGATGAAGGTGCTCCCCATGGCATGCACCACGAGAAGCGCACCGCCTACGAAGCCAATGATCCCAAGAAGCCAGGCAAGTCCCACCGACTGTATCGCCGCGCGACGAACTCGCTTGATCTCGCCGGCGAAGTAGCCGATCTGCTGGAACCCGAAGAAGCTCTGTGCGGCGAAGATGACCATCAGCCACTGGTTACGGCCAACCGTGCTTGCCACCACCTGGAAACCGCTGTGCCCTGCGGTTGAGATGATGCCCTGGTACGTGTTGGGGCCAAGCGCAGCGTTGAGGTTCGCCGCGAACTGCGTGGTATCGACCGTCATCATCAGAATGAACCACACCACGAGGCCAATCATGTTCAGGAGGAATACGGTCAGCAGGAACTTCTTCACGGACTGCAAGCCGCGAAGGAATACCCAGACGAGCACGGCGATCATCGGAACACCCAGCACGGCAGCGCCGGTCAGGCTGGAGCACCAATTCGCTAGTCCTGTAAGGCCAAGCGGCCAGAGGAGAGCCGGAATGAACCACGAGCATAGAAACCAGATATTGATGGCGATGAAGGCGATATTCTCGAGTGTGAAGAAGAAGTTGACCGCGAAACCGAGCCACCCCCAGAGCGTGCGCGACGTCCAAACATAGTCCCCGCCAGAGCGCGGCATCGTGGCGGACAGCGCTGCGTATACGTAGCCCAAAACCAGCGCGAAGACGCCACCAATGACGAAGGCAATTGCGACGCTCGCGCCAGGAAACACGTAAGGCGCGAAGGCGAACGTCTCAGTCAAGCCCAGCATGACATTGAGGAGCGCGAAGCCGACGACGAAGCTGTCAAACCATGACATTTCGCGGACAAGACCGGTGGCGTTCCGGATGAAGTAACCCGAGCCGCTCTCGGCCACCCTTGTCGTACCCGCGGTGATGGGAACCTCCATCTCTAGATCCTCCTCAATTTGCTTGGCGGGTTAGCTCGAGTCCACCGAACCGGTCAGGGTCGCTGTGTCGTGGAAACCTCGCGCGTCGTGGCCAAGGGCGGCGCCGAGGGCATGCCTCCTACCCATCGAAGACGCCTGCGTCGACGGCCGTGGTCAGCGCAACCCGCCCCCACGTGTTGGGCGTGCTCTCACGCGGCCTCGCGCGCCAACCCTCGGTCCGCACAGCAAACTCGTTCACGCGGTCCATCTTCATGCGCCCGTTCGATAACAGAAGAGGCCTTTGTCACCGATTTCGATGGACGTTCGGCCCTGGGCAACTGCCCGAACTCGGACGGCGCTTTCTGAGCCAGGGCGGGGAATGCGAGGCAGTCCGGGATCACGCCCCTCTCCGATGACCAGCACCGTGGTGGGGGGATTCGCTAGCTCGGCCGCGTAGTCCGAGCTGTGACCCAGACGCGGTCCTCTGGCAAGGACGAGACCGATTCGCTCCCCCGGGCTAAACTCGCGGGGGGAATCCCCTTATCCCTGGTGCGACCGCGTCGCTCCGCTGTACTCACATCGAGGGAGACTCCCTTGCCCTACGTAGGGCATACGGAGCGAGAGGGATTCGAACCCTCGTGGCGGGTTACCCCACCAACCGTATTTCCAGGTCTCGGGACCGGGGTGCAAGGAGAGGCAACTGCGGGCACCGCCTATTCAGATTCCCTTCACTAAGGGCATGGTGAGGCACGATCGGGCACCTGCGTTGGGTCTCCGTTGGGTCTGCGAGGAGGTCCCGTCGATGGGGTGGTGCTCCTCAGACGAGCACCAGCCGGAGCGTCGTTGATCATCCCGCTGATGCTTCTCCCCCGCCTCCAGACGTCCGCCCAGCGGTAATCGGAGGTTGAGGAGCCGCCGGAGGGGCGTCGACGCTTACCACGAGCAGCGGCTGGCTTACACTGATTCCCGTGACGCTCTCGCCAGCCAGGGGGCGCGTTGTCATGGTCTTCACGGGTGGAACCATAGCGATGCGCATCGACCCAAGCGTCGGTGGCGCCGTGCCCGCGCTCGATGCGAAGGGCATCTTAGAACGCACGCGCGGACTCGACGAGATCGCCAACGTCGAAATCGTCGACTGGGGTCGGGTGCCAGCTACGCACATCACCTTCGCTCAGATCATCGAACTCGCAGGGATCCTGGAGCAGTCACTCGGCCGCCCCGACATAGACGGCGCCGTACTGGTCCAGGGGACGGACAACATTGAAGAGACGAGCTACGCGCTTGACCTCCTCATCGAATCCACCAAACCAGTGGTCGTCGTGGGAGCCATGCGCAACGCTGATGAGGATGGGTACGACGGGCCGGTGAATATTCGCGACGCCGTTCGCTGCGCCGTCTCACCACAGCTCGTCGGGCAGGGGGTGCTCGTAGTGATGGCTGGGGAAGTGCACGCCGCGGACGACGTCGCTAAGACAAGCCCCTCTGCATACGCCGCCTTTCAGAGTCCGAACTTCGGACCCTTGGGGCGGGTCGACAATGGGACATTGACCGTGCGGCGCAACCGTTCAGTCCAGCGCCGAATCAAGACCACGCGAGCTGTCGAACCGATACCGTTAATCCGAACTTACGTCGGCGTCGATGGGACGCTTGTCCGCCTGACGCAAGCCAATGGTGCGCGAGGGTTCGTCATCGAGGGAGCCGGCACAGGCAACACGCCACCAGATCTGCTCGCGGCGTGTGCAGACGCAATAGCCGAGGGTATTCCAGTGGTCATGACTTCACGCTGCCTCTCGGGGCGCGCGAGGCCTGCATATGCCTTCACTGGGGGTAGCGTCACATGGCGGAATGCGGGAGCCATCTTCGCGGACTATCTGAGCGGTCTCAAAGCTCGGATTGCGCTCAGCCTCGGTCTCGGCGCTGGCATGGACCTAGAAGCGCTCGCGGAGTTCTTCCGTGGGTGACGCGGCTTCAGCCCATTGATAGCCTCCACTGGACTCGGTCCCTGCAGACCATCGGTGCCTTCCATCGCACGTCGAGTGCTGGAGCTGGGCAACAACCTATCGCCGCTTACGGCAGCAGGCCCCACACAGTCAGGATACGCGCTGGAGAAACGTCTCGATGACCTTGACGGTCTCGTCGGGCTGCTGAAAGAGGTGGGTGTGTCCGGCACCCCGGAGCACCACCAACTCTGCGTTGGGGATCAACTCGGCGATCTTCCGGGAACCAGCACCACGAGGACCGGGATCGATCGGTGTCATCTGGTCGAGGTCGCCGGTGACAACTAGTGTGGGCACCGTAATTCGATGGAGATCGGCGACGTAGTCGATCTGCTGCATTGCCCTGCACGCCGCGATGAAGACAGCCGGCGTGCACGCCTCGGACGTCACCCGTCGTATGGTCGGCACGACTTCTGCGCCCGCGGGGCTATCGAGGTACTCACGGGTGAAGCCCTGTTGCGCGAGCAGCATGGCAATAGTGTCGTCCTCGAAGCCGATCTTCTCGAGGATGCGGATCCAGACTTCGAAAGTCATCCAACCAACTGCGTCGAGCCTGGCGGCACCACAGCTGAGTATCAGGCTATTCAAACGGTCGCCGTGGTCGATCGCAAACTGCTGTGCCACCATCGACCCCATCGACGTGCCGTGCAGATGAACCCTGTCGAATCCGAGGTGGTCGAGTAGCGCAGCAACGTCATCACTCCACGTCTTCATGGAATAGCCGGAAGCTGGCCGATCCGACTGTCCGTATCCGCGGAGATCTATCTCGAGGATCTGATAGCGCGGCGACAGGCGCGGCGTGATGGTCTCGAAGTTCTGGTGACCGAACGCCGCGCCGTGGATGTGCGCAACGACGTTGCCCGTCCCCACCAGTTCATACCACAGATTGACGCCGCGAACAGCCGCTATGGTCATCCATGCCTCCGCCCCGACGCGCCCGGACTGAAACGACAATCGGCTCGCCCCGCCGTCGCGGCTCACTTTTAGTAGAATGCGATTCCAAGATTTTACCTCCTAGGGGATGCGCCATCGCAAGCCAGATCGATCTCAGGTCTGAAGTCGTCACCCGCCCTACGCCGGCGATGTGGAGGGCCATGGAGGCGGCTGAGATCGGGTGGGCCCAGAAGGGCCAGGATCCGCACGTCAACCGCCTAGAACGCACGGCGGCAGAACTCACCGGCAAAGAAGCCAGCCTCTTTGTCTTCACGGCCAGCCTGGCCAACCTGCTTGCGCTGCTGGTCGGAACGAATCGCGGCGACCAAGTGATCCTGGACGCCGACATGCACCTCGTGTGGATCGAAGGTTGGAACCTCGCCTCGATCTGCTCGCTCTTTCCCCGCCTCGTCGAGACCGACCGGGGGGCAATGCCGCTGGATCGCGTCGAGGAGTTGCTGAACTGGTGGCGCGGTCCGGCCGCGTCCCATCCATCGCTCATCGGCATCGAGAACCCGCACAACGACCATGGCGGCACCGTCACCTCTCCAGACCATATACAAGCTCTGGCGGAGTTGGCGCACGCCAACGCGTGCAGGGTCCACATGGACGGGGCGCGTCTGCACAACGCCTCGGTTGCATCCGGGCGTCCGCTCATCGACTTCACGCGTCACGTCGACACGGTGGCCATCAGTGTCAGCAAGGGACTTGGTTGTCCCGTCGGCGCCCTTCTCTGTGGGAGCGCGGCCGACATTGAGGCAGCTCGCACCAAGGGATTGCGATGGCTCGGTTCTTCAGGGATGCACCGAGGTGGGATCTTCGCGGCCGCAGCCCTGTATGCGTTCGAGAACATGGTTGATCGGCTGGCCGAGGATCACTATCGGGCGAAGATGATCGCTGATGGGCTGCGCGGCCTCCCCGGGTTGACCGTGAACGCGCCGGAGACGAACCTCGTCAAGGTTTCGACCGCGTCGTCGGGACGTCTCGCCGCTGACTATGTACGCGCGGCGGAAGAGCGCGGTTTACTCGTCGCGCTCCGAGAGCCGCAGGTCTTCAAGTTGATGACCTATCACGAGGTGACGGACGATAACGTGCGAGACGCCCTGGCGATTCTCGAGGAGGTGGCACACGACCTGGCGCAACCGTCGCCGCAACACTCGGAGGTGAGATAGGGCAGTGCATTCGATCGGCATCGACGTCGGCGGCACGTTTACGGATTTCGTGGCTATCGACGACACCGGAGTCGTCTCCGTCTTCAAACATCTGACCACCCCGGCGGATCCTTCCATAGGGGTGCTCGAAGGACTCCAGGCGTTCGCGGAGCGGAGCGGGCTCGAACTGCCCTCCATCGCACGGATCATCCACGGCACGACCCTTGTCGCCAACAGCATCATCGAGCGACGTGGGTCCATGACAGCTCTGGTGACGACCACTGGGTTCGCCGATGTACTCGAGATTGGCAGGGAGGCTCGGTACGACCTTTATGATCTGGCTCTAGAACGGCCCGAGCCCCTGATACCCCGACCGCTCCGTTTCGAAATCACCGAGCGAACGCTCGCCGACGGGTCTGAGCTTGAGGCTCTTGATGAGAACGCGGCACACGATCTGGTGGCGCGGCTTGGCGCGGCGGGCATCGAAAGCGTCGCCATATGCTTCCTCCACTCCTATGCGAATCCGACTCACGAACGACAGCTCGCGCGCATCTTCGCTGACGACGGCAGCAGGATCGATGTCACGCTTTCGTCGGATATCGCCCCGGAGTGGCGGGAGTACGAGCGGTCGTGCACCGCTGCCGCCAATGCGTACGTCCGCCCGTTGGTTCGCCGGTACATGGCTCACCTCGAAACCGGCTTCGATGCAATGGGTGCTGGTCAGCGGCTGTTCGTCATGCTCTCCCAGGGCGGCGTCACGTCAGCTGCGCTCGCCACCGAACTTGCTGTTCAGTTGATCGAATCCGGACCAGCGGGCGGCGTCATGGCCGCTGCCTTCCTCGGCGGACGTCGCGGGCTCCGGGATCTGATCTCATTCGACATGGGTGGAACCACCGCGAAGGTCAGTTTGATCCAGGGCGGCGCCCCCCTCCACGTTCCGGAGATGGAAGTGGCACGCGTCGCCCGCCTCAAGCGCGGCAGCGGTTTGCCGCTGAAGCTGCCCACCATCGAGATCACCGAGATCGGAACGGGGGGCGGCTCGATCGGGCACCCCGATTCACTCGGCCTCCTCAAGGTCGGGCCGCAGAGCGCTGGCGCCGATCCCGGCCCTGCCTGCTATGGCAAGGGAGTCGAGGCAACGGTGACCGACGCCGATCTTCACCTTGGTTACCTGAATCCTGCGTACTTCCTCGGTGGCGCGATGCCGTTGTTTCCGGAGCGCGCTGATGCCGCTCTTGCCCAGCTCGGCGCGAGCCTCGGGATCGACACCGAGCAGTGCGCGCGCGGTATTTTTGACATTGTCAATCACCAGATGGCCCTGGCGATCCGCACCAATGTGGTAGAGCGCGGACACGACCCACGGGCGTTCACGCTCGTAGCGTTCGGCGGCGCCGGCCCAGTGCATGCCTACGAAGTCGCCCGAATCCTCGGCATTAGGCGGCTGCTGTGCCCGCCGGCTGCCGGCGTTGCGTCGGCTCTGGGGTTCCTGGTTTCCCCCTTCTCCGTCGATCTCTCTCGCACCCTCGTGGGCCGAGTGGGGAACCTCCATTGGGACCAGGTGCAGAGCCGGTTCGCGGACATGGAAGCTCAGGCGACCGAACTGTTGCATCGCGCCGGGGCGGACCCAGCGACGATGACCATCCAGCGCCGCGTTGATATGCGCTACGCGGGCCAGGGATATGAGGTTCCGGTCGCATTACCGGATGGAGCGCTCGTGGCGACTATTGAGCCTCAGCTCCGCGCCGCATTCGACCTCGCCTACGAAAGACGCTATGGCGGCCATCTGGACGACTCACCTATTGAGACGCTGCACTGGCGACTGACCGCGACGATCGAACGAGATGCGTTCGACATCTCGTTCCCGCTGGAGTCGTCGGAGGAAGCGGCACGCGGGCGGCGTCAAGTCTACTTCCCGGAAATTGAGGACTATGCCCAGACCATCGCCTACGATCGCTATCGGCTTGCGCCCGGGACCCGAGGCGACGGGCCAGCGCTCATCGAGGAACGTGAGTCCACGATCGTCATCGGGCCGGGGGCGACGTGGGAAGTTGATGACCTTGCCAACGTGATCATCTCGTTGCCCGGGAGAAAGACCCACGAGGAGGAACAGTCATTGTGACGACACTGAGCCCAGCATCCTCCGCGCCACGCAATGCGTCCAAAGACTTCCTCGTCTACGTCAACGGCGAGATGGTGCCCAGCCAGCAGGCGGTGATCTCCGTATTTGACAGCGGACTGAACTTCGCCGACGGCGTATTTGAAGGCATCCGGGTCTACGCGGGCCGCGTGCTTCATCTCGAGCACCATGTCAAGCGGTTGTTTGAATCAGCGAATGCCTTCGACATCTCGATCGGCATGACTCCGGCGGCCTTGACGGAAGCCATTCTGGAGTGGCTGCGTGCTAATAGCGTCTCAGATGGATTCCATTTCCGCCCCATCGTCACGCGTGGAAACCGGATCCCGCCTCGCCTCGATCCACGGTTCTGCACTGGTGGATCCAACATCATGTTCGTCGGTGGATCAATCGGCCCGGCGAACATGAAAGGCCAGCGCGTTGTCATCTCGAGTGTGCGCCAGATCAATAGCGATGCGATCGATGCACGTATCAAGAGTCTCAACTACGGCAACAATCTTCTCGCCCGGCTCGAGGCCATCCGGCGCGGGGTGGACGACGCGCTCATGCTCGACTCGCAGGGATTCCTTGCCGAGGCGAGCGCTGCCAATGCGTTCCTAGTCAAGGATGGTGAGTTGCTCACACCGTACACAAAGTCCTGCTTGCCAGGAATCACGCGACGGACAGTGATCGATCTGGCAAGACGACGTAACTTGTCGGTTGTCGAGCGCGACCTGACAGTCACCGAAATCATCAACGCTGAAGAGGTCTTCCTCACCGGTACAGGCACCGAGCTGGCGCCGGTCGTCGAGGTGGAAGGCCGGACGATCGGCTCGGGAACTGCCGGGGAGATCACCACCGCCTTGTATGCCGACTACATGGCGTTGGTTTCGGCCGAAGGCGTGCCGGTGACGGCGAAATGAGCGCAATAGAAGCGCGCCCGACACTCGACCCGGTGACGCTGGAAATCGCCTGGGGGCGCCTTCAGGCTGTTACCGACGAGGCCGAGGTCACCCTGATTCGCACCTGCTTCTCTCCGATCATTCGAGAGGCATTCGATTTTGGCGTCGTCTTGCTCGATGGCGACGGCGGTTCCGTGACGCAATCGCAGCGCAGCATGCCTTCATTCGTGGGAACGTTGCCGCGAACGCTTCGGGCCGCCCTCGAGCGGTTTCCGGCCGAGACCTGGCGACCGGGCGACGTCGTCGGCACAAATGACCCCTGGCTCGGTACTGGGCATCTCCCCGACGTCACCATGGTGCGACCGGTGTTCCGGAACGGCCGCATCGTGGCGTATTTCGGATGCATCGGCCACTGGGCGGACATCGGCGGCGCGATCTGGTCAGCTGACTGCCACGAACTGTTCGAAGAGGGATTACGCATCCCGCTCGGCAAAGTCGCTGTCGACAACAAATTCGACGAGATGCTGTTGCGTGTGATCATGGGCAATGTTCGCCTCCCCGAGCAGGTCCGCGGCGACATCTACGCGCAGCTCGCCACCATGGAGGTTGGAGAGCGCCGGCTCAACGAACTTCTGGACGAGCTCGGCGTCGACGATCCCAAGCCCATCTTCGATGAGATCCAGCGCCGCTCCGAGGCTGCAATGCGCGCTGCGATCAGTGCCATTGACGACGGCACATATGTGAACGAGATCGAGATCGATGGTATTGATCGGCCCCTTTTGCTGCGCGCCGCGGTAACCATCGACGGCGACGAGATGCACATCGACTGGACCGGTTCTGCGGAGCAGACTAACTGGGCGATCAACGATTCCTTTAACCACTCCTACGCAATGAGCGTGTACCCGGTCAAGTGCGCGCTTTGCCCAGATGTTCCCAACAATCAGGGCTCATACCGTCCGATTCGGATGACCGCACCCGAAGGCACCATCGTCAACTGCAAGTATCCGGCTGCGGTGGCCTCTCGACAGATAATTGGGCACTATCTGTCGGCCGTGGTTTTCGGTGCCCTGGCCAAGGTTGTGCCCGACCGCGTCTTGGCCGACAGCGGCTCGCCGTGCCCGCGCTTCGTATTCAGCGGCCTCTGGCCCGACGGCCGTAAGTTTGGATCGGCCTTCCTCCTCTCCGGCGGCATGGGTGCTCAGGTCTCCCGTGACGGCCTGTCGGCCGCGCCGTGGCCGTCCAACGCCGGCACGACGGCTGCCGAGATCGTCGAGTCGAACACGCCACTGCTATTCCGCCAGCGCGCGTTGATACCCGACTCCGGTGGCGCTGGGAAGTTTAGAGGCGGACTCGGGGTCGCAACCTCCATACAGCTTAGAGGTGACAGTTCGGCGATCCTCTCGATGATGACCGACCGGGTTGAGCATCCACCTCTCGGGCTCTTCGGCGGGCTCGCCGGGACTCCTAACGTCCTCACTCGGACGTCAGGAGAACCGATCGAGCCGAAGTCGCGAACCGAGGTGCATCCGGGGGAGATCGTCACGATGGCGACGCCTGGAGGAGGCGGGTACGGACTCGCCGCTGAACGCGAACGAAAACTGATCGAGCGAGACATTGCGTACGGCTATGTCACCCCGGAGGCTGCTCGTCGCGTCTACGGATTCAGCTGACAGCGTGTGAGACCACATCCTTGAACACATATTGGGACTGCCTCCCGACGGGGAGCGAAGCGGACGAGGACTCGCAGCCGCGCGTCTCGTCGCGAGCGTTGCGTCGGTTCGCCGCTGACGTTCTCATCGCCGCCGGGCTCGAGCCCGACGATGCCGATGCGGCAGCGTCATGCCTGGTGCTCGCCGACCTGCGTGGCGTCGGTACCCACGGGGCGTTCCGGCTCATGCAATACACCGATTCGATAGCGGCAGGCGATATCAACCCCCAACCCTTCGTGCGCGTACTCACGCAGACGGGCGCGACGGCAGTGGTCGACGCGGACGGTGGCTACGGGTTCCGGCCGGCCCTGATGGGGATGGACACCGCCATGGATCTAGCCAGCAGGCTCGGCGTTGGAACGGTGGCCATTCGCAACAGCCATCACTTCGGCATGGCTGCAGCCTTTGCTCTGAGGGCCGCCGAACGGGGAAACATCGGCTTCGTCACCACAAACTCGCTGCAACAGATCGCCCCGCCCGGGGCGAGTCGCGCGGTAGTAGGCAACAACCCTTACGCAGTCGCCGTCCCACGGGCTGCGGGGCGAAAACCGATCGTAGTCGATATCGCGCTCACCGAGGCGCCGTTCGGGACCGCCGCGCTCGCTCTGCTCGCGGGCCGAGCTCTCGCGCCAGGCCTGGCACTCAACAGTAAGGGGCTGCCCACTACCGACCCCAGGGAGGCGATGCAGTCGGGTGCACTGATCGCCATCGGTCGTCAGAAGGGATATGCGCTATCCGTTGCGTCGGAGGTGCTATCGGCGGCCCTGAGTGGATCGCCGATTGGAGCCGATTCCCACTGCCATCGCGGCGCTGCTGGAGGTGTGGGACATTTCATCATGGCCATCAACCCGTCGTTCTTCGTCGAGCACGCATCCTTCGAAGCCGCGGTCGAAAATCTCTGCGCCCAGATCCACGAGGCCCCTACGTCCGACCCGAATGGAGAGGTGTTTATCCCTGGCGAGCTTGGCTGGCGGACGCATGCCCGCCGCCTCCGGCTGGGCATTCCGATGCCTCAGACACTGTTCGACGCACTCACTCGGCTCGCTGAACGCCTTCGTGTTCGCCCATTCCGGGAGTTCAAACCGGCATGACACGCGAGATTCGCGTCCTTAGTCCTGGAGGCTCGCTTGGGTATGGCGTCAATGCTGCAAGCCTGCAGCGCGGCATCGAAAGCGGCGTTGACGTGATCGGGGCTGACTCAGGGTCGACCGACATGGGTCCGTACTACCTCGGAAGCGGGAGACCGTACCACTCGCGCGCAACCATGAAACGGGACATCAGACTGCTACTGCTCGCCGGAGTGCCGAATAGGATACCGGTGCTTATCGGCACGGGGGGCGGGGCGGGTGCCGACATTCATGTCAAATGGGCGCGCGCCATCATCGAGGAGATCGCGCGTGAAGAGCATCTCGCCTTCAAGTTGGCGGTCATTCACGCCGAGCAAAGCAAGGACTACCTGCGCAGCCGCCTGCTCGCCGGTAAGGTGCAGCCGATGCCCGGCGTCCCCGATTTGATTGAGACCCGCCTCGATGGGTGTGAACGGTTGGTGGCCCAGATGGGAATGGAGCCTTTCATTGAAGCACTCGACCAAGAAGCCGACGTCGTGCTCGCCGGTCGCGCCTGTGACAGCGCGATCTTCGCCGCCTTCCCGACCCGCGCCGGTATGGATCCGGGATTGGCGCTGCACGTCGGAAAGATCCTCGAGTGCGGCGCCATGAGCGCGGTGCCCCCGACGGGACGCGACTGCCTCATGGCGATCCTGCGCGACAATGGCGCAGAGATCCTCGCACCCAATCCGGACCGCGAGGTGACTCCGTTTTCCGTGGCCGCGCATATGGTCTACGAGGTCGAGCATCCGTATCTCCAAGGAGAGCCTAGTGGCGTGCTCGATTTTTCGGAGGTCGTTTTCGAGTCCACCGACCGCCACTCCACTATCATCAGCGGCACGAAGTTCCACGAGCACGCAATGCCGACGCTCCGATTCGAAGGAGCTGAGTGCGTCGGCTATCGCTCCTTCGTTCTCGGAGGCATCCGTGACCCATACCTAATCCAGCAAATCGACGAGTTCACCGACGGTTGCACACAGCAGACGATGGAAATTGCTGGCTTAGATACCGGCGCCGAAATCAAATGGATCCTCTACGGTCGTGACGGAGTGATGGGCGCGATGGAGCCTGAGCGCGACGCGCCCATCCACGAGCTCGGAGTGCTTGCCGAAGTCCTTGCGCCCAGCCTCGAGGTGGCACACGACATCGCGGCCCTCCTCGAGGCGCGAATGATCGGTTTTCCATATACCGGGGCAAAGACGCGCACCGCACATGTCGCGTTCCCCTTCTCTCCGCTCGTCAACGACACCGGACCCGTGTACCGGTTCAGCGTTCTCCACGTCGCGGAGCTCGAGAAAGCGTCACACCTAATCAGCCTCTTCCCGATCGAACTTCACGAGGTCCGCGGATGACGAACGTCACACCCGCGGCGACTCGGTTGATCGATCTCGTTCAGTACCTTTTCAGCAAGAACGCCGGGCCCTACCTCATCACCTTCGACGCGATCTTCGGGGACGACGAGTCCTACCACCGTGTCTGCAACTCTGGGGTGATCACCAAGGAGCGGATGGCGGCGCTCTTCAACGTCCCGCCCGCGCGCATCCTCTCCGTGTACCACTACGATGCAGGGCGCGTCATCAAGTTCACAATGATCCGCGACATCTCGTCTGGCGACTTTGGCGACCGATCGGTGTTCGGCTCACAGATGTGGACGCCTCTGATCAATCTCGAGATACCGGCAGCGACCTGAACCCACCAAACCGAGAAGGGGCCGGCCACGTCGGCCGACCCCTTCTCTTACCCAGCATGGTTGGGAGCTACGAGGTAATGCCCCACGCCTTCTTATAGTCAGCGATGAAGTTGGTGGTTCCGTACCAAGTGCTATCTGGCGCGGAGAAGTTGACACTGCTGGCGTTGGTACGGTCAAAGTCGCGGATCGGGATGCTCTCCGCGGTGTCGCTGAGAGGAGGAACTCCCGCTAGGACGCGGAACACCATGTCCGCGCACGCATATCCGCTCCAAGTGAGAGACGAACCCACGTCCACCCACAATGGATTATTGGCCATCTGCAACTGTTGCACTGCGCCGCTCGTCGCATTGTAGCTGGCCACGTGTACTCGACCGGCCGCGCCCGCGGAGATGATCGCGGGATCAAGGAAGCTGGTCTCAGGATCGAACATCGGGATGATCCAGTTGACGGCCGGGTTGGCCACGATTGTGCGTGCCATGACCGGAAGACCCGTGGTCCAGTTCGCGATCAACACGTCCTCCGTCTGATAGTGGCACGTGGCTGGGCAGATCTTGGTGAATTCAGCCTCGATCGCCTGTGTCTCCGAGGCGGAGACCGGGACATCCGAACTGGTGATGATCACCGCGTTGACATTCCCCTTCGACAGAGCCACGACGTCATCGACGATGTCGGCTCCCGCACACGAGTAGCAGTACGTGGTCTCAGCGACGTCACCGGGCGAGGGACCAGTGCCTGCATTGTCGTTGGCCCATTCGGTCACCGGGATATTCGCGGAGTGGGCGTCGTTGATCGCCTTCTGGACAGAAGCAATCGCAAGATCCTGGATGAAGATCTGATCGGGGTGGGCAACAATCGCTTCCTCGATACAACGACTTTCGATGCTCGCCGACCCTTGACCGTCGCACAGGTGGACACTGACATTCTCGAGTGCCATGGCCTGCACGAACGGGTTATAGATCAGAGTGGTGAAAGAGTTCGACGCAAGGTTGCTGATCCACCACACCTTCTTGCCCTGGGCTCCTGCTGCGTTGAATGGCGTGATTGTCGTCGGGAATTGTGACGAACCTCGCTCGGCCACGACAAGACCATCTGCGGTCGCCGCGGCGGCGGCGGCTGCAGAACCAGTCCCGGTCGTGGTGGCGGTGCTCGACGATCCGCAAGCCGCGACTGTTCCTGCCACGCCAAGGATGGTCAGGACAACCCCCACCCGGACTGAGAATGATGTTCTTCCAGCTATGGGCATGCTTTCGTCCTCCATTTGGTTTCTAGTCTTGGTGTCGTGATGTAGTCCCCAGAACTTGATCCGTTGGGCCTCAGTCTCTTCGCATCGGCACGCCCTCACTCTGTGCCGCGTCGCCGTGCCGCTAGCCGCGACAGCGCCACGGCAAGGACGAGAGATGCACCGTAAAAGACGTCTTCGACCCATCCGCTCAATCCGAAGAGTTCGAGCCCCGTAATGCCGGTGATGAGGAAGAAGACGGCGATGAAGGTTCCCCACGGGTTGAAGCGACCCGGTGTGATCGCTGTGGCACCGAGAAACACTGCAGCGAACGCTGGGAGAAGGAACGCAGACGAGTCACTCGGCGACGAACTCGCAAGTGTCCCGACGAGGACCACTCCCGCCAGCGAGCTCACGATGGCGGAAACCATCAGCGACCCTGCGCGGATGGACGTCACGGGGATTCCCGACATCCGCGAGACCTGACGATTCGCCCCCACAAAGTGAAGATATCGCCCGAGTGGGGTGAACGAGTACACGTACCATGCCAGCAACGTCAGGATCAACCCATACCAAAACGCCAGGGGCAACCCCACAATGTTGGTGGCAGTCACATTCACCAACCCGGGGTCGATGCCAGCCACATTGCTCGGCTCAATCCCGTAAGCGACGCCCATCCATAAGGTGCCCGAGCCGAGGGTGACCACGATCGATTGGACTCCCACGACCATGACAAAGAACGTGTTGATCAAACCAATGATCACGCCCGCGGCCAGTGCGACGAGAACGGTGGGCACGATCGGCCAACCGTGTTGCACGTTTAGGAAGCCTATAAGAACAGCTGAGACGCTCATCGCCCCAGTGACCGAGAGGTCGAACTCGCCGACAGTCAGGGGGATGAGCAGGGCGAGGGCGAGAATCAGCAACACTGCCTGGGAGCCGAAGACCGTCTCGAAATTTGCGACAGTGAAGAACGTGGTCGGCTCCAGGATCGCGAACAAGACGATGATCAGTAGCCAGGCGCCAAGGATCCCGTAGCGATCGAGGGCATCAGTGACGTCTACATGGAAACGATTCCGAGTCGGCTTTGCCGGCGGTCTGCCTTCACCAATCACCATGGGGTCTTGCGCTGGCTCGCCTGCGGCCGATTCGGTGACGGACGCGCTCTCGTTCACGGCATATCCAATCTCGCCAAGTCAACGATGGCCTGCAGCAAGCCACGCTCGGAACTGCAATGCCTGCACTCGAGTCCTCGACTGCCCCGTTCGCCTAGAACCATTACGACCCCTAGGTTCCCCGCATGCGGTTGGAGGAGGCAGCCGATCGAGGCTGGCCCCGCCTGTCGTCCCAGGGGGCGTATGTTAGAATACGGTTCCTAAATTGACAAGTGGGAGTTCTGTGGCAAGTCCGTAATGACTGCGGCGATCGGTCATCGCCTCCGACTCATTCGGTTAGCGCCCCCCTCTCTTCTCTGGTGCGGAGCGGCAACATGGTCTACATTGCCGTAGACATCGGCGGCACGTTCACGGACGTGGTGGCGGTCGACCCAGCCTCCGGCCGGTACCACACCATCAAGGTGTCGACGACGCCTCATCACTTGGTCGAGGGTGTCCGCGCCGGGACCGTCGCGGCTCTCGAGCGGGTAGGCGCGGAGGCGGCTGAAGTCTCACGGTTCGTGCACGGCACCACGATCGGCACCAATGCGGTGCTCGAACGCAAAGGCGCGGTCACTGGCATCCTGTCGACCGAGGGGTTTCAGGACACACTGGAGATCGGGCGGCTCAAACGGACCAGGATGTACGACCTAAACATCGACGCTGAGACTCCGGTGTTCCTCGCTCCCAGGCGGCGCCGACTCGGCGTGACCGAGCGTATCGCCGCAGACGGAAGCGTGGTCACGCCGCTGGATGAGGCATCCGTTCTGCGAGCCGTCCTCGAGTTTCGAGATCAGGGTGTGACCGCAATCGCCGTCTGCCTGCTCTTCGGCTTCCGCAACCCCGAGCACGAGGAAAGGGTACGCCGTCTGATCAATGAGGTCGCGCCGGAGATGAGCGTGTCGCTCTCGTCGGAAGTCGATCCCATGTTCCGAGAGTACGAGCGAACCGTGGTCACGGCTTTCGACGCATACGTACGCCCGGTCATTCAGGGCTACGTCGATGAATTGACGGCGGAGTTACGCCGGATCGGGATCGACGCGCCGTTGCAGATCATGCAGTCTCGCGGTGGGATCACCTCCGCTGAACTGGTCGGACGGCGTCCAGTGTCCGTGCTGCTGTCGGGCCCTGCCGCCGGTGTTATCGGGGCTCGTTACGCGGGCGCGCTTTCGGGAATCCAGGACGTCATCTCCATCGACGTGGGCGGCACGAGTGCGGATGTGAGCCTAGTCGCAGCAGGCAAACCTCTGGTCTCCGATGAAGGGATGATCGACACGTATCCTCTCCGCGTCCCCATGGTGGATGTCACCGCGGTAGGCGCTGGCGGCGGGAGCATCGCGTGGATCGACCCGGGCGGCAGCTTCCGCGTTGGACCGGTCTCGGCCGGCGCCGACCCGGGACCGGTGTGTTACGGACGTGGCGGCACGCAGCCGACCGTCACGGACGCAAGCCTTATCCTCGGGTACCTCAATCCTGTCTCGTTTGCCGGCGGCACGATCGCGCTGAATGTGGATGCGGCACGAGCCGCGCTCGAAGACTTCGGAGGTCAGCTTGGCATGTCGGGAACCGAAGCGGCCGAGGGCATACATCGGGTGATCAATTCGCGAATGGCCGATGCGATTCGTCTCGTGTCGCTCAAACGCGGGTTCGACCCTCGAGACTTCGCGCTCGTCGCACTTGGCGGCGCCGGGCCAGTGCACGGAGGCAGGCTTGCTGCTGAATTGGGCATCCGGACGATCGTCGTACCCGCTGTCCCGGGAGTGCTGTCAGCACTCGGCCTGCTAGTCGCCGCGGTGGAACATGACGCTGTCGAGACGTTCGCCCTGCGTGCGGATCGCACCCAACCCGCTGAGGTCGCAGCCGCATTCCGCCGTCTCAGTGCCCAGGTTGCGGAACTGATGGCTGCTGACGACGTCCCCCAGGGCGAAGCGGTGACCAGCTATTCCGTCGATGGCCGATACGTCGGGCAGGCCTACTCACTCGAGATTCCTGTGAGCGATTTCAGCGATGGCAGCTCGCTCCAGGCGTTCACCAATGCATTCCATGAAGCGCATCAAAGAATCTACGGTCACGCGAACCGTTCCTCGCCCGTGGAGCTGTTGAATCTCCGCGTGGTGCAGACGTGGGAGCTGCCGTCCGTGGCGCTAAGCCCGTCGGCGGCTCAAGCACCCAAGAGTGCGGCGTCGCGTTCCGCCTACTTCGCCGAAGCCGGTGGCTTCGTCGACGTACCCGTCGCGCGCCGCGAGGGGCTCGTGGCAGGGACGGTACTGGACGGCCCGGCACTCGTCGACCAGGATGACACCACAGTCGTCATCTACCCGGGGCATCAGGGGCTCGTTGATGCCGCGGGCAACATTCTCATCACAGCCGCTGCGGCGCCCGCCGCCTCGGCTGCCGAACGGGAGACGGCATGACGACCGCGATCGATCCGATCAGCGTCGAGGTGTTGCGGAACAAGCTCGACAGCATCGCCGACGAGATGGAGTTGACTCTACTGAAGAGTTCCCACTCGGCGATCGTCAAGGAGGCTCTGGACGCGTCAGCGGCACTCTTCGATCCAGCAGGTCAGCAGATCGCCCAAGCTGCCGCAGCCCCTATCCATTTGGGGATGATCATCCCTGCCGTTCGGAAGTTCGTGGAGCTGTTCCCGTCGTCGACCATGCGTGAGGGTGACGTGTACGTCCTCAATGACCCCTTCGAGGGTGGCACGCACCTGCCCGACCTCGTGATGAGTATGCCCATCTTCTTCGAGGGGAACGTCGTCGCGATCGCAACCGCCATCAGCCATCAGCAGGACTTCGGAGGTCGAAGCCCGGGATCGACGCCGGTCGACGCGACCGAGATCTTCCAGGAAGGCCTTCGGATTCCACCAATGAAGTTTCATGACGCCGGCGTTCCGAATACCACACTGCTCGCGATGATTGAGCGCAACGTGCGCATCCCCGACGTCGTGATCGGTGACATCCATGGCCAATTAGCGGCCTGTCACGTCGCCAAGACTCGGCTGCACGAACTATTGGGGCGCCTCGGTGCGGGAGTGTTTGCCGCGGGGCTGACAGAACTCTTGGATCAGGCGGAGCGCTTGACGCGACAGGCGATCGAGCGAATTCCTGACGGAACCTACTCGTTTGTCGACTACCTCGACAACGACGGCGTCTCGCTCGACCACAGGGTGCGGATTGCGGTCGCGGTCACAGTGACGGGGTCGGAGATCTTCGTCGATTTCACCGGGACGGATCTGCAAGTCAGCGGACCCATCAACTGTGTCCCGGCATCGACGCTGTCTGCCGTCTACTATGTCGTCAAAGTCGCGATTGATCCGGACATCCCCAACAACGCGGGGTGTTACCGTGCCGTCAAGGTCCACATGCCTGAGGGGAGCATTGTGAATGCGCGACCTCCGGCCGCTGTCAACGCACGGGCCGTGGTCGTTCGACGCATCGTGGACTGCCTCCTTGGCGCCCTCAACCAGGCGATCCCGGAACGGCTGCCGGCAGCGTCGAGCGGACATCCACTGGTGATGTCGCTCGGCGGCATCGATCCTCGCGACGGAAATCCGTATGTCACCGCGGAGATCGGCACCGGCGGCATGGGAGCTCGCCCCACCAAGGACGGCGTTGATTCGATCCAGACGGACACATCCAATGCGCAGGACATTCCCGCGGAAGCGATCGAGCTTGAGTTCCCGATCCGAATCGGGTTTTGGCGGTTACGCGCCGACTCCGGGGGAGTTGGACGTTTTCGCGGAGGTGTGGGATTCGAAAAGCGCTTCGAGGTGCTCCGTGGCGCCGCGCGCATTTCCCATCGGGGCGAGCGTCATCTCACGGCTCCATGGGGATTATTCGGAGGCGGAGCGGGTGCGCAGTCTCGGTCATTGCTTCGGCGCGCAGATGGCTCCGAGGTTCCGATCCCGTCGAAGCTCGAATTCGTTCTGTATCCGGGCGATACCCTAGATGTCTGGACGAGCGGTGGGGGTGGATACGGTGATCCGCTCGAACGGGATCCGGAACTCGTTCATGACGATCTGACGGACGGGAAGATCAGTGCTTCGGCGGCGGAGAACGCATACGGTGTCGTGCTGAACTCGAAGGCAGTCGATGTGCATGCGACTCACGAACGCCGCGCTACGCTCGCACGTGCACGAGGGCCGATCAGCTGGCGCTACGATCGCGGACCACTCGGTCGCGAATGACCACTGCATCGGCCCCCCCCCACAGACTGGACAACGCCAGTACCAACATCGCGGAGATCGATGTCGAAGCGGTTGCACAGAACGTCGCCGCGATCCGGCGTCACATCGGTCCGGGTGTATGGCTCTGCGCGGCGCTCAAGGCAAACGCCTACGGATTCGGCCTTCGCGAGATCGCCCCCGTTGTACTCGAAGCCGGGGCCGACGCGATCGCAGTGGACGGCGTGGCTAGCGGCGTGGCACTGCGGCTAGCTGGGGTGAAGGCGCCGATCCTCGTGTACCCGGGGGAACTGGCAAGCGCGGCGATGGTCGGCGCGCTGGAGGAGCACGATCTGATCGGCACGATTCACGACGAGGTGTCGTTGGGTTGGTTCACCCGGCTCGCTGCGCGCCGCGTCCAAGCGTTCCTCAAGGTCGACTCAGGGCTGCAGCGGCTAGGGATCGATCACACGGTCGCGGACTACACGATAGACCGCATTCTCAAGGCAGATCGCCTGTCACTGCTGGGCGCCTACACGCATCTGCTCGTGCGCGACGGACCTCGGGAGCAAGCCCGTGCGGTCGTCGCGCAGTTCGAGCGCTTCATGACCGCGGTCTCGACCCTCCCGGACCACAGCATGCGCATGGCAGCCTCCAGCCGCGTGCTGGCCGCGTTCACCGGCATGCATCTTGAAGCGGTCGACCCTGGTCGCGCCATCTACGGATTGCCTTGGACGGGCGACACGGCCTTGCAGTCCGAGCTGCGGCCGGCGTTTCGGAGCCTGAGCACCCGGTTGCTCCAGGTGAGGGCTCCGGTGAGGATCGGCATTGATGAGCCCGCTGCGGTGACACTGAAGGGTGTTACCCGGATCGGGATTCTTCCCATGGGAAAGCAGGACGGACTCGCACGCTTGAACGCGGGGTACGTGCTTATTCGAGGAAACAGAGCTCCCCTGCTCGGAATGCCTGGGCTCGCCCACTGTCGAGTGGATCTCACGGACATCCCTGAAGCTCGCACTGGAGATAGGGTCGTCGTCCTCGGGAGCGACGGGACAGGCGAGATCACTCTCGCCGATGTGCTTCGAACCCATCCTGACCTTGACGCTCCCGAGATCGGCCTCGAAATCGGCCAATCCGTCGTGCGGCGGTACCGGCGCTCTTGAGCCGGCGGATCGAGCGGATGCGTGCGCGCATCCACGAGCACGCTGCGCTCAATGCCTTCATTTGCGAGACTGAGGAGACCGGCGACGGGACCGTCGTCGCAGTCAAAGATCTCATTGATGTGCGTGGCACACCCACTACCGCCGGTAGCACCGTCCTCGATCTGACGCCGGCGCGCGCCGACGCGCCTCTGATTGGCCAACTCCGTTCAGCCGGCTGTCTTGTCATCGGCAAGACTAACCTGCACGAGTGGGCACTTGGTCCGACCGGTGCAAACCGGCACTTCGGCCCTGTCCGCAATCCATCCGATCCTTCGCGCTTCGCGGGTGGTTCGTCGGGCGGTTCGGCAGTCGCCGTCGCGCTGCAGATGTGCGATTGGGCCGTCGGGACGGACACCGGCGGCTCCATTCGGATTCCCGCCGGTCTATGCGGGGTCGTGGGGTTCAAGCCGACATTCGGGGCAATAGATACGCGGGGTGTCTTCCCCGCGAGCCAGTCACTCGACACGGTCGGTCCGCTCGCTCCATCTGTCGCGGCGGCACTTCGCGCCCACGAGATGCTCACTGGACAGCGACAAGATTACAGCAAGCCTCCGGCTTGGAAGGACCTCCGCATCGGGATCCCCCGCGGTTGGGTGACTGGGCTCGACGACGCCACTGCCGCGGCATGGGCCGTGGTGAGCGACAGCCTCCCTGAGATCGGGTTCCCTGCTCGTGAGTTGTTTGCCTCAGCTATCCTGCCGATCATGCAGGGAGAGGCCTGCGCGAACCACCGCAAGCGGCTCACGCACCATCGAGAGAGTTACGGCGCTGACGTGCTCGCGTTCATCGAAGCCGGTCTCGACGTCACGGCCGCCGCGTACCTCGAGGCGAAGCGGGAGCAATCGCGGCTCAGCGACGATTTCGAGCTGGCGATGCTGGATTACGACGCGATCCTCCTCCCGACGACCGCGCGTGTTGCACCAAAGCTCGATGAGGGGGACAACGCGCGGGAGGCACTGACGCGGTTCACACGGCCCTCAAATCTCACTGGCCATCCGGTATTCTCGGTGCCCCTCCCGAGCGCGCACCCACTCCCGGTTGGGATACAGGTCGTCGGCCATCACGGTGACGATCGCGCGCTCGGACGCGTCGCCCTCGCGCTCGAACGTCACCTGGCGGGGGCGCCCAACTGATCCGGGATCTCAAGGTCGAGGAGCGGCGCGTATTGTTGCGCGCCAAAGACGTCGGTCTCTCCGGGGTCCCCGCTAGCGCGCTGTCGGCGGACGTTCACCTTGATCACCCACCCGGGATCGAATGCGATAACCGAGACGACGTCCTTCTCCGCCATCCCGAAGGCACTCGCTACGCTGCGAGCATCGACGGCATGGCCATCGCGGACGCGCAGGTATGTCGCCTCATCGGGAAAACCGATGTCATATGTGATATGAAAGTTGCCCGCATTCTTCGAGGACAGGCTGGTCACGAGATCTCGAAGCCTCAACTCTCGACCACCTCGACCTCGACGCGACAGCACTCCATCGGATCGGTGAGGGTCACAAGGTGATCGATCGTCCATCGATAGGAATCCTGTTGCGGGGATAACACCTCGTCGTGCGGGAGCGCAGCTCCGCCGCCCTTGCCGAACCTCCCGCCATAGTGCGCACGCAGCGATCCGTATTTAATGAGCTTCGCGATCTGCGTTGCCAGGGCTTCGTCCGGGGCAATGGCCTCAGCGAGCACAGCGATCTCGTGAACCGGAGCTTCGCGTTGCGGCTCGCGGGACCCAAGGATCGCGTCGCGACCAAAGACGCTGAAGTGGATCTGCCAGTCAGCCTCGCCCACCACTCTGCGGACCTCGGATCGGATGTCGGAAATAATGTCGTCGACATGCGCGATCGCCTCTGGATCGCGAAGCGCGAAGATAATCAAGCGGCACGCACCGACACGCCCCGACCCTTCGACCTTGACCCGGTATTCGCGTGCCGGAAGCCACTGCGACCCGGTCACCTTGACCACGCGGCTGTTGACTGGCATGTAGGCGACAGCGCTCAGATCCAGTTCGCCGCCCGGCCCTGCTTGACGGTAGGGGTCCATCCGCTCATACAGCGTGTGCCCCGCCACCGACGCCACAGTGCAACGCATCCCTGGGTGCATGGGCTCCACAAGAAAACCGTCATCCAGGACTGTCCCTATCACTGACTCGCGTTGCAATGGCGGGTCCGCCACCAGCGGCCCGCACTCGATGCACTTGCCCATGTGCAGCGAGTAGCCCCAGTCCATGCCCTTCCATATCGGGAATGCAGCGAAGAGCGCGTCGTCGCATGACCGCCCTGCAATGATCACATCCGCGCCGTCCTCCAGTGCCTGAAGGTATGGCTCAACACCGACCATGGCGACGGCGCGGCTTGTCTGCGCAAGCACGTCCGAAGTCAATGGCCAGGGTGCCCCCAGCGATTCCGAGCGCTCGAGACGTGATGCGAGCCAGTCAAGCGTGAGTTCACTGTAGATCCGTGCGACCGTCAGCTTGCCCATTCCTCGATGGCGCGCCACCTTGGTAACGATGTCGAAGTAACGATCGACGGCCTGATCCAGTCCCGCGCCACCAGCAGAGCCAACGATCACCTTCGCATCGCACGATCGAGCGCCCTCCAGCATCAGACCGAGGTCGTGCGCTTCCCAGGCTTCTGGGTTGTACCAGTGCCCCGATCCCAGGTAGGAGGGGCCGATATCCCCGGAGCCGGCATCCGCGGCGACGACATGCGGTCTTCTGCTGATGCCCTCAGAGAACGACTCCTCGTGGAACGGAGTGAGCCCGAGCGACCCAGACGCGCACAACACGCTGATCTGCCGGTCTGTCGCGCTCACGGGTCCTCAGCCATCGATGCACACCGGCGCGATATGGTGCGGGCGGACTGCGGGCGAAACGCGGACTGCCGCCGCCAGACGCCGGGAAACGGGAAACGAGGAGGACCCACGGTGACTGATCTCCGCGCACTGTTGCGATCGGGTGAGAATCGCTGGCGTATCGGCATGATCAACGGACCGAACATGCCAAATCTCGAGAAACGGGAGCGACTCCGCTTCGGAAGTGCGGGGTCGATCAGCGATCTCGAGGGACGCGTCCGGGACCTCGCGGTCGCACTCGGCACCGAACTCGTCCGGACCTGCGTGTCTAACCACGAGGGCGACATCCTCGACTGGTTGCAGACACAAACCGATGATCTCGACGGGCTTCTCGTCAACCCAGCCGGGCTCACGTGGTCCGGTCTCGCGACTTGCCATGCGATCTATGACACTGGACTCCCAGTCGTGGAGATTCATTTTGCCAAGCCGAACTGGCACGGGCTCAACTCAGTGTTCACGGATTGGGTGGTAGGAACGTGTCAGGGGTTGCGAAAGCACTCGTATGCCGCAGCCCTTGTGGCGCTCGTGGGCATGCTTGACGACGGGGATTTCCAGAAGCCGGCTTTGTATGAGCAACGGGCGTCCAGGCTCTGACGCCATCTGCCTACCTTTCCCACTCTTCGTTGTGGTCGATCCACCACTGCGCGATCTCGTCGCGTCGAGCGAACCAGACGTCCCCCTTGCCGAGCGCGTACTCGATGAACTCGCGGATCGCGCTCGCCCGAGCCGCCTGCCCGGACCAGCGGGAATGCAGGCCGACCGACATCGTCTTTGGATGGCCACGCACACCCTCTCGACGCAACTCGTCTAGGCCACGCTTGAGGTAGTCGACAAAGTCTGCCGGCGACGCGTAGCTCCCCTCGGAGAGCACGAACCGGACATCGTTATATGTCTGGCTATACGGAACCACCAGGTGTTTCTTGCCCCTGACATCCACAAAATATGGGATGTCGTCGTTGTACGTTTCCGAGTCATAGAGGAAGCCACCCTCCTCGACGAGCAGGTCACGCGTCCAGGGAGACGAGCTGTAGCGCCAATACCAGCCACGCGGACGCTCGCCGGTCGTCTCCTTGATTGACTCGACGGCGAGCCGGATCTGCTCTTTCTCCTCCTCGCGGGTCATCGTCCAGGGCTCGCTCCACCGATACCCGTGCGAGCAGGGCTCGTGTCCGCCCTTGCCGACCGCGCTGGCGACTTCACGGTTCTTCTGAAACGCCATACCGCAGGCGAAGAAGGTGATCTTGACGCCGTATTCCTCGAACATATTCAGGAGCCGCCAGATACCAGCGCGGCTGCCATACTCATAGACGGCCTCCATGGCGAAGTCGCGGTACTCCTTGTTCAGCGCCCAGTTGAGCTCGGCGAGCCCGTCTGTCTTCTTGTCTCCGTAGTGCGCGTAGTGCTCGGAGCCCTCCTCATAGTTGACCACCAGGTTAAGGGCGACACTCGCCCCGCCAGGCCAGACCACCTTGGGGGGGCGTCCACCGTATCCGATCAGATCGCGCGGCCTGTCGTCTAGCGCATCAGCAGTCATCGTTCGTTACCCTCCACATGGCAAGCGGTGTGCACCAAACGCTCCTCTGTTAAAAGCCGGCCCAGCATAGTGCATGGTATGGGTCAAATGGAACGGTCTTCCAGAAAATGGCCGGCTTGCGCGACAATAGGGCGGTTACGTTGCCGAGCACCTCAAGTTCGCCGATGAGTACTCCCAGCCTCGACCCCACCGATAGCGTGACCGTGAACGAGCCTTCCGGCCGCCGTTGGTGGATCCTGGCCGCCGCGGTCACCGTGCAGACCACTGTCTCGATCATCGTGCAGGGGTATCCGGCGGTGGTCCCGTTTGTGAAGGCGGACCTCCATCTCACCCTGGCGGAGGTCGGCGTGTTCGCGAGCATCCCCGGTCTCGGCATGGCGATGGGAGTCCTGGCTGCCGGGTGGGCAGTCGACCATTTCGGCGACCGTTCAGTACTGCTGTACGGCGGCCTGGCCACCGGCTTGGTCGCCCTGGCGGCCTTGCTGTCGCCCTCTTACGGGATTCTGCTGTTCGCCCTTGTCATCGTCGGTGTCGGGGCCGCGACGCCGACGCCGGCAGGTTCGACTGCGGTAATGCTTGAGTTCGCGAGCCATCGCCGCGCCCTTGTGATGAGCTTCCGGCAGACCGGTGTCCCGGCAGGGGGCGCCATCGCTGCCCTGGCCCTCCCGCTGATCGCGATCCATCAGGGTTGGCGCGCCGCGATAGCGGTCGCCGCAATCACTGCGGTCGTTGGAGCCCTGCTTTGTGGGGTCTTCTACCGCATCGCGGGGACGCGCCGGGACCCACCTCCGGTCGCTGAGAAGGATGCGCCGCGGTTTCGAAGTCTATTCACTCGCGATCTCGCCTTCGTAGGCGTCTCCGGCATCATGCTCGTAATGGGCCAGTACTGCCTTGTCAGTTATCTTGTCCTTTTTCTCAATCAGACGTGGGGCGTCCCGCTCGTGCTCGCGTCCACCTTCCTGGCGGCGACACAGCTCGCCGGTGCGGTCGGAAGGCCCTTCTGGGGTTGGTTCAGCGACATGTTCGTGGGTGGAAGTCGCAAGCTCGCCCTCGTGTACGTGAGCGCTATCGGTGCTGCCGCAATCGCTGCCATAGCCTGGCTGCCGCCAGGCTCACCGTTCATCTTCATGCTCATCGCGATCGTCATCGCCGGTGGCTGCGTCGTCGGCTGGAATGGGGTGTGGATCACGTTGCTCGCGGAGTCGGCACCGCCGGGGCTGCGGGCACGCTCCATCGCCACGGGGCTCACCATCAATCAACCGACGATTCTCTTGGGACCTTGGCTATTCGGCCTCTTCGTCGAGGCGACCGGCTCGTATCGACTTGGGTGGACCGTCCTGGCCGCTCTGATCCTCAGCGCGGCGTGGCTGATCACGCGGACCGGTGAGCCCCGATACGCGGCGCTGGTGCCGACCGCGCAGGCCCCCGCATGATGGCCGCTACCGCGCACCCAGTTCCCAATCCCGCACCCCGTGTGGAACGGGAAATGTCGATCCTCGAAGCAATTCGAGCGGCACTTATCGCCGAAATGGAACGCGACGAGCGGGTAATCCTCTACGGCATGGACGTGGGGACCCTCGGTGGAGTGTTCCGGGTCACCCGGGGTCTTCAGGAGCGCTTCGGCATTGACCGGGTTTTCGACACGCCACTGGCAGAAGGTGCCATCGTCGGCGCCTCGATCGGGTTGTCCATCGGGGGCATGATTCCGGTTCCCGAGATACAGTTCCTGGGATTCACGTTTCAGGCGTTTCACCAGATCGGGCCGCAGCTGGCCCGTTATCGGGCTCGCTCGCGGGGGCGGTTCCACATGCCGGTGACCATCCGGGCCCCCTATGGCGGCGGGGTCCGGACGCCCGAGTTCCACCCGGACTCTGTGGAGTCCCTCTTTACGCAGACGCCGGGCATCAAGATCGTCTGCCCTGCGTTCCCAGACGACGCCCGTCACCTGCTGAGTAGGGCGATTCGTGATCCAGATCCGGTGCTGTTCGTGGAGCCGCAACGCCTGTACCGCACTATCCGCGGTCCTGTATCAATTGACGGCGACGACGTCCTGCCCTTCGGCCGGGCTCGTCTGGTTCGCCAAGGCACCGACGCCACCCTGATCGCATGGAGCGCCGCCGTTCATGTCTGTCTTGCGGCGGCATCAGAGCTCCAGGGAATGGGCATCTCAGCCGCTGTGCTCGATCTTCGAACCCTGGTGCCGTTGGACGTGGAAGGCCTGGTGAAGGCGGTCGTGAGTACGGGCCGTGCGGTGGTCGTACACGAGTCGCCACTCACAGGCGGCTTCGGGGCGGAGATCGCGGCCACTCTGCAGGAGGAAGCGTTCATGTCGCTTGATGCACCTGTGCTGCGCGTCGGCGGTCGCGATGTCCCGTACCCGCCGGGTACGCTCGAGGATCACTTCCTCCCGACAGTGCCACGCATCGTTGCCGCGGTGCGGCGAACGGTGGAACGCTGATGGTGCAGGAGCGCGCCGAGGCCCCGGCCTCGCTGAATGACGGTCAGAGCGCACCCCCTCGCCTCAACCCCGACGGCAGCGCTGATGGCACCTCGCCCATGAGTCCAGGTCAGCTCCACGAGGCACTCAGGCTGATGCTCCAGTCGCACGCGATCGATGAGCTCGCTATCAAGCTGCAACGCCTCAAGCGGATCGGGCTGTACGCGCCCGTGACCGGACAGGAGGCAGCGGTGGTTGGCTCGTCGATGGCTCTCGATCCTCAGCGAGATTGGATGGTTCCGGCGTCCCGTGAGCAGCCGGCGATGCTCCGCCACGGCCTGCCCCTCGAGAACTTCTTCGCGGCCTACATGGGACGGCTCGACTTTGCCGCGATACCCCCGGGCATAAAGCTGCTGCCACGGCAACAGGCGATCGGCGCGCAACTCCCCCAGGCAGCCGGGCTCGCCTGGGCGGTGAAGCTGCGCCATGAGCGCGCCGTGACCATGGTCTACTGCGGCGACGGTGCTTCGTCCGAGGGCGACTTCCACGAGTCACTCAACCTAGCCGGTGTGATGCGCGCGCCGCTGGTCATCGTGGTCATCAACAACAGGTATGCCATCTCGGTGCCCTTCCACAAGCAGACCGCTGCCGCCAGCCTCGCCGACCGCGCGGTCGGCTATGGCATGCCCGGCATCAGTGTGGACGGCGATGATCTGTTCGCCGTGTACTCGGCGTCAGCTGGCGCCGTGGCGCGGGCACTGGAGGGCCAAGGGCCGACCCTCATCGAGTGCCGCACATACCGAGTCGGGTTTCACAACACCTCGGACAATCCGAACGACTATCGGGATAGCGCCGAAGTCCAAGCGGCTCGCGATCATGACCCAATAGGCCGGCTCGAGCGCTACGTTGTGGCGCAGGGCCTCATGACCCTGGGCGATCTCGCCGACCTCAAGGAGGAGATCCGAGCCGAGCTTGATACCGTGCAGCGCCACGTTGCCTCGCTGCCACGGCCGGAGCCGGACTTCATTTTTCAGCACGTCTACGAGCAGTTGCCGACGCGTCTCGAACACCAGCGCGCCGATCTAAGGGGAACCGGATGAGCCGCTATTTCGTGACCATGCCGCAGCTCGGCGAATCGGTGACCGAAGGCACGATCTCGCGCTGGCTCGTGGGTGCAGGCGATTCGGTTGCTGAACTCGACGCGTTGGTGGAGATCAATACCGACAAGGTGGATGCCGAGGTGCCGGCGCCGGTGACCGGCGTCCTCAAGGAGATCCTCGCTCCCGAGGGTGCGGTGGTCCCCGTAGGCGGCAACATCGCAGTAATGGAGATCGCTGACGTCGAGCACGCTGTGGTACCAACCGACGCCGGCTCCACCGCACCGCACTCCGACCAATCGCCGCCACTACCAGGTCCAAAGGGGATGGCCACTCTGCCGCTGGAGGCTGAGGCACCACGCTCGGGCTCGGCTAACGAGCCGCTGGAGCGCGGCCCGTTATCCGGCGGCGCAGCGTCGACTGGGCCGTCCCCCGCGCTCGAGGGCGATGAGGACGTCCAACTCACTCCCGTGCGCCGACGGATCGCGGAGAATGTGGCGCTGTCCAAGGCAACGATTCCTCACGCTTGGCAGATGCAGGAGGTCGACATGACCGGGGTGGCGCAGAGTATTGCCGCCCACCGCGGCGCGGTTCGGCGGCAGCATGATGCGTCGCTGACCTACCTGCCGTATGTCGTCGCGGCCGTGGCCGCATCGCTGCGAAGCCATCCTACGGTCAACTCGACATTCGCCGACGACCACATCGTCGTTCATCGGGTGATCAACCTCGGAATTGCTGTCGGCCTCCCCGACGGAGTGATCGTGCCGGTGATCAGAGGAGCCGACCGGATGTCAATCGCTGAGCTCGCCATCGCGACAACCGGCCTGGCCAAGAGAGCACGGGAGAAGCAGCTCACGACGAGCGACCTTGCGGGCGCGACGTTGACCGTTAACAATTCGGGCACATTGGGGACGTTGCTCAGCTATTCGGTGATCACGCCAGGACAATCAGCGATCGTGACCATGGGATCGGTCATCGAACGCCCGGTCGCGGTCGATGGACAGGCTGTCGTGAGACCCATGATGTACCTGTCCCTGAGCCTCGATCATCGTGTTATGGATGGACTCGAGGCATCAGCGTTCCTGGGAGCGTGCCGGCAGTCGCTCGAGGCTGTGACCGCGAGCACACCCATTTCATGAGGGAGATATGAAGGCAAAGGACAAGGGAGGGGTGCGCGTGGTCGAACGGAGCAATGCATCAGCCCTCGCGGTTGAGCGGGCGGCCGAAATCCTGCTGCTTCTCGCTGGGAGGTACGACGGCACCCTCAGCGTCAGTGAACTGGCTCGGGCAACAAAAGCGAGCGGGAGCGCAGTGCATCGCATCCTGACGGCCTTGCGGCGCAAGCAGCTCGTCGACCAGGATCCGGAGACGCAGCGGTATGCTCTCAGCTGGCGGATGCTCGTGCTCTCCCGGCAGCTGAGCTCGCGAGCCGACCTGCGCAACCTCACCTACCCATACATGGTGCGCCTCCGGGACCTGACGTCCGAGACGGTGACGCTCAACGTTCGATCGGGTTCCGAGCGGGTTTGCATCGAACAGGTGGAGGGAGCTCACGAGATTCGTTGGGTCGCCGAGATCGGACAACTGGCCCCTTTGCACAGTGGGGTCACCGGCGAGATGCTCCTCGCCTGCGCAACTCCCAGCGAACGCGAGGCCTACCTTCGCAGCCTCAATCGCCTGCGCCGAACGTCCCCATCCGTGCCGGAACGCGCCGACCTCGAGGCACGCGTCGCCAAGGTGATGCAGAAGGGTTACGCGCTAGCGCAATCGAGTCGGGTCTACGGTATCGATGCGGTCTCCGCGCCGATCATGGGCGCCGCGAATCGGGTCGCGGCCGCACTCACGATCGCCGGACCAGCTGAGCGCTGCTCGCTCGAACGGCTCGAGTCATGGGTTCCGGACCTGACGGCGACAACTACGGAGATCTCTGAGCTACTGGTACGTCACTTCGCGACCCCAGAGGTACCAGCCACTGCACTACTCGAGGGGGCAAAATGACCGAATCAGGCGTGTTCTCAATCGCGGGCGACGTTGGCGTCGGCGAGTACGTTCCGCCCATGAGCGTGACGCCGTCGTGGCCGCGCGTCTCGGATGACCTCCTCCAACGCATCCGGTCGCTCCCGGGCGCCGCATCCACCGCGTCAGATCTCCTCGATGAGCTCGGGGTTGCAATGGTTGCGGACGGCATCTTCCCGCGTCATGTCCACGGAGTTACCGTCGGCCATGTGCTCACTCTCGCGTACCTTCCGGAGCGTCGCGCCATCTCCGACCCACAGTTGCGGCGGACGCCGAGTAGGCTGACCCATCACAAGGTGTTCGAGTTGGCGCAGCCGGGAGACGTCGTGGTGGTAGACGCCCGAGGTATCGCGGGATTGTCCGTCCTGGGCGGCATGGCTGCAGCCTCAGCGCGGAGTGCGGGAGTGTCAGGTTGCATCGTTGACGGCGGCGTGCGTGACCTGGACGAGATTCGCGAGAGCGGCCTTCCCGTCTGGTCGCGCGCACTGACGCCGCGCACCGGGAAGTGGCGACTCGAGGCCACAGCTATCAATCAGGCCGTGATGTGCGGCGGCGTGCACGTGGAACCAGGCGATGTCGCGATTGCCGACGAGACCGGGATCTGCTTCATCCCGGTCGACAATGCTGAGAACACGCTCCGTCGAATCGCTGAGGTTGCGGAGGAAGAGCAACGACTGCGGCGCGGCAGTTGATCCTGACGATCGACGTTCGATGATCTCAAGAGAGTCGCGTCAGTGATGGCAACAACGGTGGCGCAAAGATTCGCGGCATTCATGCTCGACCTATCGTACGAGCAGATTCCCGAGGCCGTCGCCGCGGCCGGCAAGCTGCACGCTCTCGACGCCATCGGATGCGGCTTGGCGTCTCTGGCCGCGGGAAGTTGTACCGCCGCCCTCCGAGTCGTCGAGGATTCCGGGGGCAAGCCAGAGAGCACGGCAATTGGCTGTCAACGGTTGCTCCCTGCCCCTGCCGCCGCGCTCACCAACGGGATGCTCTGTCACGGACTGGACTACGACGATACGCACACGGCGTCGGGCACCCACGTCTCGGTCGCCGTGGTTCCGGCGGCCTTGGCCTCCGCCGAGGCAACGGGCGCTCACGGGCGCGAGACGCTGACGGCCATGGTCGCCGGCATGGAGTTCGTGACCCGGCTTGGAATGGCTGCACCCTTCGCATTCCATCGGCGCGGCTTCCATCCGACATCGGTATGCGGCATCTTTGGCGCGACCGCAGCCGCCGCGCGGCTGCAGGGTCTGGACTTCGCTACGACGGTGAACGCAATCGGCATTGCCGGCAGCATGGCGTCCGGACTGTTCGCATACCTCACCGACGGCTCGCAGACCAAGCCGATCCACCCCGGTTGGGCGGCGCACTCGGGAATCATGGCAGCACGGCTTGCCGCGCACGGCGCAACCGGACCCGCTGCCGTGTTCGAGGGCCGCTTCGGCCTCTTCCCGGCATTTACCGGAGACGATCACGCGGCACTCGAGGAGCAGTTCGCGGATCTCGGCACGCGGTGGGAAACGCCGCGCATCGCGTTCAAACCTTACCCCGCTTGTCACTTCGTCCACGCCTGCCTTGAGGCCTTTTGCGAGGTCATGGCCGATCCCACCTTCGATGTCAACGATCTCGATGAGATCGTCGCACTGGTGCCGTCTGACGCTGTCCCACTGGTGCTCGAACCCATGAGCGCGAAACTCGCACCACGGACTGGCTACGACGCAAAGTTCAGCCTTCCATACTCGCTCGGGGCGATGCTTGTCGACGGTCGCGTCGATGTAGCCACGTACGCGGAAGACCGCATCACCGATCCGCGCATCCTAGCCGCCGCTCGGCACGTGACCTATCGGGTGTCCAACCTTGTGACCTATCCGGCTGCGTTTCCAGGAGGTGTCATCGTGACCACGAAGAGCGGTGGGCGATTCGAAGTCGATGTGCCTTACCAACGCGGTGACGAGCACAACCCGATGAGTGAGGCCGACGTCGCTGAGAAGTTCAGAGCCAACGCGGAGCTCGCGCTCGACCCCGAATCAGTCACCTCACAGGCGCAGGCCCTGCTTCACCTTGAGCAGCACGACGACCTCCGCGGAGCCCTCCACGCACTTAGCCGCGCGCGGTCCGCCAGTGATCCGGTATTCGGGGTTGTGGCCGCCCACAACCACCTTCAGGATTCGTCGCCTGTCTCTCAAATGCGGACGTCGAGGGTATCGCCATGACCACCAGCACCACCAGCCAGCCGACCATCAGCGCCCGTCACATCTCAAAGACATTCAGCGGTCGTACTGTGCTCAGCGACTTCAACCTCGAGATCATGCCCGGGGAGGTGCATGGCCTTGTCGGACAGAACGGATCCGGCAAGTCGACCTTCATCAAGATCATTGCCGGCTATTACGAGCCTGATGCCGATCCGGAGATGTCGCTGAGGATCCGCGGTCAGGAGATCACGTTCCCAATGCGAGCGGGCGAGTCCTCCAACCTCGAGCTCGCCTTCGTGCACCAGGATCTTGGGCTCGTGGACACCGCCACAGTGCTCGAGAACATCAGAGTGCGTCGCTATAACACCAGCTTCGGGTGGCGCGTGCCGTGGCGTCGTGAGCGCCAATACGTCCGTAAGCTGCTCGAGGAGTTCGGAGTCTCATGCTCGCCCGACCGGCTGATCGGTTCCCTCAACCAGGTCGTGAAAGCCCAGGTAGCAATCGCGCGCGCGTTCGATCAACTGCGCGGGGTCGACGACGGCCTCCTGGTACTCGATGAGCCAACCCCGTACCTCCCTCGCGACGGTGTCGACCGGATCTTCCGGACAGTGCGTGAAGTGGCGGCTCGAGGAGTCGCCGTCTTGTTCGTGTCACACCGCCTCGAGGAGGTCTTCGATCTCACCACCAATGTGACCATTCTTCGCGACGCCAAGGTTGTCGACACCCGACCGACCGCATCGCTGACGGAGCAGACCCTCATCGAAAAGATCCTCGGCCGCGAGCTCGACGAGCTCTACCCTGAAGGCCACGTTCCGGCGAAAGCCCTGGCCATGAGCATCGACCATGTTTCAGGACATGAGGTCAACGACGTGTCGTTCAAGCTCCATCGTGGCGAGGTTCTCGGCCTTACGGGTCTGCTTGGAATGGGCTGGGACCGCCTCCCCTACCTGCTCTTCGGTGCCGATCGGGCCACTGACGGCACGTTGACAACCGACAGCGTCACGGTCCGCCTCAACACCGACATGTCGTGCACACGCGCGATCGAGATGGGCTTGGCGCTCGTGCCCGGTAACCGCCTAGTCGACGGATCCCTCCAGACCGCCACCGTCAGGGAGAACCTCACACTCGCGACGCTCGGCACCTTCTACACGCAGGGCCTGCTCCGCGGCAGGCGTGAACGCAGCACGGTGCGTCGGGTTCTCCATGAGTACGATGTCCGTCCACCAGAACCCGACCGAGCGTTTTCGACGCTGAGTGGCGGCAACCAGCAGAAGGTGGTGCTCGCCAAGTGGTTCGCGACCAACCCCAAGGTACTACTCCTGCACGAGCCGACCCAGGGTGTGGACGTCGGCGCTCGAGCCGCGATCTTCAAGCGCATCCGTGACGCCGCGAGCGACGGGACCGCCGTTCTGCTAGCGAGCTCTGAGTACGAGGACCTGCCGCACATTTGTGACCGCGTCATCGTCATGCGATCGGGACAATCGGTTGCCGAGTTGTCTGGAGCCGCGCTCACCCACGAGCGAATCGTCGAGCAGAGCTTCCGCGTCGGCGGCAATCCGGCGGTCGCGACGGGTTGATTTGGTGAGCCGCCTGCGCGCGAGGCGCAGCTAGCTCGAGAGCACGCCCTCGACGATCCGCAGCGCGGACTGAATGCCCTCTGCATCGATCCCGTAGTGGGTGACAAATCGGACCCGGGATCGGCTCGGCGAGCCGCCTTTCACCCCTCCTCTTGCGCACGCCTCCAGAAACGCAGGGACTGGCATCGAGTTCACGTCGAACGCAACAACGTTGGACTGCACGCGCTCAAGGTCAAGAGTGACTCCGGGCAGCTCGGCGAGCCCTTCAGCGAGAGTCCTCGCGTTGACGTGGTCTTCAGCGAGCCTGCCGACCATGTTGTCAAGAGCGTAGATGCCGGCCGCAGCCAGGACACCCGCCTGGCGCATCGAGCCGCCGAGCATCTTCCGCCAGTGCCGGGCTCTGTCGACGGCGTCGCGGGTTCCGCAGAACACGCTGCCAACAGGACAGCCAAGGCCCTTGGAGAGGCAGAAGGTGATCGTGTCAGCGTTCGCGGCAATCTCACGCACCGTTGCCCCCGTCGCGATCGCGGCGTTGAACACGCGAGCGCCATCGATGTGCACGCGCATGCCGGACTCGTGCGCGGCGTTCGACACGCCGCGCAGCTCGGCAAGCGGCCAGGCAACGCCACCATGGCGGTTGTGCGTCGTCTCGATGACCACCGCTGCACTCCGCGGGTAGTTCAGCCCGGGCGGCCTGGTGACATCGCGCAACTCGACTGCGGAGAAGATGCCGTTCGCCGACGGCAGCGGCACGAGCTGGATCCCGCCGACCATCGCGGCGCCGGCTGTTTCGCTCACCAGGACGTGAGAATGACGATCGACGATGACCTCGTCACCAGATCGCGCGTTGACGAGCAGACCGATGAGGTTGCCCATCGTGCCGCTGCTAACGAACAGTGCCGCCTCCGTGCCGAAGCGATCGGCCGACATCCCCTCGAGAAGGTTCACCGACGGATCTTCGCCGTAGCCGTCGTCGCCCAGCTCCGCAGCCGCCATTGCGGCGCGCATGCCCGGCGACGGGAGGGTGACGGTGTCCGATCTCAGGTCGATCATGTGGGCCCTCCATTTACCACCGGCACAGCACGCGACGCCGGATCAGCAGGGTCGACACGGCGTCGCACCGACTCGGCCGCCACGAGGCCGAAGGTTGCAGCGGAGGCCAGTCCCCCGATGTAACCGCCGCGCGGTCCGCCGTGCACACCACCCGCCGTGCTCCCGGCGGCGAAAAGGCCGGGTAGCGGCTCACCGTCAATGTCGAGGATCTCAGCATGCGCATTGATCCGCGGTCCACCCATGGTGAAAGTGATGCCCGGAACCACGCGGGCGGCGTGGAACGGCAGCGTTGTGATGGGGCGAGCCGAAGGTGCGGAGTTGTGGGCGTCGATCGATCGCTGCAGTGCCACCGGTTCCATCCCGAGCTGTGACGCGAGCGTGGGGATGTCGCCTGCGGTCAGGAAATGGCCGCCGCGCCGCACAAGCTCGGGATTCGCGACTGCCATGCCAAATGGGTTCTCCTGGCCCGCCGATTCCCAGACAGAGTCATCGAACACCGCGGTGAACCCCCGCGGGTCATCGCTGCGCGCGAGCCGGGTGACGAGCCCCTCGACATGGTCGCGTTCGCTCGAGAAACGAGTGCCATTGCGATCGACCACAAGACCACGCAAGCAGAGTTGGTCGAGTGGCGGAAACGGCCAGAGTTCGTCGGAATGGAGCGCGTCGCGAGAGAGCATGTGCCCGTACACCCGCCCGAGCCCGACGATCGCGGCGCCCGCCTCGGTGAGCATTCGCAGAGCATCGCCGCTTCCCGACCGCGTCGCGCGGAGCAGACAGAGCCCGGCGTTGGGACCGATGTAGCGCGCGAGCAACTCCGGGTTCGCCTGAAACCCGCCGTCGGCGAACACGATCGCGCTCACCATGATGCTGCCCTCCGCGTCACCGCAGCGCCAGTGCACCCGCCACGTGCCGGCTCGGCAGCGTTCGAGGCCTGTGGCGCGCGTCCCGAGACGAATGTCGCCCCCCGAGTCGCGAAAGCGCCTGTACAGCGTAAGCATCGCTCGATCCGGCCCGTAGTCATCGGTCAAGCGGCGCCCCATCCCCGGGCGGTGCGGATACAGCGCCCAGCGCGCGTACGGCGCATCCGACTTGGGCCGCATGTCAACGCCTTCGGCTGTCAGCCACGGGATCAACCCCGAGGATCGCTCGGCGAGCGCCTGCGCAACGGCCGGATCGATCTCGCCGTCGGTCGCGTCGGCCAGTCGTTCCATCTTCGCGTCGACAGCGGCGTCTGGGGATTCCCACGCCACATGCAGCAGGCCGCCAGAGACGCGCACGTTGCCTTCGCCGCCTTCGATATCGCCCTTCTCGAGCACGACCGGTGCGATACCGAGTTGCTGCATGCGTCGGGCAGCAACCATCCCCGCCCATCCACCACCCACCACCAGGCAGGCAGCGGTTTCGGCGCTGCTCATGCGGATCCCGTCGCTTCGAGGTGCCGGAACGCCGCAAGTGGATCGTTGCGGGCGTAGCGAACCAACCGCGCCGCCCAGGTCGAGAGGCGAACAACGTCGGGCGGGACGCCCGCCGCAATGAGGTCCAGTCCCGGCAGAGAGGCGAGACTCCCGGCTTCGACGAACAGCACTGATGGACCGTCGGCTGCCGGCGAGAACGCGCGTATCTGCAGCACTCCCTTCGAACTCTGAAATGCGGCTGCCGCCGACTCGGCGGCACCGGGGCCGTTGAAGAGGAACATCGCGAGCGCGTGGCACCCTGCGTCGATGGTGCCGCGTCCTGGCGTGCGCTGCTCGAAGCTGAGGCGTCGCCAGCCGCGAACGTCGCGGAGCATTCGCCGGCTCCACGGTGAGAATCCGCCGCCGGTCACACTCCGATACGCATCGGATTGCAACGTGGCAAGCGTGTCAAGGTCGTAGAGCGCGAGGTATCGCGGCCACCCCTCGACCGCAACGAAACGTGTCGCGGTCAGTACTCCCGCCACCCCGCGCATGTGAGTCAGGTGCTCGGTGTCATACCACTCATTGAACTCGTCCTCCTGCGTAGTGGCCGGGTCCATCAACGCGGCGAGCAACCCCATCTGTGTCATTGCGACCCTCCCTGTGGCCACGACTCGGGCGGTTCGGTGTCGCGGACACGATCTCTGAACTCGGCGTCGGTGACGCCGGTCTTGCGCTCTCGAGCGATGTCGTTAATCCAGGCGACCAGCGCTCGCACGCGGGCGTCGTCGAGTGCCGGGAGCGAGAGTTCGGCAAGCTTCGCCTCCACCGCGAGCGCACCCGTCCCCACGCCAAGTCGGAGCCGGCGCTGGTTGCCGACAAGAGCAGGCGCGAACGGCTCGAGGAGGGCTGGATCCTTGCGTGTGAGCGCCACGTGCATATCCAGCTTCTGGCTGAATGCGTCGTGGCCGACGATGGATTTTGCCGGCGAGATCTGCCAGCCGCTGATATCGCTGACGTACTCCGCAAGCGCTGTTAGACGCTCGAGGTGGACACCCGTTTCGACGTCGTACAGCAGCTTCAACGCGACAGCGAGCTCCTCGAGTGCGCAGTTGCCTGCCCGCTCGCCGAGGCCGAGAACGGAAGCGTCCGCGAGCGTTGCGCCGGCCGCCAGTCCGGCAACCGTGTTGGCGAGTCCCAACCCGAAATCGTCGTGACAGTGCACACCGACCTCACCACCGTCTGTGACCGCGCGAATGAGCGTGACGAGCTCGCCGACACGCTCCGGGGACGCGATGCCGGTGCTGTCGGCGAAGCCGTAGCGATGCGCCCCCGCGTCACGCGCTGTTTCATAGGCGCGCCTGAGGAATGACTGCTCCGCGATGGTCACGAAGCTGGGATCGAATGAGACCGTGGGCACGAGCTGCGCAGCCCGTTGCACCGCGGTCGCGATCCGGTCGATCGCCTGCTCCTCGCTGAACCCAATCGCGGCGAGCTGGCCCGGGGCGATTCGGAAGAGCACCATGAGCACTTCGACGCCGGCCGCGCAGGCCCCTTCAGCGGCGGATGACCAATCGTCGCCAAAGGCGATGAGCAGCGCGGAGAGTTCGAGCTCGGGGACTGCCCGCTTGAGTGCGGCGATGGTGTCGTCGTCGGATCCAGCGTAGCCCGCCTGGAGACGACGCACGCCGGCGCCGGCGATGCGCCGCGCCAGATCCACCTTCTCATCCATCGTGAACGCTATCTCCGCGGCCTGCTGGCCTTCCCGAAGTGTCACGTCCTGGATGACGACCCGCGCCGGCAGCGGGCTCATATCGAGGTCACCTCGCAGCGCGCGTCGAGAACGCGTCGAATCGCAACGGCAGGAAGGCATCGTAGTCGGACGACTGGCGTCCCGTGAGCAGGGCGTCGCGCACGATCTTCGCCGTGACCGCGGCGAGATGAATTCCTTTCGTGCCATGGCCAGTGGCCAGTAACACGCCCTCGCGCCCGGGGACCGGGCCGATGATCGGCAGGCGGTCGGCGGAGAGCGGACGCACTCCCGCGAGATGCGCGACGAGTGTGGCGTCCTCCATCGCCGGCATGATGCGAAGCGTGCACTCCAGCATGTGGTTCCGGCCCGACTCGTGCGGCGACATGTCGAACTCCCACGGTCCAATGTCAGCGGGATCGAACACGTGGAGCGCGTGCACGTCCATACCGCTCATGGTCACGCCGCCGATGCTGCCCGCCATGATGATGCCGTCCTTGCGCTGCAGGAGCGGGCCATGCCGCCCGGTGAGGATGAACGCGGCAAGTGGGTCTCCCGGCAGGCGGAGGTTGAGAACCTCGCCGTGGAGCGGTTTGACGGGGATCGGGTAGTCGATCCACGTGCGCGCGGCGCCGATCCACGCTCCACCGCAAAGCACAACCCACTCGGCGGCGATGGCCCCGCCAGGGTACGTCACCCCGGTCACACGATCCCCCGCATACTGCAGACCGGTCGCTTCGCGGAGGAGGAGGGTCCCGCCGCGTCGCTCCACCGCGGTGACGGCGGCGAGGCTGACGCGGTAGCCGTCCACCTGTCCGTGGTGATTGAGGACGCCGCCGAGCCCGTGCTCGCTGATCCGCGGTTCGATGCTGCGGCACTCATCAATGTCGATCCAGCGAAGCGGGATCTGCTCGCTCTGCCACGTCATTACCCCGCGGAAGATCTGCTCCTCCTCCTCGGTGAGCGCGAGCGAGATGCTCGGCAGCTCGTGGTACAGCGTGTCAATCCCGCTGTCCTCGAGCAGTGCGTCTGCAAAGTCCGCGTACAACCCGGAGGACTCGAGCCCGAGGTCGAAATGCGGCCCGCGCTTGAAGTCATTGCCGACGAGACACATCGCCCCGTGTCCGTGGCCGGATGCCCCACTCCCGATCGCTTCGCGCTCCATGATGCACACGCGCAGCCCAGCCTTCGCAAGGAGATAGGCGATCGAGCCACCGATCACGCCTCCCCCCACGACCACGACGTCGTATGAGCCGGCCGGGTCCGATGTCACTTCGGGATCTTGTTCAGGTACTTGCTTGGATGCATTTTGCGAACGTGAGTCACCGCCTGGCGGTCGCTCGGGATCCGGGCTCGGATGTCGTTGCCCATCTCGACGATCGAGTTGGTGAGCACCCACGCTGAGGCCGCGATGAGGAACTGACATCCGTCCTCGAGCCAGCTCTCGATCTTGTCGAGATTCCAGGGCGTGAGCACGCCTACGGAGACGTATTTCCCGGCAGCGCGGCACTTCTTCACCACGCCGCGGATGACTTCATCGAGCTCCTCGGGAGGCGGATATCCCATCGACTGCGCGAGGTCATGCGGCCCGACGTGGTAGCCGTCGATACCCTCGACCGGAAGGATCTCGTCGAGCTGGTTGACGACGTTGATGTCCTCGATCATCGCCATGACGAAGAGGCGCTTGTTCGCCTCCTGCATCCAGGCGAGCTCGTCCACGTCGATCCCGTAGTTGGCCGACCGGCCCTGCGTGTAGTAGGTCCGTCGCCCGATCGGATGGAAGCGGGTCATCGCGACCAGCTCCTCGGCGTGGGCCTTGCCGCGTAGATCCGGGATCTTCACACCCTGGACGCCGGCGTCGAGGAAGGGCAGCACACGCTCGGTCAATGGCATGCGCACGATCGAGCTCATCGAGAGGCTGTCCGCGGTGCGGATGAGGTTGGCGACGGCGCTGTCGTCGAAGACCTCGTGCTCGATATCGATGACCACGAAATCGAACCCGGACAGAGCAAGTAGCTCGACCAACCACGGCGCGTCGTAGGCGAGCAGGCAGCCGACAATGACCTGGCCGGCCTCCAACTTCTCCTTCAGACTCGGGTAATCCTGCCTCACCGCGTAACCTCCGTAATGGCGTGGAATGGCCCACCGAGTTCAACGGTGAGATCCATCAATGGCGCGTACTGCTGTCCCCCGAACACGTCGGTGTCTAGGGCGGAACCGCTGCTGTTGGGACGCGGGAAGCTGACCTTCACCGCCAGCGCGCTGTCGTGGGTAAACACACGCACGACGGCGGGATCCTGTCCGAAGAGCCGGGCGACGCGATCGATGTTGAGCACGTCCTGATCGCGAACACAGCGGTAGACCTCGGGCTCGTCGAACATCACGTCGAACGTCAGCCAGAACGGTCCGGCGTTCTTGGAGCGGATGAGCTTCGCGGCCTCTGCGAGCGTCTTGCGCACCGTGGTCAGACGCTCGTCATCTCGATGGGAAACAGCGACGTCGGGGACTCGGGGGCGATCAGATGATTGAGATGGAACTCGTACACCGGCCCGCGGTCGATCTCCGAGGGAGCGAACGGAAACGCCACGCCGCTGATGAGGCCGTGCCACTCGGGGATGGGATTGTGCACGGCCATGTGGCTCAGGCTCGCGGCGATGGAATGCGAAAGCTCCTGCGAGTCCGAGATGACGTCCCACAGGATCATCACCTCGTGGCCCTCGACGCGGTTGATCGGCTCGAGCTGTCCCATCACGCCGTTGCGGCCGTACACCCGGGTGGCGATGGTGTAGTTCGCCGATTCGCCAACTGTTTGACGCAGGCGAGCGGTGATGTTCTCGTTTAGCACCTCCAGCCACGCGTCGAGCTGCCTGATGATCATCGGATCTCTGATCGCCCCCGGGATGATCGTCGAGTAGCCGACCGAGCGAGCGCCTTCGAGTTTGTTGGTGTACTGCGTCGCGGGATGGAACACCGATCCCGTGATGCGGACCGCGCGGTCTGACACCGCCTCGTACTGGGTGTGCAGCGTATCGAGCACCCCCGACGGTTCGGGCAGCTTGAACGGGTCCGCGTTCTCGTAGAGCGTGTGCGATGCGACGCTCTGAGGCGTGCATCGGTAATCTGGCCGCAGCGGCTCGATATCGACCGACGAGGTATGTAGCTCGGCCATCATGCTGTCCGGCGCAGTCCGCACCGCAACCGCGGCGGCGCCGCACTCGAGGATCTTGCCCGCGTGCCAGCAGAGGGCGGGGTCAAACCCTCTCAGGAGCGGCAGCGCAGCAAAGATCGAGGCATCGCTCGCGCGACCCGCGAGAACGACATCGGCGCCGTCCCCGAGCGCTGCCTGGAGCGGCTCGACGCCCATCATCGCAACCATGTGCAGCGACGAGTCGATGTCTTCGTCGGTCAGTGCGCCCATGGGCTCCAGGGGTCGCACGCGTCCTTCAGCGTGCAACCGGTGGATCGTCTCCTTCGACTGTTCGGCGCGGATCTCAGCGAGGCGAAAATGCAGATCGTGCTCGACGGCGAGATCCCGAACGATGTCAGCCAGCCATGACAGATTCGAATCTCCGCCCGAGCCGCCGGCGGAACCAATGATCACGGGAATCCGCACACGGCGGGCCTGCACGAGGATTACCTCGAGGTCCCGTCGCACTGCGCCACGCGAGAACTGGGAGCGCCCGGTCGCGAGCGGATGCGGACCAAAATCGGTGGTGCCCGAATCGCACCCGATCATGGCCGCGCCCTGATCCACGCCACGAACGATTGAGGCTTCCTGGAAGCCGGAGCCGAGCATCCCGGTCGCGGCCAGGAGCTTCATCGTCGAGCGAGCGCCGTCATCTGAGGCTGCTACGCGCTCGCGCCCACCGGCACCGCGACCGAGGACTTCCCCGCAGCGGCGCGCGCGCGTTCCCAGATGCCCACGGCGTCTGCCGCCGTGCAGACGTCATGGCGCGCCTTCTGGATCCGGATCGACGCTTCATGCAGGTCGTCCTCTCGCGCAGCCACGAGATCCTCTATCAGCACGTTGTAGTAGTCGTGGTAGGCGGCGTCTCGATAGGTGGCCTCGACACAGCCTGGCGTCTGCTCGCCGATGATCACGACGGTCTTGATGTCGTTGGCGCGCAGCAGGGCATCGAGGTTGGTTCCCACAAACGCGCTCGAGCGGTGCTTTGTGACGACGAGCTCACCCGGGTGCGGGGCACATCCCTCACAGAACTCAGCCCCCCACGTGCCTTCGACCGCGAACGAGCTGACACCGGAGATCAGTCCCTTGGCGCGCAGCCACGACGGGGAGTCGCTCGCGCCGTCCGGCAGGTCGACGATCCGGACGTGGATGATCGGCACGTTCAGCTCGCGGGCACGGTCCATGAACGAGACCACGCGGGGCAGGAGCTCCTGCATCGGTCCCACGTTCCCCCCGACCTTGGCGACGCTCCCCTCCGGGTCCATGAAGTCGTTCTGCAGATCGATCGGCAGGACCGCGCACCAGTCGGGGTTGAGGACCTCCTCCAGCGTCTCGCATACCTGCTTTCCAAAAATGGTCTTCACCGCGAGGTCCTCCTGTGAATGTTGCCCACGTCTTGTTGACCAGTCGCGACCGCACGGGTGAGGGCCGACGGCGCACGCGACGTGCAGGGCCATCTGAGCCGACGGCGGATTGGCACGCTCTCCGACAAGCGAGCCGATTATAGAATAGTATTCCACGCTGAGCAAGGCGAGGCGGCCGGGCGAGACACCGCTGGGCGTGGACCCGCGCCACACCGTCCAACCCATGACCGGAGTTCACGGGCGCACGCCCGGGGAGGCACGCATGCCGCGGAACCCGCTACTCGAGGACATCCAGGAAGGACGCACCAGCATCGGTCTCTGGGCGAACAGCACCGACATGGTCGAGCTCTGCGGATTCGTCGGCTTCCACTGGGTGATGATCGACCAGATGTTCACCTCGATGGACTGGCAGAAGACGTCCGAGATGATCAGAGCGGCCGAGGCGTCGGACATCACACCGGTCATCCGCATGCAGAGCAACCCGTGGCTCGGCTACGACCACCGCATCGCCGTCGACCTCACCCGTGTGATGGGCATCGGCGCCCAGTTCATGCTCGTCTCGAACTCAGGCAAGCAGGAGATAGACGAGTGTGTCATCGCCGCACGGGACTGGCACCGCAAGGCGCTGACCATCCATCCATACCGCAGCCTCGACGAGTGGGACTCGACGCTTGCCAAGCAGACGCAGCAGACATTCGTGATTCCGCAGCCCGAGACCCAGGGTGCGCTCGACTCCCTCGAGGAGATGATCGCGGACCCCGAGATCAAGATCGTCTTCATCGCCATGACCGATGCGTCCCGCATCATCACCGGCAGTCACAAGCCCGACTTCAACAATGAGAAGTTGTGGCAGTACGTCGATCGCGCCGTGGCACTCGGCAAGCAATACGGGGTCACCATCGGCGCGAACACCAGCTATGCCTACAACATGGACGAGATGCGCCAGCGGACCATCAAGCTGCACGAGCACGGCGTTCGCATGATCATGGTGCAGGGCGTCAACTTCCTCTTCCAGATCGTCGCTCTGCAATTCCTCGCCGACCTCAAACCGCACCTCGGGTAGCGATCCGAGCCGTCGGCGTCACTTGGTGATGAACAACTCCTTGCGCCAGCGGTCCTTGTGGATGGCGAGCACGTCGATCTGGTCGACGTAGTAGAGGATCTTGCCCTCCAGCGGCAGCGGGAACTTCGCCGACTGCGGTGTGTGCGTGAGGATGATGTGACACACGACATCCGGCAGACCGTGCTTGAGCGCGAGGTGGGCACCCCAGAAACCGTGTGGGTACAGCTTCCCCACCTCGCTGTAGGTGACCGTCCCATCGGCGTCCAGACAGTACTCGACCATCTTGGACGCGTCCTGCAGCAATCCCGCGGCAACCAGCAGACCACGATCGACGACCACGCCGTGGAACTGCTCGAATGCATCCGCGACCGCGAGCGCCATGGTCAGCACTGCACGGTTGTGCCGGATGTGCGGATAGGGAAAGTCGGGCGAGCTCGGCACCTCGTCGATCGACTCCCACGATGAGAGCTGCCACAACTCCTCCCACACGGCCTCGACCCCCGTCCGCGTCGCGACGTCGGTGACGAGGGCCAGCTCGGGAAAGATCTGCGCCAGGTCGAGGGGCTTCTTGCTCATCGGTCCGGCCCGTCGACGCCGGCGGGTGTGGCCGATCCGTATTTCCGGGCCAGCTCCTCCTCGGTGAGATAGCGGTTTTCGAGGTCACGGATGGCGCCGAATCCCATGAGGTTGTTGAGATCCTCAAATGAGAAACAGAGATCGGGACGGTCGACGGCCTCACCGCTCGCAAGCGACTGCGCGAGCGCTTCCATTGCGCGCCGCATGCCCGAGAGCGCGGCCGAGGTGAGGAGGCGCGGGAAGATGACCGCAGCGACGCCGAGTTCCTCGAGGCGGCGCGCCGGCAGCACCGGTGTCGTGGACCGGCGCCGGATCCCGAAGCCCATGTTGACGAGCACGGGTCCGCGGACTTCGCGCACGAACGCAGCGATGTCGTCCTCCGAGAGCAGGGCGTCAGCGAAGAGGAGATCGGCACCGGCGTCGACGTAGATGTTGGCGCGGCGTATGGCCTCGGCGAGGCCGTCGGTCGCGATCGCATCGGTTCGAGCACCGATCACAAAGTCGGCCGATCGGCGCGCGTCCGCTGCTGAGCGAACCTTCATGGCCATCTCGTCGGCCGGGATCAACTCCTTGCCCGCCATGTGGCCGCATCGCTTCGGCCACGTCTGATCCTCGATCATCACGGCGCCGACTCCGGCCTGCTCGAACGCCTGCGTTGCGAAGTGAACGTTCACGGGGTTGCCATAGCCGGTGTCGATGTCGGCGATGAGGGTCATCCCCGTCCGGCCGGCCAGCATGCGCGAGCACTCGAGGTTCTCGGCCAGTCCCATGAGCCCGACGTCCGGCTGCCCGAACCTGCTCTCCGACACCCCGGAGCCGGTGATGAATGCAGCCTTGAACCCGAGTGAGTCGGTGAGCCGCGCACTGAATCCGTCGTAGACGCCGGGCATCGCGAGGATCGCCGGCGCGCCGAGCAGGTCACGAAGGCGGCGTCCGGGATTCTCGATGCGGGCGTTCGAGAGCGTGGCATCGGGCATCAGCAAACCCCCGGAATACGACGGCTGTTCAGCCGAGTTGGTATGGCATTCTAAAACCATCAGGCGGTGCCGGCGCGACCCAGCAGATCCGCACCGGCCGGCGCGGACCTCGGTACCATGGGCAGGGCCTGAGTGCATGCAGGAGCTTCAAACCCAGTTGAGCAGAGGCGGCACATGAGTGAGACGCAGGCTGAGAGCCAGGTACTTCGCAGCGATCAGGTCTCGCGATTCGAACGAGGCAACGGTGTCGTGTCGATCGCCTACGTCGGGCGCTGGAACTCTGATGTCGCGAAGTTCACAACGGGTATGACCGTGCTGCCCCCGGGAACGGGAATCCCGTTGCACACGCACAATGTCGAGGAGAGCGTGCTCATCCTCGCGGGGTCGGCCATCGCGCAGATCGGTGACGACGAACTGCAACTCAGTGCCGGCGACGCGACCTGGGTTCCGTCGGGCGTGGGGCATCGCTTTGCGAACGCCGGAAGCACCGAGATGCGCATCTACTGGGTGTACGCCGGCCTGTACGTCACGCGAACCATCGTCGCCACGGGCAAGACGTTCGAGCATCTCTCCGATGAGGACCGTGTCGCTCCCTGATCCGTCAGGGGCACCTGTGCACCGTCCCGCATGCCGATCGGGGCGAATCCGTTGACGCGCGCGGATGGACCGCTCAAAGGGATCCGCGTGATCGACTTCGGACGCTTCATCGCGGTCCCGTACGCGGGGGTCGCGCTCGCCGACATGGGAGCCGACGTGATCAAGGTCGAGGACCCGGACCACGACGACGATGCCCGCCGCACCGGTCCGCACTTTCTCGGCGGTGAGTCCATGTATTTCCTCGCGCTGAACTGGGGGAAGCGATCGCTTGCGGTTCGGCTCACGAGACCGGAGGGGCACGAGATCATGCTCAAACTCGTGGCGTCCGCCGATGTGGTGATCGACAACTTCCGCCCCGGCGTGATGGCGAAGCTTGGGCTCGACCACGCGGCCCTGGCCGCGGTGAATCCGCGGATCGTGACGTGTTCCGTGACCGGCTTCGGAGAGACCGGTGCGTATGCCGCGTACCCCGGCTACGACTACACGCTCCAGGCGTTTGCGGGAGCGATGAGCCTGACCGGCGAGCCCGGCGGCCCGCCCGGGAAGGCAGGGCTCTCGTACGTCGATCACAGTGGCGGGCTGGCTGCGGCACTTGCGGTGTGTGCCGCGATCATCGGGCGCGATCGCGCGGGCACGGGCTGTCACGTGGATCTGGGTCTCGTCGACACCCAGATCTCGATGCTGTCCTATCTCGCCGGCTGGACGCTCAACGCGGGTATGAACCTCGAGCGGACCACGAGCGGCGCCCACCACTCACTTGTCCCCGCCCAGAATTTCGCGACACTCGACGGATGGGTGTCCGTGTTCGTCGGGAACGACGCCACCTGGCACCGGCTCTCCGACTTCCTCGAGAACCATGAGCTTCGCGACTCACGATTCGCGACCAATCGGGGGCGGCTCGAATATCGCAACGAGCTGATCCCACTGCTCTCCGCTGAGTTCAGCACGCAACCGACGATGCAGCTGGTCGATCACCTCATGGCGCGCGGGGTTCCGTGCGCGGCGGTGAACACCGTTGCCGACGCGCTCGCCAGTCCACCGGCGCGTGAGCGTCATCTTGTGGAGTCCGCTCACAACCCGATCTACGGAGAATACAGGCATGCAGCGGGCCCTATTCCGTCGCTCGGAACCGGCGGCGCGGTCGGTGCGCCACCGCTCGGCAACGACACCACGGACGTGCTTCGCGACATCGGGTACGCCGATTCCGCGATCGAGCGCCTGATCGCAAGCGGGACGGTGTTGACAGCGCAACGTGGCGCCTGAGCCGCGAGCATCGAACAGAACCTCCACCGATCCCGGGGTTGAAATCCGGGAGCTCAAGAATATATTCTATAGGCATGCGAGTCATACGATTCCAAGACCCGGACGGACTCTCGAGAACTGGGTTCCTCGACGGCGATGAGGTTGTCGCCGTTCCGGGGGACGACGGCCGGCTCCCCCTGGAGGCCGTCCTCCAGGGTGGCGACGGCGCACTCGCGCGACTCCACGCATCAGCAAGCAGCGGACGCAGGTTTGCGATCGACGGGCTCGCGCTTCTGCCTCCCCTCCACCAGCCGCCAAAGGTCATCGGCATCGGGCTCAACTATCCGGAGCACGCCGCCGAGAACGCGCTGGAGAAGCCTTCGGAGCCTGTCGTGTTCGCCAAGTTCGCGTCGACGATCGTCGGTCCGAATGACCCGATCATCCTGCCCAACGCGGCGCCGCGACGCGTGGACTACGAAGCCGAGCTTGGCGTGGTCATCGGTCGCACCGGCCGCGATATCGCCGTCGAGGAGGCGATGCGTTTCGTGCTCGGCTACACCGCGGTCAACGACGTGACGGCGCGTGACTGGCAGGTGAAGAAGCCCGCAGGGCAATGGACTCTCGGGAAAGGTTTCGATTCCTTCCTGCCGATCGGCCCGTGCATCGTCACCGCGGACGAGATCGCGGATGTCGGCCGGCTCCGGATCACCTGCACGATGGACGGCGAGGTGCTGCAGGATGATCGCGCGAGCAGCATGATCTTCCCGATTCCCGAGATCATCGCCTACCTCTCGCGCGTGGCAACGCTGATGCCCGGCGATCTGATCCTGACCGGCACTCCATCTGGTACCGGAAGCGCGCACACACCGCCGCGATGGCTCACAGCCGGTGATGTGGTCGAGGTTGCGGTCTCCGAGATCGGCACCCTGCGCAACCGCGTGCAGGAGCAGGACACAACCGCGTGAGCTGGCGTCTTGCCATTGACATCGGCGGGACCTTCACCGATCTGGTGGGGTGGGACGAGGCTGCTGACCACGTCGCCACAGCCAAAGTGCTCACCGATCCCGAAGACCCGGTGCGCGGCGTCACGGCGGCGATCGAACGCGCGGGTTTGCGACTCGCCGACACCACCGCCTTCATCCACGGCTCGACCATCGCGATCAACGCGGTGCTCCAGGCAACCGGCGCGAAGACTGCGCTGCTGACGACGCACGGGTTCCGTGACGTCCTCGAGATGGGCCGGAAAAGCCGGCCCGACATGTACAACCTCTTCTTCAGGCCACGGCTGTGCCCGGTGCCCCGAAGGCTCCGGCTCGAGGTTGCGGAGCGATACGACAGCAAGGGGAACGAGCTCGCGGCACTTGATCCCGACGAGTTGAGCACCGTCCTCGACGGATTGCCCGAGGACGTTGAGTCACTCGCCATCTGCTTCATCCACGCGTATGCCAATCCCGAGCACGAGCGGATGAGCGTGGAGCGCGCGCGAGCGGTGCGGCCGGGGCTGTTCATCTCCGCGTCCAGTGACCTGTCCGGTGAGTCCGGCGAATACGAGCGCACGTGCACCGCGGTTGTGAACGCCTACGTCGGGCCGCTCGTGGCCGGCTACGTGCGCCGATTGACCACGCACATGCGGGCCGAGCAGTGCTCGGCCCCGCTCCTGATCATGCAGTCGAACGGTGGAGTCATGACCTCGGAGGTCGCCGCCATACAGCCGATTCGCACCGTCGAATCCGGGCCGGCGGCGGGAGTCGTCGGCACCGCATGGCTCGGGCAGCAGGTGGGCCAGGGCGACCTTATCGCCTTCGACATGGGCGGCACGAGTGCCAAGGCGTGCGCCATCCATCAGGGTGAGCCCGAGGCGTCGTCGGAGTACTACATCGGTGGCCGGCTCGAAGGGCTGCCGGTGCAGGTTCCCTTCCTGGACATCATCGAGGTCGGCGCGGGTGGTGGCAGCATCGCCTACCTCGACGCGGGCGGTGGCCTGCGAGTTGGTCCGCGAAGTGCCGGCTCATCGCCGGGTCCTGCGGCCTACGCGATCGGTGGCGTCGAGCCGACCATCACCGACGCCAACGTCGTTGCCGGACGGATCGATCCCGGCTATTTTCTCGGCGGCGCAATGCGCCTCGATGCGGACCTCGCACGCGCGGCGATCGAGCGGGTCGCGACTCCGCTCGGCCTCAGCGTCGATGCGTGCGCGCTCGGAATCCTCCGCATCGCCAACGCGATCATGTCCGCTGCGATTCGCTCGGTCACCATCGAGCAGGGTCGCGATCCGCGCGACTACACGCTCGTGGCATACGGTGGCGCCGGCCCGGTGCATGCAGCGGCGCTTGCCGGCGAACTCCAGATCCCCGAGGTGATCGTCCCCGCCGGAGCGGGGACGTTTGCGGCTTCCGGGATGCTGGTCACCGACCTGCGCCACGACGTCGCCCGAACGATGGTGGGTCGCCTGGACTCATTCGAAGAGGACGACATCGAGGCGGTCTTTCGCACGCTGGAGAGCGAGGCCCACGACTATGTCGGCTCGCGTCTCGCCGGCCGCGATCGAACCGAGGTCACCTACATCCGGAAACTCGACCTTCGTTACGTCGGTCAGTTCCATCCGCTCACGCTCACAGTGCCGCAGGGCACGCACATCACGACCGAGATTCCCGCACTGTTCCACGTGGCACACGAGGAGCGGTACGGCCACAACGCGCCATCCGAACCGATCGAGGTCGGCGCGCTGCGCGTGACCGCGGTTTCCAAGGTGCCGAAGCCACCGTGGTTGCGAGCGACGTCCGACGGAGATGCCGAACGTCCGCCACAGGCGCGACTCGTGCTGCTCGACGATGGCACCTGGGCGCAGTGTCGCGTCCTGCGCCGGCACATGCTCGAACCCGGCGCCGTCGTCGACGGACCGGCGATCATCGAGGACCCGGCCACCAACGTTGTCATCGGTCCGGCCGACAGCGCGGTCGTGCTAGACGGGCACCACGTGCGCATCCGCGTGGGGGGCAGGGCGGCATGACGGCGCCCCATCCTCAGACCGACCCGGTGACCACCGCCGTGATTCGCCATGGCCTCGTCGCCGCCGGCGACGAGATGATGACCAATGTCAAGCGCGCGGCCTACAGCCCGAGCATCCATCAGATCCAGGACGTCTGCGTCGGACTGGTTGACGCGACGGGTCGCATCCTCGCCTGCGCACCCGGTCTGCCGATGTTCCTCGCCGACATGGGCGAGGTCGTCCGCGATGGACTCGAGCTCGTCGGTCTGGACGCGTTCGAACCGGGCGATGTGTACATCAGCAACGACCCGTTCTCCATCGGCACGCACATCAACAACGTCGCCACGTACTCGCCGGTGTTCATCGACGGCCGTCTCGTCGCCTTCGCGGTGGTTCGCGGGCACATGGTCGACATGGGTGGCGCAGTTCCCGGGTCGCGGTCCACCCGGCTCACCGAGATCTACCAGGAGGGTCTACGCGTCCGTCAGCTGCGCTTCTACGCTGCGGGCCAGCCGGTGACGCCGATCCACCGGCTGATCGCCGACAACACGCGCATGCCGGATGCCGTGCTCGGCGATCTCCGCGCGCAGGTCGCCGCGTGCCGTACCGGCGAGCGCCGCCTCACCGCGATGATCCACCGCTACGGGCTCCCGGCGTTCGAAGCCGCGGTCAGCGACATCTTCGTGCAGGGTGAACGCCTGGCGCGTGCTGCGGTGAGCGCGATCCCCGACGGCGTCTACCGGGCGGAGGCGTTCCTCGACGACGACGGCATCGTCATCGGCGAGCGCGTGCCCATCCGTGTCGTCGTGGAAGTGCACGGCGACGAGATGACCATCGACTTCTCGAACTTCGCGGCCCAGCGCAAGGGCTCGATCAACACCGGCGTCAACGGCGCGATCTCGATTGCCCGCAACGCATTCAAATGCCTGACGACCGCGCACGAGCCGGTCAACGAGGGTCACTTCCGCCCACTGACGGTGGTTGCGCCTGTCGGCACGGTGGTGAGTGCCGTCCCTCCCGCCGCGTGCGGATGGTGGGCACGCACCACGAGCACGACTCTGGACGCGATTCTCCGCGCGCTGAGCCCGGCGCTGCCAAGGGACATTCCGGCCGGTCACTTCGGCGACATCCCGATGTGTCTGATCAACGGCATCGACAACGCCGGCCGGCGCTTCGTGTTCTTTGAGCCGGTGCCCGGTGGTCACGGCGGACGGCCGCACGAGGACGGCGTGAGCGCGACGGTCTGCTTTCACGAAGGCGATACACCGGATGTCCCGGTGGAGGTGCAGGAGGCGACGATGCCGATCCTCATCGAGGAGTCGGCGCTCGACGTTGACAGCGCCGGGGCGGGTCGATTCCGCGGCGGTCTCGGCTATCGCAGGATCTTCCGTCTGCTCTCTGCCGAGGCCGCCATGCAGATCAACGTCGACCGTCACTACTGCCTCCCCTGGGGCCTCAACGGAGGGCTCCCCGGCATGCCCAACCGTGCGTTCATCCAGCGCGACGCGGGTGCCGAATGGGAGCTCGTGCTCAAGCAGGACGGCATCCAGCTGGAGCCCGGCGCACGAGTGATGCTGGTCGGTGGTGGTGGCGGCGGCTGGGGCGACCCACTCGACCGCGATCTCGACGCGATCGCCGAAGACCTTGTCGACGGCTACGTGACCAGCGCCGCGGCCGGCCGTGACTACAACGTCGAAGTCGATCCCAACACCGGAGTGCCGAGGCGCGTTGCAACCACGAGCGACAGCAACGGCAGTGAACCCGCGCACCAGGAGGCCCCTCCCCTTGCCTGACACCGCCGTTACGCTGGACGATCTTCGCCGCCGCACTCGCGAGGAGCAAGCGGACGTTGCGCGCCGCACGCAGCTGTTGCGCGCCGAGCTGCCCTTCGCCTTCCTGCGTCAGCAGGCGCATCTGACGGCACCCGCCTCGGAGTTCAAACTCGCGTCGAAAGCCCTCGGTGGAGCGCATGCGATCGCGGCGCGCCTGCTCCAGCGCTATGAGATCGAACCCGCGGAGCTTGCGAGCCGCGCCGAGGTGGACGTCTCGGTGGTCGACGGTCTGCTCAGTGGCGGCGGAGCACCGGTCGTGATGCTCGACCTCGAGGATGGGGTTGCGCCACAGATGGTGCCTACGGCACGCGAGAACGCAATCCGGCTGATGCGCGACGTCGATCGTGGATCGAGCCTGTGCTTCCTTCGTCCCGCCGGCATCGAGGACCCCCGCTGCGCAGACGATCTCATCGAGATTTTGATCGGGGCCGGTGCCGGTCTCGCACCCGCTGACTATCCGCTCGATGGAATCGTGGTCCCGAAGATCCGTCACGTCCACGAGGTCGAGTGGGTGGACGGCGTGCTCACGGCGGTCGAGCATGAGCTCGGCCTCCAACGGAACCGGATTCGCGTCAGCTACCTGGTCGAAACCGGGTGGGGCGTGCTCAACCTCCCCGATCTCGCGGTGGCGGGTCGCGCCCGCCTCGCGGGTATTATCCTGGGGACCGTCGACCTCAGCGCCGACCTCCTGCTCCCCGAGGTTCGATACCGTCACCCAGTGTGCGAGTGGGCGCGCATGGTGATCGTCGCGGTGGCAGGCGCAATGGGTGTGCCGGCGATCGACGGCATGACGCTGAACTTCCCGGTGGCATCCGCGGACAACACCCCGCAGGCGAACCATGATCTGGTGCTCGACCGCATGATGGACAACATCGAGGATGCGCGTCACTCGATCGACGTAGGGATGTCAGGCCGCTGGACCGGTCATCCCCTTCAGCTCGTCGCGACCGAGCTTGCATTCGCGCGAGCGTTTTCCGCGGAGTCACTCGAGCCGCAGCTCTCCGACCTCGAGGCATTCGTCGAAGCGACAACCGCGGACCGCGGCGCGATCGCAGGCAGCGGCGGGCAGCTGCTCGACATCGGCACCGATCGGCACGTGCGCGCCGTGCTGCGTCGCGCGGTCGCCTGGGGCTACATCCCGCAGGAGCGGGCGCTGAAGCTCGGACTGATCACCGAGGCCGAGCGCACGGCTGCAATCACGTGACGGAGACCGAATCGCCTGCGCCCAACTCGGCGCAGCCGCTCGCGGACGTGCGGGTCCTCGACATCGCGTCGTTCATGGCCGCGCCGATGGCGGCAATGTGGCTTGCGGACTTCGGCGCCGATGTGATCAAGATCGAGCATCCGACCGGCGACATGATGCGCACGTGGGGAAGCCGGAAAGACGACGTCCCGCTGTTCTGGAAGGTGGTCGGACGCAACAAACGAGCGATCACCCTCGACCTGCACCACCCGCGCGGTCAGACCCTCCTGAAGCAGATGGTGGCGAAGGCGGACGTGCTCGTGGAAAACTTCCGTCCGGGAACCATGGCTCGCTGGGGACTCGCCTACGAGGATCTCGCCGCCGTCAATCCCCGTCTCGTGATGTTGAGCATCTCGGCCTTCGGCCAGACCGGACCGTACAGCTCGCGCGCCGGCTTCGGAACGCTCGCCGAGGCGATGAGCGGGTACGCGCACGTCACCGGTCAGCCCGACGGTCCACCCACGCTGCCGTCGTTCGGTCTTGCGGACGCGATCACTGGCATCTGTGGGGCGTACGCGGTGATGGTTGCGCTGCACGAACGCGATGCCATCAGCGGCCGCGGTCAGTCGATCGACCTCGGGATCTACGAGCCACTGCTCACGGCCCTCGGACATCAGTTCATCGAGTACGACCAGCTGGGGATCATCGCGCAACGCCTCGGCTCGCGACTGCCGTTCGCGTCGCCGCGCAACACTTTCAAGACGTCCGACGGATCCTGGGTGGCGATGTCGTGCAGCGCGCAGAGCATTTTCGAGCGCGCCTGCCGCGCGATCGGCCGTGCCGATCTGATCGACGATCCTCGGTTCCTGGACAACCGGGCGCGGACCCAGCACTCGCAGGTGCTCGACGACATGTTCGCGGAGTGGATCGGACAGCACCCCACCGACGTGGTGCTCGCCACCCTGAACGACGCGGGCGCCGCCGTGGCTCCGATCTACGATGTGAAGGGAGTCTTCGAGGATCCTCACTTTCAGGCTCGGGAGAACATGGTCACCGTTGCTGACTCCGACCTCGGCTCTCTGCGCATGCAGGGTGTCGTGCCGAAGCTCTCACGCACCCCAGGCAAGGTGGTGCACGCGGGTGCGAGGCTCGGTGAACACAACGCCGAGGTCTATGCCGAGTGGGCGGATCTGAGCACGGCGGACCTGGATGACCTGCGGGCGCAGGGAGTCATCTGAGTGGCGCTATACCCCGATCCGCCGACACGGCGGCGCCCCGGTCCTTCGTCCAGACGCGCGGCGCATCGGGAGCCGCCGGTGAGTGCGAGCGACTACGTCACCCGCGAGCTCCGCGCGCGAATCCTTGACGGCTTCCTCCCTTCCAGCACGCACCTTGATCAGCAGATCCTTGCGGACGAGATGGGCGTGAGCACTATCCCGGTTCGCGAGGGCTTGCGACGGCTCGAAGCGAGCGGGCTCGTCGAGATCGTTCCACGACGCGGCGCGTTCGTCGCCGGCCTCACCTCGAAGGAGTTGCTCGAGATCAGCCAGATCCGCCAGCAGCTCGAGGAGCTCGCGATCCGGATCGCGGCGCCGAACATCGACCCCACACTGCTGGATCAGCTTGCGGATGCGAACGATCGCATGGCGCGACTCACGCCGCGCGCGAAACCCTCGCAGTGGTTCGACATGAACCGCGAGTGGCACTTCCGCCTGTATCAGGCGGCGGATTCGGACCTCCTCGTCGAGATGATCGGCGTCCTGTGGGACAAATCGAGCCTGTACCGGCTCGGCAACGCCGCACGCGAGGACAATCGCGTGAAGGCCGTTGCCGAGCACGCGGCGGTGATCGACGCACTCCGCTCACGCGACACCGCTGCCGCGGTGCGTGCGATCCGGCACCACATACACCGCGCCGCGCGCGACATGCTCAAACCGTCAGGCGCCCGTCCCGCTCGCGATCGCTAAGCGGCAGGCTCTCCGACCACGCGCTGCAACCGGAGCGCCGCCACCTCGTCGTCTGTCATTCCCAACAGGTCGCGAAGGATTTCGTCGGTGTGCTCACCGAGCGCGGGAGGCGTCGGGACAGGACGGCCCTGCACGGCGCCGAACACCATCGGTGTCGATGCCATCGGATATTCGCCAACGCCGGGTTGCGACACCATCGTGAACATCGGATTGGCCGGTGACACTTCAGGATCCTCGGCCATCTGCTTGAAGGTTCGGTAGGTCCCCCACAGCGCACCCGCCGCGTCGAGGAGTCGCTGAACCTCGGCCAGGTCTCGAGCCGCGACCCACCCGGCGATCAACGCCGCGATCGACTCGCGTGCCGCCCAGCGGCCGTCATCGGTGTCGAGGTCGAGCCCGCCGCGCGCGGCGACGGCGTCGAATGCAGCGCCGAGATCGGTGGCCCGCTTGAGCCGGTGCCATTGTCCCGGGGTGAGTGCGACGATCATCACGTATCGCCCGTCTCGTGTTCGAAAGTCCTTCCCGAACGTGCCGTACGTGAAGTTTCCATGTCGACCTCGAGGCTCCGGATCACTCACGGCCTCGGCCACGATGCCAAGACGTGAGGCAAACGCGAGCGCCACGTCATTGAGACTGAGCGTGACCAGCTGGCCGGCGCCGGTCCGGGACCGGTGCCGCTCCGCAGCCAGCAGCGAGGTTGCGACGAGATAGCCCGCCATCCCGTCCCACGCCGGCAGCACGTGGTTGACGGGTGGCCTATCGACATCCGGTCCGGTGACGAGCGGAAAACCCGAACCCGCATTCACCGTGTAGTCGACAGCCGGTGACCCGTCGCGTGCGCCCTGCAGGTGCACCAGGATCACGTCCGGGCGCACCTCACGCAGGCTCTCGTAGGAGGCCCAGCCCCGCGCTCCCAGGTTGGTGATCACCACTCCCCCGTCGGGACCGCCGGTGGCGATCAAGCGCCGGACGATGTCCCGACCGGACGCCGACGACATGTCGACGGTCATCGACCGCTTGCCGGCGTTGAGACCTGCCCAGTACAGGCTTATGTCGTTCCAGCGAGGCCATCGATCGACATCGACGCCGCCTCCGATCGGGTCGATGCGAATGACGTCGGCCCCCATCGCGGCGAGCGTTGCGCCGGCAAGCGGAACCGCGACGAACGCCGAGATCTCGATGACCCTGAGCCCGGCGAGGATACCGGCCCCCCTCTGCCCGGCCACCGCGTGAGTCAGCTCCCGGTTTGGATCTGCGGCATCGTCGGCGCCTTGCCGCGCAGGTAGATCATCACCGTGCGCCGGAAGGTGATCACGATCTTGCCGTCCTGATTGAACCCGGTGGTGCGGACCGTGACGATGCCGACGTGGGGCCGGGACTTTGACACCCGCGCCTCGAGCACCTCGCTTTGCGAGTAGAGCGTGTCTCCCTCGAACACCGGGTTCGGGAGTCGCACCTCGTCCCATCCAAGGTTGGCGTAGGCGTTCTGCGAGACATCGCTGACGCTCTGGCCGGTCACCAGCGAGATCGTGATCGCGGAGTTGACCAGGGGCCGGCCGAAGTCCGTCTGCGCGGCGTAGTAGTGATCGAAGTGCACCGCCGCCGTGTTCTGCATGAGCAACGTGAACCAGATGTTGTCGTTGCTCGTGATCGTCCGGCCAAGCGCGTGCTGGTACACGTCGCCGACCGTGAAGTCCTCGAAGAAGCGCCCCGACCAGCCGGCCGTCACCTGTCACTCCACATTGGAAAGGCATTCTACATTTGGAGGATCCGCGACGGTCGGACCAGCTTACGGTGTGGAGGTCCCCCGAAAGCGCTTCGCGAGATCGCGGACGCCCTGGGCCGCGTCGCGATTCCATCGATCGTAGGCCGCCATGTCGGAGCCGGCCAGCAGCATCGTCGAATCGCTGCCACACACCTCCGCGAGGAGCTCGGCCGGACGGACTCCGGCCACCCCGCAGACAACACCCGCCTCGCGACACGCCGCCTGCACGGACCGTATCGCCGCGCGAACCGGCTCGGCGTCGTATTGGACCGGCACGCCCAGCTCCACCGAGAGATCGGACGCCCCGATCAGCAAGGCGTCGATCCCGTCGACTGCAGCGATGGCACCCGCCGCCTCGACGCCCAGGCTGGTCTCGATCTGAGCGACACACAGGACCCGATCCGCCACGGTGTTGATCCCGGGTCTCCCTCCGACCGCGGCGGCGCGTCGAGGCCCCCATCCGCGCGTCCCTCGCGGTGGGTAGCGGACCCGCGAGACGAAGTCGGTCGCCTGCGCGCTGCTCTCGACGTGGGAGACGACGATTCCCGCGGCCCCGGCGTCAAGGACGGGCGCCAGGAGTTCGCTCTTCTCGGACGCGATCCGAACTAGCGCCGGGGTACCGGCTGCCCTCGCCGCGATCAGGATCCGGTGCAGATCGTGCAGGCCGATCGCTCCATGCTCCATGTCGACCATCACGAAGTCCCACGGGGCGCAGGTGATCTCGGCAATCCCCGGATCCGCGAACATGATCACGGCGCCGATGACCACGTGCCCTGCGGTGACGACATCGACAAAGTCGGATCGCTCGGTCGTGGTCACGACGTGATCCGGTAGCGCTCCAGCAGTCCTTTGGCGATGATCACGCGCTGGATCTCATTCGTTCCCTCGCCGATGATCAGGAGCGGCGCGTCGCGATAGAGGCGCTCGATCTCGTACTCCTTCGAGAAGCCATAGCCGCCGTGCACGCGCATCGACTCGCTGACGACCTCGAAGCACGTCTCGGTCGCGAACAGCTTGGCCATGCCGCACTCGATGTCCGCGCGCTCTCCCGCATCCTTCTTGCGCGCCGCGAAGTTGGTGAGCAGCCGCGCCGCCTGGATCTTCGTCGCCATGTCGGCGAGCTTGAACTGGATCGCCTGATGCTGCGCGATCGGCACACCGAATGCATGGCGCTGCTGCGCGTAGTCGATGGCCAGCTCGAACGCTCGTTGCGCGACACCCACGCCACGCGCCGCGACGTTGACGCGACCCAGCTCGATCGCGGCCATCATCTGTTTGAAGCCCTGCCCCTCCACGCCGCCGAGCAGGTTGGACACGGGCTGGCGATTGTCGTCAAAGACCAGCTCGGTCGTCTCCACGCCGCGGTAGCCGAGCTTCTCGATGTGCCGTGACGCGGTGAACCCGGGGTACTGCTTCTCGGCGAGGATGCAGGACATCCCGCGGTGGGGCGGATTCGCGTTCGGATCGGTCTTGACGAGCGTGGCCACCACCGTCGAGTGGGCGCCGTTGGTGGCCCACATCTTGGTGCCGTTGATGACGAACTCGTCGCCGTCGCGGATGGCGCGAGTCTGGATCGCCTGCACGTCCGAGCCGCAGTTGGGCTCGCTCATCGAGAAGCCGCCGTGGAACTCGCCGGTCGCCATGCGCGGGAGGAAGCGCTGCCGCTGCTCTTCGGTGCCGAACTTCTCGATGAGAAAGCTAACGATGAAGTGGGTGTTGATGATGCCGGTGATCGACATCCAGCCCCGCGCGATCTCCTCGCACACCATCGCGTAGGTCGCGTAGTCGAGGCCGGCGCCACCGTATTCCTCGGGCACGGCGAACCCGAAGAATCCGAGGCGCTTCATCTGCGCGACGATCTTCTCGGGATAGGTGTCGTCATGCTCGAGGTCGTGGGCGACCGGGATGATCTCGCGCTCCACGAAATCGCGGACCATCCCCACGATCTCTCGCTGTTCGGTGGTCATGTCGATCGACATCCGGCGAGTCTAGCCTCACACCTCGGCATCGCAGAGAACGCGCCCCGTCAAGACGACGGCAGTGGCAGCCGGCATGATCGGGATCGCCTCGGAGATCGGGGAGAAGGAACGCCGAAGGTGTCGAATCGGCCCAGGAATTGCGCGGTCTCTTTGAGCCTAGCGTGGCTCGTCTGGCGCGCTGCTCCTGACAATCGGGCCGACGGCGAGCGCACCGAGGTCGCTTCAGTTCGAAAATTGAACACGACAGGCCCGGAGCGCGTAGCTGAAGCCATACCTGGATGGGTCCCCGAAGCCACAGCTCAACGGGTATCTGCACGGGTGACTGGAACACGTGTCTGAAGCCCTAGGTGTAGTTCCTAGGTCGGGTCAAACCCCGAACACGAGTGGAACCCCGCTTCCGCGCAAAGTCACCCGACGTCCGCGGATCTGGGCATATGACTTCCCCGGGACGCCGTTTCTGGCTTGGAAGACGCCGGAGTCACCCGCAGACGCGCGAGGCTCAGTCGGGGAGCTGGAACTCGGTGAGGCCGGCCTCGAGGCAGCGCCACGCCGCAGCCAGGATGTCGGGCACGTGGTGCGAGGGGGTGGCGCCACAGGCGCGCGTGCAGTTGATCGTGATCCTCGCGCCGCGTCCCTCATCGATGGGAACGGGGATGGCGACGATGGGGCGCGTGCCATTGCGGTCAGAGGCACTGACGCCAGCGAATCGATACTCCCACAGCGGATCTATCCAGAACTCGCCGGACGATTCGGGGAGTTCCCTGTCGGTCGATCGCCGGCGCGTCCCTCGACACCGGACGTGGGCGATGGGTTGTCGGCAGGCTGGACAGAGCACCGCGACTGACGGGCACTGGCAGCACGGGCACACCGAGGGGCCGCGCCCAGCACGTGGCAATCGTGAGCCGCTCATCGTGTGATCTATGATCCTCTCCGGCGACCCCGCGAGCGGCCGCCCCGAGCGGTGACGACCTCGGCCACAAGAGCGTGACGCCAGCGGGCTCGGAGGCCGCGCCGGAGAAGCGCGCACATGGCTTCCGCCGCCGAGGTCCCCAGGCTCCTACTATCGACCCGGGAGGTCGCTCGTGCCTTGGGCGTCAGCGAGCGATTCGTCAAGGGGCTCATCCACACTGGAAGCCTCCGGTCGCTCAGGGTGGGCCGGCTGCGGCGAGTCCATGCGGATGATCTGCGTGACTGGATTGAGCGCCAGCGAGCCGCGGACCAGCCTATTGGCCCCGAGGCACGCCGCTGATCCCGCCCCGCGATCGGGCGACCGCCAAACGTGGTTTGGACCATTTTCCTGTCTCGGCGCCACTTGCATGCCGGTGGCCGACGTGCGCTCCGATCCAGTCGGCCGATCCCGGAGCCCGGCAGCCATGGGCTGCCCGAGAGCAGCGCGGACTGCAGCGTACCCCGCTCGTGTCGGCGCGACGTCTCCGCGTCAGCGGGAGGCGCCGCGCTCGACGATGCCGCGCCCTCTCAAGCATGGAGTCGGCGTCGTTGTGCCGACCTGTCCCGCGGCCGGAGACCGACGACCCGTGGTGCTGGCAGTCTGCGCGATCACCGCCTGAGAGCGCGTTCGTCGCCCCCGTAGGGGTGTTCCCGCGTGTCGGGGCACGGGCTCAACTGGGCCCGCTCGACATGGCTGAACCAGGTCGCTGCATCAGGTAGCTGAGGCAGTCACCGCACCGGGTCACTGAAGCAGACAGCTGCATCAGGCAGCTATATCAGGAGTCAACATGAAGAAAGCAACATCGATCCCGAGCTCGCAAGCGACGGGGCACGACGAACCCCTCGCTGAGGGTGGACGGCAGAGCGCACCGCGGCACCAGGCGCCGACGCGCCGACGCTACGCTGCGGCGCACCCAGGTGAGACGGTGCGCCTCCAGCCCAAGCCGGCCGCGAAGGTCGCTGCTATCCGCGAGCTTCTCGGCGTCAGCCGAAATCAAGCGGTCAACATCGCAATCGATGGGCTCGACGACGCTGAGTTAGAGGCCATTCGCGCCCATGGCTATCACCAGGGCTACCTCGATGGCCTCACGGAGGGTCGCGCCCAGGGCCGAGTCTCTGGCAACGCGGAGGCCAAGCGGATCTACTGCCTGACACTTCCCTGTCCGTGGTGCGGTCAACCGGTCGAGCTGCGCGCCGGCGATGCGCTCGCTCGCTTGGCGCTCATGACCGTTGTCGCCTCAGGCCTGGGCCACCAGGATGGGTGCCCGGAGGTGTCGAACTAGCGAGACGCGCCGGTTTCTGGCGTCCGATAACGGGAGGGTATCGGACGTCAGATACCTGCGTTGTCGCCCCCCGTGAAGGCACGCCGGAGACCGAGGTGGAGCGAACGCATCAATAGCGCCCCAACACCTCGCTGTAAACTGGATCGCGATCGGGCGTCGTGATGCTCGTTGTCGGCGCGTCAGCCAATGATCTACCTGCCATCCGACGGTTTGGTCATGGATCGCAGGGTCGACTAACCGGCAACGAGGCGGGTCGAGGAAGCAGCTGGCTCCAGTTTCCACTACGACGGTGCCAGTTTTGCGATTTGCGAAAGGCCACACACCCCGTCAGTGAATCGGAAACCGATCACGCACCCTCAGCCGGCTGCGGAGGTTCCTTCTCGTTCTGGATCCTATCGAGGTACTCCTGTCCTATTAGCTTAGCCAGATCCCCGAGCGCTGGAACGAACGTGGCGCGATGGACAGGATCCGTTATCGGACCTTCGGTGCGATACCCACCCATTCGATAGGCGTACTCGTCGATATCCTCTGGTGTCTTCACCCGTTCGCGGAGCCACTGTTGAACCTCCGCGGGCTCGCCCCATTCGCTCCAGCGGTAGAGCACATACGCAAATCCCGGGGTCTGCAACAAGCTATTGTCTTGCGCAGCTCGCCGAATCAGGCCCAAACACGCATCTCGTAAGGCCTGTATTGAAGCCTGGGTTAATGGCCCAGCAAGCGAATCACTGCCGGTCTCCCAACTGATCAGCACCGTTGGCAGATACACGGCGTGTGTCGCTTTCATCGCCTCAATCAGTTCGCGAACGTAGACGTCTTCGCTGAGCCGATCTCGGCACAATCGCCGGATTGCGAACACGGCTGCACCCTCATCCGGAGGCATGCCGGGAATCCGAATCGCTGCGTACAAAAAGTTGTCCCCTGCACGGAATAGTCCACGGAGGAAGGTCTGGATTCTCTCTACGGGGACCTGGTCGGCACGAAGTTGCCGAAGCGCGGAACTTGCTAGGCGGGCGTCGTTGAGTTCTCGAATGTGCCCGATGAATTTCTCTTCATCCGCCGTCGCGTCGGCCAGTTGTTGAACCTGCGAACCACTTGCTTCACCCAGAGGGTTTGTCAGCGTGAAGTAGACGTCGAACGCTAACTCGCTGCAGACTCGCCGATCACGCCACCACTCGGCAAACTGGTCGCTGGAATGAAGCGTGGGCCCCCCCAGAGGCCCGCCAGTGAAGGACTCGGTTTGCGGAAAGAGGCGCATCAACAACCGGCGGGCCGGCGCTCGGTGAGCTTCCTCGGCTAGTCCTACTAGGCCCTCGAACTGGCGGAGCCTATTTGGCTGCTGGTCCCCTCGAGCGTCACCGGTCAGCCAGTCCTTGGCATCACGAAGGGCACGATGCAACCTTGGTTCCGTTGCCGAGAGTAGATCGATCCCCGCCAAGTCACCAGCATCGACATCGAGAGTCCCCCCAGATGTGAGCATCCTTAAATGGAGGGTGTAGATATTTAAGAAAGCGATTGATCGTGCGGATGTTGTCAATGAGGTCTCCCCAGCCCGACTCAACAATATTCGCCCACCGAAGCCCATCCAGTGTATGGCCGGTCTGGCCCACGACTTGCTCGACGCGCCGTTTCGCCATCTCCTTTAGTTGACCCGCTTGAACATCCGGAATCGGCAGCGGAATGTTCACGATCTTCTGCATGGCAGACCGTCCCCCGCCCGGGTACACGGTGTCCAGCGTCCTCGAGACGATGTCCTCTTCGTAAAGCAACAGGTATACCAAGTTTGGTAAGTCCGCATTAGCCCGTATGAGCTGAATCGCCTGAAGTAGCTCCTGAGCGTCGAGGCGGTCCAAGTCATCCATAACGACGAGAACGGGAGGAACCGGAATGCCTGTCTGCATAAGATCCGCGAGCTTCGACTTCCGCTGGGGTAGCGTCTCCTGGCGGCCGTTGAAGCGCAGCCTCCTGAACTGACCTACTGTAGAGACAGCCCACCCACTGATGCCGAGGACGAAAGCCAGAAGCGCGCAAACTAGGCCAAACACCAGAAGCGGTTTCTGGAGCGGTTTGCTTGTGAGTGAGGAAAGACCAAGTGATGCAATAGCGGCAACGAGGCTCACTAGCGTCACGGGAAATCCGGCAATCTTCGTCCCGGCGCCTTGGAGGAGCTCACCGTATTGAATGAGCTTGTCCGCTCGCTCCCTGCCGGCACTGGTGCTATCGGCGATGTTGAGAAGTGCGGCGAGCTCCTCGAAAAAGGCTGGAACGATCCGACCCTGAGCTGCCCACTCCCACGGCACAAACTGCAGTACCGCGGGTTTGGCTGGATGCGCCTTTCTTTCCAGAGCCTCCACTACCATGTTCTTTACCGAGGTCTTGCCGTTCCCCCAGGGGCCTACGAGCGCGAAGACCAGGCTGCTGGTGTTTCTCCACGCATGGATCGCGTTGGCGATCTCCGCGGCGAACTGCGCACGTCCTAGTTCATCTTCCTTGCTACTAGCGATCGCCTCGTCAGGAGAGAGGGTACTGGGGTTTTCCTCGGCTTCCGCCGTCGACCGGGTTGGCATCGTCCTTGCCTTTAGCGCATCAACGCTCTGTCACCGGAGCAACCGCCGACACCCGCATGGGGGCCGCTTTTGCCAATTTCATTCGGGCCGTCTTATCCAGAGACAATCGACACGGCAGAGAGCGATACGCGGTTTGACCTGCTGTGCCGCGTCGTCGGAGCCGCCTGTGCGAAGCATCGATTGCTGCTGCGGACGCGCGCGCTCAGCCACGTCCGCTGGGCAATTCGCAGCCTACCATTCGATTCAACGCCGCGTAGCGTCGTCGGAGACAGATCTTTGCGCTGTCTGCCACTCCTCTTCACCCATATGCAAACCTTCGCGGTCGAGTTAGAGATTAGGGTAATCGAGGCAGGTATGAGGATTCAACCCGATCGAGGTCGGGCCAGGTTGCTGCGCCGCGCAGTCCGGACCTACGTCGTCCGTCGGTGGGACTCCCTGATCGCTTCTGGAACGAGATCCCGTAGATCCCTGCCGGCCTGCCGGCGTCGCTCATCTGGCACGAACCAGATTGGAACCGGCGACCCGCATCCCCGCCGCGCGGGTCGGTTTCGCCCAAGGCGACCATAAAGCGACCCGCGTGACGTTCGTCTGACGATTGCACGCCGACGCCCAGCGCTACACCGTCATCTGTGAAGAGCCGAACTGGCGCCGGATCGCCCCGACTGTACAAGCGAATAACCGGTCGGCTCAGTCTACGGGGCCCCTACAGACCCGATGCGGAGCACCTGCGGCAAACGTCTCGGGCCCCTCCGGTCCGACGGCGACTGGATGATCTCGCGGATACCAGCGTCGATCTCAGTCAAGCAGCTTGCCAAATCAGCATAGGCACGCTGGCGCCTCGTCCAGACCGTTTGATGGGCACGCTTCTCGCCCGCGAGTAACGCATCCATTTTCGATGCAGTCTGTATTAGCGTGCGCAAAGCGATGATGAACTCATCGCCGTTAATGTAGTCGTAAAGTTGCGCCATCTTGGTGTCTTGACGGTCGGCCGAAAGTCTCGCCTGATGAACGCCAAGTATCATGCTGCGCACTACGGTGGCAGCCATCGTGACGTATGCCGGCTGCACGATGACGACGCCATCTCGGATCGTCAGAAACTTCTCCCCCCTTGGCAATCGTCTTGTGACAAGGATTAGATCGGGCGTCTGGCGCGAGCGACCGTCCTCGCGAATCTGCTCGAGGAATTTCGTCGCCCATACGGCCGTATTCTTGCACTCATAGAGGATTACGCCGGCACGAGATCGAGCCGTTCGCCCCGCGTGTTGTACTGTCTGTACGATGTCACCGGCTCTTCCGAACCGCTGGACGATGTCCTGAGGAAAGGTCGCCTTCAAGGCCGAGAAAACGTCGATCTCCGGAATGTCGCCGCGTCCTACGGTTCCCAGCCGCTCTAGCCGCCGCTTCTGGTCGTCGATCTCTCGTCCCTGCCGATCGATGATTGCCTCCAGCTGTTTCTCGCGGTTGCGGTATGCAGAAGCCCCATCGGCTGGCTGCGCGAGTTCTCGTCGGAGCCTGCGCAGGTACTGTCGCTCGTGTGCGAGGTATTCGCTGGCAGCATCGCCCCGGAGGGGTTGCTGGCAGAGCGGGCAAACCGGAGGCGGGCTCGCGGCCCCGGCTTTCGCATTTGCGCGGCGTGTCGAAGGCATCTGCGGTCCTATCTTGATCGTTGCCGGGTGGCCTGACCATTGATCGGACTTCCTGGCCCGATAGGCGAACGCTTTTCGTGCTCTCGAGGAGCAACCTCCAATGTCGCCACCGAGGCCGCACCGAATATCCCAAGCAGGGTCGAGAGTGCATCTTCAAAGACGGGGTGGGCGTGGTCAGCTCCGCTGGAGGCGTGTGCTACCTCGTGAAGAAGACTGGCTGCAAATACCTCAACGTTCGTGAGCTGACTTCGCTTGATGACAATTCGACCCATCTCCGCGTCCCACAGGGCAGTGACCTCCCCAGCGAGTTCGTTAAGGCGCATGGTCTGTGAGAGCCGCACATCCTTGACCTGCCTCGCATGCCTTCCGGCACAAGTAAGTAGGGCTCCGCGAGACGCCCACGCCTCCTGCTCCGCCACGCTGAGGCTAGCCGGGTCAACCCACGAGAACTCGAAGCTCTCGTTGAACGCTTTCATGTATTCACCGATATCCCGCAGCGGATTCCCACTCGTGTCCATAAGACTGGGTAGCTTCTTCGCAATTGTTTCCGGGATCACGACCGGTCGGTAGCCGTCCATCTGCGCGTGCTGAATAGCGGCGCCTCGCCACGCGAGGTCATCGCTTGTGATGAAGACCACCTTTTCCCGTGACTGAAGAAGGCAGCAAGCTTGAAGAGAAATGTCCTGCCAACCGGATTCGTCGGACCCACTGCCCCTGGTTACCGCCTCAAGGTCTTTGACTAGCCTGCTGACGACTGCCTCGCTTATGCAGGCTAGAAGAATATCTTTCACTCTGGTGGAGTAGGCCGTACGGCCGACGTTGGTCCTTTCGCGATTTAGCGCCTTTCTCAGCCCGGCCGTTGTCGACGTCACGTTGTAGCTGAATAGGAAGTTCGCTTCCGTAGCCACGAGGAGGCCGTTTACGTATATGCGGGCTGCGCCCTTTGGCCGAGCGAGTACTTCCCCGAGAGCGCCGCGTTCGTAGACGTCAGTGTTGGCGAACCGAAGGAAATATCCTTTCCCTTTTATCACGTCATCGTCGGTTAGCCCATGTAGTGCGAACTCAGTACCGACCTGCTCGTCAGAAGCCGCTGTCACGGTGGCCTGGAGGGTGACGATCTCGTCGAATCCGGCCTTGGGAGCACGAGTCAGTTGAATGTCCCCGTGCCGAGAACGGATTAGTACGGCTACCCCGCGGCGCTCGAACACCGCCAGGGCATCCTTGAGGCCTACTCCGAATTTGCCGATGACGCGATCCGGCTGTTTGAGCTTCTCGCGATTCTCCTTCTGGGTAAGGTGGCTGTACCTGAGGCCTCTGCCGAAGTCGCGAACCACCCAGGTGCCATCGCCAGTCTTTTCGATAATCGGATCGGCGGTTCCTGTCAGCGCAGCCTCGTCGAGGGCATTCGCAATGACCTCACGAAGGGCTTCGGCTGGCGTCCAGTGTTCAAGAACCTTCTCGACGTTGAGATCGAAGAGCCGGGCCGCTGGAGTAGCCTGCGAGACGCCCACTCGGCGCCGAGCCGATGCCGCTGACTTCGGCACCCGCTGGGCGTGAGGGTCCAGATCAGCTCGCCGTGCCACTACGAATCTCGTTACGACGCTGATCGAGTGACGTGTGCCGTGCCATTGCGGTACCCCGCTATTTAATCCAGTCCGTGAGTCTCGCGTCGGTGACCTCGCCGCTTTCAATCAGACGCGCGATCTCGACCCGACGCTCGCCGACCAGGCCCACGCGATGTACGCCGGCCTTGACGTTCTCGTGCACCAGCCCGGCGCGCTCCAGCGCTTCGATGGCGTTGCGAGCGAGTCCTACGTCGGGCACCCCCCGGGTCGCGGCGTTCAGGTCAGTGGACGCAGGCCACCACTTTCCACTTCGCTGCAGCTTGCCGGCCACGTGGCGCAGCAGCCAGAGCCGTCGCTCGCTAGGATCGGATGGGATGTTGGATGGCACCTCCTCGAGAGCGGAACGCCCGGCTTCCTCGGCGTCGGCATCCAAGGCGCCATGGCCCGTGATGCGCAGCACTTCGATGTAGCCACGGTCGATCAAGCCCGCCGAGCAATCCAGCCCCTCGAGAGTGCACCAAGCCAGGACCTCGAGCGGTGGCATCTCGAGTACATCCGAAGCTTCGGCAAGAGTGAGGTCAGAAAGTTCGTTCATCCCATCCCCTCCGCGTCCTCGTTGAGCAGTAGCGCACGCACCACCTCTGCGTCGTCGAGGTCAGCGGCAACAAAGCAGCGCACGCTGATGCGAGTCTGGCGCAGCACCTGGTTGGCGTCAGCGGCACCGTCAATACCGATCTGCACATAGTCGAGTGCATCGCTGCCCGCGATCGGCACCGTTAGGCGGAACCGGAGCAGCGAGCAATGTCCGGCGGCCTCGTGGGTCACCTGAACGACGGTACGTTCCATGGCGTCGATTCCCTCGGCTACGCCGCTGCAGACCGCGCCGGCAACGGCTACTGCAAGTGAATGCGGCGCCAGCTCGACACCGCCAGCTAGCGGCAGCACTACCGTGACCGTGTCATCAGTGCCATCCGCCCCTGAAACCGCCACGACCGGTACGACGGCTGCGGCGACCGGCTCGTGGAGTCCCAGCGCCTCTCGAGCCTCACGCGCTTCCTCTTCAAGGCGGATGCGCATCCGCGCCGGTAACGTGTCGAGCAGGCCGCGTTGGGCGGCGACCTCGTAGTCGCTGAGCGTCTGGCGGTGTTGAAGCACCTCTACACTCCCTTCCGTCGCGGTGCGATCGTTCCAGCCTACCTCCAACTCGCGGAGGCGAAAGGCAGCCGAGCGCAGTACCCGCGCCACGGCACGGGCGCGTTCGGTGCGCTCGGCGGCGCCAAGCGTTGTGAGCTCTTCATCGAGCCCGGTCAGCCGCGCGTCAACCTCGGTGAGCGCCGTCTCGGCTTGGCGAAGGTCCTGGCGGCGCGCCTCGACATCACCGGCAGCGTCCTGACGGTCGCTCTGCAGCTGCAGCCGGCGGGCTGTCACACCTTCGCGCAAGGTGTCGTGGTACGAGCGCACCTCGTCGATGTCGGCGAAGAGCGTCGGGTCGGTGAATACGGGGGGCAGTGGCAGCGGCGCCGCTGGCGGGATCGGCACCGCCTCGACCAAAGGTTCATCGACGGCAGCCTCGCTCAGTACTACCGCGTCCGCTGATTGGGCCGGTGCGTGGAAGCGTTCGCGTAGCCCATCGTTGATTACGCGCAGGCGATGCACCAGTGCCTGATCGGTAGTCGGCGGCGAGATGGACACAAGCAGGCGCCGGGCGATGAGGCGCTCGGTGTCGGTCAGCGGCTCGGCGGCCAGTTCCTCGGCGACCAACGCGTCGTCTAGCTCCGACGCGGCCATGAGCTCCAAGAGGGCGGCGAGTTCAGGGATGTCGACGAGCCGGTCGTGCCACGCGGCGAATGCTTCAGGGGACTCCCAGGGGGCGCCGACCTCGTCGGCCGCGGCGCGGACCCAAGGCAGGTCGTCGCGGATCCGTTCCAGATGCGGAGTCAGCCGAGCCGCCTCCGTCTCCTCCAGCCCCATGCCGGAGAGTTGCGGGGCGGGATCGTCGATCGCTTCTGGTAGTCCGAGCGCAAAGGGCAGGGCGGCCAACGCCGTGGCCACATCCTCGACACCCGCGATGACGGACACCGTGCCCGCTCTCACCGCGCTCTCGGCAAGGCCCTCCTCGGCCTCGGCTGTGTCGGTGATGTCGGCGATCACCGCGTCGATCAGCATGCCGAGGTTGGCGCGTGCCCACTCGGGCAGATCCAGGCAGCCGGCGACGAGGTGGCGGAGCAAGCCGCCGAGCACGGCGACGAGACTGAGCACGGAACCAGGGATGCCCAAGCCCAAAGCCTCGCCGATCGCAGTCTCGCGCAAGACCATCTGCGCAGCCTGGAGCACCGGGTTGGCAAGAAGGAAGATACGCTGGCCGTCGCGTACCACGAGACGCGTGGTTCCGTAGCCGTGCAACTGGGCTCCGCTCTGGCGGAGCAGGTAGACGTCACGGCCGTACATCCCGTCGACGAGGCTCTGCAGCCCGTCAACGGCCTGCTGCGGTACATCGTGTGAGAACTGAATCGTCACGCCGCGCTCACGGGCGTAGGCGAGCGCCTCGTCGAGCCGTTGCTGGTCGCGAGCCAGATCCTGCGGCGTGTGCACAAGCATGGGTACACCGAGACCAGGGAGGCGTGCCACGAGCGCTCTAAAGTCTGCACGTTCGACCGCGGGCACCTTGCGCGAGGTGGGGTGGTAATGCTCGGTGGTGCCGTAGCCGGCGGCGATCCGCTCCTCTTCGACACGGCGCGCTTCTTCGGCCCGCTCAGTCGCTTTCTTGTGCTCCTCCGCGTCGTCAATCGGAAGGTGGCAGTGTTTGTACTTGCGCCCGGAGCCGCAGGGGCAGTCGTCGTTGCGGCCAACCTTGGCTCGCCGCTCGAGCCGCATGGCCACCTCTCAGGCCCCTCCCGCGAACTCTGGGACCAAGATGCGGTGAGCGATGGGCAGGTAGGCCGTTAGCTGCTCGTTGAGTCGTGACGTGTAAGCATGGACGTCGCGCGTCAGCGTACCGCCGCCTGCTCGGTCCGCCGTGGCCAGCGCTAGCAGTGCCACCTCGGTGGCAAGCACCTCGGCGATCAGCAATCGGCACTCCAAAGTCTCCTGATGCTCCATGCGCGCGCCGAAATACGGCTTCAGGCTCTTGTGTTGAGTGAAGATGCCGAGGCGCCGCTGCCCTTTAGGAAAGCGCCACCGTGCACGGCCCTCCGAAGGGTAGCGATGATCCTCGGCGAGCAGATCGAAGCCGAATGGGTTGTGTTGTTCATCCTCCGATGAGCTGACATTGCATACGGCCACTTGGTCGCTCAGCGTGGCGCGCACTCGACCTCGCACGCCGGCCGGCAAAGTAATTGCTATTTCCCCCTCGAACCAGGCACGTCCGTCCTCAGCTGTGCGGAAGACCATCTCGACGCTTTCAGGCACAGCGATGTCGTTGCGGGTGCTGGTGAGACCAACGGTGCTTCCGGCGATCTCACAAAGCGACTTCGGCGCCATTAGCACTAGGGTCTTGGGCTTTCCGGGTCGGACGCGGTAGGAGGAATGCGAGAACATCAGCCGCGTCGGCGTCGGCGTCGGCGGTTCCTCGCGCTGTGCCACTTCAACTACGACCACCTCGGACATCCCGCCGAGTTGCACCTCGATAAGGGTCGCGTCCTCGCGCAGCCCTGCAGTGACCTCGAAGTTCGCGCGCAGGCGCCGCTCCTCGCGCGGGTCGCGGTCTAGCAGCACCTCGGTGGCCGACAGGGCAGCTACTTCGGAATCATCGATGTTCAGTCGCACGACGGGCGGGTCCGGCGCCTCGCCATCCGGCCAAGCCTCCGGCCAGCAGTGCACCGTGAACACAGCGCTCTCCTCCGGCTGGAGGAGCTTGCGCGGCGGCAGCACGCGCAACGTTACCGGCTCGCTGCTTGGCGTGTCGTCGCCGCCGAGCTCGCGGTACTCCGCCTCCAAGCGCTTTGTTTCCTCTAGAAACCGCCGCCCCAGCTCCCGCTCAGCTTGGCGTAGCCGGCTCTTGGTCTGCGCGGACTCTTCGCCACTCTGCTGCGCCTGCTGCTCCTCCTCCTGCTCGACAAGCGGGCGCAGCTGGTCTTCAACGAATGTGGCCAGGGCGCGTGTGAAGGGGTGATCGCGATTTAGCCCCATGCGCGTGCGAGTTACTAAAGGAATGCTGTTTGCCGGGTCGTCGGGATTCTCGTCGAAACGCTCCTGCAGTGTGCGTATGAAGGGGCAGGTCAGGGTGCCGACGAATCGCAGCGCGCCGGGCCGGCCCTCCAGCCCGAAGTAGGTGGCCTCGTGGACCGCGAGCCCATCCCTGATGACGATCCCGCTAAGGCGCTCGGCGGTGCGCACGTCCTCCAGCGGTCGCTCGCAGCGCCGGATTTCGAGCTTACCGGTGGCTTCCGGGTAGCCAGGTAGCGTGACGTCGACGGTCGAAACCATCGTGCTCTCAAGAGGAAAGGTGAAGGTGACAACGTCAGGCTTGCGATCAGGACGACCGACGTCAGTGAGTACCAACTGACGGCGCGGGTTCTGGAGGATGTCGCGCAACTGCACGTGGTTGGCCAGTCGTCGCAGCAGGTTCTCGTGGCGGGGTACGCTGAATGCCCGGCCGTTGACGAAGATCGATACCTGCGTGCCGTTCTGGCCGGCGGGCAGGCCTAGCCGCTGGTAGTCGGCGCCGGTCGCGTCACGCTCTGGCTCGAGGTCGCTGTAGTTGAGGTCGCGGTCGATGCGCACCTGCGAGAAGCGCCCATCGCGGATGCTTTCGAAGACGGCGTGGCCGAAGAATGCGGCGTCTTTGGCGCCCCGCCCCATAAACCCGCGCGACGACGCTCCTCCGGTGCGACGGCCCGCTTGCACAACACGCTCATAAAGCAGCTCGCGAGACATGCCCTCGGCGTGATCGCGGACGCGAATGCGGCTCAGATCGCCGCGGCGGCGCTCGACGAGCACATCGATGCGACCGTCAACGCCTTGGACACCCTGATCCTCCAACCGCCCGTACGAGTCGGCGCAGTTGGTGATTGCCTCTACCAACGCGCGGACCACGTCAGTCCCCATGGCTAGAGCTGCGTCTTGGATCGCCGCACGCTCGCTGTACTCGATGCGCCCAGCGGCGGGGATGCCTTCAGGCTCGATCACTACATTGGTCACTGTCATCGCACTCCTGCGTCTGCGAGCAAGCGCGGAAGTCGCTCGGCCGCCTCCGTTAGAAACTCTTTCAACTCCACACGCTGCCAGCGTGCTGCCTCAGCCTCCATGCGCTGGACACGGGACAGGAAAGCGCCCCGCGGCGTCGACACGGGGCACCGCACCATATCGGCCAAGTCGACAGCGTCCAACTCACTCCAACCGTGTGCGCGCCAGCGCGCGTACGCCGGGTGCGCCTCGACACGCGCAAGCTCAGCGTTGGTCCGACGGCGCAATGCCTCGTCGTCGCGCGACTCACTCATCGAGCCCAGTTGCGCGGCCACGGTGCGAGCGCGCTGCGCACCCTGGGCGGTGAGCATGCGCTCGTGTCCCTCCGGGGTGCTCAATACCATGGAGACGGTGCGCGTGTTGGCGTTCTTCAACGCCAGCCGCACCGTCTCCAGCGAGGGGTAGTCGTACTTGCGCCAACGGAACCGCTGCGGCGCCAGCCGGAACGCCTCGGCGGCGAGATCCTCGATGTCAACCATGGCGGCGTCGCCACCTAGGTTGAGAAGTGCGAGAAGCACGTAATCACCGAGGGTAGGAGCGTCGGCGGGCGGCATCAGGCACGCTTCCGGCGCGTACGCCCGATGGGGCGCGGACGCGTGGTTGACTTGCGTGGCGCGGGAAGTCCGGTGGCAGGTTGGGGCGCCTTGGATTCACGGCCCACTAGCCAGTAACCGCCCTTCCCCACGCCAAGGAAGACGTTCTTCTCGCGGCTAACGCCCGTGAGGAGTACACCCTCAGGGTTCCGTCCCCCGAAGACGAAGCCGCGGGCTGCGAGAGCGCGATAGAGGTCGCGGTAGTGCATCGGCCCACCGTGCTCCTCGAGCAGTCGAATCGCCTCGGCCTTCCATGCGCCGTCCGGCGGCGTGGGCATCGATGCCACTGCATTCTGAAGCGAGGCGGGAGGCATTGCAGTCGACGCGGCCGGCTCGCGCAGGACCGCAGACTTCGGCCCTCCATCCCGCGGCGATCGGTCTCCCACCCCGACCCGCAACCCAACGTCACGCGCCAATGGCGTGCGCAGGTCTGCGCTGGTCCCGCCCTCGTGCATCGCAACTAGCGCCTCGAGGTGCGTGAGTTCAGTCGTCACCAGAGCGTAGAGTCCCTGCCGCTCCGTGATCTCGAGGCTCAAACGCTCGCGTTCGCCGATGAGCTCGCCGATGCGCCCGTGTACCTCGTCGAGGAAGGTTCTCATTGCTAGCGCCCTCCGCGGCGCCGTTACTAGCTAACTGCTAGCGACTGACGATAGCAGTTACAAGGTGAGGCCGTCAAGTCCCCGCCACCGCCGCATGACGGCCTTAGCGAGCACCTTCCACCCCGGCTCAGTCCTGCGTGCGGGAGGTGAAGATACGGGGCTCGGTCCCGCCGATGGTGATGGGGTAGAGGGCGAGGGCGCGGCCTGAGTCCCGGGTCTACGCGAGCGAGCTATTGGGCCATGCGACCGTGGCGATCACCCTCGACCCTTGAGTCACGCGACCCCCTTGTTACCTCTGGGGGTGAAGGACGGGGGACCCGAGCAAGTCATCCATAACTCGCGCTGCCTCCCGATGCATCGTGGGAAGGACATGACTGTACGTGTCGAGGGTGATAGCTACAGTGGAGTGGCCCAGCATCTCCGATACCTTCTTCGGATTCACATCGCGACCGAGCAGCAGGCTCGCGGCCGTGTGGCGAAGATCGTGGAATCGAATCATAGGAAGCCCCGCGATTGCGAGCAGCGCCCGCAGTTCACGGTTGAGCTGCACGGGATGGAGGTGGCCGCCCGTTGCTCCACAGAACACCAGATCGCGATCGACCCAGAGCGTCCCAGCGTGCAGACGCTGCTCGACCTGGCGCCGTCGATGCTTGCGCAGAGCGCCAACCGCTAGCGCTCCAACCTCGACACGGCGGCGCGACCGAGCTGACTTGGGTGGAGCGATGACGCGGTGGGTCTTTGGGTGATCCGCGCTCGCGACGTCCATGTCGATCCGGGTCAACGTCCCAGTCACACGTACCGAGGCGCCATCGAGATCAACCTCGGCCCACTGGAGGGCGAGCAGTTCACCCTGGCGGAGGCCGGTGGTCACGGCCAGCACCCAGAGCGCTTCGAGGGGTGTGCCCCGTGCCGCATTGAGGAAGCGGCGCGTCTGATCGGGATCCATCGCCGCCATCTCGCGGTGCTCGACCCTCGGCGGCGTCACCAGTGATGCCGGGTTCGAAGGAATGAGCTGCCACCGCAGCGCCTGCTTAAGGGCTGCGCGCAAGGTCGCATGTGCACGGCAGACGGTGGCCGGCGCGAGTCCCGTCTTGAGGAGGTCGCTGTTGGCTCGTTGCACGTCCATCGGCGACAGGCGAGCCAGCGGTATGCGCCCCACGGTGGGGATCAGATGGAGGCGGACGTGTTCCTCGTATCGGTCCCATGAGCGCGGCCGGAGGGTTGGCTTGACGCCCTCCAACCAGCTGGTCAGAAACCGCGCCATCGTCTCCCGAGCATCGGGAGCAATGATCCCGGCCTCGTGCTGCGTGACCAGATCGCGTAGGCGTCGCTTCGCGTCGCGCTCGGTGTCAGCGGTGACGGAGCGGCGATGCAACCGGCCGGCGGCGTCAATAATGGCGGCCCTCGCCTCCCACCGCCCGCTCGGGCGCTGACGAACACCGCCTTCGCCATTAGCCCCACGGCCCCGCTTTGCAGTCGATGCCATAGCAGTCGTCTCCGCTATTCCTGCTCGGAAACGGCGGGCCGACGGCCCCGCGCCACCGAGCCCAGCAATCGTAGCGCGTCGCGAGATCGTTGGGTCTGCGTTGGGTCTGAGGCGCGAACGCTGCGTTTGCCCTGATTCAACTTCGCTTGCACTCAGTGCCGATATCCCTTATTCTATAAGGGAAATCCGGAGCGAGAGGGATTCGAACCCTCGATACCAGTTACCCGGTATACCGCATTTCCAGTGCGGCGCCCTCGACCAACTAGGCGATCGCTCCTCCGCGATTGTATCCGCGCCTCGCAGGGTGCCCCTCGGCGCGAACCCGGTTTGGCACAGACCTCGGCCCGGGTATCTACCATGGAGCTACACATCGCCCCAGGGAGAAACCTCCGTCATGTGCGTCCTGCTCGCCTTCCTTCTCTTCACCGCCCTGCTCTTCGGGTTCGGGTTCGCGCTCCACGTCCTCTGGTGGATCGCCTTCATCTTCTTGATCTTCTGGCTGATCGGGCTGGCCGTCCGCCCGCGCGGGGGTCGCTGGTACTACTGGTAGCGCCGGCGCCGCTCGGTCCCCGATCGAGGCGGGCAAGGCGCGCCCCTATACTCCACGCTCCCGGAGAGGTGTCCGAGTGGTTGAAGGTGCCGCTCTCGAAAAGCGGTGTGGTTTATAGCCACCGTGGGTTCGAATCCCACCCTCTCCGCCATTTTTGATCTCAATATTGTTATCAGCACATCACAATTCTGTGGTGGTAGTCGACCCTGAGTCGCCATTTTGGCGCCGCGAAAAACGCGTCAAACTAGTTTCAGTCCACATTGGCACTTTCAAGGGGGTCGACCAGGCCCGCCCGGCCGGCTCCGGAGAGGGTCTCCGCCAGCCGGTCGGCGGCAGCCGCCTGGAGCCCCGGGAGCACGTGGCTGTACGTGTCGAGGGTGACCCCGACGGTCGCGTGGCCGAGGCGCTCGCTGACCACTTTGGGGTGTTCCCCCACCGCCAGCATCAGGGTGGCCATCGTGTGCCGGAGGTCGTGAAGGCGGATGCGCGGCGCCCCGGCGCGGTTGAGGAGCTCATGGAAGACGCGGCGCAAGCTCGTCCGGCTCACCGGGCCACCGAGGCTGTTCGTGAAGACCAGGTCGCTCGCCTGCCATGCCGCGCCGGCGGCGAGCTGCGCACGGGCCTGCATGTGCCGCTGACGCTGTAGTGCCTCCGTCACCGGCCCCGGCAGCGACACGGCCCGACGGGACCGATGCGTCTTCGGCTGCGAATAGGCGACGCCTCCCCCCTTGACCGGCTGCGCCGCCTGCTGGACACGGAGCTGCCGAGCGGTGAGGTCGACATCCTTCCAGCGCGACGCCGCTGTGCGCGACGCCGCTGTGTGCGCGACGCCGCGAAACTGTAGGCGCTCTGTGAGCAAAATCCTGGCATGCTCAGGGCATGCCTGCCAGCGACATCTTGCCGAGTGCCGGCTCCCCAAGAACCTGCTGATGCCATCCCCAGACCAGGCGCAGCTTCCTTGGGGCCACCCTGATACGCCCTCGCCCCAGGCACCGCCACGGAGCCATGCCCAGCCTAGCGAGCGATCCGAGCGCCGGGTGGGTGTTGCGCCCGCGCCTCTTCCCCAGCCGGTTGCGCGGCGGGTCGACGATGGCGAGCCCACCTCCAGCCGCGTCCCGATGCTGCTGACCGTGCGCGATGTGGAGGCGGAGCTGCAACTGGGTCGGACCCGGACCTACGAGCTCCTGCGCTCGGGGTCCCTGCCCGTGATCCGGGTCGGCCGCGCCGTGCGGGTACCCCGGGACGCTCTGCGACGCTGGGTGGAAGAACACACCGCCTGACCCGGATCCCTGAGCGTCTGCTCGACGCCAGTCACGCCGCGGAAACCAAAACTCCCCGGCAGCATTCCAGTGGATGGCAGGTCGCGCCCCGGAGGGCAGACGACAGCATCGCGCGAGCAGGTGATTGGCTTCAGGGCCATCTTGTCGCGCCGGAGTGATGCGTCGCCGGCATCAGGCCGGATAGTGCCCGGCCTCAAGATCTTCGAGCAGGCTCGGATGAGTGGGCTGCCAACCGAACCTCTCTCGGGTCACTGCACTAGACGATGGCTGATCAACGCAGAAGAGGTTGCCAAGGAACCCGAAGTTCTCTGCCGGGACGGCCTCGGTAGGCAGGTTGAGCTGGCGGCCGATGATCTCGGCGATCGAGCGCATGGTGTCGCCCTCGTCGGCGACGGCGTGAGCCACCGTGCCGGGAGCGGCTTCTTCGAGAACGAGGCGGAAGAGCCGGGCCGCATCGAGGCGATGCACGGCTGGCCAGCGCTGGGTGCCGTCGCCGACGTAGCCGGAGATTCCAGCGCGGCGGGCGGCATCGACGAGCACCGAGGCGAATCCACAACGCTCCCCCGCGGCGTGGACCGATCGAGGGAGTCGAACGACCGCGGAGCGGACACCACGCTCGGCCAGGTTGAAGACGGTCTGGGCGTTGCGGCCGCGGCCGCCCACGGGTCCGTCGGTGGAAAACGGATCCTGTTCGGTCGAGGTGCGTCCCGGCACGACGGGCGTGCCGGATGCGATGACCAGTGGCTTGCCGCTTCCTTCGAGGGCGGAAGCGAAGATCTCGATGGCGAGGGTCTCCTCCGCAATCGCCTTCGGGAAGTCGCTGACAGAGCCGAAGGCGAGGTGGATGACGCCGTCGGACTGAGCGGCGCCTGCTCGCAGGCTCTCAGGGTCATCGAGATTGCCGCGTAGCGCAGAGGCCCCGGTCGCGGCCAGGGCCTGGGCGGAGGAGTCGGATCGGGCCAAGCCGAGGACCTCGTGGCCGGCGGCAATGAGCTCAGGGACGACAACGGAGCCGATTCCTCCGGTAGCGCCGGTCACAAAGACACGCATACGTACCTCTCTTGTGGAATGGACCGCTTTCTAACGATCGAGTGATAGGACTGTTGTCCCGTCACTATACCAGCGACGGGACCATGGTCGCATCACCGTCTAAGATGGGGCATGGCCCGATGGGAACCGGATGCTCGCGAGCGGCTTGTGCGTGCTGCCCTGGACCTTTTCGCAGAGAGGGGGTACGACAACACCACCGTGGCCCAGATCGCCGAACAGGCCGGGCTGACCAAGAGCACCTTCTTCCGCTACTTCCCTGACAAGCGGGAGGTCTTAGCCGCTGGTCAGGGCACGCTGTCCCAACTGCTCTCAGAGGGCATTGCGGGAGCGCCGGCGGCGGCGACGCCACTCGAGGCCGTCGCCGCGGCCCTCGCCGCCGTCGCCGGAGCCTTCACCCCCGAGCGCCGCGACCTCGGTCAGAAGATGGAAGCGGCCATCGCGGCCAGCGGCGAACTGCAAGAACGCGACACGCTCAAGCGCGTCGGGCTTGCCACGGCCATGACAACCGCCCTGAAAGAACGAGGAGTTCCAGATGCAACCGCCAGCCTCGCGTCCGAAATCGGAGTCCTCGCCCTGAGGATTGCCAACTCCCGTTGGGCCGACTCGACCAACGACCAGGAACTCACGGCGCTCGTCCGCCAATCACTCCACGAGTTGCGGACGGCAAGCGCAACACTCAGCTAACGGAACAGCGGCTCCCTTCGGGTTCTTGAGACCGAGCCGCGCGGATTTCAGAAGCGAGGTTGGCTCGCCTCGGCGCCGTGCCGACGGCAGTGGGGTGCGTAGCGCGCAGAGACTCGACGATCTCGACCACCGCCAATCCATGCCCCGGCGGGCCGCTCCGGGGCCGCAAACGGCCCCAAATTGAGAAGTTTGTGCCAAGGTCTGCGCCAACTGTCGCCATTTTGGCGCCCGCCGCGGCAACATTGGACGTCCCGGACCACCCCGCGGTGGCACGATCGGCCCCGGATTCGTATTCAGAACGGCCCTCGGCGGCCCACAACGACCCGGCCCGAGCCTCGATCGGTCGCTCTCGAAAAGCGGTGTGGTTTATAGCCACCGTGGGTTCGAATCCCACCCTCTCCGCCACAGACCCCAGAGGCAAGCCGACTCTCTTTCAAGAGCCCCACGTCGCTCCCCTCCCTTGTTGGCCAGCCCCTCGCCGTTCTATCATCGGCACTCGATCAGATAGGAGGAGGCATTCTGATTGACTGAGAGGTCAGGGATGGCCGGGTCGTCGAACATCGGCGAGCGCGACCCAGGCATCGAATACTGATCGCGGTTCGGCCCACCGTAGAGGAAGTCCGCCGTACGCGATTCGTTGCTCAATGCAACACACATGAGGGGAACATAACCATGGCCAATCGTATTCGGAGAATCACGCTCGCAGCCGCGGCTGGGGTGTTGGGGCTCACGGTGCTGCCGCTCAGCTCGCAGGCTGCGTCGACGGTTCCGGGCGCAGTGCACTACAACGTCACACAATCGGACTGCCCGAGTTGCTTCGTCACCGCCAATGTCGATCTCTTCCCGGGTGGTGCCGACGACTCGGTCACCCAGATTGCTCTGCCTTTCCCGGTGTATCTGTACGGCAAGAAGTACACGACTTTCTGGGTGAGCAGCAACGGCAATGTTCAGTTTGCCGGTCCCGGTGAAGCCACATTCACCAACGAGCCGCTGCCCTCGACCGCGCTCTCGCCAAAGGGCGCTGTCGCTCCCTATTGGGACGATCTCGTGGTCAACGGCTCGGGTTCCGGAACGGGTGTGTTCGACCGGCATTACAAGAACGACTTCATTGTCTCGTGGCGCGGCTACGAGTTCGGGAATACGGCCAACACCGTCCGTGCCGAGGTGATCTTCTTCAAGAGCTCGCGGAACATAGAGTTCAACTACATTGACGTCAATCCTGACGGCGGCGCAAGCGCAACAATCGGTCTCCAGAAGACCGGCACCGGGGCGTTCAACGAGTGGAGCTACAACTCGGCCGGCGCCGTGTACGGCGGTGAGTCCCTGCTCTTTGAACCGGTCGGGTGACGGAACAAGAGGTCATGGGTGCCCCGGCCTTGACGGCGCCGATGCTAGCAAGAGCCTTTCGCCTTCTGCTCGGAACGGCGGTCCTGGCCGCCGCCTTCCCCGCCGCGGCCGCCCCGGTGACAGCGAAGGCAACCGGCCCGGCGTACGTCACCATCCAGTTCGGGCGGTCAATCGAGGGGAGCTACACGAGTCCGGGATGTGTCGCGGTCCCGGGCATCCTTCGGCTGGACCAGGCTGTCGCGGATCTGCATTCGCTCGGACTCATGGCGGTGGGAACCGTGAACATCGACCGCGCGAGCACGGCGTCGGAGGACTGTACGAGCGGAGACATCTATGCCAACTGGTCGGACCTGCACAACCTCAACTCGAGCTATGGATTCCAGGTCGTCAGCGAAGGCTTGAATCACCACGACATCACAACCGAAACTCCCTCGCAGCAGAAGGCGGAGAGTTGCGGCTCGCTACCGGACTTCAACAACGAGGGGTTCACTCGTGCATGGAGCGAGTTCGCCTATCCCGACGACATGTACACGACGGCGATCCAGAGGAACATCGTGAGCACCTGCTATGCATATGGACGGATCTACAGCTACACGCCGGTGATCAACATGCGTTCCACGATGGCCGCTCCCTGGTTCGAGCAAGCCGACAATGTGCTCGGCGGGGAGTGCAACGTGAAGACCCTGCCCTGCTACTCACTCGGCACCACCAAGGGCCGCCACTACACGAATCCCAACGGTTGGGCCGGCGAACTCAAGCGCGAGACAGGTGACGAGTGGGACGATCTGCAGTTCTATCAGTTGGTGAGCGGTTCGAGCGACATGAGCTCGACGTTCTCGTGGGACTGCACCAGTCCCAACTGGAAGCTTCACTGGACCAGCCACAACGAGATGTACTGCCTCAACGACTTCATGACGATCGTGGACAGCATCCAGCCCGGAGTGTTGGACGTCGACCCGGCGACGGTCGCGACTGCTTGGGGACGCACTCGCCCATTTGCGTAGGGCGCTGACCGAGGGTCCGCCAACCCGACGTCCTATCTACCCCCCGCCGTCACCGGTGGATACGGGATGTCGAACTCGAAGAGCTCGGCCCGCTGGATGCCGGCCACCACCGACGGATCGCCGGCCATGAGCGCCTCTGCCGCCTCGCGATCAGGCGCCTCGAGAATGACGATCCCGTACGGTCCGTCCCAGCACCGCCCGGCGAGGACGAGCGTCCCGCGCTCACGCAACCCGTCCAGGTACTCGCCGTGCTCATCGATGACGGCGCGCGTGGCCGCATCCGCCGCGGCGAGGAAGCGCCGATCGAGGGCAGGGCTGAGGAGGTACACCCAGTTCATGGCACCGCCGACGACTCTAAGGCCGGCGGCGGTGCCGTATGAAGCTAGATGGACCCGGCCACCTTCTGGGCGGCCGCCTGAACCTGCGAGTCCATGTCGGAGCCGCTCTTCGTCCCCGACGTGACGTTGATCACGACCAGGTAGTTGTCCTTGACAAAGGCATACGTGGCAGAGTTCGTGTCGATCTCCTTGATCGCGCCGCTCCCCAGTCCGGACACGGACTGCGCGCTGCCACCGCCCGATGAGGCCTGGCCGGCGAGCGCCGCGGCGATCGCCGACTGCAGCGCCGCCTGGCCGAACGCGCCCGGGAAGGGCTGGACGAAGATGACTCCCCCGCCGCCACCGCTGCCGGCGGTGTCCGAGTAGATGCAGGTTGTCGACGAGCACGCCCCGGAGAGGGGCGCGACGCTCGAGTCTCCGCTGATGTTCTGCACGTCACTCACGCTGAGGAGTGAACTCGCCGCCGGTGCGGACTTGCCGGAGTTGTTCCCGAGCCCGGGGATGCTCGGCAGGCTGAACCCCCCGCTCGGAGTCGGCGTGGAACCCGCGCTGGATCCGCCGCATCCGGCGATCCCGACGAGGGCGCCGACGGAGAGTGCTCCCACCAGGAGCTCCTTGATGGTCATGACATTCCTCGCTGTGCTCTGCCAGCGCTCCCTCCGCGCTGAATCGCCGCAGATGATAGCGGGCGCAACGGGGAATCCACCCGCGTTACCGAATCGGGAAATCGAGTTCACCTTGGTACAGTCGAAGAGATGACGCCCGCGACCCGCGCATGTCCTGGGGTGCCGCTGCCGTGATGCACGGAGGCGGCTTCATGGGCGGCCGCCAGCGAGACAAGCCCTCGGGTCGCGTGCCGAACCAGCAGCTGGTTCGTCAGACGGCCGGCCTCTTCAAGGAGCACCGGGCCGGGGTCGCGGCCATCGCGTTCCTGGTTGTCATCACCGCCGGCGCAGGCGTGGTCAACCCGGTGCTCATCAAGGTCGTCTTCGACACCGCGCTCTTTCCGACCCACGGGAAGGTCCTCCTTCCGGTCAACGTCTCCCTGCTCGAGATCCTCGTCGCGATCATGATCGGGATCACCATCGTCACCGGCGCGATCGGTGTGCTCCAGACCTACATCACCAACCGGGTGGGCCAGCGCGTCATGGAGGAGCTCCGCAACCGCCTCTACGAGCACCTCCAGGGCATGTCCCTCCGGTTCTTCACCGGGACACGAACCGGCGAGATCCAGTCGCGGCTGACCAACGACGTCGGCGGCATCCAGTCGGTCGTCACCGATACCGCCACATCGCTGCTCTCGAATATCGTGACGCTGCTGAGCACGCTGATCGCGATGCTCGTGCTCTCCTGGCAGTTGACGGTCCTCTCCCTCGCGATCACGCCGCTCTTCGTCTTCTACACATACCGGGCCGGCCGTATCCGCCGCCGGATCACGATGCAGGCACAGGAATCCAAGGCCGAGATCAGCGCGATCACCGAGGAGACCCTCTCGGTGTCCGGCATGCTCCTCGCCAAGGTCTTCGGGCGCGGCTCGGAGGAGGTCGTTCGATTCCGCAAGGAGAACCACCGGCTCGCCAACCTCGCGATCCGTCAGGAGATGATCGGCCGCACGCTCTTCGCGGTCATCGGCGCCTTCTTCAGCAGCGCCCCGGCGCTGGTCTACCTCATCGCCGGGTTTGTGATAGCCGGCAGTCACGGCCACGCGTCCTCGATCGACTCCGGCACCATCGTTGCCTTCACCACGCTGCAGAGCCGCCTCTTCTTCCCGATCGGCAGCATGCTCTCCGTGTCGATCGAGATCCAGGCGAGCCTGGCGCTGTTCGAGCGCATCTTCGACTACCTCAAGATGCCCCACGACATCGTCGACCGGCCCGACGCGCGCACGGTCGCGGCCGCCGACATCAAGGGCGACGTCCAGCTCAAGAACGTCTTCTTCCGCTACGACCGGGGCAGCTTCGGGCCGATGACCGAGCCCATCCAGCGACCGGCGACACCCGTCGCGACCGCGAACGGCAGCGACGGGGCCGAGACCGATCCGGTTCCCAACGAGATCCGCCGGGACTGGGCGCTCGAGGACGTCAGCTTCGAGGTCAAACCCGGTCAGCTCGCCGCCATCGTCGGGCCGAGTGGCGCCGGCAAGACGACGATCTCCTACCTCATCCCACGCCTCTACGACGTGACCAAGGGAGCCGTGCTGCTCGATGGGCTCGACGTCCGCGACTACACGATCGCGTCACTCGCCGGCGCGATCAGCATGGTCACGCAGGAGACGTACCTCTTCCACGCCTCGGTGCGCCGCAACCTCACCTACGCGAAGCCCGATGCGACCCAGGAGGAGCTCGAGGCGGCCGCCCGCGCCGCCTTCATCCACGATCGCATCGTCGCGCTCGATGAGGGCTACGACACGCTCGTCGGCGAACGCGGCTACCGGATGTCCGGCGGGGAGAAGCAGCGTCTCGCCATCGCGCGCGTCGTCCTCAAGGCGCCGCGGGTCCTGATCCTCGACGAGGCGACCTCCGCCCTGGACACGACGAGCGAGCGGCTCGTTCAGGCGGCACTCGAGCCGCTCCTCACGGGCCGCACCACGATCGCGATCGCGCACCGCCTCTCCACCATCCTCGCCGCCGATGTGATCTTCGTCATCGACCGCGGCCGGCTCCTCGAGCAGGGCACCCACGCGGAGCTCCTCCGCCGCGGCGGCGCCTACGCCGGGGTGTACGAGCAGCAGTTCCAAGGTGGTCGCGTCGAAGCCGTCTGCGAAGACGGCATGGTGCTCGCAAGCGGGGAAGTCGTCGCCGCCACCCCGGCGGCGTAGAAGCCTGGGTTGGCGTCGCGCCTCGACGCGGTCATCGTCGGCAGCGGACCCAACGGCCTGTCCGCGGCGGTCGAGCTGTCTCGCAACGGCGCGTCGGTCCTCGTTCTCGAATCAGCGCCATCGATCGGCGGCGGAACCCGGACCGCCGAGCTCACGCTCCCGGGCTACCGCCACGACGTCTGTTCGGCGGCCCATCCGCTCGGCATCCTCTCGCCGTACCTCGCAACGCTCCCGCTCGCCGAGCATGGCCTGACCTGGATTCAACCGGCTGCCTCGGTGGCGCATCCACTCGACGGACAGCCGGCGGTCATCCTGCGTAAGAACCTGGACGCGACCGCCGGCCCACTCGGTTCAGACGCGAGCGCCTACCGCAGGCTCGTCGGCCCGCTCCTTCGCCGCCCTGAGGACCTGATCGCCGAGATCCTCGGGCCCGCCCATCTCCCCCGCCACCCGCTGCTTCTCGCGCGCTTCGGCGTCCCGGCGCTCCTGCCCGCGACTGTCCTGGCGCGCACGTGGTTTCGCGGCGAGCGGGCTCGCGCTCTGCTCGCGGGCTGCGCCGCCCATTCGATCCTGCCGCTCACGCGCCCGGTCAGCGCGGCGGTGGGTCTCCTCTTCCTCGTCACCGGCCACGTCGAGACCTGGCCGATCGCGCAGGGCGGGTCGGCCGCGATCACGAACGCCCTGGCCGGGTACCTGCGAACTCTCGGCGGCCGGATCGAGACGACGAGACCGGTGCATTCGCTGTCCGACCTGCCTCCCTCACGCGTCGTGCTCTTCGACACGAGCCCGGACCAGGTCGCCACGATCGCATCGCCCGTCCTTCCCACCACATACGTGCGCCGTCTGCGCCGCTTTCGCTACGGGCCCGGCATCTTCAAGATCGACTGGGCCCTGGACGGCCCGATCCCATGGGCCGATCCCGCGTGCCTCGACTCCGCGACGGTCCATCTCGGCGGCAGCCTCGACGAGATCGCGGCCTCCGAGAAGGCCGTCTGGTGTGGCGAGCATCCCGACCGTCCGTTCACGATCGTCGTGCAGCCGAGCCTCTTCGACGCATCGCGCGCGCCGAGCGGCAAGCACACGGGCTGGGCGTACTGCCATGTCCCGGCCGGGTCCACGCTCGATCGCACCGAGGCCCTCGAGCGCCAGGTCGAGCGCTTCGCACCCGGGTTCCGGGATCGCATCCTGGCCCGGCACGTCATGACCACGGCAGACCTCGAGCAGTACAACGCGAACTACGTCGGCGGCGCGATCACGGGCGGCGTGACCGACCTCGGCCAGCTCTTCACCCGGCCGGTGGTCCGCGCCAACCCGTATGCGACGCCCAACCCCGACGTCTTCATCTGCTCGGCCTCCACGCCTCCCGGCGGCGGCGTCCACGGCATGTGCGGGTACCACGCGGCTCGCGCAGCGCTGCGGCGTCTGCCCCACGCGGCTGTGTGAAGATTGGGCCATGATCCTGGTGGTCTTTCGTTCGCGCAACCGCCCCGACGGCGATCTCGAGGAGTATTCGCGGCGGAGCAAGCGCCTCCACGAGCTGGTGCAACAGCATCCCGGCTTCATCTCCATCGAGAGCTTCGAGACTCCCGACGGCGAGGAGGTGTCCCTCGAGCTGTTCGAGAGCGACGAGTCGGTGAAGGCGTGGCGCGATCATCCCGAGCACCGCGACACGCAGCGATGGGCGCGCGAGGAGTTCTACTCCTGGTACTCGACGCAGGTGAGTGAGGTCATCCGCGGACACGAGATCGACCTCATGGCACGCAGGGCGGCCGCCACCGCGCCGTAGGGCGTCAGCGTCGCGCGCGGAAGAAATCCTGCAGGAGCGCGGCGGACTCGTCCGCGCCGACCCCGGTGACCACCTCGATCCGGTGGTTGTTGCGGGGATTGCGCAGCACGTCGTACACGCTCCCGTCGGCGCCCTTCTTGGGATCGCCGGCGCCGTAGACACAGGATGCGATCCGCGCCTGCACCATGGCACCGGCACACATGGGGCAGGGCTCGAGCGTCGCATACACCGTGACGCCGTCGAGACGCCAGCCACCGACCATCCCGGCGACGCGGCGCAGCACGAGCATCTCCGCGTGTGCGGTGGCATCGCCTCGACGCTCCATGGCATTTCCGGCTGCGGCGATCACGACACCGTCACGCACCGCGATCGCGCCTACCGGGACCTCACCGCGCGCGCCGGCCGCACGAGCCACCTGCAGCGCACGACGCATGAAGCGCTCGTGGGCGGAGATCGCTACCCCACCGCGACGAGCGGCAGTTCGACCTTCAGCCCCGGGCGCTCGACGACGCGCATCGTGTCGTCGACAAAGCGCACGCGCTCGAACGTGATGCAGTTCACCGGGCAGTGGTCCTCGCAGATCCTGCAGTTGGTGCAGCGGTCGTAGTTGATGAAGATCTCACCCTCGTATCCGCCCGCGCCGGGCTGACCGCCGGACGTCTTGCACACCAGCGTCTCGCCGCCCGAGGAACGCTCGCGATCCTCGCCGAAGACGACGACGTCGATGGCCTTCTCGGGACACACGTCGTCGCATGCGCCGCAGAGCACGCACACGGTCTGGTCGTAGTGATGCACCGAGTCGCACTGGAAGCACCGGATCGCCTGCACGATCGCGGTCTGGTCGCTCCAGGACTGCTCGACCTCGGTCATGTCGTACCGCTTCTCGGCCTCGAGGATGCCCGGCTCGACGCGCGCGAACACCTCGGACTGACGATGGTCGTCGGTGCGTTCCACGATCGTCTGGTAGATGCGGTCGCCCGCCGCCTGCATGTCCTCGCCGAGGTACTCGCGAATCGAGCGCGCGACACGATGTCCCCAGCCCGCCGCGTCGACGATGAACGACGGCCCCTGCACGCAGTCACCACCGCAGAAGAGCTTGGGAACTCCGGTGTGACCACCGCGGTCGGCGGCGAGCAGCCCGCGTGGCGTCACCGGGACGAGTTCGTCGGGGCGTTCCATCATCTGCCCGGAGGCGAAGATCACGTAGTCCGCGCCGACGGTCCAGCGAGCGGCGTGCTCCTGCTCCTTCACCGAGGAGAAGATGAGCTTGCCGCTGAGCGGGTCGAACTGCAGGTCCTGCAACGGCGCGAAGGAGACCGACTGCACCTTGCCGTTCGCGTCGGCGTCGACCTCCTTGACGATGACGCCGCACTTGATGTGGAGCCCGATCTCCTTGGCTTCGTGCAGCTCGTTGCCGAACGCGGGCAGGCGATCCTCGGGCTCGATCGCGACCATCCACACGTCCTTGGCGCCGAGCTTGATCGACGACTGGCACGCATCGGTCGCGACCGCGCCACCCCCGACCACCACCACGGTGCCGCCGATCGGGAAGTTCTCCGGGATCCTGTCGTATGACACGGTGCGCAGGAAGCTCATGGCGTCGATGACCTGCGGGAGGTCGCTGCCCGGGATCGGCAGGATCCGGCCCTTCATCATCCCGATGGAGAAGAACACCGCGTCGTATTCGTCGAGCAGGTCCTTGGTCTTGATGTCGTCGGGGCCGCTGCCGATGTTGCTGTTGAGGCGGACATCGATCCCGGTGGACATGATCATGTCGAGCTCCCACTGGAGCTGGCGGTGGTCGAACCGGAAGGGCGGGATCGAGGTGCTGAGCAGGCCGCCCACCTTGGCCTCGCGCTCGAAGAGGACGACGTCGTACCCCTGCACGCGCAGGTCGAGCGCGCACGTGAGCCCCGCGGGGCCGGCGCCGACCACCGCCACGCGCTTGCCCTTGGCGGGGGCGATCTTGTAGTTGATCCACAGCCCCTGCTGGAACGCGAAGTCGGTCGAGAAACGCTTGATGGATCGAATCGTGACCGGCTCTTCGCCGGGATCCCATCCACGTTTGCAGTCGGTCTCGCACGGGTGGTTGCAGAGCCTCCCGAGCATGCTCGGGAACGGGTTGGTCTCGTGGATGACCGCCCACGAATCGACGTACCGGCCCTGGCTCACGTAGTCGATGTAGGTCGCGATGTCCTGGCGGATCGGACAGTTGCGCTGGCATGGCGTGATCGGGACGTTGAATCCCAGGTCGCGATGCCCGCTCATGATCTTCATCGGCGCCTTGTCGACGACGTTCTTGGCGATGGCACCGAGCACGTGCGCCGCGCTCACCATGCCCACCGGCGCACTGCGACGCGAGAACAGCCCGCCGTCGGACGCGGTGACGATCGCCGCCTCGGCGTGCACCTGGCGCATCGCGTCGGCGCCGCGCTCGATGCGCTCACCCAGGTCGATCTCCGGAGCGGGGCGCATGACGTCGCGGACGCTCGTCTGATCGAGCACGTCGAACGCGGGAACAACTGCTTCGAGGCCGATGGTGCCGAGCACATCCTCGCCGCGCACGACGAGCAGGGGAACCGGGTCCTGGAGACGCAGGACGTCGAGCACGTCGGAGAGCGTGTCCTCAGGGTCGCACTCCGCACCCAGTGGGGAGGCGATGCTCTCCAGTTCAGGCATGGACGGCTCCGCGGCGCGCGAGCGCGAAATCGGCGACCTCGCGGGGAGTCACCATCCCGACGACCGTCTCGTCCTCGTGCGTGACGACGGCGAGGCGGCGCTCGTGCTGCGCCATCAGCGACACAACCTCGCTCAGGCGCTGGTGCTCGTCGACGAGCAGCGGCGACTGGCGCAGCATGTGTCGTGCCTGCACGTTGGTCGACGGGGGACGGACCGCGAAATCGCTCCCGGACACAACGATGTCGCCGGCGATCAGGTGGTCGATGACGTCCTCCTTGACGACGTAGCCGACCGGACGGCGATCGACCAGCACGACGATCTCACTGAGAATGTTGTCGGCGAGCAACTTGGCGATGGCGTCCGCGGGTGTGCTCGGGAGACAGAAGACCACCTCGTGTCGCATCACCGTTCCCACCTCGGGATCACCAGCCTCGAGCGCGAGGCTGTCAGGGTCGAGGGAGGCCGCTAAAGGGGCCGAAGTCACGCCCCCGCCTCTTGCGCCATCTGCTCCTGCAGCCGGCGGAGGACGTCCTGCCATGTCTCGGTCGTCTCCACAGGCCGGGCCTGTGCCCGTGGCGCCGCACGCTGAATCTTGGTGCGAGTCTTGGTGATCTCTCGCTCGCGCCTGCGGTCCTGCACCGACCGGGCGGACTCGACCGCCTGGCGCACCTCGGTCTCGACCTCGGTGATCTCGTCGGCGGTGGTCGCGGCGCGCAACGACCGGCTCAAGCGAGAGGTGACGTCCGGCGGCAGTTGCGGTCCGGCGTCGCGAAGCATGTCGCTGCCTCGACGGCGCATGAGATCGAGCGCATGTGCGGCGCGGGCGCGTTCCGCATTGGATGCGCGCTGATGCTGATACAGCTCCATGCCGTTGGCGATCAACTGCGGATACTGGAACGCCTGGCTGAACTTGCCGGTGTTGATGCGCGCGGTGATCTCGTCCACCGAGCGCTGCAACTCTTCGCGCGGTTCACCCTCGAGGCTGCCGATCAGGTCGGCGAGGATCGGGCGTGCCTGAGCGTACGCACGCTTCACCCACGCGGGCAGGTGATGGTGCGACGGTTCCGGAACCAGCGCCGGCGTCGTCGCCCGAGGAGCTCCGACTGGACGGACGATGGCCGGGAAAGCGGTCGTGAGAGGCGCCTGCTGCTGGCTACGCGCCCTCGTCTGGATCACTGCGATGCCAACATCGTACCCGGCGGCAGGGGTGTCGCGACTCCCCCGTGTGGCGATTGACTCACAATCCGGTCCCTGAGCATCCCACGAGAGTCTAGCGAGCCTTCGCCGCTCGATGTCGCGAGGCTCGGCGGGGCTCGGCGAGGCCCAGTTGGGCCGAAGGGCAGATGTCGGCGAGGACGCACTCGTGGCAGCGTGGCTTGTTCGCGATGCAGACCCGCCTGCCGTGGAGGATGAGGCGCAGGCTCAAGCCGGTCCATTCGTTCGCCGGGACGATGCTGCACACATCCTCCTCGATCTTCACCGGGTCGGCGGCTGCGGTGAGGCGGAGCAGGCCGGTGAGCCGCGTGACATGCGTGTCAACTGCGAATCCCGGCACGCCGAATGCGACTCCGAGCACCACGTTGGCGGTCTTGCGCCCCACGCCACGCAGCTGGACGAGGTCCTCCATCCGCGGCGGGACCTCGCCCTTGTGACGCAGCAGGAGGTCCTGGCTCATCTCCCGAATGGCCCGCGCTTTTGAACGAAAGAATCCCGTCTTGTGAATGATCGCCTCCACGTCGCCCTCGTCTGCGGCGGCGAGATCGGCAACACTCGGATAGCGCGCGAACAGCGCCGGTGTCACCGAGTTGACGTTGACGTCCGTGGTCTGCGCGCTGAGGATCACCGAGACGAGCAGCTGCCATGGATTCCCAAAATCCAGCTCGGTATGCGCATCCCCGTACTCGAGTGCCAGACGCTCCACGACGATGGGCGCGCGTTCCCGTGCCCCCACGGGCAAACGGCGCTTGCGAACCACCTTCGCCTTTGCCGTCACCGCCCTTCCACCGTCACATCAGCCAGCCGGTCGTGCACCCGCTCCAGCGCCAGTCCCGCCACCGCCCACAACGGCGCGTAGTCCAGGCGAGTCGTTCCTCCCGGGAGCACCCACCGGCTGTGTCCGCTGTAATCCCAGGGCACCACGCCGACCGCCCGCTTCAGTGCCATCCCAGTCAGGTACTCCACCCCCATGATGCCAACCGAGTAAGCGGCCGCCCGTTGCCAGAACGAGCGCCCGCGGAGCGCCTCATGTACCGGCTCGAACAGACATGCGCTCAATCCATAGATCGGAAACATCCAAAGATACGAGTGCCCCAGCAACCTCCTATCCCACCGCAGCACGCTATCGCGAGCGCCCGTGAACACGACCTCAGTCGCCACCCCCACCACAGCGTAGGCAAGCCCCCGCTCCCACCGCCGCAAGGACCGACGAGGCATCGTCATCGCCCGATGCATCCTACGCAGCGCGCAGCCGGAGAGGCCCACTACCGGCCGAGGGCGGGTGGCATCGCGGGGGGAAGCGCCGGTCGGAGGGTCGGCGCCGAGATGCTCGTTCCCAGAACGCTTGACGCCCCAGCGGTCAGACCGAACCGCAGAACGGCGAGGGGTGCCCGCGATGACAGGACCCGCCTTTGAGCGCGAGCTAGCCCGGGTCCCCGCCAACGCTGCGTAGAATCCAGCGCTGTGAGGACGAAGCTAACGGTGGTCGGAGCCGGAAACGTGGGCGCGACGCTGGCCCAGCGCCTGGCCGAGCGCGACTACGCCGATGTCGTGCTCGTCGATATCGTCGAAGGTCTCCCTCAGGGCAAGGCTCTCGACATGCTCGAATCGGGGCCGATCGTGGGGTACGACTCCCTGGTCACCGGCACCAACGGGTACGAGGAAACCGCCGGGTCGAAGGTCGTCGTGATCACCAGCGGCGTCCCGCGCAAGCCGGGGATGTCGCGCGACGACCTCGTGATGACCAACGCGAAGATCGTATCGGGCGTCGTCCGGCAGGTCGTCGCGCACTCCCCGGACTGCATCCTGATCGTGGTCGCCAACCCGGTCGACGGAATGACCCAGCTGTCGATGGCCGTCTCGGGCTTCCCCCGGTCACGCGTGATCGGCATGGCCGGGGTCCTCGACACCGCGCGCTACCGCACCTTCATCGCCCAGGAGCTCGACGCGTCGGTGCACGACGTCCAAGCGTATGTGCTCGGCGGCCACGGGGACACCATGGTGCCGCTCACCAGGCTCACGACGGTCGCGGGCATCCCGGCCGCCGATCTCATCCCTGCCGAGCGCCTCGAGAGCATCGTGCAGCGCGCTCGCGACGGCGGCGCCGAGATCGTCAACCTGTTGAAGACCGGCAGCGCCTACTACGCGCCGAGCGCCGCGGTGGCGCAGATGATCGACGCCATCGTCCTCGACACCCGCCAAGTGCTGCCATGCACGGTGCACCTCGAGGGTGAGTACGGGATCACCGGCCTGTTCACGGGCGTTCCGTGCAGGTTGGGCGAGGGTGGGCTCATCGACGTGGTCGACGTCGCGCTCACCGACGACGAGCGCGCCGCGCTCCATCGGAGCGCAGCCTCGGTGCAGCAGGTGGTCGAGGTCATGGACGCGCGCCGTGACGAGATCGACGCGAGCCTCGGCTCCCTGACCACGGGAATCAGGATCGGCTGATCAGCAGCTCCGGCGTGATCTCGGTGAGCGACTTGATGACCACGTGCGCGTGACCGATGTCGCCGGCGAGCGCGCCTTCGGAACGCAGACCGATGCAGCGCATGCCGGCGGCGATGGCGGCGCTGACCCCGACCGGTGAATCCTCGATCGCCACGCACGACGACGGCATCACGTCGAGCGCTCGCGCCGCGCTGAGATAGACGGCCGGGTCCGGCTTGCCTCGCTCCTCGTCATCCGCGCTGCACACCGCGTCGATGAGCTTCGCGATGCCGAGGCGTTCGACCACCGCGTCGATCAGCGCGCGACTCGACGACGACGCGATCGCCACGCGCAGCCCGGCATCGCGCGCGGTGTGGATCGCCTCCACCGCACCGGGCATCGGGACGCCGTGCGCGCGCACGTGCTCGACCATCTCGCGAATGATCTCGCGCTCGACTGCGCGCGGCCGTATGCCGTTCCAGGGGCGAACCCGATACCGGTAGTCGACGACCTCCTCGATGCGCATGCCCCAGGTCTCGCGCAGCTGCGCGTCGGTCAGCTCGACGCCGACCCGCGCGAACACATCGTGCTCGGTCTCACGCCACACCGGCTCCGTGTCGATCAGGACTCCGTCCATGTCGAAGACGCAGGCGGTGATCGTCCTCCCCATGACGGCTGATGCTACTCGCTCGGCCCGGGCGGACTAATCCGAGCCGGCTGGTCGTCGCCATCGTCGGCCGCCGGAGCGGAGACGCTCGGTATCTCAGGGGGCTCGCGCCGGTAGTGGTTGCCGAAGATCGGCCCGATCACCACCATCATGTTGAGCAAGGCCTTGCGGGTTTCCGACTGGCCCCACTCCGGCGTGCGCGAGTAGAAGTAGAACCAGCCGAAGACAGCGATCATCACCACGACGACTGCGCTCAGAACGACGACGGCGATCAATCGCCCTTGCGGCCGAAGAGCCTGCGTCCGACAAAGCGCACCGGATCCCAGTGCACGTCCGCCACCCGCTCCTTGAGAGGGATGATGGCGTTGTCGGTGATGTGGATGTGTTCCGGACACACCTCGGTGCAGCACTTGGTGATGTTGCAGTACCCGAGTCCGCCCTGGTCGCGGACCTGGTCTCGGCGATCGAGCACGTCCTTGGGATGCATCTCCAGCGATGCGACGCGCACGAAGAATCGCGGCCCGTAGAAGCGGTCGGCGTACTCGTGGGTGCGCAGGATGTGGCACACGTCCTGGCACAGGAAACACTCGATGCACTTGCGAAACTCGTAGAGACGATCGATGTCCTGCTGCGGGATCCGCCACGGCGTGCCGTCGTCCGGCGCCGCCGTGAACGGGGGAATCTCACGATTCACCTCGTAGTTGCGTGAGACGTCGGTGACCAGGTCCTTGATGAGCGGGAACGACTTCAGCGGATGCACCGTGACGGGTCCCGCGGGGAGGTCGTCGACGCGCGTCTTGCACATGAGCACCGGATGCCCGTTGACCTCGGCGCTGCACGATCCGCATTTGGCCGCCTTGCAATTCCAGCGGCAGGCGAGGTCGGTGTCGAGGTTGTGCTGGACGTAATGCACCGCGTCGAGGATCACCATGCCGGAGACCACCGGGACCTGGTAGGCGACCTCCGCCTGCTCGCCGCCGGGCAAACCCTTGAGCACCCGCAGCGTGAGCGTCTCGCCGGTGAGCCCGCTCGCTGTGAGCACATCCTCGGCAGGGGCGTCGGCGCTGGGGGCGGGCTGATCCACGACTGCCATCAGTTCGTCTTCCCAGTGGTGTCGCCGGCCGGTGCCGTATCGGTCATGTATCCCTTGGGAAGTTTGGCAGCATCGTAGAAACGGCTTCGCTGCAGGAGGGGGCGGAGGCGATCGGGGAGCGGATCGAGGGGAACGCTCACCACCCGCATCCCGTCGTCGGCTCGCCGGGTCACGAAGTTGACCTTGCCGAACTCGACCTCCTGCTCGAGGTGATCGAACCGCCACTGCGAACCGCGGCTCTCGCGGCGCTCGTTGGCACCGCGGACGATCGCCTCGGAGATGACCAGCATGTTGGTGACGTCGCGGCACGTGTGCCAGCCGGGATTGAGCACGCGGCCACCGGAAACGCGCATGTGCGCGCTGCGCTCGCGCAGATCCAGGATTGCAGCCAGTGCGCGCTGGAGCGAGTCCTCGCTGCGCCCGATGCCGGCGTCATCCTGCATCGCGAGCTGGAGATCCTCGTGCAGCTTGTAGGGGTTCTCGCTCGAGGTCGAGCCGCCGGCATGACCCGCGAGCGGCTCGAGCAGATCCGCCTGCTCGGTTGCGATCTGTGCTTCGTCGATGGCACGGATCGCCCCGCCTGTCTTCGCAAACTCGGCGGCCGCGACACCCGCGCGACGGCCGAAGACGAGGATGTCGCCGAGCGAGTTGCCGCCGAGCCGGTTGGCGCCGTGGAGGCCGCCCGCCGCCTCACCCGCGGCGTACAGGCCGGGCACCGTGGTCGCGGCCGTCTCGGCGTCGACGCGAATGCCGCCCATCGTGTAGTGGATGGTCGGACCGACCTCCATCGGCTGGCTGGTGATGTCGATCGAGGCGAGCGCATGGAACTGCTCGTACATCGAAGGGAGCTTGCGCTTCACGTAGTCGGCGCCGAGGTGACGCACGTCGAGGTATGCCCCGCCGTGGGGCGTGCCACGACCCGCCTGCACCTCCTTGTAGATCGAGCGCGCGACCACGTCGCGCGACGACAGCTCCTTCTTGACCGGGTCGTAGTCGAGCATGAAGCGCGAGCCTTCGGCGTTGAAGAGCAGCCCACCCTCGCCGCGCACAGCCTCGGTCACCAGGATGCCGCGCGCGCCGGGCGGCCAGATCATGCCCGTGGGATGGAACTGCATGAACTCCATGTCGAGCAGGTCGGCACCCGCCTGGTATGCCATCGCGGCACCATCGCCGGAGCACTCCCAGGAGTTGGAGGTGTAGCGAAACATCCGCCCCCATCCCCCACTCGCGAGCACGACCGCGCCGGCCTTGAACGCGACGAACCGTCCGGTGTTGCGGTTGTAGCCGAAGGCGCCACAGACGCGATCGCCGGATTTGAGCAGCGCGGTGAGCGTGTACTCCATGCAGACGTCGACGCCCGGGGTGTGCACCATCCTGTCCTGGCAGGTGCGGATGAGCTCGAGCCCGGTGCGATCCCCGACGTGGGCGAGTCGCCTCCAGGAATGCGCACCGAAGGCGCGCTGCATGATGAGCCCGTCCTCGGTGCGATCGAAGATGCCACCCCAGCGTTCGAGCTCCAAGACGCGGTCGATCACCTCGTGCGCGTAGAGCTCGACCATGCGCCAGTTGTTGACCAGCTGGCCGCCGAGCATCGTGTCCGCGAAGTGCACCTCCCAGCTGTCCTCCGCGTCCAGGTTGCCCATGCCCGCGGCGATCCCGCCCTCCGCCATCACGGTGTGGGCTTTGCCGAGAAGTGATTTGGTCACAACCGTGACGCTGCACCCCCCCTCGGCCGCGGCGATCGCGGCGCGCATGCCGGCGCCGCCCGCGCCGACGACGAGCACGTCACATTCGATGGTGTCGTAGGGCTCGGGGGACGCTGCCATCTCAGAAGATGATGTGCGGATCGACGACGATCCCGGCCCGCAGCAGGTGGATGTACGCATCGGTGATGACGACGCTGAACATGCTGCACCAGGCCCACACAGGGTGGCGCTGGTTGAGCACGGTCACCCACTTCCAGGCGCGGTAGCGCGCCTGGCTGAGCGCCGACTTCGAGTAGCAGTCAAGCCCCCCGCCGACCAGATGGCGCCACGAATGGCAGCCGAACGTGTACCCGCTGAGCAGGATCACGTTGACGAGCATGATCCCGGTGCCGAGCCCGAGCTGGACGTGGCCGTTGGGCGCCCAGAACGCCAGGTAGACGTCGTACCAGAGGAAGCCCGTGACGATCAGCACCAGGTAGAAGAGGAAGCGGTGCAGGTTGTTGAGGAACAGCGGGAACGCCGTCTCGCCGCGGTACTTCCGGTGCCGGAGCTCACCGATCGCGCAGGAGGGAGGGTCCCAGAAGAACGAGCGGTAGTACGCCTTGCGGTAGTAGTAGCAGGTCGCTCTGAAGAGGAGCGGTGAGCCGAGCACCCAGAGCGCCGGGCTGACCGGGCCGGTCTTCCAGATGGTCGGTGAGTAGAAGGGTGAGAGGTATGACCCGCTCTGATTGATGCCGCCGGTGAGGAACGCCGTCCAGACCGAGTACAGGCCGAACAGGCCGAGCACGGTGACGACCGTGGCCGGGAGCGCCCACCAGGGGAGGGAATTGAGGATGCGCTCGATGAGCCCGGGACCGCTGCGCGGTGCGGAGACGAGCGATGCGGGCGATACCTTGGTGACCTGGGTGGACAAGCGAGCACCATCCTAGCGTTGAGGCTGCCGAGTGCGGCCTCGCCCCCGGGGATGGCCGCGGTCACCCCGGCGAGGCGAGGGCCCCCGCAGGTACCGCTGCCTCGTCGAGCGAGGCGCCCCATGCCTTCGAGAGCACGTCCACCACCTCCCCCACCACGAGCGTCGATGGCGGTTCCACTTGCGCTGTGCGGGCAGCCGCGGCGATGCCACCGAGCGGAGCTCGTATGACCCGCTGCGCCGCGGTCGTCGCATTCGACACCAGAGCGGCGGGCCGGCCGGGTCCGACGACCGCCGCAAGGCGCTGGGCGATCTCCTCCAGCTCGGCGGGCATGAGCACCACGAGCGTGTCGACGCTCCTCGCAAGGCCTTCGAGATGGCTGAGATCACCGCCCGCCCGGTGCCCGGTCACGACGGCGACCGACGCCGCGACCCCGCGGTGGGTCACGGGTATCCCTGCCGCCGCGGGAACGGCGAGCGCGGCGCTGACGCCGGGAATCACACGCACCGGGACCCCTGCGCGGCGAAGCGCGGCGACCTCCTCGCCGCCCCGGCCGAACAGGAACGGGTCGCCGCCTTTCAGACGCACCACCAGGTGGCCGGCCCGAGCCGCGGTGATCATCGCGTCGTTGATGTCCGCCTGGGTTGCCGAGCGGCGTCCGGAGCGCTTGCCGGCATCGACGAGGAGCGTCTGCGGACCGCACATCCGCAATACCTCAGGAGCGACCAGGGCGTCGTGGAAGACGATGTCGGCGTCGGCGAGGATCGCCCGAGCACCGATCGTGAGGAGCTCCGGGTCGCCCGGGCCGGCACCGGCGAGGACGACCTCCCCCATCGGCGACGCGCCCGAGGGGTCGTGCGCTCCCTGTTCGATCGTCAACGCCACCGCTGACGCCACGTCGTCGCTGCCGTCGCGCAGCAGCGACCTCGCCGGGGAGCGAAGCAGCCGCCGGAAGGCGCGCTGCTGTGCATCGGCGGAAACCCCGCCGCAGCGCAGCCGGCGGCGCATGCGCCCCATCAACGTGGTGAACGGACCCCACGTGGATGGGCTTGTACTGTGTCGGTGCGGCATGCGAGCCGCGATGCGGCGGCGAGGCACCGGTGGCGCCTCAGCGCGAAGTACTAGCCCGCTACAGTGTGCGATGCCTGAGCGGATGCGTCCCCAGTCGAGCCAGAAGCGTCGGGTGAGCGTGGGGAGATCCGCGCCGTTCATCTGGCGGCCCATCCAACTGAATCCCCACTCCGCTAGTCAACTTTCGTATCGACGATGGCGCCGTCGATGACGTCTGCCACGTCAGTGAAGAAGCAGGTGCGCTCGCCGGTGTGACACGCGGGGCCGTCCGCATCCACCTGCAGCAGCACCGCATCACCGTCGCAATCGATGCGAGCTGCTCGCACGTGCATCGCGTTCCCGCTGGTCTCCCCCTTCTCCCACAGGCGTTGCCGCGAGCGGCTGAAGAAGGTTGCACGATGTGTGCGCAGTGTGGCCTCCCATGCCTCGCGATTCATATGCGCGACCATGAGCACCTCGGAGGTCGTCGCATCCTGTACGACCGCGGTCACCAGCCCGTCGGCGCCGAATCGCGGGTGGGGCTGATCACTCACAGGCGCACGTCCACACCGTGATCGTGCAGGTACCGCTTGGTGTCGGGGACCGGATACGCATCGAAATGAAAGATCGACGCGGCAAGCGCCGCGTCGGCACCGGCATCGGTGAGGACGGTGCGCAGGTGCTCGGGACTGCCGGCGCCACCACTTGCGATGACGGGCACATCCACCGCCGCGACCACCGCGGCGGTGAGCGCCAGGTCGTAGCCGTTCCCGGTCCCGTCCTGGTCCATCGACGTGAGCAGGATCTCGCCCGCGCCCCGTTCCGCCGCCTCGCGCGCCCACTCGACCGCCGTGCGACCGGTCGCATGACGCCCGCCGTGCGAGTAGACCTCGTGACCGTCCCCGGCTCGTCGCGCATCGATGGCGACGACCACACACTGGCACCCGAACCGGTTGGCGGCATCCTCGATGAGCGCAGGGGTTTCGAGTGCCGCGGTGTTGATGGACACCTTGTCCGCTCCGGCGCGGAGCAGCACGTCCACGTCGATGATGCTCCGTATGCCGCCGCCGACGGTGAGCGGGATGAACACACGGTCGGCGGTTCGCCGTACCGCATCGAGCAGGATCGCTCGTCCGTCGCTCGACGCGGTGATGTCGAGAAACACAAGCTCGTCCGCTCGGTCCTCGTCGTACCGCGCCGCCAGCTCCGCCGGGTCACCGGCGTCGCGCAGATCGACGAATGCCACTCCTTTCACCACCCGTCCGCCGATGACATCGAGGCACGGGATGATTCGCTTGGCGAGAGTCATCACGCCGCGTCCTCGACGGCACGGAGCGCCTGCACCAGGTCGACGCGACCTTCGTAGAGCGCCTTGCCCACCACGACCCCGGCTGCGCCCGCGGCGGCGCAGGCGGTGATGTCGGCGACGCTGCCGATGCCGCCCGAGGCGATGACCGGTCCCCCGTACAGCTCGCGGCAGGTCCGCAGCCCGTCGATGTCGGGCCCGGCGAGCAACCCGTCGCGCGTCGTGTCCGTATAGACCACCCCGGCCGCCGGCCAGGCTCGCCACGCTCGGAGGAGCTCGGCCGTGCTCGATCCATCCTCGGTCCAGCCCTCCACGCGCGCAACTCCCGCCCGGACGTCGAGGCCGAGCAGGACATGTCCTTTCGCCGCAACGCATATCGCGACTGCAAGCTCCGGGTGTCGCGCCGCCACGCTGCCGAGGATGACACGCGAAACGCCGGACTCGAGCCAGCGCAAGGCGGTGTCGATGTCGCGAACGCCGCCGCCTACCTGCACGGCGCAGCCGGCCGCCACGCAGGCGGCGACGATGCGCGTGATCGCGCCGGCGCTCTCGGGCTCCGGCGAGCCACGTGCGGCGTCGAGGTCGACGACGTGCAAGCGGGTCGCGCCCGCGTCGATGAAGTGTTGCGCGGGAATGACCGGGTCGTCGGCGTAGAGCGTTGCCGTCGCATGCTCGCCCTGGCGCAGGCGCACGCAACGGCCGCCCTGCACGTCAACGGCGGGAATCACGTCCATGTCTCATCCTGCGCTCTGCGCGGGCACACCGGCCGCGCATCGCGAGACGAGATTCGCATAGATCCGCAGCCCCATGGTGCCGCTCTTCTCGGGATGGAACTGCGTGCCCATGATCGTGCCGCGCTCCACCGCGGCGGTGATCCGCCCGCCGTATTCGGTGACCGCCACCGTGTCGTGGGGATCGGGGACGGCCACGTAGGAGTGCACGAAGTACATGTACGCGCCCGAAGCGACTCCGTCGAGAAGCGTCGACTCCCGCACCGTCGTGATCGTGTTCCAGCCCATGTGCGGCACCTTGAGCCCCCGCTCGGTCGACAGCTTGACCACGCGTCCTCGCAGCAGCGCAAGGCCGTCATCGCCATGTCCCTCATCGCTGCCTTCGAAAAGGAGTTGATACCCGAGACAGATGCCGAGCACCGGTCGCTCCAGCCTGGCGAGTTCGAGCACCGCGGCGCCGAGGCCCGTGTCTCGCAGCGTCCTGGCGGCAATCGAGAAGGCACCCACCCCGGGAAGGACAACGCCGTCGCACCCGACGATCGCACGCGGATCGCTGCTCACCACGGGCTCGGCGCCGGCGACGTGGAGCGCGCGCTCGACGCTGCGCAGATTGCCGACTCCGTAGTCGCAGACGCCGACGCGCGGCGTCACAGCGTCCCCTTGGTCGACGGCACGCCTCCACCGATGACGCGGAACGCGTCGCGCGTGGCCAGTCCGAGGGCTTTGAAGGCGGCCTCGGCGATGTGGTGCAGGTTGTCGCCACGGATGCAGTCCATGTGGATGGTCGCACCGGCGGCCTGCGCGTATCCCTTGACGAACTCCGCGATGACCGCCACGTCGAAGTCGTTGATGCGTCCCTGCAGCGGCGCCATCTCGTAGACCACGTTCGGCCGGCGCCCGTAATCGACCACGCAGCGCACCAGTGACTCGTCGAGGGGCGCGTGCGCCTCCCCGAACCGCCGGATACCGTCGCGGTCGCCGAGCGCCTCGCTCACCGCGGCACCGAGCACGAGTCCCACGTCCTCGACGAGGTGGTGGGCGTCGACATCGATGTCGCCGGCGCCGTCGAGGGTGACGTCCATGCCGCTGTACTTGATGAAGGCCTCGACCATGTGCTTGAAGAACGGCAGCGGCAGCCTGACGGCGGCGACACCGGTGCCGTCGACGGCAACACGCGCGCTGATCTGCGTCTCACGTGTGTCTCGCCGTGTCGCCGCCGTCCGTTCGCGCGCGGTCATGATTGCTGACGAACCTGCATGCGCGTGCGGATCGCTCCCTCGTGCGCGGCCAGTCCCTCGGCCTCGGCAAGACAGATCGCCACCGGCGCGAGTGCGTCGAACTCCGCGTCGGAGAGTTGCACGACGCTCGGCCAGCGGATGAAGTCCATGACCGCGAGCGGTCCGCGATACCGGGCGGCGCCCTGTGTCGGCAGCGTGTGGTTCGGGCCCGCGACGTAATCTCCGATGCTCACAGGGGACATCGCGCCGACGAAGACCGCGCCGGCGTTGCGCACCGTGTCGCGCAGTGACTCGGCGGCGGCTCCCTGGAGTGACAGGTGTTCGGGGGCGAAGGTGGCGGCGAGCGTGCTCATCTCTTCGAGGGAAGCACAGCGCACGACCGCGGCGTGCCGCCCCGCGGCCATGCCGATGATCTCGCGACGCGCCGCGTCCCCGGCAACCTCGGCAAAACGCGTGGCGATCGCCTCGCCGAGGGACGTGTCGTCGGTGAGGCAGACGGCCCAGGCAAGCGGATCGTGCTCGAGCTGCGAGACGAGATCGGCAGCAACCATGCCGGCATCCGCTCCCGCGGTCGCGATCACCACGATCTCGCTCGGACCGGCAAGCTGATCGATGCCCACGACACCGAACACCTCGTGCTTCGCCAGGGTCACGAACGCATTGCCGGGGCCGACGATCTTGTCGACGCGCTCGATGCTCTCGGTGCCGAACGCGAGCGCCGCGATCGCCTGCGCGCCGCCCGCAACCACGACCTCCCGGACGCCGAGGAGATGCGACGCGGCCGCAACCAACGGATGCACGCCGCCGGTGGGGTTCGGCGGGCTCGCGACCACGATGTGCTCCACGCCGGCGACCTGTGCCGGGATCACCGACATGAGCACCGTGCTCGGATAGGCGGCGCGGCCGCCCGGCACATAGCACCCGACGCGTCCGAGCGGCACCGGACGGAGCCACGCACCGCCCGCTCCCCGATCGAGCATGTCCACCTGCAGCAGGTGAAACTCGCGAAGCCGCTGCGCGGCGGCGATCAGCGCCGTGCGCACCGGCTGGTCGAGCGAATGCCACGCGGCCTCCATGTCCCCCGCACCCACATGGACGGACTCGACGTCGACGCCGTCGATCCGGTACGTCCACTCACGGAGCGCCGCGTCGCCACCGGTTCGGACATCATCGATGATCTCGCGCACCGCGTCGCGCACGCCGATCGCACGGTGAAAGAGCCGCTCGACCCGCTCCGCGGTCGCGGTGTCGATATCGGCTGCCGAGAAGCCGTCGCGCTGGCGTTCCGCGATGACGGCGCGGAACGTCGCCGGATCGAGACGCGCCAGCTCGATGGTCATGCCGCTCCGGCCGTGAGACGCTGCGCCACCGCGCGCCGGAGCGCGACCGCGAGAGCTCCCACCTGGTCATTGCGAGTCTTCAGCGCGGCGTGGTTGGCGATGAGCCGGGCGGTGGATGTCCCCGCTTCGACGATCTCGACCAGGTTGTTCGCAGCGAGCGTTCGCCCGGTCGCGGTGATGTCGAGGACGCAGTCGGCGAGACCGGTGAGTGGCGCGAGCTCGACGGATCCGTGGAGACGGATGAGCACGACGTTCAGCGAGCGCGCGGCGAAGAAGCGCCGAGCGGACACCGGGTACTTGGTCGCAACGCGCAGCGCCTGAGGCCAGTCTCCGCGGGCGAGCGCCGAATCGCGCGGCGCCGCAAGCACCAGGCGGCATCGACCGAAACCGAGGTCGGCGAGCTCGTAGCACTCGCGACTGCTCTCCCACAGCACGTCCTTGCCGACGATGCCGCATTCGCAGCCGCCCATCTCCACGTACACCGGCACATCGGTCGGTCGCACTTTCACGTAGACGTCGTTCCCGTCCCGGACGCTCAGCTCCCTGTCGAAGCGCGCCGGATCGAGCCGCGCGATGCCCGCGGCGTTGAGCAGATCGCACGCGCTCTCGAACAGCGTTCCCCCGGGCAGCGCAACGCGAAGTCCCGTCACGGCAGGTGCCGGCCGAGTGCGGCCAGTGCGGCGTCGACACTGCCATGCTCGTGGTGTCCCAGCACCGACCAGCGCGCGCCTGAGGCACTGACCAGGACATCGCCGTCCCCGCCCGCGACGAGATCGCAGGCGGCGGCAACGCCACGACTCCGTAAACCGCGTGCCAGCTCCAGCGCTCGAGCCTGCGCGTCGGTCTCCCAGCTGACCTGGAGCACATCTGGCGGATCGAGCGTGCCCGCTCGTCGGACGATGCTGTCATGACACCGATCGACGTGCAGCACGAACCCGGTTGCCGGACACGTGCTGCCGAAGCGGGAGAGCAGCGTGTCGTAGCGGCCGCCGGACCCGAGCGCGAAACCCGAGTCGACGCTGAACACCTCGAATGTCGGTCCCGTGTAGTAGTCCCAGTCACGGACGGCGCCGAGATCGAGGTGCACGCGGTCGGTGATGGCGTGCGCCTCGAGCAGGTCCCAGAGCTGCGCGAGCTCCTGGAGCGCGCGCTGCGGGCGTGCGCCGCGGAGTCCTCCTGCCGCGGTGTCGAGGATCTCGCGCCCGCCACGCAGGGTCGGAAACGCAAGCAGCAGACGGCGTTCGGCGTCTGCCGCATCGGTCTCCGCAAGCGCCGACTCCACGGCGACAAGGTCGCGACGTGCGAGCGCGGCGAGCACCTCGTCGCGCGCGGTCGCATCGAGGCCCGCCGACTCGAGGAGTCCCGGAATGAAATCGGCGTGACCGACGTCGACCTGAATGTGCTCCACACCGCCGCGCTCCAGCGCCGCGGCCGCGAGCGCGATGCACTCGGCGTCGGCTGCGAGACCACTCGCACCGATCAACTCGCACCCCGCCTGGAGGCTCTCACGCCGCCGTCCTGCATTCGGGGCCTGGTTCCGCAGCACCGAGCCGGCGTAGCAGAGACGCAGCGGAAACGGCCCCTCGTGGAGTTGCGTGGCGACCACGCGAGCCACGCTCACCGTGCGCTCACCGACCAGCGCCAGCATCGCGCCATCCGAGTCCATGAAGCGGAAGAGCGCCGACTGCCGGGCTCCCGGCACGCCTGCGGCAATGGTGTCCAGCGGCTCGACGAGCGGAGTGACCATGAAGCCGTAGCCCCAGGCCTCGAAGGTCTCGATGAAGCGATCGGTGAGGAGGCGGCGGCGTGCCGCCGGCCCGACCAGGTAATCGGCAAACCCGTCAGCGCGCCCGCGAACCGATGCGCCGGGAGGCAGCGCGTCGAGGCCTGTCATGCGGGGATTCTACGTGCCGCCCACGTTCGACCCGTCGAGGCCCGAGATCATGGCGAGGAGCCGGTCGGTGGCCGGACCATCTCCCACCGTGATGCGGAGCGCACCGTCGAGGCCGGCGAGCGCGAAGTGACGCACCAGGATCCGATGGTCGCGCAGGCGCTGCGCCACGGCACCCGCCGTGTTGCCCGGGGGCGGCGACGCGAACACGAAATTCGCCTGCGAGGGGACAACACTCCACCCGAGCTCCCGCAACCGGTCGCTCAGCCTCGCGCGCTCGCGAATCACCGTGTCGACGATCAATCGATGGTGCTCGACGTCCTCGATCGCGGCGATGGCCCCGGCGATCGCGCAGCGATCGACCGGGTATGAGTCGCGGACGGCATTGAGATCCGCGATCACCGCGGGGTCTCCGACCGCGTAGCCGACGCGAAGCCCCGCAAGCGCATGCGACTTGGAGAGCGTTCGCACCACAAGCCAGTTCGCATGCGCACCGAGGAGGGGAAGGCACGATGCCGGAGCGAAATCGCAGTAGGCCTCATCGATGACCACGATGCCTTCGGCATCGCGAAGCTGCGCGTCGAGCGAACCGGGCTCGATCCAGTGACCGGTCGGGGAGTTGGGGTTGACGACGACGCGCAACGCCGCTGGACGCAGCGCGAACTCCGCAGGGAGTGCGCCGTCATCCTCGACCGCAACGGGATCGTCGCGGACCGAGAAGAGCGCGGCGAGCACCGGCAGCAATGAGTATCCGGGCTGGGTTCGCACCACCACGTCACCCGGAGAGACAAAGGCTCTGAAGCAGCAGTCGAGGACCTGATCGGCCCCATTGGCGACGAAGACCTGCTCGTGCGCCACGCCGTGCAGGTTGGCGAGCACGCCACGCAGCGGCTCCGCGACCGGACTCGGGTACCGTGCCAGGTCCGCTGCGGCGCCGGCAACCGCCGCGGCTAAGGTGGCCGATGGCGGCAGCGGCGACTCGTTGCTGTTGAGCTTCAGCCAGCCTCCGTCATCCGGCGGCTGCTCCCCGGGCGTGTATCCGAAATCGGCGCCGAGTGACGCGCGCAGGAACTTGGACATGGCGCGGTCAGGAGGGGTCGGCCGGCTGCAGCATGGCTTGCGACAGGATAGGTGGTTGACGCGATGGATCGGCCGCTGCTACGCTGCACCCGCCGTGCAGACATCCGTGCGCCTCGCCAAAAAAGCCGTCTCGCTCCCGAGGAGTGGGTTCCTTTGCGCACGGATGAGGTGACGGCGAACAGTTAGCACCGGATCAGATTCCGCGAAGAGCCCCTTCCTCGAAGGGGCTCTTTTCTTTTGTCCACCAATACAAACGGAAGTCATGAGCATCACCGCATTTCGCATCATCGACAGCACGCTTCGCGAGGGCGAGCAGTTCGCGCTCGCCCATTTCACGATCGACGAGAAGCTCGCGATCGCCGCCGCACTGGACCGGTTCGGCGTCGACTACATGGAGTTGACCTCGCCGGTCGCCTCACCGCAATCCGAATCGGATCTTCGCCGGATGGCACGGACCGAACGCCGTTTTCGGTTGCTCACCCACGTTCGCTGCAATCTCGACGACGCGAGACTCGCCGTCGACACCGGGGTTGACGGGGTCGACGTTCTGATCGCCACATCGTCACGGCTCCGCCCCGTCTCCCACGGGATGAGCATCGACGAGATCATCGACGTCGGGGCTGCCGTGGTCGGTGAGATCCGCGGCGCAGGCCGCGAAGCGCGTTTCAGCACGGAAGATTCGTTCCGATCCGATCCCGACGACCTGGTGCGCATCTATCGCGCGATCGACCATGCCGGCGTGGATCGCGTCGGCCTCGCCGACACCGTCGGCGTTGCGACCCCATCCCAGGTCCACGACCTCGTGTCGCTGGTCCGGCGCAACGTCGGCTGCGACATCGAGTTCCACGCACACGACGACACCGGGTGCGCGGTGGCCAATGCGCTCGCGGCGCTCGAGGCCGGAGCGACCCACGTCGACACCACGGTCCTCGGCATCGGCGAACGAAATGGGATCGTTCCGCTCTCCGCCATGATGGCAAGGCTGGTGACCATCCAGCCCGAACTCGTCGAGCACTACCGGCTCGACATGCTCCCGGAACTGGACGCGATGGTCGCCGGGATGCTCGGCATCGCCGTCCCGTTCAATGCCGCGGTCACAGCGCCGACCGCTTTCCACCACAAGGCGGGGATGCACACCAAGGCCGTGCTCCTCGACCCCGGCGCCTACGAGATCCTCGATCCCGCGCAGTTCGGACGCGAGCGCAGCATCCTCGCCGGGCACCGGCTCGCCGGGCGGCACGCGATCGGCGATCGCGCGAGTGCGCTCGGTGTCCGCCTCGACGACGACCGGCTCCGGAGCCTCACCGCCGAGGTGAAGCGTCGTGGCGACGACGGCCCGCTCGACGTCGCGACCCTCGACGCGTTGATCGTCAGCTGGGCACAGGCATAGGGGATCGAGATGGGAACCATCACCGAGGAGCTCTTCAGCCGCCGCCTTGGACGTCGCGTGCATGCAGGTGACACGGTCATCGCCGAGGTGGACGTCGCCATGGCGCACGATGTCACCGGACCACTCGCCATCGAGGCCTTCCGGAGCCTTGATCTCCCTCTCTGGGACGCGAGCCGCATCGTCTTCAACTTCGATCACGTCATGCCCGCCAACACGGTTGCGGCTGCTGAACTGCATCGCGTGATCCGCGAGTTCTGCGTCGAGCACCGCATCACCAACCTCTTCGCGGAAGGGATCTGTCACCAGGTGATGGTCGATCGGAGGCTCGCGCAGCCGGGTGGCATCGTCGTGGGAGCCGACTCGCACAGCACGACCTACGGCGGCGTCGGATGCTTCGCGACCGGCCTCGGGTCCACGGACATCGGCGTGGTGTTCGCCACCGGGAGGACGTGGTTCCGGATTCCCGAGACGGTTCGCATCGACGTTCGCGGCGCGCTCCCAGCAGGTGTCTACGCCAAGGACCTGGCGCTGCACGTCATCGCGCAGATGGGCGCCGACGGTGCGGACTACTGCGCCGTCGAATGGGGCGGTGAAGCGGTGGCGGCGATGACGATCGACGAGCGGTTGACGCTCTGCAACCTGAGCACCGACTTCGGGGCAAAGACCGGCATCGTCGAGCCCGACGCGGTCACCTTCGCGCACTCCGGGGGAGAACCGATCGACCTCCACCCGTCCCACCCCGAGTACGTGCGGACGCTGGTCGTCGACGCCGGGAGCCTGCGTCCCCAGGTGGCGGTGCACCCGAGCATCGACAACGTCCACGACATCGACGACGTGTCCGGGACCCCGCTCGACGAGGTGTTCATCGGGAGTTGCACCAACGGCCGCCTCAGCGACCTCGCCGTCGCCGCGTCGATCCTGTCGGGACGGACCGTGCATCCCAGGACGCGGACGGTCATCGTGCCCGCGTCGCGCGGCGTGTACCTGGAGGCGCTGAGCGCCGGTTATATCGAGATCTTCGCCCGGGCCGGCGCCCTGGTGCTGAATCCAGGGTGTGGACCGTGCCTCGGCCGCCAGCACGGCGTCGTCGGCCCGGGTGAGCGCGTGCTCTCGACGAGCAACCGCAACTACCCGGGACGCATGGGCAGCCCGGACGCGCAGATCTTCCTGGCGTCACCGGCGGTGGCGGCGGCATCGGCACTCGCGGGTGCGATCACCGACCCCGCCGCGCTCGAGGCAGCGGCATGAGTGGCCGCGTGTTCCTGCTCGGCGACGGAGTCAGCACCGACGCGATCATGCCGGGGCGGTACAACGTCACCACCGATCCTGACGCGCTGCGGCGAAGCTGTCTCATCGAGGCGCGGCCGGATTTCGTCGAGAGCGTGCGACCCGGTGACGTCATCGTCGCCGGACGCAACTTCGGCTGCGGCAGCTCCCGCGAGCACGCGCCGCTGTCCATCAAGCGCAACGGGGTCGCCGCCGTGATCGCGGAGAGCTTCGCGCGCATCTTCTACCGCAACGCGGTGAACATCGGTCTGCCGGTCATCCGCTGCGCCGAGGCACATCAGGTCCTGCGCGACGGCGACCAGGTGAGCGTGGACGCGATCACCGGGTCCATCCGCAGCGCGACGCTGACCCTGCAGGGCGAGCCGCCCTCGGGCGTCGCGTTGCGAATCATCGAGGCGGGCTCACTGGTTGAGCTGATCAAGCGGGGCGGCTGGGCCGCTCTCGAGGAGGGGCGACGTGTGTCCTGAATGTGATGCCCGGGTCCCGGTCGACGACGGCGTCGAACGGGGCGAGGTGGTGAGCTGCCCGGAGTGCAACGCGGAGCTCGAGGTCATCGGGCTCGATCCTCCCCGATTCGTGCTCGCACCACCCGAGGAAGTGGACTGGGGTGAGTGAGCGTCTGCGTATCGGGATGGTGTGCTCGCGGATCCGGGTCGAGGAGAAGCTGCTGCGCGACGCGCTCACCTTTCGAGGACTCGAAGTCGAGATCGTCGACGACCGCGACCTGACCTTCACGCTCGCGCACCCCGAGCTGGGTTGGGACGCCGTGCTCGAACGCAGCATCTCGCAGACACGCGGGCTCGCCGTGACCCGCGTCCTCGAGTCCTGGGGCGTTCCGACCGTGAACCGGCATGCGGTCTCCGCCACGTGCGCGAGCAAGCTCGACACCTCCGCGGCGCTCGAGGCGGCCGGTGTCCCCACGCCCGCCACCGCGATCGCCTTCACCCCCGAGGCGGCGGTGCGTGCGGCGGAGGATCTCGGCTACCCGGTCGTGCTCAAGCCTGTCACCGGGTCCTGGGGACGGTTGCTCGCGAGGATCAACGACCGCGACGCCGCCGAGGCGCTCTTCGAACACAAGGCAATGCTCGGCGGACCTGATCACTCGCTCTTCTACCTCCAGCGACACGTCGACAAGCCCGGACGCGACGTCCGCGCATTCGTCGTCGGCGACGAGGTCATCTGCGCCATCTACCGGGAATCCGCCCACTGGGTGACCAACACCGCGCGTGGTGCCACGACGCGCGACTGCCCGGTCGACGCGACGCTGCGCGCCCTGTCGCTGCGTGCGGCCGCGGCGGTTGGCGGTGGTGTCCTCGCGATCGACCTGCTCGAGGACCGTGATCGCATGCTGGTCAGCGAGGTCAACGCGACCATGGAGTTCAAGAACTCAATCGACGTGACCGGGATCGACATCCCGGGGCGCGTTGCCGACCACGTCCGCGAGGTCGCGCGCGGCGCGCCGGTCGCGGTCGGAGCCTGAGGTCGCAATGGGCATCGGCGTCGCGACCCATCATCGGGTTGACGTTGCGGAGCTGCTCACCGCGATGCTGTCGGTGCCCAGCCCGAGCGGGCACGAGGATGCGATTGCCTCCCTGCTCGTCTCGCGCATGCTGCGCTCGGGGTTCGATGTCGACGTCGACACGGCCGGCAACGTGGTCGGCGTGTGGGGGGACGGATCGGAGACGGTGGCACTGGTCGGGCATGTCGACACCGTCCCGGGCCACGTCGACGTTCGCCGCGACGGCGACGTGCTCCACGGGCGCGGCGCCGTGGATGCCAAGGGGCCGCTCGCGGCCGCCATCGCCGCGGTGAGCCGGCAACCCCGCCACGGCGCGCGGCGTTTCGTGATCGTCGGCGCCGTCGAGGAGGAGACCTCGTCACGGGGAGCCCACCATCTCGCGTCGATAATGCCGGCCCCCGCGTCGCTGGTGATCCTCGAACCGAGCGGATGGGATGCCGTGACCGTCGGGTACAAGGGGAGCCTGCGACTGCGCCTACACGTCGATCAGCCGCACGCCCATGGCGCCGGTCGTGAGCGGAGTGCCCCCGACCGGTGCGTCGACGCCGTCCGAGCGCTCCAGGATCACGCCGCGCGGTCCAATGGCGATTCCGGCCTCTTCGACTGCGTCGACATCCGGGTGCTCCACTTCGATTCGGACAGCGACGGCCTGGAAGACCGGGCCGGCGTGGATCTCGGTGTTCGGACCCCGCCCGGTTGCGACGTCGATGCGCTCATCGAGGTCGCTCGATGCGCCGCCCCGTCAGCGACCATCACCGTCCTCGGTCGCGAGCCCGGCGTCCGCACCGATCGAGGGAGCCGGCTGGCCCGGGGCCTGGCGCGCGCGATCCGCTCACAGGGCGGCACGCCGAGATTCAAGGTGAAGACCGGGACCTCCGACCTCAACGTCCTCGTGCCCGCCTGGAGGTGCGACGCGGTCGCCTACGGTCCCGGCGATTCGCAGCTCGACCACACGCCCCGCGAGCACGTGTCCGTCGCCGAACTGGAGCGCGCGGTGTCGGTCCTCGACGCCGCCCTGAGCCGGCCATGATCCGGGCCGCTGTCGTCGGGGGGGCCGGCTACGCCGGCGGCGAGCTGCTGCGGCTCCTCACCGGGCACCCCGAGATCGAGGTCGTCCAGGTGACCTCGGAGCGACTTGCCGGCAAGCCCGTGGCCGCCATCCATCCCCCGCTGCGCGGGAGGACCGAGTTGCGTTTCTCGGCGCGCGACTCACTGGGCACTGCCGACGTGGTGTTCGCGGCAATGGGTCACGGTGAGTCCGTCCATGCGATCGAGCAGCTCCAAGCGGTCGCACCCGTCGTGATCGACCTCGGCGCCGACTTCCGTCTGCGCGAGCCGGCCGACTATCCGCGCTGGTACGGATGGATCCATCCATCGCCCGAGCTGCTCGGCACCGCGGTCTACGGGCTCGCCGAGCTGCATCGCGCGGAGATCGCCACCGCATCGCTCATCGCCGCCGGTGGGTGCCTGGCCACGGCATCGATCCTCGGTCTCGCCCCGCTCGCGTGCGCCGGCGTCCTCGACCCCGGACTGCCGCTCGTCGTCGAGGCGAAGGTCGGCTCATCCGCCGGCGGCGCCCAGGCAGGTGACGCGACCCATCACGCCCACCGCAGTGGCGAGATCCGCTCGTACCGGCCCACCGGCCACCGCCACACAGCCGAGATCGCGCAGGAACTCCGCCTCGGCTCGACGAGCGCGGAGGTCGCCTTCTCGGCAACTGCGGTCGAAGCGGTGCGCGGCGTACTGGTCACCGCGCACGCCTACATCAACGCCGACCTCGACGACCGCGACCTCTGGGGCCTCTACCGATCTCGATACGGCGCGGAGCCCTTCGTGCGGATCGTCAAGTCACGAGCCGGACTGCATCGCTCGCCCTCGCCGAAGCTGCTCAGCGGCACCAACTACTGCGACGTGAGCTTCGAGCGCGACCCGCATTCACGCCGCGTCGTCGTCACCGCCGCCCTCGACAACCTGGTCAAGGGTTCGGCGGGCCAGGCCGTCCAGGCCGGCAATATCCGCTTCGGATTCCCCGAGACGCTCGGGCTCGAATTCGGCGGGCTCTACCCGATCTGATGATCGTCGTGAAGATCGGCGGCAGCGTCCGCCGCCTCGACCCGCTCCTCGAGGACATTGCCGCCACCACCGAGCAGACCATCGTCGTCCACGGCGCCAGCCGGGATCTCGACGACCTCTCGACACGCCTCGGCAGCCCGCCCCGCATGGTCGAGTCGGAACGCGGCGACGTCAGCAGGTACACGGACGCGACCACGATGGACCATTTCCTCATGGCCTATGCGGGCAGGGCCAACAAGCGGATCGTCGAGCGGCTGCGGCAGCTCGGGGTCAACGCCTTCGGGATGACCGGCCTCGACGGAGGCCTGGTCACAGGAACGCGGCGGGCGGCGCTGCGGATCCGCGAGAACGGTCGGACCAAGGTGCTCCACGACAACCACGTGGGAAGCATCGACTCGGTCGACGCGGTGCTCCTCGGGCGGCTCCTCGCCGCCGGTGTGACCCCGGTGATCTGCCCGCCGATCGCGACCGCGGACGGGACCGCGATCAACGTCGACGGCGACCGGCTCGCCGCCGAGATCGCAGTCGCACTCGGGGCAACGCTGCTCATGATCTTCGCCGACACACCTGGGCTCCTCCGCGACCCCGGCGACGAGGCGAGCCTCATCGGACGCCTCTCCACCCGGGAGGCGGAGCACCTGATCCCGGCGATCGGCGGCCGGGCGCGGGTCAAGCTTCGCGCCAGCGCAGAGGCGCGGCTCCGCGGGGTGGGTGCCGTCTGCGTCGCCGACGGACGTGTGCAGCGCCCGCTGTTCAGCGCGCTGTCCGGCGGCGGAACGTGGGTGCGGTAGCAACCCGTCCGGCTACCCTGACCGCCACGTCCATGGCGCAGCGTCCCTTTCTCCAACGATCGACCCCGATTGCCTTCGCGCATCGTGGCGGTGCGGGCGAGGCTCCGGAGAACACGCTCCCGGCCTTCGAGGCCGCGGTGGCGATGGGGTACCGGTACCTCGAGACCGACGTGCACCTGACCCGCGACGGCGTGCTCCTCGCCTTCCACGACAGCGATCTCGAGCGGCTCACGGATCGTGCGGGGCGGATCGGCGCGCTCACCCTCGCCGAGGTTCGCGCGGCCGACGCCGGGTATGCGTACACCCCGGACGGCGGCGCCACCCACCCGTTCCGGGGCACCGGGGTCGTGGTGCCGACGCTCGAGGAGCTGCTGACCCGCTGGGATGACGTCTTTCTCAACATCGACGCCAAGGCGGACGACACGGTGGCGCCGCTGGTTGCGCTGATCAGCAGGCTCAACGCCTTCGGTCGCGTCTGCATCGGCTCGTTCTCCGACCGCCGCGTGGCGCGCATCCGGACGCTGGCGGCGGGGCGCATCTGCTCGTCGATGGGCCGGGTCGCGACCGCGACGGCGTACGCCGTGTCGCGGACCGGCCGGATGCCGGGCTTCCACGCCGACTGCCTGCAGGTGCCACAACGGTGGGGCAGGCTGCGCATCGACCGGCGATTCGTGCGTGCGGCGCATCGGACCGGGCTGGCCGTCCACGTCTGGACGGTGGATGACGAGATGGAGATGGAATTCCTGCTCGACCTGGGGGTCGACGGCATCATGACCGACCGCCCTCGACTGCTCAAGCGGGTCTTCCAGGAACGCGGCCTGTGGTGACCGCCGGCGCGCGCTATGGTGGCATCGATGCTGCCGTCTGATCCCGGGGTGCGACACATCCCGGCCGCCGATGACACCGACTGGTACCTCCCCGACGAGCACCTGCGCTGGCTGACGCGGAGGACCGTCGGTGAGGCCGCGTGGCCGGTCGCCGAGGGCGCGCTCCGGGAGCTCGGCACGCTCGTCCCGCAGGTGATCGAGCCGCTGGTCAGGACGGCTGACCGGAACCCACCGGTGCTTCGCCCCTACAACGCTCGCGGTGAGCGCATCGACGAGATCGAGTTCCATCCGGCGTACCGGGAGCTGGAGTCGACGGTGCTCCGCTTCGGCGCCGTGCGAGCCGGCTATGCGGACGGCTGGCGAGGCCTCGCCGGACGCGCGCCGCGAAGCCTGGTCACCGCGATGCTGTACCTGGTGCTCGAGTCAGACCAGGCGATCACGGGCTGCCCCATCGGCATGATGGATGCCGCCGCGCGCTGCCTCGAGCGCAACGACCCGGCACTGGCGGCGCGATTCGTGCCCGGCATCATCGACGACTCGGGGAAGCACCTCACCGTCGCGATGTTCCTCACCGAGAAGGCCGGGGGCTCGGACGTGGGCGCCAACGAGAGCGTCGCAACGCCCGCGGGCGACGGCACCTGGCGGCTCTCCGGTGAGAAGTGGTTTGCGAGCTGCGCGCACAGCGATCTGATCCTGGTGCTCGCGCGTCCGGTGGGGGCGCCTCCGGGTCCGCGCGGGGTCGGCCTCTTCCTCATGCCCCGCCTGCTCGACGACGGCACACGCAACACCTATGTCATCCATCGGCTCAAGGAGAAGTTCGGCACGCACGCGATGGCTTCGGCGGAGGTCGGTCTCCGCGACGCCTTTGCCTGGCAGGTGGGCTCGCTCGAACGCGGGCTCCCGCAGATGATGGACATGGTCAACGCGACCCGGATCGGGATCGCGACCGCGACCGCCGGCGCGATGCGGCGGAGTGCTTACGAAGCGCTGACGCACACGCGCGGGCGGTCGACCTTCGGCCGGCGCCTCGACCTCCACCCGCTGATGCGCGACACGCTCGCCGAGCTCGTCGTCGATTCGGTCGCGGGCCTCACGGCCGCCATGGGGGTGGCGGAGCTTTCCGACCAGGCCGACTCGGGAGACCGCGAAGCGGCGGCAGCGCTGCGGCTGCTGACTCCGCTCTTCAAGATGCACGGCACCGAGCGTGCCCGGGTCTGCGCCACCGAGGGCATGGAGGTCCGCGGCGGCAACGGATTCATCGAGGACTGGCCCGAGGCGCGGTTGCTGCGCGACGTGTACGTGCACGCGATCTGGGAGGGATCGGGCAACGTGATCACCCTCGACGTCCAGCGCGCGATCGAGCACGGTGCGCTGCCCGGCTTCCTCGGTGACTCCGAACGCAGAGCCGAGGCGGTCTCGGGTGGCGGTGTGGCCGCGCCGCTCGGTGGTGCGCTCATCGACTCGCTGCAGCGCATCGAGGTCCAGCTCGACGCGCTGAACCGCATCGAGGACCCGGACGCGCGCCAGCTGCCGCTGCGCCGCATCGCGCGTCGCATGGCCACACTCGCGATCGGCGCGCGTCTCGCTGAGCAGGCCAACCAGTTCGCAGCCGATACCGGGAGCGGTCGCCTCGGCTGGATCGCAGCCCGCTATCTGTGCCGTCTCGGCGGCGAGCCTGCGCTTGCCGAGCTGGCCGATGACGCCTCCTGGCTGGCGCACGCCGACGCGATGCTCCACGGCGGCGACGTCCCCCTCGAGCTGGCCGACGCGGCGGCTCGACGGACGGCCGCCGTACTGGGTGCACCCGGCGCGCTGATCCCCGTCTGATGGGAGTCGAGAGCTAGAGGCTGGTCACCAGGGCGAACGCGAATCCGTCCCAGCCCTTGACCCCGACGGTCTGGATCACCGCCGGAGCGAGGCGGCGGTCGGCGCCCATCTGCTCGATGAGCAGGCGCATTCCGTGGGCGTCGGGGTCCTCGCTCTCCAGGTCGATCAGCTTACCCTGCCGGACCACGTTGTCCACCACGATGAGGCTGCCGACATGCGCGAGGGCGATGGCGTCGCTGAAGTACTCGGGCGTGTTGCGCTTGTCCGCGTCGATGAAGACGAGATCGAAGGGCTCACCTCCGTCCGTCTTCAGCCTGGCGAGGCTGTCGAGCGCGGCGCCGACCCGGACCTCGACCTTGGCGTCGAGCCCCGCACGCGCGACGTTGCGCCGTGCGACCTCGGCGTGATGCTCGTCGAGCTCGAGGCTGATGAGGCGGCCGTCGTCGGGCAGGGCTCGTCCCAACCAGATCGCGCTGTATCCGCCGAGGGTGCCTATCTCGAGGATTCGCCGGGCGTTGATCGCCCGCGCGAGCAGGTGGAGGAACTGCCCCTGGGCGGCGGACACGGCGATATTCGGAAGGTCGGCGCTGTCGCTGATCGCGGTCTCGAGCACCGGGTCCGCCGGCTGAAGGAGGCTGGTTGTGTATGCGTCGACGGCATCCCAGCGATCGTCATTCATGGTGCGGCAGTCTACCGGCAGGTTCGCGGCCGCGACGCCGGGCCACCCAGACCTCCTCGGACGGCCAGCGCATCGCCCACTCCAGGGTGACGAAGGGGTGGCGGGTGGTCGCGTCACCTGACGGACGGAGCTCGATGAGGTCCTCGATCTCGAACCCCGACCCGCGGAGCAGACGGATCCAGTCGCCGTGGTTCAGGTGGAACTCAACGCCGTCCTCACCGACCCATTCGTAGCGGTGCATCCCGAAGTAGTCGCGCCGAAGCTCGGTCCCGGCAGGACCATCGGCGTCCGACTCGGTCAACGTGATCACCAGCAGTGCCGCGTTCCCGAGGAAGATCAGCCGACCGTCGGGGCGGAGCAGCCGCGCCGCCTCGGGAATCCAGCGGTAGGGATCACACCAGATCGCCGCGCCGTACTCGCTGATCGCCAGGTCGAAGCTGGCGTCCGTGAACGGCACCGCCTCGGCGCTGGCCTGGATGAGCGGGAAGTGGAGATCGTGCTCATGCTGGAGCGCGCGTGCCGTCGCCAGCTGGTTCTCGGACACGTCGATGCCCACCGGCCGCGCACCTCGGCGGGCAAGCCACGCGGAGACGTAGCCGGTGCCGCATCCCGGCTCGATGACGTCGAGGCCGTGGACATCCGGAAGGACCTTCGCCTCGCTCTCCGGGATGCTCCAGATGCCCCAGGAGGGTTCGGCGGCCCAGTTCCGCCGCCCGGACTCGACGTACCCCGCCGCCGTGACGTTCCATGCGGCGCGGTTGCGCGCGACATGATCGCCGGTGTCGTCGGGACGCATCGCCGGGACTGTAGCGAGGATTGGGGTGGCCAGCGGGATTCGAACCCGCGACCTCCAGGGCCACAACCTGGCACTCTAACCAGCTGAGCTATGGCCACCATGAGACTCCGGAGAGGAGGCTCGGCGATTATATGGCGCGGTGGCCGGCGGTCCGGACGAATCGCCGCAGGTACACTCGCCGCGCGCCCCCGTAGCTCAGCGGATAGAGCGGCGAGCTTCTAACTCGATGGTCGTGGGTTCGACTCCTACCGGGGGCGCCATTCCGTGAGGTGGGTGGTTGGGAAGGCAGACTGTCGTCATGACGACGCCTGCCACGCTGGTCCCCGAGAACGCTGACGCGCGGGCGCCGCGGGCGGCGATCGCCGCGGGCATCGGCGTGCTGGTGCTGTTGCGCATCCCGGCGTTTCTCGAGCCGCGCTGGTATACCGATGAGAGCATCTACGCGTACGTCGGCCGAACGGTCGTCGGCGGCGGCGACCTGTACACGTCACCGGGAGCCTGGGACAACAAGCCGCCGCTCCAGTACTGGATCTACGGGATCCTGAACCACTTCCTCGGATACTCCGAGGCTGCGATCCACCTGGTCCCGTTCGCGAGTGCCGTCGCCGCGGTGATCGCCGTCGGTTGGGGCGTGGCGCATCTGAGCGGCTCTAAACGCCGTGCGGGGATCGCGTGCATCCTCGCGGCGCTGGTCATCGGCTCACCGCTGTTCGATGCCCAGCTCTTCCTGCCCGAGGGAGCGTTGATCGGCCCGATGACATGGGCAGGCATGCTCATGCTGGTGCACGGCTCGTCCTCGCTGTGGGCTGCACGCCACCCGTGGGCGCCGTACGTCGCGGGCGTGCTGGCGTCGATCGCACTCGGGATGCAGCAGACGGTGATCGCCGACGTGCTCGCACTCGGCCTCGTCGTGCTGATCGTCCGCCCCGCCGCCTGGCCGAGCCTGGTGCGGTTCTACGGGGCCGGGCTCGCCGCGACCCTGCTCTGGTTGCTCCCCACCGTGGTCGCCTCCGGGCTGGGCGCGACGTGGTTCGCCACGGTGAGCTTCTACGGGATCTACGCGCACAACGCGCTCCCGGCATCGCTCCTCGACGGCGTCCTGCATTTCGCTGCGCTCGCGGGCGGCGGCATCGCGATCGTCGCCGGCGCCGTTCTGGTCGGGCGCCGCACGCCCAGGGTGTTCTGGACGCTCTGGGTGCTCGCCGGCATCGACCTGCTCGTGGCCGGCTCGGCGCACTTCCCCTATCCGCACCTGATCCTGCCGTCGCTCCCCTGGGTGTGCGCGGCGCTTGCGGCAACGCCATGGCGTCAGTGGCGCGTGCTCATCGAGCCCGCGCGGCAGCGGCGACACCAGTTGGGCTCGGCGGCACTCGCCGCCGGGGTGCTGCTCGCCGCGGTGCAGGGCTCGTACGCCGGCTCGTACTGGATCAACGGACGCAGCCTGTCCTCGTACTACACCGACGGCTACGCGAGCCTGGTCAGCGCAGCGGAGCGCACCCGGTGGCAGGACAGCTTCAGCCACGATGTCACCGCCGACCAGGCGGTCGCCGCGTGGTTGATGGCCCACGGGTACGCGGGCTCTTCGGCCGTTGTGTGGAACGTTGCGGACGCGTGGGTGTACCTCACGACTCCGCTCACCACCGTGCTGCCGACCGTCGGCCTCTTCAACGATGACGTGCTCGTCGGCAGTCGCGCCGCGGTCGGTCCGTACGTCTCGCGGCATCGCCCCACGGTCATCATCACCAACCAGCCGAGTCTCATCCTGCGACCATCCATCCTTCCGGTGCTCGCTCGGTATTACGTCGCCGTGTTCCACACCGGCCTGGACACGATCTACATCGAACGCGCCGCGGTGCGGCGCTGACCCGGCTGCCGCCGGCTCAGCCCCCCGATCGCACGTACAGCTCGATCCCGTGCGCGTTCATCACCTCCCGGTAGACATGGTCGCGGATGAAGGACCGGACGTCCGCCAGGTTCTCGATCCCGAGGGGAGCCACCAGGATCAGCTCCGGCGGCGAGGCGTTCATCCTCGACAGGATGCCGGTGGTTCCGTTCTCGAGCGCCAGCGTCACGTAGAGCGGCCCGCTCCGCGTCGGAGGAATGAGCTCGTCATCCACCAGCGGCCAGGCGAGATTCGTCCAGAGCATGGCGGTGGTGTCGACGAGGTCATGGCTGCTGATCCATTGCTCGGCCAGGTGCTCGCCGTACGTGAGCGAGCCGAAATATGTGTCGTACTCGAGCTCTGACACGGATCCGGACACGTAGCCGACAGCGTTGAAGTAGTAGCCGACACTCCACACCGTGGTCCGGTACGCCGACGTGTAGATCGACCACCCCGCGAACGTGACGACCGCGAAGACTGCACCCGCCGCGAGCACGCGCGGCCGTCGCACGCGTGCGGCAAGACGGTCACGGGACCCGGAGAGGAGGCCGGCGATCAGCATGACGAGCGGGACCATCGCGGGCAGCAGGAAGTGCTCGTACGAGTACCCGGCGGCAATCGCCGCGAAGAGCAACGCGGTCGCCCAGATGCGGACAAGCTCGAGCCGGCCGTTCCTCGCGTTGCGGAAGAACCAGGCGGTGAGGACCATGGCTGCCAGGATGGCGATGCGGAGGAGGTAGGCGGGCAGCCGGTCCTGCAGCGCGTCGTCGACGTAATCGACATACGACGTCACCAGTGCGTACCACACGTTGTGCGCACCGGCACTCACCACGAAGGGCACGATCACAGCCGCGACGGCGACAGCGAACGCGCCGCTCACGAAGAAGATCGACCGCCAGCGGCGTCGCACCAGACACCACAGCATGATCGCGGCGAAGTCGGCGAATGCGGTCTGCTGGATGAGGAATCCACACGCGAGGAGCACGCCGATGCCGGCGAGCGTGATGGCACGCGGCGCTCGCGCGGCAGGATCGGTGCAGGAGCAGAGGAACCACACGACCCCGACCGTGACGGGGCCGATCAGCAGGCTCTCGGGCAATGCGAGATCGGCATCGAGCATCGGTGAACCAACGATGAGCGCGATCACAAGCCCACCCCAGAGTGCCGCTCGCATCGAGAACACGCGCGACATGCCCGCGACGGCGGCGACGACGGCGGCGAGCCCGCTCAGCATTGTGAGCGCGTGCAGCCCCGCCTCGCTCGTCCCAAAGAGCATCCGGCTCAGCCCGTAGATACCGAAGAGGAGCGGTGGTTTGTTGTTCCAGGCGTTGACGTACAGCCCGTAGCCGATATGCGTCAGCCACGCCGTCGACGCGTAGCCCGCCTCGTCCTGATACCACTGGGGTTCGATGAGCGACGGGGCGCGCAGGAGCAGGTAGAGTGCCACCGGCAGGACGATCGCCAGGTTGCGTCTCATCCGTGCCGGGATCTCGGATATCGTCTGCTGGTCCTGCGCATTGTTGAGTCCGCGCACCCGGCGTGCCACGACCCGCATATTGTGCGAAAGCGGCGCCGCCTCGCACCAATCGCACCGCCGGCGCCTCGCCACAGTGCCATCCCGTAGCATCGCCAGGAGTGAGCCAAGCCCCGGTCGCGACCCGCCTCCACCTGGTTCGCCACTGCGACGTCCGCAATCCCGACGGCGTCCTCTACGGGCATCTTCCCGACTTTCCGCTGAGCGAGAAAGGGGTCAAACAGGCCCACGCGCTGGGGAGGTACTTCGCGCGCGCCAGCGCCCGCCAGATCTACTCAAGTCCCCTCGAGCGCGCGCGCCAGACGTCGGAGATCATCGCCTCGTACCTCGACTCGGTGCCGATCACGTACACCGACGACCTGATCGAAACCCGCTTCGGCCTCTACCTCCAGGGGGTGCCGCCCAAGCAGGTGCCGTGGCGCCGCCCGCTGTGGCTCGTGCACATGGTCCTCCCGGGTCTGCTGGCCAACGACGAGAGCGTTCCGGCGCTGGCCTCACGCGTCCGCCGTCCGCTGATGCAATTGCTCGCCGACCATCCCGGTGACGGCGGCATCTGCGTGAGCCACGGCGACCCCATCCAGGGGTTCTGGGTGGCCGCCGAGCACCGGCCACGCTACGCCCTGCACCGGCTGCAGTGCGCCAAAGGGGGGCTCCTCCAGCTCGACTACAAGGGGAAGGAGCTGCGCAACCTCAAATACCTCTCCCCCGCCGGCATTGCCGAGCTCGCTCCGGGACCGGATCAGACCGAGGCGGTCTCCCGGTCGGGCGCCTGAGGCTCACCACTCGCGTCCGACGACCAGCGGCGGTCGAGCGTGATCGGCTGGCGCCGTCTGCGCTGCCGGCTTTCGAGGAAGGGACGCAGATAGAGCTTGGTCAGGAGACCCGTCATGATGAGGATGAACGAGGTGTAGATGAGCAGCACACCCTGGTCATCGTTGACCTGCAGCAGGGAGTATTGACTCACCGACGGGAACGAGATCGAGAAATCGACGGTCTTGCCGCCGGCGGTGGCGATTGGCAGCTGCTGGGTCTGGCCCATCAGCAGAGGAATCACCTGCCCATTCGAGAAATAGGGCGTCATCCCCGCCGTGTTCAGCTGGTTCACGTTCTGCGGCGCACCGCTGTCGAGGCCGAGGTTGCCGACGTAGAGCTGCATCTCGATCACCGGGTTGCGCAGCGCAACGCCGCCCGGCCCGTACTGCGTGGCCGTCGGGTTGATGGCTCCCGAGGAGCCGACCGATGGGATCACGGTGGCGTCGGGAAAGAACGACATCTTGGCGCCGATCTGCACCGCCTGTGACGCACCCGGGATCGTGTAATCGAAATCCGGGACCTTGAGCACACCGTCCCCGAGCGCCTTGTCGCCGATGTTGCCGGCGTCGTCGAAGAACTGGATGGATCCGTCGTACACAGTCTGCCCGGCGGGGTTCTTCACGACGATGGTCGGCGCCCAGCCGTAGTCCTGCTGATACACGTTGACGCCGTCGACGCTGAGGAAGTCGTTGACCAGGATGTTCTTGGTCTGCACCTCCTTGCCGCGGTCGAAGACGGTCACGTTGCTCACGTAGTTGCTCGCCTCGCCGTTGGAGGCGTAGGTCGCCTCGAAGCTGTTGAGGCGCAACGTGAACGGCGCGAAGGCCCCGTTGAAGAGCAGGCCCTGCTGCAGGGTGTCGTACCCGGATGGCGTGTTGGTGAAGCTCTGTCCCTCGGTGAGCGTCACGAGGCCCTGGTACCCCGTGGCCTTCCCCCACACGACCGCGATCAGCAGGAGGAAGAACGAGCTGTGGAACAGCCACGATCCCCATTCACCCCAGTACTGCGGCGTGCGTTTGTAGCCGCGCAGGGTGCGCATGACCAGCGCCCTGGCGCGCCGGATCACGCACCAGCCAAGGGACACGTAGAGCAGGCCGAGGAGGACGTAGAAGACCGGCGAGACGAACACCTGGGTGAGTGGCAGCTGGAGATCGGCGAAGAGCACGTTGAGGTTCGGCCAGGCGGTGAGAAAGGCCTCGACCTTGCTCGGATCCGAGGTGTTCTGCTGCGGAATGAACGAACCGAGCAGGACGATGGTGAGGATGCCGAGGAGAAGGAAGATCGCGGTCCGCATCCGCGTGTACTCGTGCCAGTACTTCCCGGCGACCTCCCTGACCTTCCCCCTCACCGCAACGCGCCTGAGCGCAGTAAGCCTTTCGGATCAAAGGCGCCGGCGAGCCCCGGCTGCCAGGCTCGGGTCCCCGGAGGTTTCGCGGTCGCCGTGCGCGCCGCGGCGGGCTCCAGGCGGAAGGTGACCGCCGAGATGATCGCCAGGCGGCCGGCGCTCCCGAGCAGCGCTGCGATGAGGTCATACCCGACGACGTCCTTGAGCGCCCCGCCACCGGCCTTCACCGCCTCACCGGTGGAGAGCACCGCCTCAACGCCGGCGAGCGAGCGCCGGGGCACCTCGCCACGCGCAACCAGCGTGCCGACATGCGCCGACCCTGCCTCGGCGCCGAGGCCGACCACCACCAGCTTCGCCTCGGCAACCGATGACCGGACTTTGCTCACGGACGCGCCCGCTCCCGCGCGGACGGTGAGGCCGGGAGGGGCCACCTGGATCCCTGCGAGCCGGTGCACGCTCAGGATGATGCCGCCACGCTCGGGTGTCCCGCCGGTCTTGGAGGGAGCCCCACTGGTGACGCTGATCGGGACGCCGAGCTGATTGCACGCCGCCGCCACGAGCTCGAGGGTGTGCTCGTCGGAGGGGCTCACCACATCGCCGGTGACGCCGTCGGGACCGACGATCTCGACAAAGTGTTTGAGCAGCTCGTCGTTCACACGATCAACCCTTTCAGCGACGCCGTCGCCGCCGTGTAGACGAGCACGATCATGACTCCGAGGATGAGCGTCCCCGCCGTCGTGGCGACCAGGACGGCGCTGCCCGCGAAGCCGGTCCGTGACCACCGGTACTCTTCGGCGCCCACGGCAGGGCGCTGGTACATCAGCAGCCCGACGCGGAGGTAGTAGAAGGCAGAGACCGCGCTGGTCGCGATGCCCCAGAGCGCCAGCGGGACCTGGCCGGCGTTGATCGCGGCGGTGAAGACGAGGAACTTGCCGAAGAACCCGGCGGTCGGCGGGAATCCACCCAGCGAGAACAGGAAGAGCGCCATGCTCGCGGCCACGAACGGGCGGCGATGCGCAAGACCGCGCAGGCCGTCGTAGCTGTCGAGATCCTCTCCGCGCCCGGCCATGATCGTGATGACGGCGAACGCTCCGATATTGCTCACCGCGTAGGCGGCGAGGTAGTACAGCACCCCGATGGTTCCGAACGAGCTCGACTGACCGGACGGCAGCAGCACCGGGCCGACCGCTACGCCGATGAGGATGTATCCGGCCTGGGCGATTCCCGAGTAGGCGAGCATGCGTTTGACGCTCGTCTGCGTCAGTGCGGCGATGTTGCCGACCACCATCGACGTGATCGCCACCAGCGCGACGACCGGTTCCCAATGCTGGTAGAAGTGGGTTCCCCCACCGTCGAAGGTGTACGTGAAGACGCGAACCAGCGCGGCGAACGCCGCCACCTTGGTGGTGACGCTCATGAAGGTCGTGACCGAGGTCGGCGCGCCCTGATAGACATCGGGCGTCCACGAGTGGAAGGGCGCTGCCGACACCTTGAACGCGAACCCGATGAAGAGCAGCAGGACGCCCGCGAGCAGAAGCGGGTCGACGGCGACGGTGGTCTGACTCTGAATCGCCGCTGCGATCTGAGCGAGCTGCGTATGCCCGGTCTCCCCGTAGATCAGCGCCATGCCGAAGAGCAGGAAACCCGACGCGAAGCCGCCGAGCAGCAGGTATTTCAGCGCGGCCTCCTGCGAGCGCTCCTCGTGGCGCGAGAAGCCGCTCAGCACGTAGAGCGCGAGCGACAGCAACTCGATCGCGAGGAAGATGACCATGAGGCTGGTCGCGCCGGCGAGCAGCATCATCCCGAGCGTGGCGGCGAGGATCAGCGCGTAGTACTCGCCGTAATGGATGCCGCGCCGATTCAGATAGTTCGGGCTGATCATGACCACGAGCCCCGCGCTCACCAGCAGGATCGCGTCCACGAAGAGCGCGAACCGGTCGTAGGCGAACGATCCCGAGTACACGAGGCGCCCCGGGTTCGCGTCGAACCACGCCCACACCGTGACACCGAACGTTGCCGCGATGCCGAGCAGTGCGAAGCCGGCGAGCCAGGTGCGCTTCGACGCCGGGATCACCAGATCCAGGAGCATCAGCAGCAGGAAGGCACCCCCGAGCACGAGCTCAGGAAGGATGCCGACAAGGTCGCGACCGCCTGGAAAGGACAGTGGTACCGGCGACACCGCCATCAGCATCACTGAGTCCCCGGGTTCGACGCCGCGGGCTGGATCAGGTTCACGTACGTGCTCACCGACCCGGTGGAGACGTCGGTGATCGGCTTGGGGAACAGCCCGATGAAGATCATCATCGCCACCAGCGGCACGAGGAGCAGCCCTTCGCCGAAATGCAGATCGTGCACTCCCTCGGTTCGCGGTTTCGGCGGATCGTGCATGAGCCCCTGATGGAGGCGGAGCATGTACCAGGCGGCCAGGATCACGCCGCCCCCGGCGAGGACCGCGTACACCCAGTTGAGCTGGAACGCCCCGAGCATGATCGTGAACTCGCCGACGAAGCTGTTCATGCCCGGCATGCCGAGGCCCGCGAGCGTGGCCACCAGGAAGAAGAAATACAGCCAGGGCATTCGCCGTTCGAGACCGGATAGCTCGCCGAGATCGCGTGTCCCCGTGCGCGCCTCCACGAACCCGACGATGAGGAAGAGCGCGCTGATGATGATGCCGTGATTGATGATCTGGATGACCGCTCCGTTGATCCCGTTGTCGGTCAGCGAGAAGATGCCGAGCGCGATGAAGCCGAGATGGCTGATGCTCGCGTACGCGACGATGCGCTTCAGGTCACGTTCCGACAGCGCCATCAGCGCGCCGTAGATGATGCTCAGCACGGCGAATGCGGCGAGCACGAAGCGGTACTTCTCCATCTCTCCGGGGAAGAGCGTCAGCGCGAACCGGATGAAGCCGTACGCGCCGAGCTTGCTCACCACACCCGCGAAGAACACCAGCACCGCGGGCGGGCATGCCTCGTAAAGGTCGGGCAGCCACGTATGGAGCGGGACGATCGGGATCTTGATCGCGAACGCGAGCGCGAAGCAGATGAATGCCAGTTCCTTGGGCGTGAATGTCGTGACATGGATGAGCGGTATGACGAATGCCGTTCCCGAGCTGATCGGTTGCGCGAGGATCTGCTCGAGGTCGAACGAGCCCGACGGCGACTGGATGTAGAGGTAGATGATCGCCACCAGCATCAGCAGGCTGCCCGCGACCGTGTACACGATGAACTTGAGGGTCGCTGGGCCTCGCTTCTCGCCGCCCCAGTTGCTCAGCAGGACGTAGAGGGGAACCAGCATTCCCTCCCAGAACATGTAGAAGAGCAGCAGGTCGATCGAGAGCAGCACGCCGGTGGTCGCGGCCTCGGTGAGCAGCACCAGCGTGCAGTAGAAGCGCAGCCGGTCCGTGCTCTTGCGGGACATTGCGAGAGCGCCGAGCACGAACACGCCGGCGTTGAGCGCCAGCAGCCACGCGGAGATGCCATCGATGCCGAGGTGGTAGGTGGCGTTGATGGCCGGCAACCACGCGTGGGTTTCCTGGAAATGCAGTGGCAGCGGTCCACCGGTCGCTTTGTTGCCGGGCATCCACAGGAGGAGCAGCGTCACGATGACCGCGCCCGTCAGCGTCGCGACGATCGTGAGGCCCTTCACGACAGCCGTCAGGCGGCGCGGGACGAGCTGCAGCAGGATCGCCGCACCCGCGGGGATGACGATGAGCAGCGTGAGCCAGGGGATGTGATTCATCGCGCGATGACCACCCACACGACGACGAGCACCACCGCAAAGACCGTGAAGATCGACGCGTAGTCGCGGATCAGCCCTGTCTGCACGAGGCGCAGGTCGAGGCTGAAGCCGCGAAGCAACTCCCCGATGCCCTCGACCCAGCCGTCCATCACGTCCGGCTCCACAACCCGCCGGGCGGTTCGCGCCACCGCCTTGACCGGTTGCACCAGAGCGCGGTCGTAGATCTCGTCGAAGTAGAACTTGTTGTAGGAGAGCAACGGAACCACCCGGGGCAGCCTCGACAGCACGACCTGCGGATCCGGCCGGTGCTCGTACCAGAGACGCATGGCCAGGCCGATGCCGATCAGGCTGGCCGCCGTCCCGATGACCAGGCCGACCAGCGCCAGTCCGAAGGACGGATCGTGCAGCAGTGGCGACTGCGGTCCGGCGAAGACCGGCGCCAGGAAGTCGCTGAACACGTGCACCGTGTTGGGGAGCGGGAACTGGAGCGGCCAGGCGACTACGACCGACAGCGCGCCCAGGATCACCACCGGGATGAGCATCGGATAGCCCGATTCCTTGACGCCGAAGCCGCGCGCCGTCTGGGGCTCGCCCTGGAAGACGGTGAAGTACAGGCGGAACGCGTAGAGGCCGGTGAGCACGTTGACGCCGACGCCGACGGCATAGAGGATCCACGGTGCCGGGCCCGGGCCCGACACGGTGCCGAAGCCGAGCAGATCCTCCTTGCTGAACCAGCCCGAGAAGAGGAAGAAGCCGCCGAGCGCGAGCGACCCGGCGCCGAACGCGAGATGGGTCCACCGCATCCGCGAATGCAGGCCGCCCATCAGGCGGATGTCCTGCTCGTCATGGAGGGCGTGGATCACATTGCCCGCCGCCATGAAGAGCAGCGCCTTGAACACGGCGTGCATCGCGAAGTGGAACATGCCGGCCGAGTACGCGCCGATGCCGACCGCGTAGATCATCAGGCCGATCTGCGACATCGTGGAATAGGCGATCACGCGTTTGATGTCGATCTGCGAGAGGGCGATGATGCCGGCCATCACGGCGGTGCCCATGCCGACGCAGGCCACCATGCCCTCGGCGACCGGCGCCAGGTTGAAGAGCACATGGAACCGCGCGATCAGGTAGACGCCGGCGGTGACCATGGTTGCCGCGTGGATCAGGGCTGACACCGGTGTCAGGCCCTCCATCGCGTCCGGCAACCACGTGTGCAGCGGGAACTGGGCGCTCTTGGCGAAGGCGCCGATCGCCAGCAGGACGCAGACCCCGGTGACCAGTGCGCCGCCCGCGGGAAATGCCTGCGTGCGCGCGAAGATGTTCGGCAGGCTCAGGGTGTGCGTGTTGAGCACGATGAGAAACGCCGCGATGACCAGCGCGACGTCGCCGATCACCTGCGTGATGAACGCCTTACGAGCCGCGGCGACCGCCGCCGGCCGATCGTGCCAGAACCCGATCAGCAGGTAGCTGCTCAGCGCGACCAGCGCCCACCCGATGATGAGGATCACCAGGTCCGCCGCGAGCACGAGCGTCAACATCGAGAAGATGAAGAAGTTCATGTAGCTGAAGAAGCGGGCGAACCCCTCGTCGTGCTCCATATAGCCGACGCTGTAGACATGGATCAGGAAGCCGACGCCGGTGATGACCATGAGCATCAGCGCACTCAGGGCGTCGAGCGTGAAGTCCATGCCGACCGAGAGGTTGGTGCCGCCACCCAGGTTGATCCAGTCCCAGAGGCGCACGGTGATCGCACCCTGCCCTGCCGGAGCGCCGGCGACGTTGGCGAGCACGAGGCACGAGACCACGAAGGAGGCGAAGATCGAGACGGTCCCGGCGATGTTGACGAATCGCCGGCCGAGCACCGGGCCGAGGAAGCCGTTCAATGCGGCGCCGATGAGCGGAAAGAGCAGCACGAGGCAGACCAGGGTCGACGCGGTGCTGACGTTCACTCCTTCATCTCGCTCAGGTCATCCACGTCCAGCTCGCGCCCGAGCCGGAAGATCTGCGTGATCAGAGCCAGCCCGACCACGACCTCCGCGGCGGCGACGACGATCACCATGAAGGCGAAGATCTGGCCCTCCTCGCTGTTGAGGAAGCGGCCATAGGCGACCAGCGCGACGTTGGCGGCGTTGAGCATGAGCTCGATGCACATGAACACCACGATCGGGTTGCGCCGGATGAGCACGCCGGTGGCGCCGACCGTGAACAGGAATGCTGAGAGCCCGAGCAGGTACGGGAACAGATTTGGATTCAGCATCCGCTCTGCTTCCTCACCGGCTCGAGCGCCTGGTCAGATACACCGCTCCGATGGCCGCGACCAGCAGGAGCATCGAGGTGATCTCGAAGGGGAGCAGGTAGTTGGTGAACAGCTGCCCGGCGACGGTCTGCACGTTGCCCGCGTTGTTCACCGCGTCCTGGGGGAAATTGAAGGTGTGATACGGGTTGCTCGCGCTGCCCACCGCGGTGGCGTGGAATCCGTTGGTGTTGTAAGTGATGCCGTTGCGAGCCGCGACGAACACGAGACCGGTCACCACGATCACGCCGAGGATGCCGATCAGGGCGCGCACGTCGAGCGCCGGGCGATCCTCGGCGTCGGGGCTCAGCAATGCCACGATGAAGACGAACAGAACCATCACCGCGCCCGCGTAGATGATCAGCTGAACGGCGAAGAGGAACTGCGCATTGAGGAGCAGGAAGAGCACCGCCAGCATCGACACGGTGACCACGAGGCTCAACGCGGAGTAGATCGTCTGACGGGAGAGCACGACCCCGAGCGAGCTCACTCCGGCAAGCGCGATCACCACGGCGAAGAGAACGGTCATCTCGTCTTCCCCGCCCCGGGCTCGATGACCGTCGGCACATCGACCGGGACTCCGAGCTCGCCTGGGTGCGGCGCGGTCTCATGGTCGAGCGTGTGCTCCTGGGCGGCCCATGCGGCGCGCGGCCGCACGCCGGGGTCGAGCTCCTCGCGGCCGGTCTGGTCGGCGCCCGCCCCCACCGGGCTCGCGGGGCGCTGCGCCTGCGCGAACCCCGGCCATGACTCGAGCAGCTCCGCCTTGGTGACGACGGTCCGCTCGCGGCGGTAGTCGGCGAGCTCGAAGCGCGGGCCGAGCGTGATCGCCTCGGTGGGACATGCCTCCGCGCAGTACCCGCAGTAGATGCAGCGCATCAGGTTGATCTCGTAGCGCTCCGCGTAGCGTTCCCCCGGTGAGATCGGCGACTTGGGGTCGTTCTCGGCCGCCAGGACATAGATGCATCCCACCGGACAGGCGGCGGCGCACAGCTCGCACCCGATGCAGCGCTCGAGGCCGTTGTCGTACCGGTGGAGGATGTGCCGCCCGCGATGGCGCGGCGAGACCGGCTTCTGCTCCTCCGGGTACTGCACCGTGATCGGGTGCGTCCCCATCTTCTTCAACGTGAACGCGAGCCCTTTCGCGATCTCCTTGATCACCGTCTCACCCTCACCACGTCATGCCCGCAGCGCGACGATCGCGCCGGTGACCACGATGTTGATCAGTCCGAGCGGCAGCAGGACCTTCCAGCCGAAGTTCATCAGCCGGTCATAGCGGAGCCGCGGCAGCGTCCAGCGCACCCAGATCATCACGAAGAGGAGCACGAACACCTTGCCCAGGAACCAGATCGGCCCGGGGATCCAGTCGAATGGATGGAACGGGAGCAGCGGAAGCCAGCCGCCGAGAAACAGCGCCGTGGCGATCGAGCAGACGGTCACCATGTTGATGTACTCGCCGAGGAAGTACAGGCCGAAGCGCATGGCCGAGTACTCGGTGTGATAGCCGGCGATGAGCTCGGTCTCGGCCTCGGGAAGGTCGAACGGCAGACGGTTGGTCTCGGCGAAGGCCGCGGTGAAATACAGGAGGAACGCGAGCGGCTGCAGCACGATGAACCACAGTCCCTGCTGCGAGCCGACGATCTTCTCGAGGTCGAGCGATCCGGAGAGGATGACCACACCGATGAGGGCGAAGGACACCGCCATCTCGTATGAGATGAGCTGCGCGGACGAACGCAACCCTCCGAGCAGCGAGTACTTGCTGTTGGAGGCGAATCCGCCCAGGAACAGCGAGTACACGCCGAGCGAGGTGACGCCGAGGATGAAGAGAAGCCCGACATTGATGTGGGCGATGTCCCAGTGGAACACGCGTCCGAACCAGTTGTTCGTCCCCCACGGGATCACAGCGTAGGCGAGGAGCGCAGCACCGCCCGCCAAGCTCGGCCCAACCAGATAGAGAAGCTTGTCGCGTTCTGCGGGAGCGACGTTCTCCTTGAAGAACAGCTTCAACCCGTCCGCGGCAGGCTGGAGCATCCCGAACGGTCCGACCCGGTTCGGGCCGTATCGAAGCTGGATGCGGGCCGAGATCTTGCGCTCTGCGAGGGTGAGGTACGCGAAGGCGGTGAGCAGGAAGACAACGAGGACGCCGCACTTGATGAGCAGGACCCACCAGAGATCGTCGGGTCCGATCACGCGATTGCCTCGGCGGCGAACAGCGCACGGCCGCCGTTGCCCGCGCGCCCGTAGGCCGGGAACTCGTCACGCAGCTGGCGGTTCACCGCGAGCGGATCGCCGGAACCCCACCCGACAGCGCCCATCTCCCCCGCGAGGCTGGTCAACACGCGCGTCTCGACCGGGGTCGAGGTCGCAGGTGGCAGCCCCGCGCGGATCCGCTGGACTCGACCCTCGACGTTGGTGACGCTGCCGGCCTTCTCGAAGACCGCGTGTCCCGGGAAGAGCACCGTGGCGTACCGGGATACGACGCCGGGACGCGTGTCGAATGCGACGACGCAGGCAGCCTTGCGCACCGCGCGCTCGAGCACGTCGCCAGCGGACTCCAGCGCCGGGTTCGGGCCGAGGACCAGCAGCCCGCGCAGCGCACCGGCGGCGAGCCCCTCGAGGATCTGGCGACCAGTCTTGCCCGGCGCAGCGATCGCGGCGTAGGCGGGCCCGAAATTCGGAAGCAACCCGAGGTCCTTCGCCCCGCGCCCGTTGAGGCCGCGAGTGATGGTCAGGCGTCGAACCGGGCCGACCGCCGCGAGTGCGGACGCGACCTCGGCGGCATGCGCGCGATTGGTCTCGTCGGCGATGAGGCCGATCCGGGATGCTCCGGATGCGGAGGTCACCGCGGCAGCCGCGGCGACATCGGCGGCGAGCCGGATCACGCGGGCACCCTTCTTGTGCTCGGCCTTGTAGAGGCGAAGGGTCAGCACCGGGGCCTGCTCCTCCGGCTCGGACCCGAGCACGATCAGCGCGTCGCAGTCCTCGATCTCGGCAATGCCGAGCTCATGCTCCGAGGCCGAAAGGCCTTCGAATGCGTCGAGCTGATGGTCCACGTGCGGGGTCCCGATCACCTGGCGAGCGATGCGCTCGAGCAGGAACAACTCCTCATTGGTGCTGGCGCTGGAGCCGATCACACCGATGGACTCGGCGCCGTACTCGTCGGCGATCTCGCGCAGGCGGCGGGCGGCCTGCGTGATCGCCTCGGGGACCGAGACGTCGCGCGACTCGTCGTCGCTGCGCACCACCGGGCGGCGTACGCGCTCCGACGTGTTCCATCGATCGAAGCTGTAGCGCCCTCGATCGCAGAGCCACATGTCGTCGACCAGTGGATTGTCACGCGACGCGAATCGCCGCACCTCGTAGTCACGACTGTCGACGTTGATGTTGCAACCGTACGAGCATTCCGGACACACGCTCGCGGTTCGCTGCAGGTCCCAGGGACGCGAGACGAAGCGGTACTTCCTGTGCGTCAGCGCGCCGACCGGGCAGACCTCGGGAAGGTTGCCCTGGAACTTCGACTCGAGTTGCCGGTTGTCGAAGGTCGACACCAGCGTCTCGACGCCACGCTGCTGGAGCACGATCTCCTTCTCGCCGGTGATCTCGTCGTAGTAGCGAACGCACCGCCAGCAGAGGATGCACCGCTCCTGGTCGAGCTCGATGTTCTCCGAGAGCGGAACCGCCTTCTTGAAATGGACCTTCTCGGTGATGGGGAAGCGCGAGACTCCGGGGCCGTACCGGAAGGTGAAGTCCTGGAGGTCGCATTCGCCGCCCCGGTCGCACACGGGGCAGTCGAGCGGATGGTTCAGGAGCAGGAACTCCAGCATCCCCTCGCGGAGCTTGGTGACCTCGGGAATATCGGTGCGCACGACCATCCCGTCACCGGCCACGGTTGCGCACGCGGGCTGCGGCTTGGGGAACTTCTCGATATTGACGAGGCACATCCGGCAGACGGCGACCGGGTCCATCTTGGGATGGGCGCAGTAGATCGGGATGTGGATGCCCGCCGCGGTGGCGGCGTCGAGCACCAGGGTCCCTTTGGGAACCCGCAGCTCGCGTCCGTCGATGTTGATGCCGACGCGGCCGTCGTCCGGCTGCTCGGGCGGCGTTCCCGTCTCCGCCACCGCGGTCACGCCACCAGAGCCGTGGCCTGCGTCCTCACCGGGCAGCGGCCGGCTCCGCAGTGCGCTTCGAACTCCTCACGGAAGCTCTTGTATGCCGACATGACGAACCAGGTCGCCGTGTCACCGAGCGGGCAGAAGCAGCGCCCGTCCATGTTCGAGCAGATGTCCGCGAGGCTGGCGAGCTCGGCTCGCGTCGCATGGCCTGCCTCGAGCCGGTGCATCAGCTCGGACTCGAAGTAGGTGCCTTCGCGGCAGGGCACGCACTTCCCGCACGACTCGTGGCGGTAGAAGTCGACCAGCCGCATCGAGACGTCGACGAGGCACGTGGTCTCGTCCATGAAGATCATCGCGCCCGCGCCAAGCGACGATCCGGCCTCCTGAACCGCGTTCATGTCGAGCGGGAGGTCGAGATGCTGAGGCAGCAGCACCTGCATGGAGCCGCCGCCCGGCTGGAAAGCCTTCAGCTGACGCCCCTGCCAGATGCCGCCGCATTCCTCATCGAGGAGCTCACGGATCGGCGTCCCGAGGAGCATCTCGTAGTTCCCGGGACGATTGATGTGGCCGCTGCAGCAGAACACACGGGTTCCCGTGCTCTTGTCGGTGCCGAGAGACTTGAACCACTCACCGCCGCGTTGCACGATGTGCGGCATGTTGCACAGCGTCTCGACGTTGTTCACCACCGTGGGCTGGCCGTAGAGGCCCTTGATCGCCGGGAACGGCGGCTTGAGGCGCGGCTGGCCACGAAGCCCCTCGAGTGACTCGATCAGCGCTGTCTCCTCGCCGCAGATGTACGCGCCCGCGCCGCCGTGCACGATCACCTCGCAGTCGAAGCCGCTGCCGAGGATGTTCCTGCCGACGTACCCCGATGCGCGTGCCTCCTCGACGGCGCGCTCGAGCAGCAGGCGCTGATCGTGGTACTCGCCGCGGATGTAGATGAACGACGTGTTCACCTGGAGCGCATACGAGGCGATGAGCACCCCCTCGATGAGCTGGTGGGGACTCTGGTCGATGAGATACCGGTCCTTGAAGCACCCGGGCTCGGACTCGTCCGCATTGCAGCAGAGATAGCGCGGGAACACGTCCTTCGGAAGGAATGACCACTTCATCCCCGTCGGGAAACCGGCCCCGCCGCGTCCACGGATGTTGCTCGTCTTCACCTCGGCCACGAGCGTCTCCGGTGTGAACTTCTTGAACGCATCGCGAAGTCCCTGGTAGCCACCGACGCGCTCGTACCCCTTGAGCGTCTGCAGTTCCGGGGCGCCGAAATCCTTGGTGAGCAGCTTGTACTCGGCCATCAGCGCCCGTCGGGTCCCGGTGCGGTTGCGTCCATCGGCCGCTGCATCCTACTGACCCGCCTTGCGTCCACGTTTCTTCGCTTCTGTGGTCGGAGCTGTTGACCCAGCATTCGAGGGCTCGGTTGGGGCGGGGCCTGTCGTCGCGGGTACCCCTCGCCGTCGCGCTTTTTGCGCGCCGGCGCTTCCCCCCGCGACGCCACCCGCCTCGACTGCCAGTCCTTCGTGCGGGGTCGGCTCCGCCCTCAGGGCTCCGAGAATCGCATCGACCCTCTCCGGGGTGAGGTTTTCCTGGAAGTGATGATCGACCTGCATGGTGGGGGCGCCACCGCAGCCGCCCAGGCATTCGACGGTGCTCGACCAGGTGAACGCGCCGTCGGCGGTGGTCTCGCCGGAGGCGCAGCCGAGGGTGCGCTCGAGGTGGTCGACGATGCCGTCGGCGCCGCGGAGCGCGCATGAGACGTTGATGCAGACGATGACCTCGTGGCGCCCGTGGGGGTGCTGGAAGTACATCGAGTAGAAGGTCGAGACGGCCTCGACCTCGCTGGGGGTCACCCGCAGGATGCCGGCCACCTCGGTCATGGCGTCCGCGGTGATCTGGCCCTGCTCGTGCTGGACCGCCCACAGCGCGGGGAGGATGGCGCTCCGCGCGCGGGGGTAGCGGTCGCGGGCACGCTCGATGGCGGTCCGCGTCTCCGCCGCCAATGTCATCTGTCGACGTCCCCGAGCACGATGTCGATGGAGCCGATGACCGCCACCACGTCGGCGATCAATTCGCCGCGCACCATGTGCGGCAGCGCGCTGAGGTTGCTGAACGATGGCGCGCGGACCTTGCACCGGTACGGACGGTTGGTGCCGTCACTGACGAGGTAGAAGCCGAGCTCACCCCGCGGCGACTCGACCGCCTGGTAGACCTGACCCGCGGGGACACGCATCCCCTCGGTCACCAGCTTGAAGTGGTGGATGAGCGACTCCATGCTGGTGTTCAGCTCGTTGCGCGGGGGAAGGGCGACGCGACGGTCGGTCGTGTTCACCGGTCCGTCGGGAAGGTTCTCGAAAGCCTGGGTGATGATCTTCAGCGACTCCCGCATCTCCTGCATGCGCACCAGGTAGCGGTCGTAGACGTCACCCGTCCGCCCGACCGGCACATCGAAATCGAAGTGGTCGTACGAGCTGTAGGGCTGCGCCTTGCGAAGGTCGTAGGGCACGCCGCTACCGCGAAGCACCGGCCCGGTCGCGCCGTAGGCCATCGCGTCTTCTGGGCTCAGCCTGCCCAGCCCCACGGTCCGCTGGCGCCAGATAGGGTTCTTGGTGATCAGCAGCTCGTGGTCGTCGATCAGCTTCGGGAACGTCTTGATGACCGCGCCGACCATCTCGTAGAACGGCTCCGGCACGTCGGCGAGCAGCCCGCCGACACGGATGAACGACGTGTGCATGCGCACGCCGCTGACCAGCTCGTTGATGTCGAGGAGCTTCTCGCGGTCACGCCACGCGTAGACGAATGCGGTGGTGGCACCGAGGTCGAGCGCGCTCGTGCCGTACCAGAGAAGGTGGCTCGCGAGCCGGCAGAGCTCGCACATGATCACCCGCAGGTACTGCCCGCGCAGCGGGACCTCGATCCCGAGCAACTTCTCCACGGCCAGCGAGAAGCCGAGGTTGTTGAAGAGCGGCGAGAGGTAGTCCATCCGGTCCGTGTAGGGGATGCACTGCGTGTAGGTGTGGCGCTCGAAATCCTTCTCAAAGCCGGTGTGCAGGTAGCCGATGTCCGGGCGGCACTCGCGCACGACCTCGCCGTCGAGGTTGAGCACCAGGCGGAGCACCCCGTGCGTCGAGGGATGCATCGGCCCCATGTTCAGCTCCATGGTGCTGTCGCCGATCTCGACGAGGTCGATCGCGTCGAGATCCGGCTCGATGCCGAGCAACTCGCGGCCGGCCTCGTACTGCTCGCTGAGCGGGTCGAGGCCGGCGGTCGGAGTCCCCAGCGGCGGCAGCGCGGTCATCGCGAGCCTCCCGGCATGTCCCGCGGGCGCTCCTGGGCGGGGAGCGCCCATTCGAGGTTGTGCGTGAACGCGATCGGCTCGCCGAACGACGCGTAGTCCTTGCGCAGCGGGTGGCCGTCCCAGTCGGTCGGCAGCAGGATCCGCTTCAGATCGTGGTGGCCGGTGAAGGTGATGCCGATGAGGTCGAAGCACTCGCGCTCGTGCCAGTCCATCCCGGCGAAGACCCCCTCGAGGGTGGGCACGTTGGGATCGTCCTCTCCGACCTGAACCACCAGGCGGCAGACGTCGTTGTGCTGCAGCGACCTGAGCATGTAGACGACGTCGAAGCGCGGCTCGGCGGGCTCGCGATCCGGCCAGTCGACGGCGGTGACGAACACCGGCGTCGTGTAGGCCGCGTCGGGATGGTCGCGGAGCAACGTGCAGACGGCGACGAGATCGGAGCGGTCGATCCAGATCGTCACCTCGCCGAATCCGGTTTCGCGACGGCGCACCGCGGTCGGAAGCTCCCGCTCGAGGAGGTCCGCTGCCCGCGCGCCGCTCATGGGCGATCCCACGGCGGTCACCGCGCTACCCGAGCAGCGAGCCGGGGAGTTCCCCGGCGATCTTCTTCTGCAGCTTCATGACCGCATCCAGCAGGCCCTCGGGGCGCGGTGGGCAGCCCGGGATGTAGACGTCGACCGGCACCACCTTGTCGACCCCCTGGACGATCGCGTAGTTGTTGAACATGCCGCCGCTGGACGCGCATGCGCCCATGCTGATCACCCACTTGGGCTCCGGCATCTGGTCGTAGATGTGACGCAGCACCGGCGCCATCTTCTGGGAGACGCGGCCCGCGACGATCATCAGGTCGGACTGCCGTGGCGACGCCCGGAACACCTCGCACCCGAAGCGCGACATGTCGTACCGGGCTGCGCCGGTGGCCATCATCTCGATCGCGCAGCAGGCCAGCCCGAAGAGCGCGGGCCAGAGCGAGCTGTACCGCCCCCACTGGATCACCTTGCCGAGCGTGGTGGTCACGAACCCGCTCTGCAGCGCGGTGCGTTCGGCCGCCCCGGTGCGGGGCAGCGCGATCGTGCCGGCATCGGCTTCGGCAAGGAGGATGCTCCTGCCCCCGGCGCCCGGGACGATCAGCTCGTTGCTCAATCCCATCGGAGTGCTCCCTTACGCCAGACGTACAGCAATCCGACCAGCAGGGTCGCTATGAAGATGCCCATCTCGACGATGCCGAAGACCTTCAACTCCCGAACGATCGTGGCCCACGGGAAGAGAAAGATCGATTCGACGTCGAAGATGATGAACAGCATCGCGGTGACGTAGAAGCCGACCGAGAAGCGACGCCGGGCGCTCTCCCGCGGCACCATCCCCGACTCATAAGGAAGGTCCTTGGTTGGCGAGGGACGCTTCGGACCGAGCACTGCGTTGAGCAGCTGTGCGAAGACAGCAAACGCCGCGCAGATGCCGAAGAAGAAGAGGATCGGCGCGTAGCCCGACAGCATCGCGGCCGATCGTAACAAACGGTCCGCGACTGACGAAGCTGCGCCAGTCGAATACGCTTGAGACCGCCACGCCGCGAATCAGGAGCAGTGTCAATGACCGCAGCCCTCCCAGCCTCAATCCCGGCGTTGGTGACCGGGGCATCATCGGGTCTCGGGGCGGAGTTCGCTCGCCGGCTGGGCGCCCGCGGCCACGACCTGACCATCGTGGCGCGACGTGTCGATCGCCTCGAAGAGCTCGGCAACGAGATCGAATCGACCCACGGCGTGAAGGTCACCGTCATCGGGGCCGACCTCGAGACCAGGGCCGGTCGCGCCGCGGTCACGTCGGCGCTCCGCAAGCAGTCACCGTGGATCCTCCTGAACGACGCCGGCTACGGCACTCGCGGGGCGCTCGCCAACCTCGATCCGGCCCGGGAGCGGGCCGAGGTGCAGCTCAACGTGGTCGCGCTCCACGAGTTCACGACCGCGGTGATCCCGGGTCTGGTCAAGGCCGGAACCGGTGGGGTGATCAACCTCGCGAGCGTGGCGTCGTTTCAGCCGGTGCCGTACATGGCGACCTATGCCGCCACAAAGGCGTTTGTCCTCCATTTCACGGAAGCACTCGCCGAGGAGGTCCGGGGGACGGGGGTCCGGGTGCTCGCCCTCTGCCCGGGGCCGGTGCTCAGTGAGTTCGGCACCGTCGCCGGCACCCAGGACTACATGAGCGTGGCCAGGCCGATGACCATGAGCGCGGAGCACTGCGTCGCCGTCGCCCTTCGCGCGTTCGACCGTGGTGCGGCCATCTCCATTCCCGGAAGGCTCAACTTCGCTCTCGCGCAGGGTCCGCGGCTGGCGCCCCGAGCGCTCACGCGCCGGACGATCGGCACGGTTTTCGGCCGGCGTCCCTGAACTCCTGTCGCCAATCGGTGGCGAATTGCCATGGTCCCGGGGCGACTTTAGTAGGCTTCGGCTCGTGACTGTGACCGCTCTCGACAGGCCGCCGCTCCAGGACAATCTCACCGAATCCGACGCGCAGGCTCGCGCCGCGCTGCTGTCCAACCTCTCCTACGAGGTCTCGCTGGTGCTCAGCGACGATCCCGATGCCGAGACCTTCCAGAGCGCGACGACCGTCGTCTTCGACGCCGCTCATGAGGGATCGGAGACCTTCATCAACATCGCTGCGCGTTCGATCGACGAGTGCACCCTGAACGGCAAGCGCCTCACCGAGACGCAGCACGGTTTCAACGGCAATGTGCTCTGGCTCCGGGGCCTGCGCGCCGGGTCGAACCGGCTCACGGTCGTCGCGCAGTGCGAGTACCAGCACACCGGCGTGGGCATGCACCGGCTCCGCGACCCCGTGGACGATGAGGTGTACGTGTACACCCACTTCGAGCCGTTCGACGCGCACAAGGTCCTCGCGTGCTTCGACCAGCCGGACCTGAAGGCCGGCGTCACCATGAGCGTCACCGCGCCGAGCGCGTGGCGCGTGTGCGGCAACGGCCGCGTCCTTCGCACCGAGCCGCGTGGTGCGTTCAAGACATGGCATTTCAACACCACACCTCCATTGCCGCCGTACCTGATCGCAGTGGTCGCGGGCAAGTACCACACCGTGGAGCGCAAGCACCGCGACATCCCGATGGCGCTGTGGTGCCGCGAGTCGCTCGCTTCGTGGATCGACGCTCAGGCCGACGAGATCTTCGACATCACGGCCGCCGGGCTGGACTTCTTCGAGAAGTACTTCGGACTGACCTATCCGTTCGACGAGTACAACCAGCTGTTCGTGCCCGAATTCAACATGGGCGCCATGGAGAATCCGGGCTGCGTCACGTTCAACGAGGCGTACATCCACCGCGGTCAGGCGAGCGAGGCGCAGCTGCAGCGTCGCGCCGAGACGATCCTCCACGAGATGGCCCACGTGCACGGCTTCGGTGACGTCACGACCATGCGCTGGTGGGGCGACCTGTGGCTCAACGAGACCTTCGCGACCTACATGGCGAACCTCGCGATGGAGAAGTCGACGCGCTTCACCAATGCGTGGGTCGATTTCGCGAACAGCGTCAAGTCGATCGCGGCCCGCCAGGATCAGCTGGTCACGACGCACCGCATCGCCGACCACGTCCCGGACACCGTGTCGGTGCGTCAGAACTTCGACGGCATCACGTACCACAAGGGCGCGTCGGTAATGCGCCAGCTGGTCGCCTGGGTCGGCGATGACGCGTTCATGCGCGGTGTGCAGGACTACTTCAAGCGGTACCGGTGGGGCAACGCGGACCTGCAGGAGTTTTTGGACTGCCTGCGGCGCGCCAGTGGACGCGACCTCACGCGTTGGGGTCAGGACTGGCTCCAGACCACCGGGTTGAACACGTTCCACGCTCACCTCGCGGAGCAGAACGGACGGTACACGTCGTTCGCCGTCGAGCAGACCGCGGTTCCGGCGCATCCGACCCTCCGCGCCCACCGTGCCGGTATCGGTCTCTACGACCGTGACGCCAGGGGCATCCTCCGCCTCCGCCGGCGTGTCGAGACCGACCTGACCGGAGCGATCACGCCGATCAATGAGCTGGTGGGCGAGCGCGTCTGCGACCTCGTGCTCCTCAACGACGGCGATCTCACCTTCGCCAAGCTGCGCTTCGACGAGCGCTCACTGGCGACGCTCAAAGCCGACCTGTCCAACCTCGCGGACCCGCTGGCGCGTGCGCTGTGCTGGGCAGCGATGTGGGATCTCACCCGCGACGGCGACATGCCGGCGCGGGAGTTCGTGGAGCTCGTCGCCCGCCATGCGCCGGCCGAGCAGGACTCGCTCCTCGTCGAGCGCGTCACCAGCCAGGCGCGTTCTGCCATCGACCTCTACGGAGATCCCAGCAACCGGCGCACGGCGCGTGAGCGCCTGTATCAGGTGGCGGTCACGCAGGCCAACCGCCCGGAACTGGCCGCGGAACTGCGACTCATCTGGGCGCGGATCCTGGTGGCCACCGCCGCCTCCGAGGAGTCGATGGCAAGGCTCGCCGCGATGCTCGACGGCACCGAGAGCATCGCCGGCATCGACGTCGACACCGACTTGCGCTGGCTGATCCTGGGCCAGCTCTCCGAGGAGGGACACGCAGACGCCGCCCTCATCCAGGCAACCATGGCCGCGGACCCGAGCGACATCGGCCAGCGTCGCGGGATGGCGTGTCTTGCTGCGCGTCCGACCGTCGCAGCCAAGGAAGAGGCCTGGCAGCGCGTTGTCGATGCGACCGCGCCCGTGCCCAAGGCGTGGAAGGGCGCGGCCGACGGGGAGCTGTCGATCGCCTCGATGGCGGCAATCCTCCGAGGCTTCTACGTCGGCTCGGTGGGTGTCGGCGGCATGATGTCCCACGGACCCAACCCGGAGCTGCTCCGGCCCTACGTCGAGCGGTATCTCGACGCCCTGCCCGCGATGTGGGCGGAGCGGACCATCGACGAGGCCGAGGCCTTCACGGAGTGCCTCTACCCGAACAACCTCGTCGACGACCAGGTCGTCGCGGCAATCGACCTCGCGCTCGAGAACGGCGAGCTCCCGGGCCCGGCCATCCGGATCCTGCGTGAGGGTCGCGACGGCACGTTGCGGGCCCAGCGGGCTCGCGAGGTCGACCGAGCAGCCGGCGCCTAAGAGACTGCTGAGCAATCGGCTTTCCGATCAGCGGTGAGCGACTGAACGATCGGGAAGCGTGGACCGTGCCGGCGTTTGGGGGGAAAGCGTGGCGGTCAGGCCACCGCCCACCCGTCC